>CAJIBL010000650.1_pt1 | contig 90784 bp, 85 predicted proteins | sample 9199351 | NCBI WGS metagenome assembly CAJIBL01 (sample SAMEA7708304, study PRJEB35096) | sediment metagenome | biome: marine neritic benthic zone biome [ENVO:01000025]; feature: sediment [ENVO:00002007]; material: shallow marine sediment [ENVO:03000034] sea grass bed [ENVO_01000059] ...
GAAAGGCCGCGCCCAGGCGACACTGGCGTGCGACGATGGCAGCCAGTGGCTGCAGCAAGCCTTGCAGTCCAGCACATCTTTGCGACTCGCTTACGTTGATAAGCGCGGCAGCCGGCTACCTGGCAAGCCTGATAGATTTGGCGCAAACGCTTGTTATTTCGCGGACGCAGCCCCTTACCTTGTCGCCAACGCCCTTTCCCTGCACGCTCTAAACCTCTCTCTACGCTTGCAGAAACTGCCGGAGGTAGACATTCGACATTTTCGCCCCAACATCGTATTCAGTGGCTTACCGGGCTTTTCGGAACAACATATACAGGCTTTGAAGCATCCTTCTGGCTTGGAATTTAAACTTATAGACCCCTGCCAGCGCTGCTCGATAATCACCGTGGACCCGGACACTGCCGAGCGCCTCCCGAATGCTGTTCCTTTCAGCCAACTGGCTGTAATCAACCCCATGCCGGCTGACAGCAAGGCCCCTGCGTTTGGAATGAATGCCACCGTGAACGGTGCGGAGCATCAGAAATCAGTCAAAATCGGGGACCAGCTGGAAGTAGAATTCATCCACGGTTAACCCCATGGACGGGGTGTATTCCGCATGTCTGTAGGGAACAGACGCGGCTAACCCCATGGACGGGGTGTATTCCGCATGTCTGTAGGGAACAGACGCGGCTAACCCCAGGGACGGGGTGTATTCCGTCAATTTGCCGCGAGCAAATACGGTTAACCCCAGGGACGGGGTGTATTCCGCATGTCTGTAGGGAACAGACGCGGTTAACCCCATGGACGGGGCGTATTCCGCATGTCTGTAGGGAACAGACGCGGCTAACCCCAGGCACGGGGCGTATTGCGTCAATTTGCCGGGAGTAATTGCGCCTATGCGCCCGCCCGAGTAAGTGATTTAAAGTAGTCCAGACCAGGCCCCAGCATTGCGCGCCAGGCAACCTCCTCATCAAAAGTAAATTGCGCATCCAGCTCTTTCAGGGTCGTCATCAGAGACTCGAGCCACGCATCAACCATCTTCTCAGTGACCCCAAGCTTTGCGTGATATTGGACTAAGCGCTGCAGCTCATCACTGATAGTCTGATTGGTCGAATAATCCATCAGCATCAAAATAGATGATTCCAGCATTTCGTATCGCCTGCTCTCAGGTCCATGAGCGAACAACTCACGAACGTCAGCAGAGCCAGCTTCAAAGTTCCTGTAAAAAGCCTTAAAGAACGCGTCATAATCCCTTGATATCACCCGTTCGTAACTATCATTAAAGTCAGCTACCGTAACCACAGATGACCACCTCTGAATAGACGATTACAATGCAGTGTCTATACAAGCGTAGTCCATACCCAACAGAGAGAGAAATGATTCCAGCACTTTCCCCATTTACAGAACAGCAGGCTCTCTATACAGAATTCCTGAAAGAGCTTCACCGTGAATTTCGGGGAGAAATCCAGTCGGATATAAACAACAGATTGACACTGGCCACTGACAATTCCATTTATCAAATAATGCCCCAGGGTGTTGTATTCCCCCAGGACACAGCCGACCTGCTGACGGTGATGAGCCTTGCGGCGGAAGAACGCTTCCGAGACGTGTGCCTGTGCGCGCGCGGCGGTGGAACCGGCACCAATGGCCAGTCCCTCACCGATGGTATTGTGGTAGATACTTCCCGACACATGAACAGAGTGCTGGAAATCAATACTGAAGAAAAATGGGTGCGCGTGGAATGCGGGGTGGTGAAAGATCAACTCAATGCAGCACTGAAGCCCCACGGCCTGTTTTTTGCGCCTGAGCTCTCAACCAGTAACCGCGCAACCATTGGGGGTATGATCAATACCGACGCCTCCGGCCAGGGCTCATGCGTCTACGGCAAAACGAGGGATCACGTTCTGGCATTGACAACCGTGCTCAGTGACGGCTCTGTATTGCAAAGCTCTGCTTTAAGCGAACAACAACTTGAGAGTAGTTGCCAGGGCTCGGATCGCAGTGCACTTATCCACCGGGAAGTTGCGGACATATACCAGCAGCACGAAACACTGATTGACGATGTTTTCCCCCCCCTCAACCGCTGCCTTACCGGTTACGATCTGGCACATATCCGCGATCAACACGGCCACTTCAACCTCAACAGCATTCTGTGCGGCAGCGAAGGTACCCTGGGGTTTATCGCAGAAGCGAAACTGAACCTGCTGGAGATACCAAAATACTCAGCGCTGGTGCTGGTGAAGTACGCCGACTTTAACAGCTCTCTGCGTGATGCCACACAATTGATGCGCGCAAACCCAACATCAATCGAGACTATCGACTCCAAGGTTCTAAGCCTGGCCATGAACGATTTCATATGGCATCAGGTGGAAGCTTTTTTTGAACAAAGCGATAGTGAACAGGTGAAGGGTATAAACCTCGTGGAGTTCACGGGCAACGATGAAATTTATCTGCAGCAATGTGTTGACGGGCTGATTGACCTACTGAAAGAAAACGTCGCCCACGCTGGGAATACACCGGATTTCGATGCCGACACTTTTCAACCTGCAGGCCGCTTGGGCTGCTCTGTGGCATGGGGTAACAGCGCAGTAAAACGTATCTGGGCCATGCGCAAGCGCGCGGTGGGCTTGTTGGGCAACGCCGCTGGAGAAGCGCGGCCGGTGCCTTTTGTTGAAGACACTGCAGTGCCCCCCGAACACCTTGCCGATTTCATTCTCGAGTTTCGCGAAATACTGGACAGCTACAATCTTGAATACGGTATGTTCGGCCATGTGGATGCGGGTGTACTGCACGTTCGCCCTGCACTGGATTTAAAGGACCCCGCGCAAGAGGATATCGCCTGGGAGATTTCCGATCGCGTGGCAGATTTATGCCTGCAGTACAACGGGCTACTCTGGGGTGAACACGGAAAAGGCGTGCGCTCTGAATATTCGCCAAAATTCTTCGGAGAACTTTACCCGCAGCTACAGCGCATAAAATCGCTCTTCGACCCACACAACCAGCTCAACCCGGGAAAAATTGCCACCCCCGATGATAGCCTGGAACTACTTAAAATAAATGAAGTGCCAACCAGAGGCCAGACAGACAGAGAAGTTGCTGTGGAAACCTGGCAACAGTTCCCGGAAGCCGTTTTTTGTAATGGAAACGGCGCCTGCTACAATTGGGACCCCAGCGATACCATGTGCCCCTCCTGGAAAGGAACCCGAGACAGGATTCACTCGCCAAAAGGGCGCGCTTCGCTGTTTAAAGCCTGGCTTAAATATTTATCTGACCATAAAGTCAACACTAAAACTGAACTTGAGCCGAAATTTATACTGAGCAGGGCATTTTCGCTTCCCAAAAAAATCGTTAACTCTGCTAACCCAGGGTCGAGCAGCGATTTTTCCAAACAGGTATACGCAGCTATGGCTGGCTGCCTTTCCTGTAAAGCCTGCGCTGCGCAGTGCCCCATTAAAGTAGATGTGGCAGAGTTTCGCAGTAAATTCTTATCGCTTTATCACACTCGCTACCTCAGACCTCTGAAAGACTACCTGGTGGGTACCCTGGAGTTCGTTTTACCCTGGTGCGCAAAAATGCCCGCAGCGTACAATGCGGTAATGTCTTCAAGCCCGGTTAAATCCCTGCTAAAAAACCTTGTTGGCTTTGTCGACGGCCCACTGTTATCAAAAGTTTCCTTGAAAAAAAACAATATCGAAACAGCAGACTTGCGCGTTATAAAGCGGCTGTCGGATGAAAATAAAGCCAATACTGTTATCATTGTGCAGGACGCCTTCACCCGCTATTTCGAAACAGCACTAATCGTCGATATTTTCCGGTTTATCGAAAGTCTCGGTTTTAAGCCTTACCTCGCTCCCTTTAAAGCCAACGGCAAACCACTGCATATACACGGTTTTTTAAACAGTTTTAAGCGCGTAGCCAAAAAGAATGCCCAGATGCTTAATGCCTTCAGCGAGCAAGGAATAAAATTGATCGGCGTAGACCCTTCCATGACCTACACCTATCGCAGCGAGTATTTAAAGGCGCTAGACAATGTTGAAGGGGAAAACGAGGAACAATGCCCTGCGCCAAGTGTGTTGTTGATTCAGGAATGGTTAGCTGAGCAACTTCCGCTACTTAAGCAGAACAAACCCGATACCAGCAAAACTTACATGCTGCTACCCCACTGCATAGAACAGAGCCATGCCACTGTTGAGCGCGATCAGTGGAAAACCATCTTCGAAGCCTTCGGTCAGAAGCTGGACATTCAATCTGTCGGCTGCTGCGGTATGTCGGGTACTTACGGCCACGAAGCCCGCAACAAGGCGACCTCAACACGAATCTACCAATTAAGCTGGCAAAAGCCGGTAGAGCAAACAAGCGAGGGACTGTTACTGGCCACGGGCTATTCGTGCCGCAGTCAGGTTAAACGGGAAGGAAATAAGCTTGCCTTGCACCCGCTGCAAGCACTCGTACGATTGCAGCAGAAAAACACAAGTTAACGTGAAAACACCACTGTTTTTTTATCATTGAGTAAAACGCGGTGTTCCGCATGCCAACGCACTGCGCGCTGCAGCACAACAGCTTCGATGTTACGGCCTATTTCAACCAGCTCAACCGGCGAGTTGGCGTGGGTAACTCGCTCAACTTCCTGCTCGATAATAGGCCCTTCATCCAGCGCTGCCGTCACATAATGGGCCGTTGCACCAATAAGCTTAACACCGCGATCATAGGCCTGGTGATAGGGCTTGGCGCCTTTAAAGCCGGGAAGAAATGAATGGTGAATATTAATCGCTCGCCCTTCCAGCTGAGCACACATGTTATCGGAAAGGATTTGCATATAACGCGCAAGCACCAATAGCTCCGAACCGCTCTCCTTCATCAGCGCGAGAATCTGCTGCTCCTGCTGGGCCTTTGTTTCTTTGGATATGGGCAAATAGTGAAAAGGAACCTCGTACCACTCTGTCAGTTTGCGCATTTCTTCGTGATTTGAGACTACGCCGACAATATCCACCGGCAGAGTAGCCCGTTTCCAACTGTTTAAAAGATGGTTGAGGCAGTGTCCCCACTGGGAAACAGCAATCAGCACTTTCAGCTTTTTACTGCCATCGGTGAGTGACCAGGTCAGTTGATAACGATCAGCAATGGACTGGAACGCGCTGGTGACATCCGAGAGACTCTTTGGCCCCTCTACAGACTCCAGCAGTGTGCGCATAAAAAAGCGCCGCGTGGTCACATCCTCAAACTGGGAGGACTCGCGAATATTAAAGCCCTGAAGGGAAAACAGGCTTGCCACTGAAGCAACAATACCGGGTTGATCATCACAGCTGAACTTTAGGATCAGCTCGGTAACTTTCGCTGACATGTAGCCCCCCACTAATTTTGAAGAGGCGCGATCATAACAAGGCCGCATGAGCTTGTCATTGGCCTCCGTCAGCCATTTTCATCACCAGCTCACCCAGGGTGGAACTCATGCTCGCCGCACCACCCAAAGACCAGCCACCGTCCACCGGAATCACAGCACCGCTAACATAGGATGCCATCGGTGAAGCCAGGAACAGGCACAGGTTGGCAACATCTTCCGTTTGCCCCAGTCGTCGCAGTGGCACGGAGTGCGTCGTCAATGTACGTATCTCCTGAGTGGGGGCAAGCCGCTTGATGCCTTCTGTCCCATCAATGGGCCCTGGGACGACACTATTGACTCGTATACCCCTGGGGCCCCACTCCATTGCCAGAGTACGTGTAATCATATCCACACCGGCTTTTGCCGCACACACATGCGATTGCGCCACCATTGGTAAAAAAGCCTGAGGTGCAGAAATATTAATAACACTTGCCCCGGGCTTTTGCAGATATTCAAACGCGCTTTGCAGCACATGGAAAGTACCCATAAGATCAATATCAACTACGGCCTTGAAGCCATTCGCAGACATACCGTTCGCCAGGGCAGGAAAATTACCTGCAGCGCCACTGACAAGCACGTCGAACTCGCCAAAAGATTCAGCGACTTGGGCCAAGCCCTTTTGCACAGCCTCCAAATCTCTCACATCGGCGGCAAAACCCATGGATTCTGCGCCAAGGGCATTCAGGGCTTGCACCGTATCATCCACTTTCTGCTCACTGCGGCTGGCCACCGCCACCCGAGCACCGTTTGCGGCGAAAGCTTCGGCGATTCCCCGATTTATTCCACTCGTTCCCCCCACAACCACCACAGTAAGGCCGTTAAAATTCAGGTTCATAGTCTGTCCTTTTCCCTTTGTTATTCAAATTGACTGAAATCCGCTGGTCGTTTTTCAAAGAAGGCAGCCACCGCCTCAGCAAACTCTGCACCCGCCAATGCCTGCTTGAATAGTGCTAGCTCATTGGCTATGACCTTATCCGCCCTGCCCCTGGTTTCCGCTTTCAGCAATTGCTTACACACTCGCAGCGCCTCGGGCGGCTGCTGCATAAGTGAATCAATTTTTGCTTGCGCGTATTCATTCAGCTGCGCTGCAACTGCATTTACCAAGCCCACGCGACAAGCCTCTTCAGCACTGATGTTCTCTCCCAGCATCAGCCATTCAGCCGCCTTTACATGCCCGGCCAGGCGGGGAAGCAGCAGCGAGCTGGCGTACTCGGGACACAAGCCAAGATTAGTAAACGGCAGTGAAAAACTGGCCTGTGAACTGCAATAAACCAAATCACAATGAAGCAAGAGCGTTGTGCCAATGCCAACAGCCATGCCATCGACCACCGCCACAACGGGTTTACTACAATTTGCCAGCTTATGCATAAAAGTGAGAATGGGGTTATCCGGACTGTCCAGCTTATCCGGCTGACTAAGCAGTTGCGTAAAATCGGCCAGGTCATTTCCGCTGGAAAAGCAGCCCGGCAAGCCCCTAAACACCAGTACGCGTATGCTGCCCGCGCGCTCTGCCTGGCTTATAGCCTCTGTTATTCGCCGGTACATGGCGAGGCTAAGGGCGTTTTTCTTATCTGGCCGCTTGAGCTGGATATGCAGGCTGGCGCCATGCTGCTCAACTAAAACATGCTCTAACTCTGCCATCTCTTTGCTCCCTGTTTCAAACAAGTTTAGCTCGCAAATTGCCCAAGCAAACGGAGTTTTAAGCTTGCACGAGTTTTCTGAGCCTGCCAACGAATCCGGCTCTGCAGCACGGCGAGAATGCGCGCGCTATAAACAGCGACAGGGTAAAAACCGCATAGGCATTAGTCCGCCGTTTTGTATAAAATACAACCAACCCCAGCACATTAGGGAGTCTGAAGTAAGTGCCTGTGAAGCAAGTACCTTGAGTTTCTAACGCAATGCCAGCATAAACCTGCAACAGCAAACTCCGTCAAGCTGCCGTCAATAATACGCTATCGAACTTGCATCTAACGCACCTGCCGTTACAATCCGCAGGCTCAAACCACTACAGAACCAGCAACTATGAATATTCGCTCTTTCCTTGCAGAACGCGTACGCAGTGCCATGTCCGATGCGGGAGTCCCTAACGACTTTAGCCCCCATGTGGCAATTGCCAAAAAAGCCGGGTTTGGCGACTACCAGGCCAACGGCGCGATGGCTGCGGCCAAAGCAATGAAATCCAATCCAAGGGAGCTGGCGCAAAGCATTGTTAACAATCTCGACCTCGCTGGCGTGGCTGAAAAAATAGAAATTGCCGGACCCGGCTTCATTAATATCCACCTGGCTAATAATTGGCTTGCCGATCAGTTAAGCCAATGCTCGCCCCAGGCGCTGCAGAAAAGCGAACAACACACTCATACAGTAGTGGTCGACTATTCATCGCCAAACCTCGCCAAGGAAATGCATGTCGGGCACCTGCGCTCAACCATTATCGGTGATGCCATCGCACGCATACTTGAGTTTTGTGGTGACAAGGTTATCCGACAAAACCATGTGGGAGACTGGGGCACGCAGTTCGGCATGCTTATCGCCGAACTGGAAGCACATCTTGGCGAGGGCGAAAAGCCTGAACTGGCACTGCGTGATCTGGAAGGTTTTTACCAGCGCGCAAAAGCACACTTCGACGCCGACCCCGAGTTTGCAAACAAAGCGCGGGACTACGTGGTGAAACTGCAAGCGGGCGAAGAAAAAATATTGGCGCTGTGGCAACAGTTTAAAAGCATTTCCCTCAGCCATAGCGAGGATATTTATCGCACACTCAACGTAAGCTTAACGCCCGACAGTGTTCGCGGAGAAAGTGCCTACAATAATGACCTTGAACCGTTGGTAAAAGAGTTGTCAGAAAAAGAACTAGCCGTGGTGGACCAGGGCGCAAAAGTTGTTTTCTTACAGGAACTGGCGGACAAAAACGGGGACCCCAGCCCGGTTATCATTCAAAAGAAAGATGGTGGTTACCTTTACGCCACCACCGACCTGGCAGCTATTCGTTACCGTGTTGACGAGTTGCAAGCAGACCGCATTTTGTATTTCATCGACGCTCGACAGTCCCTGCATATGCAACAGGTTTTCACCCTCGCAAGAAAAGCAGGGTTTGTGAACGATTGGACCAGCCTGGAGCATCACCCCTTTGGCACCATGATGGGCGCGGACGGAAAGCCCTTTAAAACACGCAGCGGCGGCACCGTTAAACTTGCCGAACTATTGGTAGAAGCAGAAGAACGGGCGGCAAAGGTCATTAAAGACAACGGTGAGATAGACGCTAAAGAAGCTAATGAGATCGCTCGCAAGGTGGGCATTGGCGCGGTTAAATACGCCGATTTATCAAAAACCCGCACTAACGATTACATATTCGACTGGGATGCCATGCTCAGCTTTGAAGGTAATACCGGACCGTATCTGCAGTACGCCTACACCCGTGTAAAAAGTATCTTCCGCAATGCCGAAGTCGATATGGAAACGTTCGACGCAAAACTGCTGATTAAGAAGGAGCAGGAAAAAGCCCTTGCGCTAAAAATTATGCAGTTTTCAGAGGTGCTTGAACAAGTGGGGTCAGATGCCCTGCCACACATTCTCTGTACTTACCTGTACGACCTGGCGAGCTTATTCATGCGATTTTACGAAGCGTGTCCTATTCTGAAAGATGACGTTACTGAAGACATCAAAAACAGCCGCTTACGATTGAGTAAAGCCGTGGCAGAATTCCTACACAGCAGTCTGGGTCTGTTGGGCATAGAAACTATGGAGCGTATGTAATTCGCTCCATTTCAATTATGCTATACGTCGCAGCCATGGTTTTTCATAAACTCTTCTGCGACTTCCATCATATCCGGTGAGCCTGCAAAAAACGGCGTCCGTTCGTGCAGCTCTGCAGGCTGAATTTCCAGAATCCTGCCCTTTCCATCCGAAGCAATACCGCCAGCCTGCTCTGTTATAAAAGCAATAGGGTTACATTCATACAGCAAACGTAATTTCCCCTTTGGATGTCCAGCAAAAGAGGGGTAAATAAAAATGCCGCCTTTGAGCAGGTTTCGATGAATATCAGCAACCAGCGAACCTATATATCGGGAGGTATAAGGCCTGTTACTCGCGTCGTCCCGCTCCTGGCAGTATTTGATAAATTGTTTAACTCCGGCTGGAAAATGAACATAATTCCCTTCGTTCAGCGAATAGATTTTTCCTTTTTCCGGAATTCTCATGTTTTCATGTGAAAGATAAAAAACACCAATCGAGGGGTCAAATGTAAAACCGTTCACGCCATTACCGGTGGTATAGACCATCATCGTTGATGAACCAAAAATAATATAACCTGCTGCAACCTGCCGGGTGCCCGGCTGCAGAAAATCTTCCGCGATCACGGGACCATTGGCTGGAGACACTCTACGGTAAATGGAAAAGATTGTTCCAACAGACACATTCACATCAATATTCGAAGAGCCATCTACCGGATCGATTAACACTACGTACTTACTGCCTTTGTTCATAGGCTGATCGAACTCGACGAAAGTATCGTCTTCTTCCGAGGCCAGCCCACACACCAGGCCACGCGCAGCCAGTGCAGATTTGAACTTCTCATTGGCGTAAACGTCCAGCTTTTGCTGATCTTCACCTTGAACATTTTCATTGCCAGCAGAACCCACGATATCAGCGATACCCGCCTTATTGATTTCCCGATGCACCAGTTTGGATGCAAGGCGAATCGCGCCGAAGATCTGGCTCAACTCGCCCGTTGCACCGGGGTATTCGTGTTGCTTTTTGATTACAAACTCACCAAGTGTTACTAGATCTTTCATCTTCCACCACTACACACGCTTTTGAATTAAATTTTTTGAGAACCTGAAACTCTCGTAGTCCATGCGAAAAAGGTGTAACGATTCGCTTTACCAAAACATCGAACTTTGCGTTGAGAAATCTTGAAAGTACGCTATTACTGCACTTTCTCGCCTTCATCTTCGCGCATTGGCTAAGGATCCTTTGTTACCGAGTTTTCCACTTGAACCAACAGCGGCCCCCAACAGAAACCGGTTACATCATACGTGTATATCATCATCGTTGACAACAAGCTTTTACCTGCTTGCAAATAAATCCAGCAGAATTTCCTCTGTCTGGTAACGGAATAAAAACTTTCAGACGCTGGTTAACGAATCCCACCACCGAATGGGGGCAGCGAATCAAGCAATGCGCGGCCATAGCGCTTGCTGATAATTCGCTTATCCAGAATTGACACCTCACCCGTATCACTCTCCGTTCGCAGCAGGCGTCCACAGGCCTGCACCAATTTCATTGCGGCATCAGGCACGGTAATTTGCATAAAGGCGTTACCACCTCTTGCCTCGATCCATTCTGCCAGGGCCGCCTCAATAGGGTCATCGGGTACCGCAAAAGGTATCTTGGCAATTATCACGTGTGTACAGTATTTACCCGGCAAATCAATACCCTCGGAAAAGCTCGCCAAACCAAATAAAACGCTTCCCTGTCCTTTATCAATTCTGGCCTTATGCTTGTGCACTAGTATTTGCTTGCTCTCCATTCCTTGAATAAGAATTTTGCTGCGAAAATCTCTGGGAAGCTCATCATAGACATCTTGCATTTGTTTTCGCGATGAGAAAAGCACAAGGCTGCCACTGTTCTGATCAACTATCTCCGGCAAAAGGTCTATCAGGTTTTCAGTGTGGGCCAGCGGGCTACTGGCTTCAATGGCCTGCTCGGGAACTCGCAGTTGTGCATGCTCGGCATAGTTGAACGGGCTTGGCACCACAGCATAATGAGACTGCTGGTAAGTACCGGCGCGATATTTAAATCGCTCAAAGGAGTTTAGCGCTGTCAGTGTGGCAGAAGTAAGCACGGCGCCAAAACAACGGGACCACAAATCCTTTTCAAGTGCGCGCGAAGCCAGGATTGGGCTGGAAACAATTTCAAAGTCTGACTGCTCATTAAAAGTGAGCAGCGTTATCCATCTGGCAAAAGGAAAATCTGCGTTAAATGTGGTATCTGCATAACTTACCCACAAAGCCAAATTGGCTTCAGCACGAGACAACCATCCACCAATTAAAGTGGAAAACATTTCCACGTCAACACGGGGAGCAGGGGCGTATTCATCTTCTAACAATGCGGTGATTTCACGGGATAATTTCTCCAGTAAAATCACCAACTCACTAAATGCTTCTCTCAGTTGCTCTGCCAGGGTTTCCAGTTCTTTAGGAACAACACCCTGTGGAAACCTTAAGCGCGGTGTATGCTGATCTCTGTCAATCGTTTCAGTAAGCGATTGCAGGTAGTACAGGTTTTGTTCGAGGAGAGTTCGGACATTTTTTAAAGCGCTTTCCATAGGCGCGGCAAGCTGTATTAAATAACTTGCATCGGCTAGCGGCTCGATTATCGAAGGCCACTGACCTTCACTTTGCCCCAACCAGCGAATGGTACTGCGATAACGCGTATGAGCAGAAAAATGATTAAGCGCTTTATCTGGCAGGTGATGAGCTTCATCAAAAATATAAACCGTATCTTCCGGGGAAGGAAGGATAGCGCCGCCCCCCAATGCCAGATCGGCCAATACCAGGTCATGATTGGCAACAATACAATCGGCTTCATCCAGCGACTCTCGAGCCTTGAAAAAAGAGCAGTTGCGAATAAAACTGCACTTTCTTCCTGTGCACTGGCGGTGGTCAGTAATAACCCGCTGCCAGGTATTTTGCTCTATCTCATCGTGCCAGTTATCCCGATCGCCATCCCACTCATTGAGCGAAAGCTTTTGCAACATGTTACCGTATAAGCTATTTTCACTTGCGCTGATTCCGCTTTGCTCATCCTCATACAGCGGAATAAATTGCGCGTCGCTTTCTGCTGTAAGAATTTTATCCAGCTTTGCCAGACAGACGTAGCGACCACGCCCTTTCGCCAGCCGGAATTGCAGAGACAAGCCGCTATACTTCAATAAATCCGGTAAATCTTTGTTTACAATTTGTTCCTGCAGGGCAACGGTGGCGGTCGCCAAAACCACTCTCTTATCCAGAACCTTCGCCAACGGAAGGCTGGCAATCAAATAGGCAACTGTTTTACCGGTGCCGGTACCAGCTTCAATAACACAAAGATTATTTTGAGCCTCGCGACGCTTGTGTTGGTCCTGGTCGATATTAGCCAATGTACGAGCCACATCAGCAATCATCAATTTTTGCCCGTAGCGAGGCTTGAGGTTTTTAGCCTCGAGAAATTTACTGTAAGCCTGCTGAATTATTTTTTTGCTGGCTTCATCGAGCACTACTTTTCCCCAAGTCGTCTGTAAACCGGGTTAGCATAGCCCTGCAGCAAAATCGGCTTCCACTTTTCATTACACAAGGCCAAACGTTGGTCAAACAACTCGCGATCTTCATTCCAGTTTTGAGAGTCAAAAGGGACGCTATCTTTACCGACAGCAACTTTCGGGCTTTTCTTTTCGATAAGCTCGTAAGCAATACAGTTGCTCGCGTGAAGTACGTAATTAGCTTCTACCTGCCTGTCGATTTCTGCACTAACCACATAGGCATCCTCGTATGATTGCTCTAGTACCGATCCAAAAGAAACATGGACCTTGTGCTTGAAGCCGGTGATACCTCTGGCAATGCTCTGCACATCTTCGTGCCGGGCCTTTTGGTATTCACCGTGAGTTTGCAGTTCATACAGCTCTTCAGCCTTGGCAATATCGCAGGGGTCCAGCGCATAGGAAATACTCACCGGTACGATACGCGCTTCAGTAATAAACTCGGCAAAGCTCATTTCCCTGCTTTTACTCATCGCCAACATGTTAATCAACGCAGGGTTAGTGAGATCGATACCATCTTTGGCTCGCCCCTCGCGCTGCGCGATCCAGACATTTTCAAGGTCGTTGAGCACGGAGTGGTGGATATATGCGGAGAGTTTTTTGGCGGCCTCCAGCTTGTCTCGTCTGGCGGTGAGGGAACGCTTAACAATAAAACTCTTGTTCAGGCGCATCAGGTGCGACGCGAAAGGTTTGGTGAGCAGGTTATCGCCAATGGCAATACGCAAGGTGCTAAAACCATTGTGGTAGAGCCCCCAGTTTACAAACGCCGGGTCCATGGCGATATCCCGGTGATTGCTAATAAAGAGGTAGGAGGAGCTACTATCCAGCCCTTCCAACCCTGAGTAACTCAGGTCACCCACAGTCTCTGCCAGGGCCCGTGCCAAATATTTCTCGATCAGCGCCTGAAAACTGGCAACATCGTGTACGCCCTGCACTTGCTTTTGCAGCCTGCCACGAACAACACCTCTGAAGGCCCTCGCAGCAAAACTCGCAGCTTTGGGCAATTTTAGTTTTGCCACAGCATCCAGGAACTCCCCGTCGGCGAGAAGCTGCTCCAGAATTGGCCGAACTTCGTGGTCGTTATAAGGGCGAATATCTTCAAAATCCCACATATACTTCAACTCGTTGTTATTTATCTCTGCTTCCAGGCAGAAGTAAGCGCGGCATTATAGCGCCTCTACCGACCCTAATCATGTGCAGAATACATCCGATTATCGAAATCAAGCAGCGGGTTAATTTCCCTGTGATAAACTTTAAGGAATACTCAAGCAAGGCAAATAATATTAATGAAAATCCTGGTCGTGGAAGACAGCCCTACCTTGCGACACGCAACCAGCACCTATATCCGCAACGCTGGACATGACCCTCTGGTGGCAAAGTGCGGGGAAGAAGCGCTTCAGGTTGTGGATAAAAACCCTGTTGACATGATAATCATGGACGTGGAGATGCCAGGCCTTGACGGCTTTGAGACCACCCGTCTGATACGGGAGTGGTTGGGCGACCACTGGATACCCATAATCTTTGTCACAGGTCACAGTGAAGACGCCAGCCTCAACGAAGGCATAGAAGCTGGCGGCGACGACTACCTGAGCAAACCTGTAAGCTCGGTTATCCTCACCGCCAAAATTCGTGCTATGGAACGCTTGGTGAGCATGCGCGAACAACTGACTCAGGTGAACGAAGAGCTCCGCCAACTAAGCCAAACAGACGGCCTTACAGGCCTCTACAACCGTCGCACATTCGACGCAAAAGCCGAGGAGCACTGGAGGCTGGCAACACGAAGCCAGGAACCCACCGCTATCCTGCTGCTGGATATAGACTATTTCAAATTGTATAACGATGAGTATGGTCATCAGGCCGGCGACGAGTGTATTCGTCTAATATCCACAGCCCTCAAACGCTGTTTGAACCGCCCTGGCGATGTCCTCGCCCGCTACGGAGGCGAAGAATTCATCGCACTGCTGACCAACACCCCCGAGGCAGGGGCCAAGCATGTGGCTGAGCACATCCGAAGAACGATTGAAGCCTTACACATTAAACACCGAGCTTCCAAAGTCAGTGACAGGGTAACAGTCAGCATTGGCGTCTCCCTGGCGAACTTTACCACGGGGACCAGCCTTTCACGGCAGATCAGCCTGGCGGACAAGGCTCTCTACAAAGCCAAGGATCACTCGCGCAATACTGTCTCCTTTTACAGCTACGCTCCCGACACCAGCGTTCTGGTGGTTGATGACGACGCCACGAGTCTGGCAACCATTGGCAAGGCATTGCATGGACACTGCGCCGTGATTAATACCAAGAACGGTGCTGAATGTGTGGAACTCGCCAGGGAAATGAAGCCGGATGTCATTCTTCTGGACGTGTACTTGCCCGGTGTAAATGGATATGAGGTTTGCAGAACCTTGAAAGAAAACGAACAGACATCTTCCATCCCGGTAATCCTCATTTCAGTCTGCGAAAAACAACAGTTACAACACTTCAGCGAAAAAGTTAATGCCAATGCCTGCTTGCAAAAGCCTTTCAGGAAAGAACAGCTGGTGGCAGCTATTCGCAGCTACCTGGAAGACTGAGCGGTTTCTGCATAAAAAATCCAGTAATACCCCCCAGCCCATAGCAAAAAGCCCCGGCGCTTAAGCCAGGGCTTTTGTAAATCTGCAACTCTGAACCGAGGTGCTATTTTTCCAGGTTTGTTCTGATACAAACCCAAAACAAACAATGAGTGTCGTCAGACTCTTCTTCATTCTTGGCAACTTCAACTGTCTTTGCTGCCTTACTATTCATTTCCTGAGAGGTGATATTGCCATCACCATTTTGATCGAAACGCTCAAAGCTTCCCAGGTAAGAGCAATACTCATCACCAGAAAGGTTACCGTCCTGATCCAGATCAAGCTTGTTGAAGCGTGCTTTTAACAGCATTTGCCGCTTGGCAGCATCAAGCTTCAGGTATTCTTCGAAGGAAACATCGCCATCCGCGTTGTTATCCATACGCGAGAACATCTCTTTACGTTTCTCGGAAATCTCGTCTACAGTAATGATCTTATCGCCGTTGCCGTCGTACTTGGCAAGCAACCACAAATCACCAGCGGCAGGTTCTTGGGCCGCTACCAATGTCCCTGAAAGCATCCAGCCTGTAAATACTGCTCCAAGCAAAACACGGAGACCGCTTAGGCGTGACATGACTTTCACCTCTGAATTTTATGTTTTAGTTATTTGCCCTCCTTGCCATAAAAAACACCTTCCATGATTAGACTTTAATCACATTTCTTAGTTCAAGTGTAAAAGATACAGCACACTTACCTAGTGAACCATCTCACACTTTTTACTTAAACCCTGAGACTCATTATGCCTATATTTTAACCAATACTAAAGATATTGGTATAAGAAACTTTTACTCAAAGATTGAATCTCTATATAAAGAATCGAAATATGCCATTACGTTATGCTTATTCGCGACAACTTTAATACGTAGAGCAACAAACCAATACTAAAGCACCAAAAAAACCAGAAGGCAATTAAAGCTCGCGCTGGTGATACCAGTTTACCTCTCTTGAATGGGCATCGACTTGATCGACAACATCCAGGATCATCGCAAATAATGCCATTCGCACCAGTACACCGTTATCGGCCTGACGAAAAATAGCCAGATTGGGGTTCTGGTTAAGGTCATTGTCCAGCTCATTAGCATCTGAACGGGAATCCCTGGGCAGGGGGTGCATAATCACCGTGTTCGGCTGACAAAACTGTGTATAGGTTGCCTGATTAAGGCGGAAGCGTCCGCGGTAGAGGTCGGCCTCCTCTTTCGAGGCAAAGCGCTCCTCCTGAATGCGGGTGGAGTAAACAATATCAACATCACTGATACTCTGGCTCAGCTCCGCAGAAACGGTGACCGTGTGCCCTGCCGCGCGCAGGGACTCCACATACTCTTCTGGCATCGCCAGCTCTTCCGGGGAGACCAACACAACATCCACTTTGTCAAATAAAGTCAGCAAGCGGCTTAGAGAGTGAACCGTACGCCCAAATTTAAGGTCACCTATCATCGCAATGCGCAGATAATCCATGCTCCCGCCCTTTGCCTTCACTTCTTTTTGGATTGTATACAGATCAAGCAAAGCCTGACTGGGGTGCTCATTTGCACCATCACCACCATTAACCACCGGCACACGGCTCGCAGAGGCAAACTCCGCCACAGAACCTGACTCGGGATGACGCATACAGATAATATCGCTGTAGCCAGAAAGTACCCTTGCCGTATCGTAAAGGGATTCTCCCTTGGCAATGGCTGAGCTCTTAAACCCTGTGGTCTCACGCACCTCGCCGCCAAGGAGATTAAAAGCACAGCCAAAACTGACACGGGTTCGGGTGCTGGGCTCGAAAAACATGTTTCCAAGAATCGCGCCTTCCAGCACACGAGTCACTCTCTGCCTCAGGGCGTAAGGCTCCATGCTGTCAGCAACGGCGAAAATTTGTTCAATATCGTTACGGGAAAATTGTTCTACGGAAAGAATGTGGGAACCGGCGAAGTTCACGGGCTTACCTCGACTGAGCTGTGAAGACGGCGGCTATTCTACTGCCCTTGTGCACACGGAGTAAATCGCGCAGCTCATCGGAAAAAAGACTAAACTGGGTTATAACAGTCAGTTACGATAGATCCGCTGGCCCGGAAAGCCATGCCAGCCTTTGCAGGGACAATCCGTGAGCACTCGCAACCCAGATAAACTCTTCAAGTACTGCTCAGTAGAAGCAGCAAAAAGCATTCTCAAGAATTCGGCTCTTCGGTGGAGCTCTCCCTGCCTGTTTGGCGACCCCTTCGAAGCCAACCACAATATGGCCGTCAACTTCGACCGAGAAACCCTTCTTACAAACGCCATAAAATTGAGCAGCGGGATGATTTTCGCTTCAGACAACCCGAGGGGCGATACGCCAATTATTAACGCCATCAAACGTTGGCGCGGGGAGGAGCGTTTTTCCACGCCAGAAGAAGCTGAAATTGTGTTGCGAGAATTACTGGCTAAAATGGTCGACCAGCGAATGGAAAACTTCGAGGAGTTTTTATCCAGCTGGCGAGAATACACCAAAAGCGTGCGCGTTTGCTGCTTCAGCTCTCGCCCCGATAACCCGGTAGCATGGGACCAGTTTGCTGACCGCCACCGAGGCATTTGTCTGCGTTTTAATTGCGAGCCAGGCGCGTATTTATGCCAACCCAAGCCCGTGGAATACAAACATGCACGCCCGGCAATCGCCACACTCAAACAACAAATCGACGGAATACTCTATAACCTGTCATCGGCCAGCCCGGATTTCGAAAGCTTGCTTACGGTTAATTCCCTTGCGCGAAAACTGGAGCAGGAATGGCGATGTTTCCGCCAATCCACGCTCAATCGCATCAGTGAGGACGAAAGTACATGGTTTGAAGACTATCCTTTCGACAAAGAAGAAGTGTCGGCACTGTGTTTTGGCGTCGCAACCAGCGACCAGGACAAATTGGAACTGGAAAAATTGGTGAAGGCGAATTTTCCGTCAATGCGCTGCTTTCAGGCCAGTCTGTCCTACGGCAAGTATGAGCTTGAAATTCAGAAAACAAATTCAGCGGCATAGGCATCCAAGGCCCGGAGCACTTCTTGTTTCATCGTGTCACCCTCATGCTCTGCTTTCAATTTAGCCACTTCATCTAAAAAATCGGCATGCGACAGGCAGCCCTCGCCACCATGTTGTCGACGCTGATGAGTATGCTCCTTCCACCCCTGCAACTCCTGCCGCGACAGACTTGCAGGGAAATTTCGTGCCTTATAACGCAACACCATCTCATTAAGCCGTTCATCAGAAAACACAAAATTAGTACCTGCGAGGGTCTGTGCGTCGGCGACACGTAATGCTGAACAAGTCTGCTTGTCTGTGTCGCTTAGAAAGCCATCGTAAAGCTTCTGCTCTGGATCTTCGCGAGCAGCAAAATTATTTTCACTGAAAACCTCTCTCAATTTGCTGTTCAGGTCAGCGCTCAGAAGTCGGTGCCAATGCTTTTCACAAACAGATTTATCGATATTTAAACGCGCCGCCGCACTCTCTTGCAACAACTTAGGGGTGAGCAAAACAGGGCAGCGGTTTATATGAACAAGCTTAAGAGGTATACGTTCTTCTCCTTCGGGCAAATCCCCCTTCGCGGTGTACATCCGCGCACGAATAGTTTCAGCATCCAGATCGATCAGCGCTGAAGGATCTACAGAGAGGTCATAAACGATAACGGCATTTTTGTTTACCGGATGCCATGCCAGAGGAACTACCAGTGCGGCGCATCCGTTTGTAGAGGGAAAGCGCGAGGAAATATGAAGTAAGGGTTTTTTATCTTTTATATTTATCAATGCGGCGGTTTTCTGCTTGGATTTGTTCTCCAGCACATATGAATACAGCTGAGGCTGAGCTGATCGAACGAGGCGGGCCAATGCAATGGTCGCCTCCACATCCGAAAATGCATCGTGCGCAGCCATGTGACTAATACCATTTGCCACAGTGAGGTTTTCCAGCTTAAAACTGGGCCGTGCATCAACAACAGGCCACTCAATTCCATGCGGCCTCAAGGCATAACACAAGCGAACCATATCGATAATATCCCAACGGGAATTACCATTTTTCCATTCACGCTCATAGGGGTCGTAAAAATTACGATAAAGGGTATAACGGGTAACTTCATCATCAAACCGAAGCGAGTTATAACCGACCACACAAGTATCAGGCTGAATAAACTCCCCATGTATTTTGGCGATAAACTCACTCTCTTTGAGCCCCTCTGCGCGCGCTTTTTGCGGCGTAATTTGCGTAACAATACAGGCTTGCGGATGGGGCCAGATATCTTCCGGGGGCTGGCAGTAAATTACCAGCGGGTCACTGATAATGTTCAGGTTCTCGTCAGTGCGAACACCCGCAAACTGGCTGGGCCTGTCTACGGAGGGGTTCGCGCCCCAGGTTTCATAATCGTGCCAATAAAAAGTCTTCATTACTTTTGTTATTTTCGAGGTTATACTCAGCCGCTTCGCAACGGCAACGGAGATGGTTTCCTACTATGAATGATCTCGACAAGCTTTTCCATAATAACCAGAAATGGGTTGAGGCTATTAAAGCGGAAGATCCCGCTTTTTTCCAAAAACTGGCGCAACAACAGACACCTGAATACCTTTGGATAGGCTGTGCAGATAGCCGTGTTCCATCCACCCAGATCACCGGCTTACTGCCGGGCGATATGTTCGTGCATCGCAATATCGCAAACTGTGTGGTTCATACGGATTTAAATTGTCTGAGTGTTATCCACTACGCGGTACAGGTATTAAAGGTTAAACACATCATCGTCTGTGGCCACTATGGCTGTGGTGGTGTACAGGCCGCCACACTAAACCAGCAATTTGGTCTTGTTGACCAATGGGTAAGAAACATCCGCGATGTGCTTGCAAAACACAAGCAAGAGCTGAATAAGATCAGTGATGAGTCCGACAGAGTAAACCGCCTGTGTGAACTTAATGTCCACGAACAAGTGAAGCACGTCAGCCAAATTCCAGCGATTCAAAATGCCTGGGCCGATGGCCAGCCACTGGCCATTCACGGCTGCATTTACGGCATTGAAGACGGCTTACTGAAGCAGATCACTAAGTCCATAACTGGTATTCATGAAGTTCAACCCGAATACCATGTAATCTAACACGTAATCTAAGCTTAAGCAGCTGCAAGGCCCTCAAGCCACGGTAGCTGCCGCCAGTTTTTTACGATAGCTGCGGCTCACCGGAATACGGTCACCCTGCTTAAGAACTGCCACGGCATCCCCGCTCTCCAGGATTTGCAATTCAGTTAAAAAATCCAGGTTTAGGATGTGCGAGCGATGCACGCGCGTAAACTGCACAGCTGTAGACAGTCGTTTTTCCATTCTGGTCATGGTCTCTCTCAGGGGGTAAACGCGGCCTTGCATATAGATATTGACGTAATTTCCCGCAGCTTCTATACGCTCGATATCACGGGTTAAAATCAGGAACTCCCTCCCCAGCTTTTTTATCAGCAGGCGTTCACCCAAGGCGCCCACCTCGGACTCGCGGAAATCACCCTCGCCTATTGAGCTCGCTTCCCCCTGCAGGCGCAATATTATGAAGCGGTACAAATAGATCATTGCCAGATAGCTTGCATAAGCCCGTAAATCCTTGGTGTACTCATAAACGAATTCCACCGGTAGATCACCAAAACGGTAACTAGCGCCCATCCACCAATACGTAATTTGCCGCAAAAGAACCATGCTAAACACATGAATCACGCTGTATACAACGCTGAAGCCGAGGTGGATGAGCAGTCTTTTGCGCAAATTTTGCCAACTTAGTGGCACCAATCGCTCCAGCCAGATAATGAATGGAACCAGGAGAAGCTGCATTACAATGCTGGAAGCTTCCCAGGTAATGGGCTGCCAGGGAGCTATATGGATACCGCGCCGGTCGAAATCCATTAGCACCACCACCACATTACTCAGCAACACGACTGTAAAAAACACCACCCAGAACAAGCTTTCAAATAATCGCCTATGCTTCAAGTAGTATTCAAAACTCATATCCCCACCTCAGTTAAAAACATTGCAACAAATCTCTTGTGCATTTCGTCATTTAATACCTCAATTCGTCCCTGCCACCCGTCATGTGGGCACTTCACGCTGGCTTGCCTCCTCTGTATACAGCAAATTGGGCTTTTTTTGAGGGAAATCACCAATGAGTCGTAACGCGAGCCTTGATCACATTAGAATATTTTTAACTACACTAGTGGTTTTTCATCATACTGCGATTGCTTATGGAGGGTCCGGCGGCTGGTACTGGCGAGAGGAGGAGAACGCTTCCAGCTTGTTTTTAGTGGCCTTCAATTGTATCAATCAGTCGTATTTTATGGGTTTTTTCTTCCTTCTCGCAGGTTATTTTTCAACCGCATCGCTGAATCGAAAATCAGGTATAACCTTTTTGCTTGAACGAACCATGCGCCTCGGCTTGCCGCTGCTTGTGTATTATTTCCTGCTTTCCCCTTTTACCATCGCACTGAGCAAATATGCCGATGGCCAAAACCTGCTGGCAAGTATTAAATTGGCCTTTGAACAAAAGCTATTTGGGCCTGGGCCACTGTGGTTTGCCGCTGCATTGCTCGCCATGTCACTTAGCTATTCAGCCCTTCGCAGCCTCGGCCTTTACTATTCGCCAAAGAAAACTCCGAGCATGGGCACGCTATTTTTATGCTTACTTAACCTAGGGCTGATCTCATTCGCCATTCGACAATGGATTCCTGTTGGAAAAGAAGTAATGTGGATACAGCCCGCATATTTTGCTCCTTATATCTTCCTCTTCTTCGCCGGTGCCTTCTCTCGCGAGAATCGATTGCTGGAACATATCACATGGTCCAATTGCAAGCCGTGGTTTATATGCTCTGTGCTATGCTTTATTGCACTCGGATTTATTCTAAGCACACGCTTTGACAAAGGCGGCTTTGAAGGCGGCTGGAATTTAAACGCTTTAATCTATGCTTTGTGGGACCCGTTTTTTGCGGCCGGGGTTATTCTGACAATACTATGGAGTTTTCAGCGCTGGCTTAGCAAGGGTTCAGCACTTTCCCGCGCCGCTGCTCGCGGCACCTACACCGTGTACATTATTCACGCACCGGTAGTTGTGCTCTTTTCAGCCCTGGCGGTACAGTATGACTTAGCACCGCTGTTAAAACTACTAATTGTAGGCTCACTCAGCTCACTCTCGTGTTTTACACTTGCTTCCGTGCTTATAAAAATACCAGGCCTGAATAGAATACTTTAAGAGATCAGGTCTTTGGCAAGGTTACGCCAGTCTGCCCCTGGTACTTTCCACCTCGGTCTTTGTAGGACGTCTCGCACACCTCATCACTCTCAAAAAACAGCATTTGTGCCACACCCTCGTTGGCGTATATTTTTGCCGGCAGTGGCGTAGTATTGGAAAATTCCAGGGTGACATGCCCCTCCCACTCCGGCTCGAGCGGCGTGACGTTAACGATAATACCGCAACGGGCATAGGTTGACTTACCCAGGCACACGGTTAATACAGAACGGGGGATACGAAAAAACTCCACCGTACGCGCCAGAGCAAAAGAGTTGGGCGGAATGACGCAGACATCACTGGAAATGTCGACAAAACTATCGTCATCAAAATTTTTGGGGTCCACAACAGCGGAGTGAACATTGGTAAATATTTTAAACTCGCTGGAACAGCGCACATCGTAACCGTAACTTGAAGTACCGTAGGAAATCAGGCGCTTATGTTGGGCGTCATATCGGATCTGGCCTGGCTCGAACGGTTCGATCATGCCTTCGTTTTCTGCCATGCGGCGAATCCAGTGGTCGGATTTTATAGTCATAGTGCTTTCTCTTGCTGCAAATTCTTAGTCGTCACTGAAAGATATTTCTGGCCCGCTTTCGCCAGCCAATGATTGCTGCCAAAGGCTCAAAGCGAGCTGCTCGGCAATTTTTTTGTACTCCAGACTAACTGCGGATTCAGGTTCGGCCACCACCGGCGGTTTGCCCTGATCGGTCTGAACCCGTATAGCCATGGTCAGAGGCAATCGCCCCAGAACATTTACCTGATATTCCTGTGCCAGGCTGTCTCCACCTTTTTCGCCAAAGATAGCCTCAACATGACCGCAGTTTGAACACACATGGGTGGACATGTTTTCCACAACCCCTAACACCGGGATGTTTACCTTGCGGAACATTTCGATACCTTTGCGGGCGTCCAGCAGGGCGATATCCTGCGGCGTAGTGACAATCAGGCTGCCTGAAACCGGCACCGCCTGAGACAAGGTGAGCTGGATGTCGCCGGTGCCCGGTGGCATGTCGATAATCAGGTAGTCGATATCCTGCCAGTGCGTGTTCTGCAACAGTTGCTGCAAAGCGCCGCTCACCATTGGACCACGCCAGACCATGGGGGTTTTGTCGGTCACCAGATTACCCATTGACACCACTTTCAAACCCCAGGCATCTATGGGCTCAATCATATTCGGGCCATGCATTTCCGGGCGCTTGTCACCAACGCCCAGCATTTGTGGCTGGCTTGGCCCGTAGATGTCAGCATCGAGTATACCCACGCTCGCACCCGCCTGCGCGAGGGCAAGGGCAATATTTACCGCTGTAGTGGATTTACCAACACCACCCTTGCCCGAGGCCACGGCGACAATATTCTTCACCCCGGGCACGGAACTGACATTGGCCGCCTGCAGGGATTTCGCTGCAGGAACATCAACCGCGAGACCGACTTCAATGGCTTCGTCCTCCAGTTGCCTCAGAGCGCCTGCGACCATGGCTTGAAGCATATCGCCAAAACGCTGGCTGAAAAGCCCCTGGTTTATGACAATGCGAACGCCGCTTTCATGGGCCTGAACATCGCAAACACAGCTCAAACTTTGACCAATCTCCGACACCTGAGTAGACTCCAGGCAAGCAACAACCTTGGCTCGTAGCTCTGCACTCATAATCACTCCACTAATACCCATTCTTAAGGCTCGGCAAGTTACCACCGGCGAGGCCTGGATACAATCCGTAAGCTGCACACAAAACATACCAACTTCAATGGCTTGTTGCGGAAAAGCGACCTGTTTAGTGGTATAGTTGCGCGCCCAAAAATGCCCTGACTGTGTACATCGATGACTGAAAAACGAAAAATACTGGTAACCAGCGCACTCCCCTATGCCAATGGCTCGATCCATCTGGGGCATATGGTTGAAACTATCCAGACGGATATCTGGGTGCGTTATCAAAAACTCCGTGGACATGACTGCCTGTACGTTTGTGCTGATGATGCACACGGCACTGCCATCATGTTGCGAGCGGAGCAGCTGGGGCTTACACCAGAACAGCAAATCGACAATATCAGCGCTGAACACCAGGCCGATTTTAAGGATTTTTTCATTGAGTTCGACAACTACCACTCGACTCATTCGGAAGAAAATAAGGCTTTGTCCAGCCTGATTTATACACGCCTTAAAGAAAATGGCCATATCGCCGTTCGTTCCGTCACCCAGGCTTACGACCCGGAGAAAAACCTTTTCCTTGCCGACCGCTATGTAAAGGGCACCTGCCCCCGCTGTAAAACCCCTGACCAGTACGGGGATAATTGCGAGCATTGCAGTGCAACCTATTCACCGATGGAACTCATAAACCCGGTGTCGGTTATTTCCGGCGCAAGACCCGTTGCCAAAGACTCTGACCATTTCTTTTTTACACTGCCAGAATTTACGGGCTTTTTAAAAGACTGGACAAGAGCGGGCCACCTGCAGGATGAAGTTGCCAACAAGCTCGCTGAGTGGCTGGATAGTGGCTTGCAGGAGTGGGATATTTCTCGTGATGCACCTTATTTTGGTTTTGAAATACCAGGCGAGTCCGGTAAGTATTTTTATGTTTGGCTGGACGCTCCTATCGGCTATATGGCCAGCTTTAAAAACCTGTGCGAAAAAACCGATGGCCTGGAATTCGACGATTATTGGCGAGCGGGTTCGCGCCACGAGCTTTATCACTTTATCGGCAAGGACATTATTAACTTCCACGCCCTGTTCTGGCCTGCGATGTTAAGTGATGCAGGCTTTCGCACCCCCACGAAAGTTTGCGTGCACGGCTTCTTGACCGTTGACGGTAAAAAAATGTCCAAATCCCGTGGCACATTTATTAACGCTCGCAGCTATCTGGAACATTTGAATCCGGAGTACCTGCGCTACTATTACGCCACAAAACTGACCAACACCGTTGATGACCTTGACTTGAATCTGGAAGACTTTGTGACAAAAGTGAATTCAGACCTCGTGGGCAAAGTCGTCAACATTGCCAGCCGCACCGCGAAATTCATCGCCAAATCAGGCGGTGTGCTCTCTGCCAACATCGCTAATGAAGCGCTTTGGCAAAAATTTGTCACAGCGGAAAGCACTATTGCCGAACTATACGAGAATCGTGAGTTCAGTAAAGCCACACGAGAGATTATGGCCCTGGCTGATGCGGCCAATGAATATATTGCTGAACAAGCTCCGTGGACACTTGCCAAACAAGAAGGTAACGAACAAAAAGTTCTGGATGTTTGCAGCCTGGGTGTAAATTGTTTTAAAGCACTGATGACTTTTTTAAAACCGGTACTGCCAAAAACCGCCGCAGCTTCCGAAGTTTTTTTAAATTGCACCCTCGACTGGTCAAAACCCCTGAGCTTCCTGGGCGAGCATAATATTAATAAATTTAAACCATTAATGATGCGGGTTGAAGCTGACAAGGTACAAGCCATGGTAGACGCCAGTAAAGAAGAAGCAGAGCAGGCAGAAGACACGGCACAAGATACCTGGCTGGCTAAAGAGCCGGTCGCCCCTGAAATCGAGTATGGCGACTTTGCCAAACTGGATTTCCGCGTGGCCCTTATCGCCAATGCCGAGCATGTTGAAGGGGCTGACAAACTGTTACTCCTCACACTCGATTTAGGTGGAGAAACACGCAATGTATTTGCCGGTATAAAAAGTGCCTACCAGCCGGAACAACTGATAGGCAAGCACACCGTAATGGTTGCCAACTTAAAGCCACGCAAAATGAAGTTTGGTGTGTCCGAAGGTATGGTGCTTGCTGCGGGCCCTGGAGGCAAAGATTTGTTCGTACTTGAACCTCACCAAGGCGCTGAGCCTGGCATGCGGGTAATGTAATGACCGAGTTCGCGCTTATTTTGCTAAGCACCGTACTGGTCAACAATTTTGTACTGGTACAGTTTTTAGGGCTGTGCCCGTTTATGGGTGTATCCAATAAACTGGAAACGGCTATTGGCATGAGCACCGCGACCACCTTTGTACTTACACTGGCATCCATTTGCAGTTACATGGTGCACAGCTGGGTACTTGAACCGCTGGGCTTAAGCTACCTCAAAACCATTTCGTTCATTCTGGTAATTGCCGCCGTTGTACAATTTGCGAAAATGTTTATTGAGAAAACAAGCCCACTGCTGTATCGCGTTTTAGGTGTGTTCCTGCCCTTAATCACCACCAATTGTGCCGTTCTTGGGGTGGCACTGCAGAACACCAACAAGGCCCATAATTTTGCTCAGTCCGCTTTTTACGGTTTTGGTGCTGCGGTTGGCTTTTCGCTAGTGCTGGTTTTATTTTCTGCCATGCGGGAACGCCTTGCCGTTGCCGATGTTCCCGAAGCCTTCAAAGGTGCGGCCATTGGCATGATCACCGCTGGTTTGATGTCCCTCGCCTTTATGGGCTTTGCCGGGCTCGTATAAAACAATGTTTGAATTTTTAATTGATCAACCCATCATCGGGGCACTTTTCGCTTTGGGCAGTCTGGCAGCTTTGTTTGGCGCTGTACTGGGTTTCGCCGCGATTAAATTTAAAGTGGAAGGCGATCCCATCGTTGATCAGATCGATGAATTGTTACCGCAGACTCAATGCGGTCAATGCGGATATCCCGGTTGCCGTCCCTACGCCCAAGCTATTGCACATGGCGATGCCATTAATAAATGCCCTCCCGGCGGTCATACAACCATCGCTGCACTGGCAAACCTGCTCGATGTAGAAGCGCCCGCGTTAGACGAAGAACACGGCGAAGAGAGCGATGTTGCTAATGTGGCCTACATTCGTGAAGACGAATGCATTGGCTGCACCAAGTGCATTCAAGCCTGTCCCGTAGACGCCATTCTCGGTGCAGCCAAGCAGATGCACACGGTTATTACTTCCGAATGCACCGGTTGTGATTTATGTGTAGAACCCTGCCCGGTAGATTGTATTGATATGCTGCCTGTGGAACAGGGCCTTAATGAATGGAAGTGGGAATTACCAAAACCTGCGCATATTATTGCTACCGACCGTTCTGAGGAGCATGCTGCGTGAGAAAAACCTATCCCATTCATGGCGGCGTGCACCCCCCCGAAAATAAATGTCAATCAACGGCAGAAACCATTGGTAGCATTCCACTGGCAGACGAATTTATTTTGCCACTCAACCAGCATATTGGTACGTCAGCTGAGCCTGTTGTCACACTTGGCCAGAGCGTTCGCAAAGGTGAGCTGCTCGCCGAGGCACAGGGCCTGGTTAGCGCTGCGGTGCATGCGCCTACTTCCGGCGAAGTTGTTGCCATAGAAGAACGGGCAATTGCTCACCCCTCTGGCATGAATGCAAACTGTATTGTCGTTCGCGCAGACGGCAAGGACCAGTGGATCGAACTTTCGGGTATTGACGATTACAAAACCACCCCCCGCGAAACACTGGTCAAACTTATACGCGGTGCAGGCATTGCCGGAATGGGTGGCGCGGGCTTTCCAGCGGCGGTAAAACTGAATCCCCGCAGCGATCAGAAAATTTCAACACTGATTTTAAATGGTACCGAATGTGAGCCCTACATTACCGCAGATGATGTACTCATGCGAGAAAGGGCTGAACAAATCATCGCCGGTGCGCAACTCATGGCACACCTGCTTCAACAACCTGGCGAAATACTGATAGGCGTTGAAGACAATAAACCCGAAGCGATTAAGGCACTTCAGAAAGCCGCTGAAAACAGCGCTGTTGAAATCGTCAGCTTCGCCACCAAATATCCGTCGGGTGGAGAAAAACAGCTGATAGAAATATTAACTGGCAAACAGGTGCCCAGTGGCGCAATTCCGGCACAGATTGGCATCGTAGTGCAGAACGTTGGCACCGCCGTCGCTGCCTGGCGCGCGGTAAGATACGGCGAGCCACTCATCAGCCGTATTACCACTGTGGTCGGCGACGCTCTTGAACAGCAGAGAAATATTGAAGTACCCATCGGCACCCCTTTTGAGCATATTCTTAAACACCATGGCTGGCAGCGAGAACAGTGTGCCAGAATTATTGTTGGCGGCCCAATGATGGGCTTTGCGGTGGATAATACCGCCGTTCCGGTAATCAAAACTACCAACTGTATATTGTTGCCCTCACACCAGGAAATGCCGCCACAACCACCAGCACAGGCCTGTATTCGCTGTGGCATGTGCTCACAGGCCTGTCCGGCAAGCCTGTTACCTCAACAGTTGTTATGGTATTCCCAAAGCGAAAACTTCGAGCAGCTGCGGGCACACAACCTTTTTGACTGCATCGAATGCGGTGCCTGCTCCTATGTTTGCCCCAGTAATATTCCGCTGGTGCAATACTACCGGGCTTCCAAAGGCGAAATTCGAAAACTGGATGTGGAAAAAGAAAAATCCGATCGCTCCAGACTGCGCTTTGAATCGAGAAAACAGCGCATTGAAAAAGCCGAGGCGGAAAAAGAAGCAAAACGGCAGGCACGAAAAAAAGCCGCCGAAGAAGCTAAAAAACTGCTCGCAGACAACGCTCAACAGCAAAGCAGCGATACCGGTAAAGCGGATGTCGTTAAAGCAGCCCTTGCCGCAGCCAGTGAAAAAAGCGTCGATCCGGCAAAAGAAAAGGCAAAGCTTGAGCGAGCGCTCTCCAGTGCGGAAAGCCGCCTTGGCAGAGCTGAAGAACAATTAATGCAGGCGCAAAAGGAAAGCGCCGACGAGACAAGAATAGACTCCTTAAAAGCCCGCTTAAAACAAGCAGAGCAAAAAGTAGCGGATGCAAAAACCAGGCTCGCCGATTTCACCTCAGGCGACGCTCCGATAGCGGCAAGTAAAGTGATGCAAAAACTGCAGGCCAGCCCGGTTGAAAAAATAGAGAACGCGATTACCTCGCTGGAAAAAAGACTGGCTACGGCGGAGCAAAAGTTGGCGCAAGCCCAGCAGAATAACAGCCCTACCCTTGCAGCCCTGGAACAGGGAGTAATAAAGCTCAAAGAGAAACTCGAAACCAAGCGCAGTGAACTCGCTGAGTGTAAAAAAGAGGGAGGCCAGCAACAACAGACTCCAGCCGAACATCCGGCCACTAAAAACGCTGCTGAACTCGCCATTGAGAAAGCCCAGGCAAAAGCGGCCGCGCAAGCAAAGCTAACGCCCGCAGAAAAACAGGCTCAGCAAATTGAATCGCTGATCTCCCGTCTGGAAAAAGCCAAACAGCGCCTGCAAAAGGCGCAAGCGGAAGACAGTGAGCATGTTGAAGCGTTTCGCAGCAGTGTCGACAAGCTGCAAGTAAAGCTTGAACATGCTCAACAACAGAACAATGAAGTGGAGAGCTAAAAAACAAAATGGCATTTATCAGCAGCTCGTCACCCCACGCCTACAAATCCGGCACCACCGCCAACGTGATGCTGTTAGTTTTAATCGCTACTGTGCCCGGCATCGTCGTACTGACACTTTTTTTCGGTATCGGTACACTCTCCAACCTGCTGCTGGCACTGACCTTTTGTCTGGGCTTCGAAGCTGGCTTTCTAAAACTACGCAACAAGCCAATACTTTTTTACCTTAAGGACTACAGCGCAGCCGTTACCGCTGTGCTGCTGGCACTTGCGCTACCTCCCTACGCGCCCTGGTGGCTGCTAGCCGTTGGTTGTTTTTTTGCTATTGTGGTGGCCAAACAATTGTATGGCGGCCTTGGTTTTAACCCATTTAATCCGGCGATGGTTGGCTACATCGTTTTACTTATTTCTTTTCCTCTGGAAATGAGCCAGTGGATTGCTCCGGCACACTTGAATGAAAATGAAAGCCTGCCCAACTTACTTACAGCGCTGCAACAGATTTTTGGCGCGAGTAGCCTGGACGGTTTTACCGCTGCCACGCCCCTTGATGTACTGAAGCAAAACAACAGCCTGGAACTTTCAGAGCTCTATACCACTGCGCCAATATTTACCGACGGCCGTTGGGCAGGCGCTGCGTGGGAGTGGGTTAATGTGGCCTTTTTAGCTGGCGGCCTGTTGCTGCTCTACAAAAAAGTATTTACCTGGCATGCTCCTATTGCCATGCTGCTGAGCCTAAGCCTATGCGCAGCGCTTTTTTACGATGGCGGGAGCTCAAACAGCGCGGGATCACCGCTGTTTCATTTGTTTTCCGGCGCAACCATGCTCGGTGCTTTTTTTATCGTCACCGACCCTGTAAGCAGCGCTGTGAGCAATCGCGGCAGGCTGATATATGGCGCCTTGATCGGTATCCTGCTGTTTGTGATTCGGGTCTGGGGCAACTACCCCGATGCACTTGCTTTTGCGGTGCTACTGTTGAACTTTGCAGCACCCTTTATCGATTACTACACCAAGCCCACAACCTATGGCCACGGAGGGAAAAAGTAAGGTGTTAGCGAAAACCATCAGTAAAAACAGCCTTATTCTCACCGCGTTCGCGTTTGTCACGGCGGGCCTGTTAGCCTTTACCTATCAATCCACGGCACCTCGCATTGCTGAAGAAGAGCGAAAAGCAGCACAAGCTGCGCTGCTTGCAATTGTTCCAGAAAACCGCCATGACAACGATATGCTGGAAACCGTTTTTCCCCTGCCGGAAAACCTGCTGAAAGAGCTCGGCTTAAAAGCCCCAGCACAAGTACACCTGGCCTTTAAAAACAATACCCCCGTAGCGGCCATTATTCCTGCTACCGCACCGGACGGTTACAGCGGCGATATTAAATTGATTATTGGCATAAATTCCGATGGTTCCATCGCCGGCGTTCGCGTACTTGCCCACAAGGAAACGCCAGGCCTTGGCGACAAAGTGGATTTGCGCAAGAGTAATTGGATACTGAGCTTTGATGGTAAATCCCTGAACTCTCCAGACGCCGAGCAATGGACAGTAAAAAAAGATGGCGGCGCCTTTGACCAGTTTACCGGTGCTACCATTACCCCCAGAGCGGTGGTCAACAGAGTAAAGCAGACACTGGAGTTTTATCAAAATCATAAAACACTGCTTTTTCCAGCTGAGCAGCAAGGTGAATAGTCATGGCTGATTTTCGTGAAATAACAGTGAACGGCCTGTGGAAAAATAACCCCGCGCTGGTTCAGTTACTCGGCCTGTGCCCACTGTTGGCGGTTACAGGCAGCGTGGTAAATGCGCTTGGTTTGGGGCTTGCCACGCTGCTAGTGCTGATTGGCTCCAATGTTGCGGTGTCACTTATTCGGAATGCCGTAAGCGACGCCATTAAGCTGCCCGCATTTGTGATGATTATTGCCGCATTCACTACCTGCGCTGAGCTATTGATGCAGGCCTACACCTATGAGCTGTATCAGATACTGGGTATCTTTATTCCGCTGATTGTGACCAACTGCTCCATTCTCGGCAGAGCCGATGCCTTCGCCTGCAAAAATCCCTTGCTGCCTTCTGCACTGGACGGTTTTATGATGGGCATGGGCTTTATGTTGGTACTGCTTGCCATTGGCGCACTGAGGGAAATCCTTGGCGCAGGCACCCTGTTTGACAATATGCATTTAATCTTTGGCGAAGGTGCCAGAAACTGGAAACTCAGTGTTTTTGGGGAAAACTATAAAGGTTTTCTTGTAGCTGTACTTCCACCAGGCGCATTCCTGATTGCGGGCCTGCTGATTGCTATTAAAAACATGATTGATATTGAAGCCGATAAACGGGCAGCCAGAAACCGCGTGAAAGCAAGTAAAGGCTCAAAACGGGTAAGAACAACCGGCGAAGTCGCTGGCTAAGCTCTCACCAGGGCGATTTGTCACACAACGCAATCATAACTTGGTGCTTTGGCTTTAATAACTTTGCCCCTGGTCGTTCTCAGCCACTTCAGGATCGGCCTCCACTGCTCCACATCCACCGCAACTCTGGACGGCGGCAGATCAAAAATTGTCAGCCCCCTGTCCATGGCTTTCACATAGTTCTGGGTATCCCGCAGACTGGCCACCAGAGGCAGTTCCAAACGGCCGACAAACTCCAGCAACACCTGAAAATACCGTGTCTTGACCCGTGAGCGATTTGCCACCAGGCCAATGTGAATATTGCTTTCCATTACCCCGGAGCGATAAAGCCCCATGACAAAACGCAGGCAGGCTTTGATATCCGTGGGCGAGGACAGGACCGGGATAAGCACCTTATCTCCCTCACCAATAATATCGGCGACATGATCCATATCCCAGGCCGCAGGCATATCGTGGATGACGATATCAGCACAGACATCGTCAACGGGCTCATCCACCTCGGATGCAACGAGACGGATAGGGGCACATGAGGCGGGCCTGCTGCCAAGCCAGTCCGAACTGGAACGCTGTGCGTCGTGATCCACCAACAATACAGCGCCGCCCTGATTGGCATAATAACCAGCCAGTTGCGTCGCGATAGTGGTTTTACCGCACCCACCCTTTGGGTTAGCTATAAAAATCTGGTCCATAGAAGAGGCATCATGCCAAGCGTGTTATTTGTCTCTACTCATATATAGCAGATTATTGCTGTCCCATTAACTATTTCGTCACCAGGTCGAAACTCTCGATTTTAAAAGGGCTTGGAGATTACTAGCTTAGGCGCAGATAAATTATTTAAGGCTCGGCGCTTTTTCACTTTCCGCCGCAAATTGCGCGCTCTGCCGCTCAGCCTTATCAATGGCCGCTAAAAGTGCCTGACTTTTAATCAATATTTCCTGCCATTCGCTTTCGGCTTCGGAAAGATCAACAATGGCACCCCCGATACCAATTTCAGCAATGCTATTTCGAATCAACATGGTGCGAATAACAATGTTGAAATCTGCGCAAGCAGTGAGGGAAAAGTAGCCAATGCTGCCGGAATAGACGCCTCTGGCTCGGGTTTCCAGCCGATCGAGTATTTCCAATGTTCGCTTTTTCGGTGCGCCAGTCATACTTCCGCCTGGAAAACAGGCTTTTATACAATCTACAGCGGATTTATCCCTTCGCAGCCTGCTGCGAATGGTGCTCACCAGCTGGTGCACAGTGGCATAGCTTTCCACATCAAACAGCTTGCTTACCTGTACGCTGCCTATATCAGAAACCTGCCCAAGATCGTTTCGCAGCAAATCAACAATCATCAGGTTTTCAGCTCGATCCTTTTCGTTGTTCAGCAAGTCGGACACCAGGGCTTCATCCTCGAGGACATTTGCGCCACGTTTGCGAGTACCTTTAATAGGCTTGCTCTCTACCACACCCTGCGCATCCACAGTAATAAAGCGCTCTGGCGAACTGGAAAGTATGTGCAGGTCTTTGAATTTCAGGAAACAGGCATAGGGCGCCGGGTTATCACGACGTAAAATACTGTACAAGGTCAAAGGGTCAACGGCAGTTTCCTTGCTCAGCATATTGGTTAGACAGAGCTCGTAACTTTCACCCGCTTTTATATCGGCTTTTGCTGAGGCTATTGCATCAAGGTATTGTGTTTTTTGTTGCGCGAACTTAACACCTAAGAGCAGTTTTTCAATATCGTATGGCTGTGCCTGAGGGCCTTGTTTTGCAAGCGCAAGTACATTTTCCAAAGCTTGTAATTTTTTCTCCGTTTCGGCGATCCAGCGCTCTGCACGTTTGATTTGTGCGAGCTCATCAGCACAGACCAAATAAATACAGTTTTCAATATGATCAAAAGCCAACAAGCGGTCCGCAAAAATAAACTGTGCATCCGCTGTTGTGTTATTGTGCTGAGTACTGTATCCGCATAATGATTTCAATTCATAAGCCAGATAACCGACATAACCCAGTTGAAAATCAAAAGGGAGATCTTGCTGCGGCACCGCCAGTGTTTCGAGTTGATTGCCCAAAAAGGAAAAAATATCAGTTTTTTCCAAGCGCGTGCCCTTGCATACTTGCTGGCCGTCATCGGAATAGATTATCTCTGCCAGCGGACCTGAATCATCCCCCATAAATGAAAAACGAGCACTATCGCCAAGCAGAGAGGAATCAAGCCAAAATGCATTTTCAGATTTACCGTAAAACTGATTAAACACCTGCTCCGAGTCTGCATACAAGCTCAGTTTTTTATAAACAATACTCAACTTTGGCTGCACCGCATCGGCAACAGCTTCAGCGACCTTATTCGCTTTTACGGGGCTTGGTGTGCCATGCTCAAGCATTCCCTGCTGCTGCTTTATATACTGAACACTTAAATCTCGAAAATTTTTAAGGATGCGCGAACCAGATTGCGTGCATATTGACTCAGGGTGAAACTGCAAACCCCACATAGGCCGCTGTTTGTGAGCCACCGCCATGACAATTTGATCATCCGTGTATGCCGTTACTTCCATGCTTCCCGGACCAGTACCCACCAGCAATGAGTAATACCGCATGGCATGGAAAGGCGAATCAATACCGTTAAACAAACCCTTGCTTTGATGATGTACTCTGCTGATTCTGCCGTGCATCACAGTTTCGGCATAATCAATTTCGCCGCCTTGATATAAACACAAACCCTGATGACCAAGGCACACGCCAAGCACTGGTACCCGCGCATGCAAAATAACATCCCTGCAAACGCCAAAGTCTTTCCCATTGTCTGGCCTGCCCGGGCCAGGACTGATAACGATATTATCGAAATTAAATTGCTTAAGCTGTTGCCAGGAGTACTGATTGTTTTTAACCACCAGCGGCGGCAAACGATTTACGTCAGCAATAAGCTGATAAAGGTTATAGGTAAAGGAATCGAAATTATCGATTAAAAGAGTTTTCAACTTTCGCGGCTATTGAAATAAGTTACTGTTCCGCAAAGCTTGCAAGCAAGGATTTGCTGCTTGCTACTGCGGCCGTCAACAAATGCTATCTGTCCAGTGACAGCAGCTCTATTTTGTATCCATCCGGGTCTTCAACAAAGGCAAGTACCGTTGTGCCATGTTTCATTGGCCCCGCTTCGCGTACAACTTTACCTCCTGCAGCTTTAATTTTGTCGCAGGCCTGGTACACATCATCCACGCCAATGGCGATATGCCCGAAGCCCTCACCCAAGTGATAACTACCAGTGTCCCAGTTGTGCGTGAGTTCCAGCACAGTATTTTCGGACTCATCGCCGTAGCCTACAAAGGCATTTGTAAAACGGCCTTGCGGGTAGTCCTTCTTCCGTAACAGCTTCATGCCCAGAATATCCGTATAAAAGGCCAGAGATTGTTGCAGGTTTCCAACACGCAACATGGTGTGTAGCATTCGCATGGCTAAAATGTACCCCAGAGGAAAATGATTAAAAGACAGGAGCAGAAGAATACTCCTCAGAAGGAGGTAAAGGCAATCATGAGGGCATCTGATTTCCGGCCGCTCAGAGGCGAAACAACCCTCAGCTATCCAGCCGCTCGCTCTTCCCAGCGATCGACGTGAAGCTTTTGCGCCAGGTACGCCTTGCGCAATTGAAAGCGCTCCAGCGGAACACCACGCAGCTCCACCCAGTAATACTGGTCTGAAATAACCCCCAGCAACTCCTCAGCACTGGCCGCTACTAGCGTTGGCTGAACTCTCTCGCGTGTTGCACTGGTGTAGTCTCCCCTGAAACAGAGGTCCACGACGATGTCCTTCGTGACATCTGGCAGGTCCTTCCATAAGCAATGACCATATTTGTCTAGCACATCCAACTTGCTCGATAAGCGAATAAACTCACCTACCTGCTCTTCGTACAACAAGCCAAACAAACGAAACTGGGATTCTGGCGATATTTCGATCCGGCCGAAGCCGAAATCCTGCAAGTATTTTTTGGCCTTGGGGCCACTTAAGTGCCGGCAACTGCTTAGCTTTCGAGCATCTTCCAGGTCTACCCGAGCTTCCAGCAAATCGCTGAATATTTCCTGTTCGGAGCGATCCTTCAAGTCATATCCTCGGCCGATAATGACGCCAGAGCTGGCGTTGGGAACATGGGGCTTACGGCTAAAATAGCGGCCACGATTTTCCGTGCCTTCAGCGTCGAAAGTCAGCTGCCCTTGTGGCACAGAGAAATAGTCTGGTATGGCCTGCGTTTCACTCTCAGAGTCTAAAAGCTCGGTTTTGGGAACGTCATTTTCAGAGCGGACGGCGGATTGCTCAAGACGAGCGCTTGGTATTAGTAATTGTGCGCCTTCGCGAAGACCATTGGGGTTCGAGCGATAACGGGCGTTAGCTGAAAGCAACTGACTGAGTGTAAGACGATAACGACGGGCAATCGCAACCAGGGTTTCACCAACAGAAACCGTGTGTCTCAACTCATGCGGCTCCATGTGCAGCTCCATTTGGGAGGGATAGATGCTAACTACACATAATATTAACGCTAACTTTTACAAAAATGTGACAGAGCAAACTTTTTGGGGTTTTCTGTTAGATTACGTACACCTATCTCCACGTTTTGGTACCTGTTTACACATAGCTGTAAAATCAGACTTCCCTAACATTTTATCGGCTAATGACAGTGCACTCAGGTAGCACCCTTGCGCACTTGAGCAAAGTTGATAAGATTAAGATGATTCGAATTCAGCTATTTGCACTGAACGGAGCGTAGCTCAGCCTGGTAGAGCACCGCCTTCGGGAGGCGGGGGTCGAAGGTTCAAATCCTTTCGCTCCGACCACTGACTTGTAAGCAAAGCCCTACCCCCCGGCACACCTGGACCTTTTGCATGGGTCGACAAGGGGCAAATTTCACCTTCTGCCTTTTTGCACCCGCAGGGCAGCGCTTAACACACGGCGCTTCGGGCCATCCGCGTGATAAGCAAACTTTGACTGCAGAGTCGACAACCTTCAACGTCAACAGGCCCTAGCCAAGCTGAGCTTGAATAAATGATTGCACCTTGGCCAAGTCTTTCTCTATCACCTGGTAGCGCTCTTCCCGCTCAAACAGGTCCTGCATGTGATGAGGTAAAGCGGGATCTTGCTGCTGCCCCGCCTGCTTTACCGCTTCCGGGAATTTAGCCGGGTGAGCCGTTGCCAGGCAAATCATCGGCGTAGCACTGGAACGCCGTGTTTTGCGAGCGGCCTGAACCCCTATCGCCGTGTGAGGGTCCAGTAAGTACTCGGTTTGTTCAAAGACGCTGCGGATAAGCGCGACCGTTTGATCGTCGTTTACTCTATGACTGGAAAACAGCGCGCGGGCGTTTTTCAGAACAGCCTCAGATAAATTCAACTCACCACTTTGTTTGAAGTGCTCCATCAGCGACTTGATTTTTGCACCATCGCGATCATGCAGATCGAACAGCATACGCTCAAAGTTGCTTGAAACCAGGATATCCATACTGGGAGACAGGGAGTGAACCAACTCCTGCAAACTATGGTCGTTGTCACTGATACAGCGATGCAGAATGTCATTGCTGTTGGTGGCAATTACCAGCTGTTCAACAGGCAGCCCCATACTCTTGGCCAGATAACCTGCCAGAATATCGCCGAAGTTACCGGTGGGCACGGAAAATGACACCGCGCGATGCGGCCCGCCAAGGGATAAGGCGGCATAAAAATAATAGACTATCTGAGCCATGATACGAGCCCAGTTGATAGAGTTTACGGCTACCAGCTGTCTGCCCTCGGGCAAGAAACTTTGATCAGCGAAGCTGGCTTTCACCAGATTCTGGCAATCGTCAAAATTTCCTTTAAGCGCGATGTTATGAACATTTTTTTCCAGCACACTGGTCATTTGCTTACGCTGAACATCTGACACACGCTGGTAGGGATGCAAAATAAAGATATCAACGTTTTCACAGTCCCTGCAGCCTTCAATTGCCGCAGACCCCGTATCCCCCGAGGTAGCCCCCATAATCACAACTTTCTGGTCACGCTTTTTTAACACGTAGTCAAGCAAGTGCCCCAAAAATTGCAGCGCAAAATCCTTAAACGCCAGCGTTGGCCCCTGGAACAATTCCAGAACCCATTCGTTGTGACCGGTTTGCACCAGGGGCGCGATGGCCGAATGACGAAAACCTTTACCACTTTCCGTGGTGTAGGAAGCTGATATTAACTGCTCTAAATCAGCATCCGGGATTTCTCCGTCGATAAACGGAGCGATAATTTTGAAAGCGAGCTGCTGATAACTGAGCCCCGCCCAGGAAGCAATTTCCTGCTTGCTGAACGAGGGCAAGGTTTCAGGCAAATACAATCCGCCGTCGCTTGCCAATCCGGTTAAGACAACATCTTCAAAACTGAGGCTTGGAGCCTCACCTCGCGTGCTGATATATTTCACAATACAATCTCGTTAAAAAGTCTGTTAGAAATTTACTTAAGTGATTCCACTCGGATGCGAACCACTTCCTCTGCCACAGAGTCCAGCGCCTCAATTTTTGTGATCGCAGCAATAATCTGCTTTTCCACGGCACAATTGGTCAACAGGATAACCGGCACATGGTCCTGCCCGTCACGCGGCTCCTTCTGAATCAGGGCTTCAATACTGATACCCGCATCACTCAATATCTGACTCACCTGAGAAAGTACACCAGGGCGATCCAGTGCTGAAATTCTCAAGTAGTAGGCCGTCTCGGATTCTTCGATGGGTAAAATTTTGTATTCGCTCAGCTTATCCAAGGCAAAACCGAGGTGCGGCACTGTGGAGTCATAGCTCACTTCCAGGTCATCGCCATTAACAATGCGGCTTACATGAACGATATCAGAAATTACCGCAGATGCCGTCGGCTCTGCGCCAGCACCCGCACCATAGTAGAGGGTTGGCCCAACAGCATCGCCTTTCACCAGCACCGCATTCATCACACCATCTACATTGGCTATAAGACGAGACGCGGGGATAAGCGTGGGGTGAACACGCAACTCCACGCCGTTTTCCCGGCGGCGTGTAATACCCAGGTGCTTGATGCGGTAACCGAGCTCATCGGCATACGCTACGTCCTCGGGCTTAATACTGCTGATGCCCTCGCAAAAAACCTTGTCGAACTGCAGCGGCATACCAAAAGCAATTGAAGCAAGGATAACAAGCTTGTGAGCAGCATCTATGCCTTCCACATCGAAAGTGGGATCAGCTTCGGCATAACCAAGCTCCTGCGCCTCTTTTAGCACGTCGTCAAAATCACGCCCCTTGTCACGCATTTCAGTAAGAATGAAATTGCCCGTACCATTAATGATACCTGCAAGCCACTCAATACGGTTGGCAACCAGGCCTTCCCTCATAGATCGAATAATGGGAATACCACCCGCAACCGCCGCTTCATATGAAACAGTGACTTTATTTTTTACCGCTTCAGAAAATATTTCATTACCAAACTCAGCAATCAGGGCTTTATTGGCAGTAACCACGTGTTTGCCATTTCTGATGGCAGTGAGAACCAGTTCTTTAGCGACAGTAGTTCCACCAATAAGCTCCACCAGAATATCAATTTCCGGGTCGTTGGCTACGGTAAAAACATCATCGCTTACGGTCACCTGGGAGGTATCGCAATCAGGGTTCAATAAGCGGGCACCAACGTGGGTAATGGTAATGTCGCGGCCGGCCTTCGCGTTGATTTCAGTTTTATTTCTGGTGAGAACGTTAAAAGTTCCACCACCAACGGTTCCAAGACCGCAGATGCCGACGTTTACGGGTTTCACTGTAGTTTTCCTCTGTTACAACTATCGGCAGAATGCCAATAGTAAAAATAAGACACGCAACCTTACTGAGGGCCTTATGCACTGTCAATCAGGCAGAACATAGTTCATCATTTAAAAGCTTTTATGCATACCCTCTTAAAAAAACAAAGGGGCCTATAGAGGCCCCTTTTTTCACAATCGGGTTTATAGATCAGTTAATTCCAATTCTCTGGGCCAGGCGATCAGCGGGCATGTAACCAGGAATCAGCTGGCCGTCGTCCAGCACGATTGCAGGAGTTCCTGTCACACCTGCCTGCTGGCCTATCTCAAACTGCCCGGCTACCGGATTACCATCACACACATTCATGGGAATATCTTGTGGAGGGTTACCCTTAAGCTTGCTGAGAGCATCCTGCGGGTTTTCCGCACACCAGGCAGACGCTATCTTGTTGTAAGAGTTGGAGTTCACGCCAGCACGGGGATATGCCAGATAACGCACTTCAATACCGAGGTCGTTGAGTGCAGGCACTTCCTGATGCAGCTTACGACAGTAACCACAATCAACATCGGTAAATACGGCGATACTTGCTTTCACTTCGCCCTCAGGGGAGAACACTATCGCGTCATCTTTCTTGATAGTGGCCATCAAATCTTTACGAACACCGACCATAGCTTCATCGGTAACGTTTACGATGCGATCACCTTCCAGCTTGAGCAATTTACCATCGATAAAATACTCACCTTTGCCATCCATATAGATGATGCCCTGCCCCATAATTTGCACTTCGTATATGCCAGGCATCGGAGACGCCTTTACAGAGCGAATTTCCAGGCCTTCTCTTACAGTCGTCAAACTCTTGATAATGGCTGCTTCTGCCGCCTTCAGGTCACCGGCGCTGGTTTTCTCAACAGCCTTTTCGGCGGAGGGCTCTGATTTGGCTGCCTCTGCGTCATTGTTGCATCCAGTTAAGACCAGTGTCGCTGTGGCTACCATGGCTACCATGGACTGCGAGAGAAAAGTAGATTTCATTGTCATCACCTCGTAGGGGCTAGGTTCTAATAGTTCTTTAGCCCCTCTGGGGCCTTTGCAGCGACTTTTAATGCCGCTTCTGATTTGAGCGCGCAAGTCTAGCATGGTTCCTTATGGCAATTGTGAAACGTGCTTGAATTTGCGAAAGCCTTACATCCGGGACATAAAAAAAGCGGCAAGGTTGCCGCTTTTTGGTATTTACCGCTACTAGTTGAGCTTCTCTTTGATTCGAGCCGCTTTACCAGTAAGTTCACGCAGGTAGTAAAGTTTGGCCTGGCGAACGTCACCACGGCGCTTGACAGCAACGCTGTCCACTTGCTTGCTGTGAGTCTGGAAAGTACGCTCAACACCCACGCCGTGGGAGATCTTGCGAACGGTGAACGCAGAGTTGAGGCCGCGGTTTCGCTTGCCAATAACCACACCTTCAAACGCCTGAAGACGCTCACGATTACCTTCTTTAACCTTCACATGTACAACCACGGTGTCACCGGGGCCGAATTCGGGAAGCTCTTGCTTGAGCTGCTCACTTTCCAGCTCCTGAATGATCTTGTTTTTAGAACTCATGGTTGTGCTCCTGTTTACTGTGTAGCCTCGCGGCTAGAATCTTGTTAACGCTTATGTCTTGTCTTGCGTCTCTCGCTCAGCGATAAACGCACTTAATAGTTGCTGCTCTTTGCTATCAAGTGACCTGGATTGCAGCAAGTCAGGTCTGCGTTCCCAGGTACGGCCCAAAGCCTGCTGCAAACGCCAGTTTTTAATTCGTTTGTGATCTCCCGAGAGCAATACATCCGGCACTCTAAGACCTTCTGACTCCTCCGGCCGGGTGTAATGGGGACAATCCAGTAAACCCTGCTCAAATGAGTCCTGCTCGGCACTGCTCTGGTCGCCCAAAGCACCGGGCAAGCGGCGTATCAGAGAGTCCAGCAATACCATTGCCGGCAACTCACCACCGCTTAAAACATAATCACCGATGGAAAGCTCTTCATCCACATGTGCGTCAATAAAACGCTCATCAATACCTTCGTAGCGCCCGGCAATCAACACCAACTTGTCACCGGCGCACTGCATGTACTCTACTTTGTCCCGGGTAAGCACCTGCCCCTGCGGAGAAAGGTATATCACCCGTACATTTTCTCGCTTGGTCTGCAGCCGCTCACATGCTGCATCCAAAGCGCCTATAAGGGGTTCAACCCGCATTACCATCCCCGGGCCACCACCGTAAGGGCGGTCATCCACTGTCTGATGCCTGTCGCTGGTGAACTCCCTTGGGTTGACAAAGACAAGCTCTATCAGGCCCTGCTCTACCGCTCTGCGGGAAATACCGCTGTCGGTTATGGCCCGAAACATTTCCGGGAAGAGCGTTATGACCGCAACTTGCATATGTGCTCCGCGATCAAAAATCCGGGTCCCAGTCTACCCTGATTTCGTGTTTTTCGAGATCCACCTTGAGTACATACAAATCGGGTACATAAGGTACTAATCTCTCTCTGTCGTCGATACTGGACTCACCGGCCTTTACCACCAACACATCATTGGCGCCGGTTTCCAGAATATTGTCTACCGTACCCAGCGGGTACTGCTGATCGTTGAATTCACTCACGACATTCAAACCAATCAGCTGGTGCCAGTAAAACTCACCGTCTTCGAGCGCCGGCAACTGGTCTTTCTCTACTGCAACATCCACCAGCGCTAGATCAGCTGCCTGGTCGCGATCATCGACGCCAACGATATGAACAATCAAACCACCGTTGTGCTGCTGGTGAGCATCTATCTCTACTGCTTTCACGCCATGACGGGTCTTCAACCACCACGGAAAGTATTGCAGTATCTTTTCTTCCGGTTCGGTATCGGACTTGAGCTTTAGCCAGCCCTTAATACCAAAAACGCCAGTGAGCCGCCCAACCGAAATCAGGTTTGAACGCTTGGCTGTCACTGGCGTAACTTCGCTCTAAAAAGCGTACTTATGCTGCGGCTTCGTCGCTGGAGGCTTCAGGAGCAGCCTGCTCGGCTGAAGTTTCAGCGTAGTCTTGCAACAACTTTGCAACACGGTCAGAGATTTTTGCGCCCTGACCCTTCCAGTAATCCAAACGTTCGGTATCAATGCGCAGACGTTCTTCCTGGCCACGAGCAATAGGGTTAAAAAAACCAACTCGCTCAATGTAGCGGCCGTTACGCGCTTTGCGACTGTCTGCCACTGTCACGTGGTAAAAGGGACGCTTTTTGGAACCGCCACGTGCTAATCGAATGCTTACCATGTAAGTCTTTCCTGTCTAAAATTCTTGTTTTCAGATACCGCCTCCCTTGAAAATCAGGGGGTACCTGCGAAAGGCGGCGTATTTTAATGGAAAGGTTTTGGCTTGTATAGGGCTAAAACGACGATATTTTCAACAAGCTACTGACCAAAGCCCGGTGGCAAGCCACCGCCACCCATAGGTGGCATTCCGCCGGGGCCTCCACCCGGAAACATTCCTCCCATACCGCGCATCATTTTTTGCATACCACCGCCCTTCATCTTCTTCATCATTTTGCTCATTTGCTTGTGCTGCTTGAGAAGGCGGTTCAAGTCCTGAATTTCGGTACCGGAACCCATGGTGATGCGGCGTTTACGCGAGCCATTGAGAATGTCCGGATTTTTACGCTCGGCTGGGGTCATGGAGCTGATAATCGCATCCATTTGCTTGAATTGCTTGCCTATATTTGCCTGTTCGGCCATCTGGGCCATATTGCCCATGCCAGGAAGCTTCTCCAGCATAGCGCCCATACCGCCCATATTTTGCATTTGCTGTAACTGGTCTCGCAGATCCTCAAGATCGAAACGCTTGCCGGTCTGCACTTTTTTGGCGAGCTTTGCGGCTTTGTCCTTGTCAATCTTTTGCTCGGCCTCTTCAATCAGGGACATGATGTCGCCCATGCCGAGGATACGCGAAGCAACACGATCAGGGTGGAAAGGCTCCAAAGCCTCTGTTTTCTCACCAACGCCCATGAACTTGATTGGCTTACCTGTGACTTGACGCACAGATAAGGCCGCACCGCCACGAGCATCACCATCGGTTTTAGTCAGCACTACACCGCTTAAGGGCAAAGCATCATTGAAGGCCTTGGCGGTGTTAACGGCATCCTGGCCAATCATGGAATCGATAACAAACAGGGTTTCCACCGGATTCAGACATTTATGCAGAGCCTGAATCTCCCCCATCAACTTTTCATCCACATGCAGGCGGCCGGCAGTATCCACCAGCAGAACATCCATGTGGGTTTTCTTAGCCTGGCTGAGGGCTTGTTTGGCAATATCGACCGGGTTCTGCTCAGCAGATGATGGGAAGAAGTCCACCTCCACTTCACCGGCCAGGGTTTCCAGCTGTTTGATAGCTGCAGGCCGGTAGACGTCGGCACTTACCACCATCACTTTTTTCTTTTCTTTCTCCCGCAAAAAGCGACCAAGTTTGGCTACCGTGGTAGTTTTACCTGCCCCCTGCAGCCCCGCCATCAGCACCACCGCCGGGGGTTGCGAAGCAAGATTCAAGCTTTCATTGGCTTCCCCCATAAGCTGCACCAGCTCACTCTCAACGATTTTTAGAAACTGCTGCCCGGGATTCAACGCTCGGGAAACTTCCTGCCCCTGAGCTCGCTTACGCACATGGTTAATAAAATCTTTAACCACCGGTAAGGCAACATCGGCTTCCAACAAGGCCTTACGCACATCGCGCAGTGCATCCTGTATATTGTCGTGATTAAGGCGGGACTTACCGCTGATCTTTTTCAGCGAGCGCGTTAAGCGATCTGAGAGACTTTCAAACATGCTTGCAATCTTTGTTAATGTTGGAGGTTGGATTCCCGCCTCTGCGGCGGGCAGCAAGTATAATCGCTGTTAGCCACAAATTCGACTCCCCAAAGCTGGCGCCATCCGGCCGCAATAGATATAGTTCAAACCAGACCGGGATTAAAGATCATATGTTCAGCGCAATAACCATAACCATTTATCTGGCCGCATGGGCTTTCCTGCTGCACAGCACGCTGCGCCGCGAGCAAATGCGTACAGAGCGATTATTGATTTTTATTGCTTTCGGCACCCTGTTTCACTTTATTGCAAGCTATCACTCAGTTCTTACTGACGCCGGCTACCAGTTCGGCTTCTTCAAGGTCCCCTCGCTGTTTTTCGCCGTTATCAATCTGGTGGTACTTCTCAGCAGCATCAAAAAGCCACTCCATAACCTGTTTCTGTTTTTGCTGCCGCTCTCGGTTGTTGCAGTGCTAACTGCAGCCATGGATCTGCAGACCCGCTCAAGCCAGCCTCTCGCGCTCCCGGTAATTTCCCACATACTGCTGTCGCTGCTGGCATACAGCCTGCTGACCATTGCCAGCCTGCAGGCACTGTTGCTGGCTTATCAGAACTATCAGCTAAAACATAAACACCTCAAGGGCGTTATGGGCCTGCTGCCGCCACTGCAAACCATGGAAACGCTGTTGTTTGAGTTGCTGTGGGCAGGAGAAATACTGCTCACCTTGTCTATTGTTACCGGCCTGATGTTCACCTACAGTTTCTCGGAACAGCACGTTTCCCACAAAGCGGTATTTTCTGTGCTCTCCTGGCTGATTTATGCGCTGTTGCTATGGGGCAGGCACGCGAAAGGCTGGCGCGGGGCCGCCGCAATTCGCTGGACACTAGGGGGCTTTGCAGCCCTCATGCTGGCTTACTTTGGCAGCAAGCTGGTACTGGAGATCATTCTCGGCAGGGTCTGAACCCGGAAACCTTGAATGACCTGACAATCTCGTTCAAGATAAGCTCTCATCGAACATACAGGCCATCGCTTCTTGGACACCTTGCCAACTGACCTCCTCATCGGATCTCTGGTCGTTCTCATCTTACTTTCAGGCTTCTTCTCCAGCTCCGAAACAGGGATGCTTGCGCTGAATCGCTATCGTCTCAGGCACCTGGTGAAGAAAAAGCACAAAGGTGCTACTCGCGCGGCGAAACTGCTGGAACGGCCTGACAGACTGATTGGCGTCATTCTGATTGGCAACAACCTGGTGAACATCCTCGCAACACTCATTGCTGGTGCAGTGACCAGCCATCTGTTCGGCGAGTGGGCCACCGCCTTTGTGCTGCCATTTGTATTGACTATCGTTATTCTGATATTCGCAGAGGTAACACCCAAATCCGTTGCCGCCGTTTATCCTGAAAAAATCGCTTTCCCGGCAAGCATGGTATTAACACCATTGCTCACACTACTTTACCCCGTGGTCTGGTTGGTTAATGCCATATCGAATGCCATTGCCCGGCTACTGGGCCTGGACCCGTCGAAGGCAAAACGCGCTGATCACTTGCGAATGGAAGAGCTGCGTACTGTGGTTGACGAAGCGGGAGAACTCATCCCCGACCAACACCAGGGCATGCTGCTCAATGTACTCGATTTAGAAAAAGCGACAGTCGAGGATATTATGGTGCCTCGCAACGAGGTGGATGGCATCGACCTGGAAGATGAGATTGGCGATATTCTCAAAATAATCCGTGACTCGGAATACACCCGCCTGCCAGTGTACGAAGGTGACATCAACAAAATCGTGGGAATTTTACATCTGCGCAAAGTGCCGCGCTTTCTCAGGGGCAGTGATGAAGAGGTCAGCCACAAAGATATCAGGGAGCACATGGATTCACCCTATTTCATACCCGAGTCAAATCCTCTTCCCACGCAGCTGATGAACTTCCAGAAGCAAAAACAAAGCATGGGTATTGTGGTGGATGAATACGGAGATGTTCAGGGCATCGCCACTCTGGTCGACCTGCTCGAAGAAATCGTCGGCGACTTCACCACCGACGCTGCCGAAGATGCCGATGAGGGAATCACGGAGTGCGAAGAGGAATGGTTTCTGATGGATGCCTCTGAATTCGTGCGGGATGTAAACCGAAATTTGGGTTGGCAGCTCCCCACTGACGGCCCGAAAACCATTAATGGCATTATTGTGGAGTATTTGGAAAGTATTCCAGACGCCTGTGTCAGCTTTCAGATTGGTAGTTACAGGTTCGAAATTGTGGAGTTCGGCGAGACCAGGATTGAGCGCGCGAAACTCAAAGAATTCAAGATCCAGTAAACAGTACTTCCTGCGCACTGTGGCTGCGTTTTAGTGTAATTCCATACTGTTGCGCCACAAAATCAACCAGTACCCTCGCCGTAAAACCCCAGATGGTAAATCCGCAGAACTGGTAGACAGGCGCCCAGTGTTCCTTCGCGCCTGTTTTAAAGATATCCGTTCGTACTCGCAGGTCGCGTTTCACTATCTCCAGGGGAAACCAGAATAAATCTTGCAACTCCTCCGGGTTTGGCGCGAGTGTAAGACTTCCGGGTACGCGAGCAATGTAGGGAGTAACACAGGTACCCGCCCGCGTGTAGCTAGGCTGCATCTGTGCAATCACCTCAACATACTGCGAATCCAGGCCCACTTCTTCGTTAGCCTCACGCAGCGCAGTAGTCCGAAGATCGGGGTCTTGCGGTTCCCACATGCCACCAGGGAAGGCCACTTCGCCACTATGGGATGCCAGGTGTTGCGCTCTGAGGGTTAGGAGTATCTCCTCACCACCGGATACTTCTGCGACAGCCAGCAGCACTGCTGCCTGATTGGAAAATGAAGCGCTCATAGATCCTATGCTAGCCCGAATAACTCGTAAGCACACGGGGAAATTACTTGCAGGCCTGGTAATGGCTGGGCTTGCGCATTCCAGGTAAAAGTACAGCTTGTACCAGCTGTACGCCAGGTCCCTCACTTGGCTTTTTTCGATTAAAGCGCACATGCTCACTCCGACCTAGCTCATTCCTGCAGGCGGCCGACAAACCCAAGCATGAAATCAAAAAACAGTTTTTGCTAAAGAAGTATTAAACGCCACAAAGTTAAAAAGTACTAATAAATCAACCAGTTAACATCAGCGAAAAAACTCAGCCGCAGTGCCAGTTAATAAATTTTTCGCTGCAGCCCCCATGCCGCGCGCATATAACATATTTGTATAGCAAGCCCGATACACATAGCGTATCGAAGTTTGATAGCATGTTTTTTATACAGCAATAACTGTAGAAAGTCTTAGAACAGTATGAGAGGGCTTGAAAAGGCCCCGAGTTCAGGACCATTAGGTGGGGGTGTAGAGCTTGTCGCTGGGGGGCGCAAACTCAGAGCACTGCCAGGAAGTACTTATGTTTTTACTCGTAAGAGGCAGAGAAAATGAACAATTGGCCAAGTTTCGACCAGCTGAGCAATATGGCTGAAACTCATCCTGACGCGTTGGAAAATTTTCGTCAACGCGAAGTAGAAGCGCTCATCACAAGCGCACCGGAAGATATGCAACGCCGCCTGCGCGGTCTGCAGTTCCAAATAGACTGTCAGCGGCAATTGCACGATACGCCCATCAGTGCTTGTATTGCCATTTCGAAAATGATGCATGATTCTGTTCAGCGACTGAACAAAGTGCTCAACGGGCTTAAGGAAGAGCAAGCAGAACAACAAGAGCCTTCACCAGCAACGGTCATTCCTTTCCCTGTGGCTGCAGGCTAGGGTCCAGAAGCGGCCATACGGAATACGCGGGCTCCTCGTATGGGTGAGCCTTGTTCATGGCCGCAAGGGCCTCTGTCAGTAGCTGTTGCTCTACCACAAGCTCAATACGATACTCTGGCACCTGTTCGATTTTGCCCTGCTCACCGACAAATGGCGCACTACCTGCCAGCGCCCGGAATTGCCCGGTGCCTTCAACTTGCCAACAGCAGCTGTCGTAATTCCCGATTCGCCCTCCACCAGCAGCAAATACTGCCCGTTTGACCTCTTCAGCATGCGCCTTCGGGACATAAAAAACCATCTGATAAAGTGCCATTGGCATTTTCCTTCAGTTTCTAATTCGGTGTAACATAACGACCGCCCATCTTCCTGTCTATTCAAATTCCCACATGAAATTATTCGTAGATAACCTGTGTAATGTCGATTTTAGCTACCTGGACCACCAACGAGGCCTGGTAGGCGAGACCTGGCTGGTCAGTGTGGAGCTGCGAGGAGAGCTTGACGACCAGGGAATGGTGTGTGATTTCGGCATCGTAAAGCAAAAGTTACGGGAATGGCTCGACCTTCATGTGGACCATCGCCTGCTGGTGCCCGAAAACTCATCGCAATTGCAATTGCAAATAGAAAACGATCACATTGGTATAAACTGGCATTTGGCTGATGGCAATATTCTCAAGTGCGGTGCCCCCACCCAAGCCATCACGCTAATTCAGGGAAATAAAGTCAGTGAACAAAGCCTTGCTGAATGGTGTAAGCAGCAACTTGCTTCCCTCTTCCCGCAAAGCGTTGAGTCGCTGACCCTAAGCTTCTCACCAGAAGACATTCCAGGCCCCTATTACCACTACAGCCACGGCTTAAAAAAACACGCAGGCAACTGCCAACGTATCGCACATGGGCATCGCTCCAAAATTGAAATCTGGCGCAATGGCACCCTCAGTGAAGAGGATATGGCGCAATGGGCGCACAAGTGGGAAGATATTTACATTGCCAGCAGCGATGACATCTGTACCACGTCTGAATCGGCATTTGACCCGGATAACCATGCCTTTGCCTATGAATCCCAACAGGGCAAATTCTCACTTTCAATCCCCAAAACACGCTGCTATTTAATCGCTACGGACTCCACTGTTGAATTTATCGCTCAACATATTGCTCAGCAGTTGAAGCAGAATTACCCCAACGAAAGCATAAGAGTAAAAGCGTTTGAGGGCCTGGCTAAAGGCGCCATTGCGGAGCTATAGCAGTGCCAGTTGATAGTCACTAACACCCGTGACGGAACAAGGCGCCCCATCCCAGTATCGAAAACGTGTCTGCCTTTGTTGCAGGTCGACGTGAATATGGGAAAGACTCACCGTAGCGGCATCTGCACGATGCATACAAATACTTTTCGCATCACCTGAACCTCCGCCATGATTCTTATGCAGGCTGTAGAATTGTTCCGGTGTATACGCCGCCGAGCCACCAATAATCGATTGGTATACCTGCAGGCGAGCGGAATAGACCTCATCGTAATATTTTGCCGAGGATATCAATGGGCTGCAATGCTCGCTTATAGTCAACTCCCTTCCACTCCAACGAAGCAGAGGAGCACCTCTTGCTTGCTTAAGATCCGCAAAAAGCAACAACGAAAAGGGCGCATACTTTGCCAAAGGGAAGGCCTCCAGCGCCTGGACCACATCCTCTTGTGTGCGACAGGCAGCTAACGCCTTAACAATGTGACCGCGAGACCTGAGCTTGCCCTTGGGCATACGGCCCTGATAATAATTTAACAGTGCAAGGCTAAGACCAAAGGTATTTGTACTCAACCAGGTTCCGCCCCCCAGAGGATCAATGGGGGAGAGGAATTGCACACCGTGCTTCTCAAATATCGCGGGAAGTTCCGCCCTGGGACGAGAACGCTGCTCATCACGATTGAAAAAGATATGATAACACCGAGGGTCACTGAACCAGGAGATTGTACACACGTAATTTAAACTGCCTTAACGTCAGCACTGCGCAAAAAACTTGCTGTTGCCGGCGCCACCCCCACGGAACCATCAACACCAATATTCTGTAGCCGGGCAATCGTTGAAATAATGGCTAAATGGTGTACCGCGTGGCTGGAAACAAAGATAAGCTCCCGCAAGACACTGGAACTCAGCAAAACTTGCACAGTTTCACCAAGAGACACCTCTGTTTTCACCTCGACGTTTTTAATTAAAAGCGAATCATCCAGGCACAGAAGCCAGCTGCGTAAAGCTGCAAACTCCCTTTGCGCAACCGCAATATCTGTTTCACATGCGGCTCCTCGTCTGCGCTTGTCATAGTCAATCACATCCGTTTTTTCCTTGCCTAGAGACAACATTACACTGCGATAAATATCCAGAATATGCCTAAAGTGCTCCCCTATTGAACTGCTCACTGCGGGAGAACACACGGTGGTGTAGTGTTCGGCGGAAATGCCGTTAAGCATCGAAATACATTGATCAATGGCTTCGAGGTTGCCTTTTACCACGGACGCATAATCCTTATTCATTAAACATCCTTCATAATATTAAGTGTGTTCATATGTAAACCATTACAATTAACCCGGCGATGTTTTATATGCAGGCACTGCTGTCCCACAAAGCATGAAAACATGGATTCGGTGTTTGTTACTGCGACCTTCACCAGCATCGCGCCATGGATGGCGCTTATTAGAGCAACGCAGGAGCAGTTGCCGGTGGATGCTGGTGTAGAGCTTACATGGACGTACTTGCAGCGTATCGCAGTGGCAAATACCGGATTCATGTCTGCGCCAAAGCTAGTAATCTCCAAGCCCTTTTAAAATCGAGAGTTTCGACCTGGCGACGAACTAGTTAATGGGACAGCAATGATATGCAGGGTTAATGAGCTACATGGAAGTACCTCCGCCGAACAAAGTTCGGCGCGAGCCCTTAAAACACAAGCCATTTCGCACAGTGGCGCCAGTGTTTTAAGGGCGACAATCAAATAAGTAAGGATCGCTTATTTGATTGCCAGATTAATAGAAACTTCATTATCTGCCAACCTTGTGCCTGCCAAAGTACCCCAGTTCCTTTAGCCAGATGCAAACCAGCTGAAATGCTGAGGGAATCTGATGCCCCTTTGCGCGCAGTTCGGCGCCCATGGAAAATAACATACGGTACTGGCCCAGGAGTACACCCATCGCGTCAAAAAAGCCCGTTCTACTGTCCCATATATGGGCCTGCTCACTGCTGGCGCCATTTATTTCCACAATATAAAAATCTTTGCCAGTCATCAGAGTATTAATATCTCTAAACTTGATATCCAAACGACCATAATGAAAATCTGGCAGATTCTTCAGCAAGCGGTCCAAGCGCTGCGTGAGAGCCCGAGTTATGAACTCATTTCCATTTCTAAAGATACTTCCACGACAATGGCTTCCTGCAAACTCCAGCGCAACTTCCTGGCTTTTTTCAGGCACTATTGATAAGCGATTGCTATTTTTTTTAAGGTGAATTTTGGCCAGTTTTTTAGCTCTGGGATGCACCAGAATAAGCTTTTTCAAATTGGAAACGCCATCGCCCACAACGGTAGGGCGGTATTTAAGCGCCAGAGAGACTATTTTCCCCTTGTCTTCACCCGGCTGCCTGATATAAAAAACGCCAGCCTCCGCATTGAAGGGCGATAGCCGCTGTAATAAGAAGCGTTGCTGATTATTTTGCTGTTTAAGGTAGCAAACCAACTGCTGTTCACTCTCAATCAAGGCCACACCACGCCCTCGGCACCCCATGTCGGGCTTGATAACCAGCGGCAAATTCAGGCTCACCCTGTTCGCCTCGATCAAAGCCTCCCTCGCAAGCCCCTCGGGATTCGCTCCTGTTTCCAGCGAAATATAGGGCAGAATAAACTGGCATAGCTCACCGCTAGCCTGCTTAAAAATGGCACACTTGGATTCGCCAACCATTCCACCCAACTCAATGTTCGGATTTACCACCATCGGCAAACCAAAACTGCGATAACGCAGCGACAGCAACAACCAATAAACAACCACCGGTATATACATTAGCCATGCCGGCCAAAACTCATAAAAAGAGCATGGTTTTTTATCCAATAAAAGCAGAGGCATTCCGGCGTTAACACCGTGACCAATCACTGCCTGTTCTCGCGGGAAATTCTCATAGCGTATGCTTTCAGTCTCAGACATTTATTTGCTACCTCGAGGCTTTGGCATCAACTTGCTGGTGCACATGTTGTTCAGCACCAAGAGAAGGAAAGCAATGCCAAACAGGGACCACTTCCACTGCGACTCTCGCACAGCTTCACTCAGGCCAAACAGATTAATTACGACGAACACCGTTGCAATCCATACAATGCCCGCACTCAACATCGCCAACAAGAAACGAGTAGAGGGTACACGCCACAGCCCGCACAAGGTAAAGCCCAGTGTGCGCAGCCCGGGGACAAAGCGAATGATAAAAATATTAGACAGGGTACGACGCCTGAACCGCCGCCGAAGAAGACGACCTTTCTTTGACTTCAAAAGCCACGCCCGGAAAACTCGCCAACGACGGGCCAACCTGCCAAGCCCATATAGCGCCAGGTCTCCCGTAGCAATGCCTGTAAAGCTGGCACCAAGTGCCAGAAACAAGGATAGGTGGCCATCCATTGCCAGCAAGGCGGCTAGAATAACTGCTGCATCCTCCCACACCCAGGAAATGATGATCACAGCGAGGAAAAGCCCATACCATGGAATGCCAGCGAGGTAGTTTGCCTGATCAGCTATGTCCATCGTGAACCTCTGTCTTCACCGCACCGATAACTTGCACATAGACTTAGCTCATCAAAGTTGGTTCCATCAACCGATCACTGTCAGTCGATTTGGTAATTTAAGTACAAAATTGCTGTAACCTATGTCACAGCAATCTATACTAAGAGACGTTGTAATCAACGACATAAATTAAGGAAAATTATGTCAACACAAGCCCATAGCAAACATATCCGAGAATTCGATCAGCAGCATGACACGCTTTTAAGACTCATCAAAAAAATGAGGGGAGCGAATACTGCTGATTTCATATTGTTGTTCAGCGCAATGATCGCCCACCTGGAGTCCCACTTTGCCGCTGAACAAAGCCTGATGATTAAGACCGATTTCCCCGGCACCAACGAGCATTTCAACAACCATCTGCACGTCCTCAACGTACTACAAACCATAAAGGAAGATGTCGCTAAAGGCGGGCTGTCTGAAGCCCGGCTGTTTGTTCAGGGTGAATTGGTACATTGGTTTGAGGGGCACCAACGAGCAATGGACGAGCCTTTGATGAGCTATCTGTCTCAGTCAGACTCATCGGATAGGTCAATGACGGCTTGAGCCTGAAATAGTTGAAGTAAAAAAGCCCGGTACATGATAGTCCATCGGCAAATGCGGACGATTTTCGGGAGGGATGGACTCGCACAATCCATGGTGCTCGGGCTGCGCCCGCCCTTTGGGCGCCCAAAATTGCTCCAGGCAATTTTGTCGAACGCGAGGCTTCTCACCCTCCCTCACCTCCATATAAAAAAAGCCCGGTACTTGATAGTCCACCGGCAAATGCGGACGTTTTTCGGGAGGGATGGACTCGCACCATCCATGGTGCTCGGGCTACGCCCGCCCTTTGGGCGCCCAAAATTGCTCCAGGCAATTTTGTCGAACGCGAGGCTTCTCACCCTCCCTCACCGCCATATAAAAAAAAAGCCCGGTACGAATGTACCGGGCTTTTTTTTTATATGGCGGTGAGGGAGGGATTCGAACCCTCGGTGCCTTACGGCACACACGCTTTCCAGGCGTGCTCCTTCGACCACTCGGACACCTCACCAAATTGTAGTTTTGCGTTTTCCCCGAGCTTAACCTCAACTCGAAGTCCGCACGCCTGCATGCACGCAATCGCCCTTCGCTTGGGGCGTTCCGTGGTCCCCGCAGAAAGGCGGCACACTCTACACAAACACGCCTGGAAAGGCAATGATCTGATACGCGCTATTGCACCACTCACCGCTATCTAAGACCTGCAATCACCAGGGGTGTTGCTTTTATAGCCAAAAAGTCGCGATTGTTGGTTTTCTCTACCATACTTTTTTGCATACCCCTAGGCGCCAAGCCCTATGAAACGGGCACGGGAGCGGAATGAGCGAGTTATTACAAGGGTCCAACCTGATTCTGATTGCAACAGCCGAAATAGCTGTACTTCTGCTGCTGTTATGCTTTTTCCTGCTTTTCCAAAACCGCAAGTTGCGCCTTGCCATGCAGAAACTGCATAGTCGTATGGAACGCCTGGTGAAGGACCTAAAAGCCGCTCGCTCGGCGGTTAAGGAAGCCAGGCAAGCACCAGCCGAACCCTCTGCTGATTACAAGCACTTCCTGAAAGAGCACCTTAACAATGTTCGTGAGCGGCACAGCAGCCTGGACTCAGACCGTGATATCGTTCTCGACATAGACCCTGATACCCCCTTGCCGCGCCGGGTTGCTGCGCTGCGCTATGCCATTTTGGTGGCCGAAAAAGAGGCCACCGCGAAAGATGGTAAAGCTGCTGACTGGAGCCTGTTGGAACGTAAATACGAGCAGATCTTTGACTTTAACCAGGAATACGCTGTTGCCGCAGAGCCTGTAGAGGTCGACAACAGTGAGATAGAAGAACTCCGCGACGAACTGAGCAGTGCAAAAAAGCGAATCAACAATCTCGAGCGCTTCAAGGCTTTGTATTTTGACCTGGAAGAAAAGTGGGAAAGCTGTCGGGATACCGCTCAAAACCACTTCCACGAACTCACTCAGCTGGCAGCTGACGCTGACAACTCAGGCCAGTTAGAAAACGCGCTTAAGTCCTACCATGAAGCCTACGGCGAAGTTGGCCGGCTGATCGAAGGAGGTGTGGACGGACAAACGATCGTCAGTGGCGCAAGTGGCGATACTTCCGGTGAAATCAAGCACCTGCGAGCAGTTGCTGCAGACCAGCATAAAATCATCACCGAACTGCAACGCAAACTGCAGCAAGCATCATCAACAGAAGCGCGTGTGGAAGTAGTGGAAGAGCTACAGGGGCAGCTGGAAAAACAAATGCGCTTCGTGCAAGAGTCTGAAACCTGTATTCAGTTGATGGAAGACGAGCTCAGTAACGCCAACAAGGAGCTGGAGCAGTTGCGTGCTCGACTTAATGTACTGCCGCAGATCAAGACAGATCTCAAAGACTTAAGGGAACAGAACGACGATTACGAGATGCAGGTTCACTCGCTTAAATCTGAAAACCGACGGCTGAAAAGCAAAATCCAGAATATCAACGCCGCTCCCCCCCAAGACAATGGGGATGCCCGTAAATTGAAGCGGGAACTCGCCGCAGCTGAAGCTCGATTTGCCGAACTGGAAGAAAAATTCCTGGACCTAAAGTCACAGTAGTAAACGGAGAATATGACCTTGAAATCCATGCAAGCACTAACACTCATAGCAGGCCTTGCTGACAGTAACAATGCTCCCCCCTGCCTCGAAACACTATCGCATCATAGTGAGATGGCCTAGAATACGGCCTTAAAATGATAAAAAAGCTTGGCACAGAATTAAGGTAAAGGCTTTACATGGCTGACCCCAATATCACGGTCTCTGAAAAACTCGCTGCTGACTTCTCCCTTCGCCAAAACGATATTCGCACCCTGATCTGCTTTGCAGCGGCGGGAACTCTGGTGGTTAGCATGAGCTGGCCGGATATCTCCATGGTCGATGCTCTGGTCGCCACCGCCATTCTGGCCTATGCCGTCGGCACTTATCTGTGGCTGCGATCACGCGCCTATGACGATAACCGCGCCCGCCTGTTCGATACGGTAATGACCGTCGACGCGCTCATTATCGGCATGGTCCTGGGCCTCTCAAGCTTCAGCATCCTCCCCTCCATTCTATTCATCACCATGATTCAGTTTAATAGCCTTATAAATGGAGGGGTTAAAAAGTGGGTGGTGGATAACCTGGCATTCGTCGGCGGCGTTAGCTTTACCTTTCTTATCAGGGACCCTAAATGGGTACTTTCGGACAAGCTTGAGATTAGTGCGGTGAGCCTGATTGGCATTTTCACCTATTTTTGCGCGTACGCCATTTTCGTGCACAAGCGGGTACGCAAGCTTGAGCTGCACAATAAAAAGATGGTTAACGAGCAAACCCTGTACAAATTACGCACCTATAAACTTGCCCGCTACCTGACGCCAACGGTGTGGAAAGCCATCAATGAAGGGCGCGAGCAGGTGCTTGCTTCTGAGCGCAAACGAATCACGATTTTCTTCTCGGATATTCGGGGTTTCAGCTCACTGTCAGAGGAGCTGGAAGCAGAAACCCTTACAGACCTGCTTAACGAATACCTTACCGAGATGGTTACCATCGCCACCAAGTACCGAGGTACCATCGACAAGTTCATGGGTGACGCCATTATGGTGATTTTTGGTGATACCCAAAGTGAGGGTCTGAAGGCAGACTGTATTCGCTGCCTGGGAATGGCCATCGAAATGCGCAAAAAAATGAAAGAGCTACAGACCAAATGGTACAACCAGGGCATTAAGAAGCCCTTGCAGATACGCATGGGTATTAACACCGGCTACTGCACCGTGGGCTCTTTTGGTACAGCTCAATATATGGATTACACCGTACTGGGGACGCATGTAAACCTTGCCAGCAGGCTCGAATCAGCGGCAGACCCCGGCGAGATTCTAATCACACACGAAACCTGGTCTCTGGTGAAGGATGTAATTATGTGCCGCGATAAGGGTGAGATAACGGCGAAAGGTTTCAGTCACCCTATCAAGGTTTATCAGGTTGTGGATTTCCGTAAGGATCTGGGTCGCCATCAAAGCTACTTTGAAGAAAACATGCAGGGTTTTTCCATGCACCTCGATCTGGAAAAGGTTAAAAACTACGACAAAGAGCGCGTAGTTGAAACCCTTGAACAGGCTGCCAGCAAGCTACGTGACAAAGTCATAAAATAACTACTGCCGCACAACGCGAACTGCGGCAAGCGCCTCGAAACACTCGTCACTCACATCCAGGCTGGCACGGTAGGGGTTAATATCCAAACCTCCTCGCCGTGTATAGCGCGCATACACTTCCAAGCTATGCAGTTGACCACGGCGGTACAAATCACAGAATATTTTTTCTACGCAGTTTTCATGAAAATCCTGATGCTGGCGGTAAGAAACAATATAACGCAGGAAGCTTTCCGGCTGAATTTTACTGCCGCTATAACGTATCCACAGCGTTGCCCAGTCCGGCTGAGCGGTTACCGGACAGTTGCTCTTCAGAAGATGACTAAACAGGCAATCGTTTTTCACAGCATGATTCGAGTCGAAGGCAAGCAAAGAAGCGTCGGGCTCATAAGCCTCGATCGTTACAGCCAGCTCATCAACACAAAAACCTGGCAGAACACCTGAGTCACCGGCCTCGCACACGCCGCAGATTTCAACTGCAACCTTGTCTCCACAGGCATTAGAAAGGTCGCCCACCAACATGGTCTTTAAGCTGTCAACGCTGCTTATGGGGGTTTGGTTAAAGGAGTTCAAATAATACTTGAACGACTTTGACTCAACAATTGCAGCGCTTTGCGCTGGAAATCGAAATGTGGCCACAGCTACATGCGGCTTACCAGTGCTGGACAACCAGGAAAGCTCGTAGGCGCTCCAAAGGTCGACCCCTTTAAAGGGAAGATCGCCTTGGATGTTGAGTTGAGCCCTTGAGAACTGCCGTGGGATAGGCTCAAGCAGGCCGGGATCATAATATTGTGGATACAGGGTTTCTTCGCCGAGCTTAACTGGCATGTTTACCTTCCTTAATTGCGTAGATTTTTACCGTGCTCTAACAAGTAAAGACAATAAGCCAATAGCATCCCCAGGAAAACAAATATTCCTGCAAAAGCACCCGCTACACTCACATCAGACACACCCAAAATGCCATAGCGAAATGCGTTGACCATATACAGAATTGGATTCAAATGGGACACTCCCTGCCAGAACTCCGGTAGCAGGCTGATAGAATAAAAAACGCCGCCGAGGTAGGTTAAAGGCGTTAGCACAAATGTGGGCACAACGGAAATGTCATCAAAAGAGTTGGCATAAATGGCATTAATCATACCTGCGGTGGCGAAAAGAATTGCACTTAAAAGTATGACTGCAATAGTGACAAAAATATTGTGAATCTGTAAATCTGTAAAGAGCAAGGAAACTGCGGTAACAATTCCCCCGACCAACAAACCTCTCAGTGCTCCGCCACAGACATACCCGGCAAGTATGACGTAATTGGGGGTGGGGCTCACCTGTAACTCCTCAATACTTTTATTAAATTTGGCAGAAAAAAATGAAGAAACAACATTGGAATAGGAGTTATTTATCACTGCCATCATGATAAGCCCTGGCACCACAAACGCCATGTAATCATAGCCGCCCATCTCACCAATGCGCCGGCCTATCAAGGTGCCAAAAATCACAAAATACAGCGCCATGGTTATCACCGGGGGTATCAGTGTCTGCACCCAAATACGTGTAAAGCGCCGAACTTCTTTTTTTAGTAATGTTGAAAAAGCAATCACTTGCTGCTGTGCGTTCATTTGTTACTCCAGCTCTGAGCGATGAGCTCAACAAAGGTCTCTTCCAGTCGATTGACTTTGTTACGCATACTGATAACTTCAATATCATTCTTAGAGAGCAACTCGAACAGACCGTTAAGCGCTTCGCCATTGACCAGGGTCACTTCAAGCGTAGAGGCGTCTGCCTGAATACAGGTGTAGGGTTTGAGCACGGGCAGGTGCTTAAGGGGCGAAGCCAAATCCAGTAAAAAGGTCTCGCTATCCAGGCGCTTGAGCAAATTTTTTACGCTGGTGTGCTCAACAATCTCACCCTGATTGATAATTGCCACGTTGCGGCACAGACTTTCCGCCTCTTCCAGATAATGAGTAGTGAGAATAATGGTGGTACCGGCTTCGTTGATTTGCTTCAAAAATTCCCACATGCTGCGGCGTAGTTCGATATCAACACCGGCCGAAGGTTCGTCCAGAATCAGCAGCCTGGGCTCATGGACCAGGGCTCTGGCGATCATCAAACGCCGCTTCATTCCGCCACTGAGGTTACGGGATTGCTCAGCCCGCTTGTCCCACAAGCCCAATTGACGAAGATACTTTTGAGCACGCTCCTCGGCCAATAGGCGCGGGATGCCATAATAGCCTGCCTGGTTAGTGATGATGTCCTTCACTTTTTCAAACATATTGAAATTAAACTCTTGCGGTACCACACCAATTGATTGCTTTGCGGTAGAAAAGTCTTTATCGATATCAATACCGAAGATCTTCACTTGGCCTTGGGTTTTCCTTACCAGGGAAGTAACAATCCCGATGGTTGTCGACTTTCCCGCTCCATTTGGTCCCAGAAGAGCAAAGAAGTCCCCCTGCTGCACTCGCAGGTCTATACCTTTAAGCGCGCTAAAACCGCCACTGTAGGTTTTTTTTAACTCGCTCACATCAAGAGCAGGGGCAGTAGAGTTGGACATTTAGTTATTCTCCAGTTCCTAAACAGCGAAGGAGCATAACAAAAAGAAGGATAATGACAGGCATAAAAAAAGCGCAAACAATGTTGCGCTATTTGACTTAGTTCGCATTCGCCCGTTTTTACAGAGCGACGCTCTATTGTCTTGTGAAGTCAGTATAAACTGCATCTGACCTTCAGAATTTGGAGCGGGAAACGAGACTCGAACTCGCGACCCCAACCTTGGCAAGGTTGTGCTCTACCAACTGAGCTATTCCCGCAGTGGCGTCCCCTAGGGGATTCGAACCCCTGTTACCGCCGTGAAAGGGCGGTGTCCTAGGCCTCTAGACGAAGGGGACACAATTGGACTGATCCAGCCGTCAATTCAGAAGAGGGCGCATTCTAGTGATCCCATCAGAGGCTGTCAACTCTTTTCAGGAGGCAAAATTCACCGCGCTGAAAAAATCTTCTGTTATCTCTGCCACAGAGAGCACTATCGGGAGTTTATCCGCTCCCGTCGTCAAAATTCCGCAGCACTCCGGCAGTTTTTATTTAAAAATCAATCACTTGGCTTATCCATGCCAAGAACCTCCATTTGCATAACCGACCATCAGCAGCTAGCCTAATAGTACAGTTCCAACACAGCGCTCTGGGTCCATGTCATCCGTTAATATCATCATAAGCATCATTGTATTGCTCGGAATCCTGGTCTGCTACGCCTTTATTATGCAAAGCCTTAAGCAAAAGCGAGAGCAGCGCAACCGGATACTGGCCGCCCTGAAATCCCGCTGCCGCAATTTCAAATTCATGCTCAATGGCTTTCCGCAGGGCTTCTTACCTCGAGACCTGTTGCTGCTGGTCCAGCGGAGCCTGATCGACGTTTGCGAACAGCTGGCGAAACTGGAGCCCAGAGAACCCAGCCACGTACAGGATCTGCAAATGGTCTCAACGCAAATGGCTGAAACCCAGCGCCATGCAAAACCTGTTGCCCAGATTAGCCTGGATAACCCGCAACAGCTCAAAGAGGTAAAAATCTGCCTGGAAGAACTACACCGATTTATTCACCAGCTGGAGACCAGAACCATTCTCAGCCACAACCAGGCAGAGGGCTACCGCGCCATGATCAAGCAGCTGGTGCTCCAAATTACGGTAGATGGTTACGTCATGCAGGGCAAAATTGCCCGCCAATCCAGCAAGACCAAGCTTGCCTTTCACTACTTTGATCTGGCTCTCAAGCTACTGTTAAGAGAGGGAAAAGCCGGCCAGTTCACTGAGCGTATCGAAAACCTCAAAACAATTCAGCAAGAGCTGCTCAAGCAACTGGAACTTGAGCATGCGCCCGTGTCGGATAAGGAGCAGGCCGAAGCGGAGGAAATCGCCAGCGAATGGGACAAATTCGACTCTGATGAAGAAGTCTGGAAAAAGAAACACGCCTACGACTAGCCGCTCAAACTTCTCTACCTGCCTAGGGCCTGTTAACACTAATTTAATTACCTCTGCCTGAGCCCATTTTTTTGTCCAACAAGGCAGAAGGAGCGTGATTTGGTTGTTCCAAATAAGCGACTGATAACGTAGGTGGGCGAAAAAATGGCCAGGCCCTTCGGGTTGCGGCAGAAGAGGCGCCACTCGTTGTTGCTCATCGTTTATTTAGAATGACTAAACTTCTCTCTTCGCGCCTGGATTGGCGCGTTTTCAGACACAACAGTGGCAATTAAATTAGTGTTAACAGGCCCTAGCCATTGCAACAACAGCCACTTGCAGGCAGCTGCTACATGGCAACGGCCATAGATGCAATACGACTGATTTCACACAAGGGCCTGCCACTTTGCTGCTGCCACGCTAAAAACACCCGCTCGATTGCCCGCATGTCCTTTTGTGAGCTCGCCTGCCTGGTAATTACGCCATGGGCCCTCATCAGGTTTAATACATCGCTGGTTAGCAGAAACGTGTCCTTGCCCACCATGCGAAGAAAATAAGGCCCTGAATTTCCACCCAGCTGTTTTCCGCGCTTTTTCAGCGCAAGCCACAAGCCGACTATATCGTCTGAAGGCCAATCCGACAGCCAGGCACCAAAACTCCCACTCTCGGCCGACATGTCTCGGACAAAGCTTGCGTTTTCCCGAACAGATTTTATCTTCCCCAAATGACGTATCAACGCGCTGTTTGCCATGAGTACATCAATATCATCGTCGCTGAGCATGGCACAATAATGAGTATCAAAGCCATGAAACGCTTTTTCGAATGCTGGCCACTTGGCATCAACAAGGCTGTGCTTGAGGCCCGCTCTGAAAACCCTCAGAGACATGGTCGAAAGGTAGAATGCATCTTGTTTTTGTAGCAGTTGCTCCGCAGTTTTAGCCTCAGGCAATAGCGCTATCACGTTTTCTTCGCCGCCTTTGTGGACAATAGCGGCTTGATAGAGATCAGCGAAGGTGATCATTGTTGCTCCTCAACAAAGCCCAGCGAGGCGGAATTGACACAATAGCGCAAGCCTGTGGGCTCGGGTCCATCGGGAAACAGGTGGCCGAGATGACTACCACAATTTTGGCATTTAATTTCGGTGCGAATCATGCCTTGGGAAGTATCTTGTTGTTCAAGAATTTCTCCACTGCTTAGAGGCTGATAAAAACTTGGCCAGCCAGAGCCCGAGTCATACTTGCTTGAAGATGAAAACAGCGGTTTTTTACAACACTTGCAGGTGTATTGGCCCCTGGCCTTGTGATCCCAGAACGCTCCGGTAAAGGGGCGCTCAGTGCCATTTTCCCTGCAGATGTGAAACTCCTCAGGGCTGAGTTTGTTGCGCCACTGGGCGTCGTCATTTTTGCTACGATCTGACATAATCAACTCCGCTTTGCTTTGGCATTAAATAATGAGGCCTTTTGAAAAATATGCAACAAATCAACAAGTCCAAAAAACTCGAAGGAGTCTGCTACGATATACGAGGACCAGTGCTGGAGCACGCTGTGCGCCTTGAAGAAGAAGGCCACAAAATTGTAAAGCTCAATATTGGCAACCCGGCACCTTTTGGCTTCGATGCGCCGGACGAAATTATTGCCGATGTGATCCACAATATTCGTAACGCTCAGGGGTACACAGCCTCTCGCGGGCTGTTTCCCGCGCGCAAGGCCGTCATGCAGGAATGCCAACGTCTGGGTATCCCGGATGTGGAAGTGGAAGACATTTACCTGGGCAACGGGGTAAGCGAGCTGATAGTGATGGCATGCCAGGCGCTGCTAAATGATGGCGACGAAGTGCTGGTACCCTCCCCCGATTACCCTCTTTGGACCGCCGCTGTGAACCTCGCTGGCGGCAAAGCCGTTCATTACATTTGTGACGAGCAGAGTGACTGGTTCCCCGATATCGAAGATATTCGCAGCAAGATCACTGATCGCACCCGTGCCATCACCATTATTAACCCCAACAACCCCACGGGTGCCGTTTACAGTAAAGACCTGCTGGAACAGTTGGTGGAACTGGCCCGAGAGCATGACCTGGTGCTATTCGCCGATGAAATCTACAGCAAGATCGTTTACGACGACGCTGAGTTCATACCCTTGGCGCGCCTCGCTCAGGATAGAGTCTGCGTAACCTTCAACGGCCTGTCCAAGTCCTATCGCCTGGCAGGTTTTCGCTCTGGCTGGCTGATTCTAAGTGGTGCAAAACAGCGCGCACCCGAATTTATGAAGGGTATTGAGATGCTCGCTTCGATGCGTCTTTGTGCCAACGTACCCGCCATGTATGCGGTGCAAACGGCACTGGGAGGCTATCAAAGCATCAATGAGCTGATTCTGCCCGGTGGGCGCTTGCGAGAACAGAGGGATGTGGCCATTGAAGGGCTTAACAGAATTCCGGGTATCAGTTGCGTTAAACCCAAAGGCGCTATTTATCTGTTCCCGAAAATTGATCGCAACATGTACCACTTCCAGGATGATCAGCAGTTAATACTCGACTTTTTGATCAAAGAACACATACTTCTGGTGCAGGGTACAGCTTTCAATTGGACTGAACCGGATCATTTTCGAATCGTTTTTCTGCCTCCCATTGAGGACCTGAAACGCGCTGTAGAAAAGTTTGGCCGCTTCCTGCAAGCCTACCGCAAGTAAATGGTCAGACGGTGAGCGATCTCAACCTTGTAGACTTCTGCCGCGACACTGCGAAAGTACTTATTAAGCTGTACGGCAAGTTTCCTCAGAAGATTATCCTCTACGTAGAGGATTTCGCCGGGGCCGATACACCCGATGAATTTGGGCTACACAGTGAGCGTTTTGTGGCTGGCTTTCACTGCCTGCAGTGGCTCGCAGAAACTGACTACATCCAGTACAGCCAGACCATCAGGCAAGAGGCGATAGAAGATGCCACCCTCACCCATCGCAGCTTCACCTTCTTGAGCGGCCCCAATGACAGTGACTTCGAGGCTGAGGCCTGCAAACGGCGAATAGATGTACTGACAGAAGCCCTGAGAAGTAAAAGCTCTGACCAGCTGACAGAACTTGTACTTGCCTATATGAAAAAGTCTCGTCAGTTCAGTTGACTGATCTGTTCATGCGCGGGGTGCATGAACTGGCACTTGAGGAAAAGGCAGTGTTACGCAACACAAATCTCAGTGTGGTGAACAAGATAGCGATTTATACCTACTTACCCAGTTACTTCCACGTATCTCCGCATCAGGCTAAACTAGCCAAGCGCTTGGAAACAGGATTGAAACAACTGGATAAAGCGGGTTGGCTGAAAAGGCAGCTGCAATATTTCTTTAACGATGCCATGACGCTCACAAGCCAAAAGGGCCGCAAAGTAGTCTTTCTGGAAAACACAAATTTACCACCGGGAACCTTCCAGCGAGACAAGCAGTACTTGTTGAACCTTGTCGCGAGAAACTAAGCTACAGCTGGCTCGGCTATACATGGCACTCTATTTAACTGTCACCGTCAACATGCCATACTGATGCCCTTGTGACCACAGGCTTTATTCCAATAAGCTTTACAAATTGCACAGCCACTCACTCAATTGACTAACATATAGCTAATAACAGAGTAGAAAAGTGAGTAACGACGGCGCCTGGGTCTATACTAATTAAACGACGAGTTCGCCCATATTCTGATCTAAACCCTGCGGTTCAAGCTATGTCCGACGCCCAACACCCTCTCCTGTTGTTGATGGAGACGCTGACGATTGTCTCGGCCATAGTGCTGTTTACGGTTTTTATTCTGCGCCGCAAACAACTCAAATCCCAAGGTTTTGACCGGGGCTTCGCCGTCATCCTGGCTGGTGTTTGCCTGGCAACCTTGAGCACAGTGTTTGGTCTGACTAACTCCTTTTTACCCACCAGTCAACGTCCAGAAAGCATTCTCCACTGGATACCCATAGCATCTTTGCTGGGTGCCATATGTGTTTTTATTGGTCTTGCAGCACTGATTAACCTGGTGATACCCAAATCTTCCCGAAAATTCTCAGAGCTGGTCGCCATTAGGGAAGAGCTGGCTTCCTCCAATGACAAACTTTCCAGAACCATATCCAAGCGCAACCAGGAGCTGGAGATAAACAACATGACCTTGCGACAGGTACTGGAGGATCAGCGCATTTCACGTGTTGCCCTGCTGCATAGTGAGAAGAAATTCCGCACCCTTTTCGATGAAAGTCCAGCCATCTTTGTCACCATAAACAATGTGCACACCATTACGGATATCAACCTCTATGGCGCTAGAAGCCTTGGTTACGATACGGTATCGCTGGTGGGGCAGGCATTTTCCAAGGTGGTATCACTGGAAGATGCCGATAAACAAATGGAATTCATTGACTACTGCTTTACTAATCCAAACCAAAAGCTGGAAACAGAGCTGCGACTGGTAAACGACAATACAGAAAAAGTTTGGGTCAAAGTTTCTGGAAGCATTATTAAGGAAAATGGCGAGGATCCCCATCTGCTGCTGGTTTGCCAGGATATTACCGAGTCTAAAAAACTGGCGGAAACACTTTCTTATCAAGCCAAGCACGACGACTGGACGGGGCTGTACAACCGGCGGGCCTTCGAGGCCTTTCTCGAAGAGGATATGGCAGCACTTTCAAGCTTGTCCAGACCCACAGCCCTGCTCTATATCGATATCGACCAGCTGAAGGTTGTCAATGACACCTGCGGTCATTCGGCTGGTGATGAATACATTCGTCAATTGGTTCACATCATCAACAGAAACAGCAAAAATTTTAATTTCTTTGCCCGTATTGGCGGCGATGAACTGGCGATAGTCATCACGAAAACCTCTCTGCGCAAAGCGCGCGAAGTGGCAGAAGTTCTTCGCAACGCGGCCGAAGACTATACATTCCAGTGGGAGGGACGCAGCTTCCGCCAGAGCATCAGCATCGGCATCGCATTGACTTCACCGAAGATTCGTACCATGACGGATATCTTTGCCGCTGCAGATGCAGCTTGTTTTCAGGCAAAGAGTACTGGGCGAAACCGGGTATCGGTTCACAAAGATGCCAGTGATGACTCAAGCAGTAATCGTGGTGAAATGCTCTGGGTAAGCCGCCTGCAAACCGCTCTGTTGCACGAAAGGTTTGAGCTCTATTTTCAGCCTATCGCCCGCATGGATGACATTCGCTGTAATAATTATGTGCACTACGAAGTATTGATCCGGTACGTGGATGACGATGGCACACACATATCACCGGATACCTTTCTCCCCGCCGCTGAGCGTTTTGGGCTAACCAACCAGATTGACCTTTGGGTTCTCACCAGCACGCTGCATTTTCTCGAAAGCAACCCAAACCATACAGAAGCCCTGGGTTGTTGCTCAATCAATTTAAGCAGCCTTTCCCTATCGAGCCCTCAAACACGATCAGCGATCAAACAAATTGTAATGGTAGCGTCCATACCTGCCTCGAAACTGTGTTTTGAAATTACCGAGACTAACGCCATTCACAAACTGGATGAGGTCGCGATTTTTATCAACGATATGAAAACGCTCGGCTGCAAATTCGCTCTGGACGACTTTGGCACCGGGTTTTCTTCCTTTGGCTACTTGCGAAGTCTTGAAGTGGATTACCTGAAAATCGACGGTTCCTTTGTTCGCGATATTACCAATGACAAGCTGGGCCGGGCGATGGTAATCGCCATGAACAGCATTGCCAAAGAAATGGGAATCGTCACTATCGCCGAGTACGTGGAAAACCAGCAAATTTGCAACGAATTGCAGAATATGAACGTACCCTTCGGCCAGGGCTTCGGTATTGCCAAACCCATGCCTATTGAAAAAGCCAAAGCCTTCTACGCAACACGCAACGATGGCAAAAGCTAGAGCCTTTTATAAACAAGCATCTTTAATGCGCGCTGCCTGTCAACATCTGGAAAATCTGCACTGTTTTCCAGGCGCTCCACAAGGCTGAAATCGGAACAGAACTCTGCAATCAAGCTTTCAAACTCCGTACAGCTTATTTCCGGTGCATTCAAGCAAGCCAGAAACAGCCCGCCATCTGAGACCAGAATGGAAAGCTTTTTCAGCACCTTCTGATAATCCTTTGTGGCGATAAAACTTCCCTTCTGATAACTCGGTGGATCTATAATTACCAGGTCGTAAGGTCCCTCGCGTTTTAACCTGCCCCAGGATTTGAAAATATCGTGAGCTAAATACTTCACCGGGGTAGAAAGCTGATTAAGCCGGTGGTTTTCCCTCCCCGTTTCCAGTGCTTTTTTACTCATATCAATATTGACAACCGACTCAGCTCCCGCTTGCGCAGCAACTACTGAGAATGCACAGGTGTAAGAAAAAAGATTTAGTATTTTTTTACCTGCTGCAACACCTTCCAACCACGCTCTCGCCGGCTCCATATCCAGAAAAAAACCGACATTCTGCTGCTGATGGCTTAACAGAAAACCAAGTTTGCCACGCCTGGCCTGCCACATTTCTGGAACAACGCCGTTTATACATTCGGCGACAACTTTCGAAGCATACCGGCGTTGAATTAACAAACATGTCAAATCGGAGCAGTTCTCAATTAAGAGCTCCAGTGATTCTAACAATATGCGTTCAAACTCATCTGGAGGCTGCCTGAAAAATGTTACTAGCAAGCACGGAGAGAAATAATCTACACAGCACCATTCCAGCCCCTGCCACATTCGGCCGCGCCCGTGAAACAAGCGGCGGCTGTTGTGATTTTGCACCATGCCCAGTTTGGCTTTGCATTGTTCCACTACCATTTCGCTCAGGCGACTATAGCTGGCTACAGTTTCGAGACCCAAGGGGTATACTATGCAGTCGCGATAACCACAGATGACGGTGATTAATCCACCCCACTCGCGATCAAGCACCGGGTCCGAGGAATCCATAATCAGAGGCCTTCCTTGCAGGCTCTCCAATTTTGTTTTGCTTGCCACTAACCAGATATTACTTTTACCAACTTTTCTTAAAACCTCAGCGTCCAGTTGCTGATTTCCCCTGCCAAGAATATGCCCTTGCCCGCCAATGGCGGTTATAACCAGACGAATATCACCGGGCCATTCTGCCAGTATGTTTTTCAGGTTCTCTGCGTTAGCATCCAGCTTGCTTGTTCTGCTTTGGCCTGGTTCGAACGCCACCGTATCAACCCCCAGCAGAGTGCCCTCGCAACCAAGCTCCCGCTGGACAGCCAGCGTCGTTGAACCCGGGCCGAAGATCACCAACAATGAGGAATCGCATTCTTCAATCCGTTCTTTCAATTCTGCGGCCATATCAAGCAGAACAAGCTCTTCCACTTCCATACCACCCTGCTTTACATGTTGAACGTAAGTGTTTTCATCGGGAACAAGCATTTCACCAAAATACCGGGCTTTTACAACGCCCTGCCTGAATGCCTGTTCATCAATATCCCTTACCTCCTGTTCGCCAAGGGCTGTTAGCTCGCCTTTAATCAATCGAGCAGCTACCTTCGCTGCCGCCTGGGGGGTAACCGCGAATACGCCGGAGTGCATTTTCACACCAGAGGGAATTCCCAGCACAGGTAAGCTCGTTCCAAGCACGCTGCACACATCTCTGGCCGTTCCATCACCACCAATAAACAGCAGTAAATCAATGTTTCTCTCGAGCATTGCCTCCAACTGCCGTTTGCTATCCTCAGCTCGGCTCGGAAAGTTCACGGGAAGTCCGGTTGTCTCGTAGGGAATTGTGGCTGTTTGCAACACGTTTTCTCCCATAGCGCCGGGACAAGTAACAAAAAATGGAAGCGGTACACCGTTTAGCAGCTCGAGAAACTCCGCAAGAAAAACACTGGCCCGCTCAGGAGCCCGAAGAGCAAGCTCACCCCTTGCAGCTTTTAACTGGATAGCTTCGCCATCGCTACCTTTGTAACCACCGGGCCCGCCAACGCCAGCAAAGGGATTGACTAAAAAGCCAATCCTGAGAGTGTGTTTCATATTTTCCACTTAACAGTTAAATCCCAGAGAAATGCACAAATGTTTGAGCTCATCGCCACATTCTGCAATACGATAATGACTAAACTCCCTGCGTATTGGATAGTTTTTCCGCAAAATATCGAACTCATCATTCATTCTATTCCGTGCACTGCGCATACGTTTGTCATCAGCACCAATGTCATAACTGTGCATTATGGCCTGTTCTATGTTTACCACATAAATAGGCTCTGGCTCGCCAAACACCCTGGTGCCAACACGCTGCAAAACAGATTCGAACTCGGATTTTGGCTTGCCGAGGAACTCACAAAGCGCTCTGAAAATCATCATTGAGCCATTCACTTTTCCTTCAAAGCTGTAACCTGCAATGTGCGGCGTAGCCAGCGCAACCCGATCCAGCAATTCGATACTGATCTCAGGTTCCGGCTCCCACACATCAAGCACCACCTGAACCTCATTACGACTGTGCTTTTTCAGGTGCTGCAATAAGCTGGCATTATTGATTGCAGCACCACGACCGGCGTTTAGTAGCAGCGCATTATTTTTCATATTGGAAAAGAAATGACTATCGAGCATATGAAATGTAGGGTGGGAACCTGCCGTGGTTAAGGGCGTGTGCACACAGATAACATCACATTGATACAGTTTCTCCCAATCGCACAGGTCTTCAACTTGCTCCTGGTTTAAAAAGGGATCATAACAAACACAGTTGTAGCCCATACTTTTTAACGCTCGATATAAACGGCCACCGACATTGCCACAACCAACGATACCGAATGTGCTTGAGTGATTCAGTTTATCCAGTGCAACTAATGCTGCGAAAACATATTGCACAACGCCCCAGGCATTACACCCAGGTGCACTTGCGTAGGCTATTTCAGATTGTTCAAGGTAGCTTTTGTCAAGGTGATCTGTGCCAATTGTACAGGTACCGACAAACCCGACCTGACTACCGGCCAGTAGATTTTCATTAACACTGGTTACCGAGCGGACAATAAGAGCATCAACATCATGCAGCAGAGCGCCACTAATTTGCCTGCCCGAGCATACCTGCACCTCGCCGAGTTCGGCGAACAGTTCTTTTACAAGGGGTATATTTTCATCTGCAACTATTTTCATCACTCAACTCACTAAATACCTTATCGACAAGCGTATTAAAATTTTTTCCAAAGCCAAGTTGCTGAGCAAAGGCCTTTAATAGGTGGATATCCACTTGTTTTCGTGCAACAGAATAGCGTCGCCCCAAAGGCGCGTTATCCACCAGGCGGGTGAGCTGAAGAGCCATGGCCACTTGCTCCTGGTATTGTTCAAGCTTGTTTGTCAGGGATCTTGCCCCCCTTATTTCCATTTCCGCAAGCGTCTTCAGGTTACGCTTGATATCGGACCAGTTTTCGAATTTCTCTAATAACGTCGAAGCCGTTTTATTCCCAATACCAGGAACGCCAGGAATATCATCACTCGTATCCCCCGTAAGGGCGAGAAAGTCCGCCATTTTTATTGGCTCAAAACCCAGTTTCGCTTGCAACTGCGCACGCGCTAATACATCGCCATCGGGGAAATCCCACAATGCGTCATCAGGCGCTATCACCAATTGAGCAAGGTCTTTATCTCGAGTAATAACACACACGGGAATGCCCTTGTCTCGGCAGCGTTTCGCCAGCGTGGCAAGCAAGTCATCTGCTTCAAAGCGCTCGGACGCATACACCGGTATACCCATCAGCTCCGTAATATGCTTGCAGGCCTCCAACTGGAACGCAAGCAGTTCATCTGGTAACGCCCTGCTGGATTTGTATTCTGGATAAATGTCATTGCGGAAACACATTTGTAAACTTTCATCAAAACATGCTGCCACCTTTACAGGACGCCGCTGGCGTATCACCTTCAACAACCAGGTACTGTAACCGTATACGGCGGCCGTGGGTTTGCCGTCAGCCGTCCACCAGTTATCGGGCAGGGAAAAGTAATAACGGAAAATGTAGATGGATGCGTCTATTAAATAGGCGCAATTACCGCCATTAACAGGAATCATAATTCGATATAAACAAATCTTTCGGGCGACAAATAAGTGCTTTGTCCATATTGCTGAGAAAGCGCGCAGGCAAATTCTGCGGCTCTGTTTGGCAGCCCCTCTTTACAATATTTCAGTACTTGCCCATAAATATCTTTTTTAAATTGCTCCGAGGCCCCAAAGCCGGCCATCAGGTTATCTGAGCTAACCCTGAAACGGTGTCCACATGCTGAATTAAACACCCACTCAAGCGCCTGGGGCTTTATCTCAACTGTTTCGAATTGCTGTTGCTGTTGTGCAGTACGACCATCTGGGGCATACCAATAACCATAGTCCCGAATTTGTCTGCGCGCTTGACCAGCAATACACCAGTGCGCGACCTCATGAAGTGCACTGGCGAAATAGTCTTTGGTAAAAATAATCTCTGCAGGCGAGCCACCCTTAGCAGGCACATACAAGGGCTCATCACCACCGGCCACCAGGCAAGCATGATGCTTGTGCAAAAAACAATCATTAAATACGCCTATCAGCGTAAGACAGTCAAACTCGCTGTTATCACTTGTCATTATTAATTTTTTACGAACCTGGAACCTTATGCTGAAAAATGAAACTAACAAGGGTTACTAATGGAAATATTTGCATTCTATTGGTGCTTTTAATACACAGTTAATGAGAGGATATTTTTTTTAATTCTAGGTATTGTGTTTCCCGCTAAGTACCTATACTGTATGTAGTGATGGTTCAATAATCATCTCGTCCCACACGCCAATCTCGGCAAGCAGGGACCTCAACCTGGAGGTGGTATTATGAAGACCTCAGACACTGGTCACAACTCGGATAACGTGATCGATCTCTTCACAGGGAAACCCTACTCTTCTGTCAACGATTCCCGCCTGATTCGCCTTGCTCCCGAACTCGATGGGCTTGAGATGCTGTACTCCAATGAAGCTAGTGGAGACAAGTATTTTAGCCTTAAAGTGCTGTGCTGGGGCTTGCGTGCAAATGGTGAAGTCGTAGGGCTGGTGCCCTGGCTGGATGACCTGGTCGCCTGCCCGGCAATCGAAGATCCCTTAAATGGAGCCTTTGAAGGCTACTATGACCCAGGCATCGACGAAGTATTTTTCGAGCCGCCAATCCACAAAGTCGTAGAGCTGGAAACGGCCGCAGAGTATTACGAACTCGACTGTGATGATCCTTACGATACCGTGCAGGAAATTCCAGACACCATCGGTACCCATGCAGTGCTCGCCGGACAGGATGAAAACAGCCTTTCCTTGCAAGAAGTGGTCAGCTGGCGACTGTTCCACGATGGAGCGGTATGTGGCATGCTGGTTAATGAGGAAAAAGTGGAAAGTACACCGGTACTGCCCGGTGACAGCTGCTTGTACCCGGCACAGACGCAGGAAAAATTCCGCTATTTTTTCCAGCATCATATTGCCAACAAGATAAAATCACAGGACCCTGAAGCTCTCGCAGCGATTTCGCTGCTGGTGGAAGAATCCTCCCAAGCTTAAGACTTGGTTTCGAGCGACTTTAAGGCTCGGCTGCTCTCTTTGTGAGGCAGAAAACAACTCTGCAATTGGCGGAGGAGGCTTTAAGTACCGTATGGATTAAGTCTATGTTCAGACTTAAGAGGCCCCTAAGCGGCAATGACTGGTACTTACTCAACGTTTTTATGAGAACAGGGTGTTTTTACTCGCGAAAAACCTTGAGATAAAAACGGCGAACGCTAACCTTTTTTGACCCAAAAAAAATACTCTTTCCCCTCCTGTTTTTCCGCCAGCATTTCATGCTTCAGAAAAGTACAGAACTTATTTATATCTCTCTGGGTTGACGGGTCGGTAGCTAAAACCTTGATAACATCGCCTGTATGCGCATCGCGAACAGCGCTATGTAACATCATTACAGGTTCAGGGCACTTCAAGCCTCGCGCATCTACTGTAGATTTCACTTCGATTTTTTTGTGATCAAATATTTTTGTCATAGTTTCAAAATAGTATTATCTCATGACTGAAAGCCGCGCTATATTCCTTATAAACGTATAACCTAAGCAGGGCAAATATATGGTACACGTACTGATCGAACGTCACCTTCATGAAGGACAGCTGTCCACCTACCTTGAACAGGCTAAAATTGCTTTGCAAAAAACCTATATGGTGCCCGGTTTTGTCACCGGAGAAGCTTTTGCCAATATTCAGGATGAAAACCATCGCTTTTTGCTATGTAAATGGAAAACCCTTGAGGACTGGCAGCGCTGGGCCAACAGCCCGGAGCGTAAAGAGGTACTCAGTGCGGTGCACGCCATCCTTACGCAGCCTGAAAAGATCACGGTGCTGGAGAACTAATCAGACAGAGGTGGCCTGTAACTTCCTCTCTGTCGTGATATAACTGCTTGAACGCCAGTTCGAAAGGAACGCCAGCGTCTTGTAAAACATCAGCAATGAGCTGTTTGCACTTCTGCAACTCTTTATAGCGCTGCTTCATGGGAAGTTTCAAGTTAAATATGGCTTCGCTAAACCACCGCTGCGCGCCCCAGAATGCGATCATCGCGGCTACTCGGGCGGGCTTGTCTGCAATATCACACACCACCCAGTCTACCGCTTTTGCCGGACGATACGAAAAACCATCGCATTGATGATGATGTACCTGTCCGGACTCCATCAGAGAGCTATCCATCGGCCCGTTATCGACAGCATCAACAAACATACTGCGCCTTACCAATTGCCAGGTCCAACCACCTGGAGCAGCCCCCAAATCCACCGCGCGCATGGAAGGTGCCAGCCGCTTGTCCCATTCGCTCGCTGGTATGAAATGATGCCAGGCCTCCTCCAGCTTAAGCGTCGCCCTGCTCGGTGCCTCTTTTGGCAATCGCAGCCTCGGGATGCCCTGGTGCCAATGTGAGCAGTTGACTGTGCCACTTAAGCCAAGATAGGCCGAGGTGCCGCTGGTGAACGCTAGCTCCAATTGCATACTGGAGGATTTATCTACCTCGATATTTTGCTGTAAATGACCAACAATCGCCTTACATAACTTCAACAAAGACTTGCCCTCGTTGGTGTCCATATTGCTAGCAAAGATCCCTGAAACAGATGTCACATCAGTTTCGAAGAGCAAATCTACGAGAGCCTGATTTAGCGCTGACACCCTGTCTTGCGGGTCAAGATCGCAGACCTGTCCAAGGGTCACAATCCAGCTGCGTACAAACACAAAATCCAGAAACCTCACTTTTTTCAATAAAGACTTTACACTGCTGAGTTGGTTGAAAATAAATTCCACACAGCCCCTGCTCTGATAGACCTTCGCGTACCCGTAATAACCATTAGCGGAAAACACATCATTAAGTTCGGCGGCAACTTCTTTCTCAAATCCGGCCCGGCAGAAAGCCAGGGCTGTATAAGCTTTATTCAGTGGCAATTTCGTTTCCTATCTGCTAATACTTGCTAACAATACTTGATTTGCGACAACGCGGAAGTTCATGACTAGCCTGTCTGCGCGTTATACTAACCTAAGACCGGTGCAGCACTCCAAAACAAAGAACCAGACGCAGATATTATTTTGTTGCCATCTTTAGCCAATAGATTTCCAGGCCTGAGCATTAGAATTACTCTCGTGCTGATCACCGCAATACTATGTAGCGTTTGCAGCGCAGCTGATACCGCCCCGCAGATGCCTCCTCAAGTAAAATTCAAGCCCATACTGGTTAACGAGCTTGAAAAGCTAAGCTATATCAACACCATCGCACAGGATAGGCATGGCTTTATCTGGATTGGCGCAGTGCAGGGCCTCGCCAGATACGATGGCTATGAAATCAAAACATACAGCACCGACACCAGCTCAATTGCTGATAACTGGGTGAAAGACCTGTTGATTGACAGTCGCGGTGAGCTTTGGGCTGTCACTCACTCGGGTCTGTGCCAATACCTCAGTGAGCAGGATGAATTCGACTGTAAGACACTCTACTCTGACAACGATCAGCAACAGCCCGTTTATTTTTATGCCATGTTTGAAGATAGCCGGGGCAAAGTGTGGGTAAGTACCAGCCAGGGCGTCCAGCTTTTCAACAAACAAACACAGCGATTCTTTTCCGCCCCTGCAGTGTTTTCTGAGACCCTGCCCCCTGTTGAGAATACTGAAGATAATTTTGTTCACGAAATTGAAGAAGACAAGCATGGTGAGTTGTGGTTCGCGCTCGAGAACAATGGCGTAGCCCGCTTCAACCCTGAGACCAATGAGCTAAGACATTTTCGTGCTAACACCCCCTCCTCCGGCGGACTCACCGGAAACCAGGTAAGAGAAATCCTGGTGGACTCAAACAACAATGTCTGGGTGGGCAGCCTCGGCGGTGGGCTTAACATCTTTAACCGGGAGAGCGGCGAGTTTGAGGCCTTCCTACACAGTAATAACGAGAAAGCGATAGAAATCTGGGCGCTGCATGAAGACGACGACGGTGTTATCTGGATAGGAGATGGCAGCGGACTGCACCTCTACCAGCCCGCCACGGGCAAAGTGGCAGCCTATTCCTATCAGGAAGGAGCCGCTGATGGCCCGGGGAATTTTGTCGCCCGGGAGATCGTCAGTGACAGCGCTGGCGGCATATGGGTCGGCTACTTCCCAAGTGGCGTTGATCAGGTCGACTTGCTGGCCTCCGAATTTATTAACTACCGCCACAACCCCGATGACCCGTCCTCTCTCCCCGACGGGGGCGTATTGTCGACTCTGGAAGCTGACGACGGAAAAATATGGGTCGGCTGTGGTTTCGGCCTGGGTTTACTGGATCGCCAAAGTGGACAATTCACGCGCTTTGCCCACCAGCAGGATAAGCCCGACAGTCTCACGGGCAGCACAGTGCTGGACCTCGCCAAAGGCAGCGACGGCTCTATATGGGTCGGTTCATGGAACAAGGGGCTCAACCGCCTCAGACCAAATGCCGGGGGCTTCGAGCACTATCAGCACAACCCAGCACAAGCCAACTCTCTCTATGGCCATGAGCCTTGGGGAATCCTTGCAACACGCGATGGAGAGCTTTGGGTTGCTACCGAGAAAGGGATAAACCACTACCGCCCGGAAAGCGACGACTTCGAACAGGTGATGCCGAAAAATGCCGATGGCAAAGCGATAGACAGCCTGTATTCAAGGTATATCTACGAAGCCCCTTCAGGGCTTATTTGGGTGGCATCCTTTAACGGGCTCTATGCCCTGGATCCCAAAAGCAAAAGCTATGTCCATCACTATACGCACGATCCGGATAGCCCCGGAAGCCTCAGTTCCAACCAGGTATTAAGTGTACTGAGGGATAGTCAGGGCCTGCTGTGGGTGGGTACAAACGGGGCTGGTTTGAACCTCTACCAGGAAGCAAGCGACGACTTTAAGCACTTTTCAACTGCCGATGGTCTGCCCAATATGGCTATCAGTGGCATTATCGAAGATCAACAAACAAACGTGTGGTTTTCCACTTTCCAAGGGCTGGTGAAATACGACCGCCAGACAAAACGTTTTGCCGTATTCGACAAGCATGACGGTCCCCTCGGCGACCTCTACAACCGAAACTCTCCAAGTCTTCTGAGCACCGGAGAGCTACTATTTGGCAGTTCCCGTGGCCTCACTGTTTTTAATCCATCGAAAGTGAAGTCGAACGAATATATCCCTCCCGTGGTTCTCACCGAGTTTTCGATTTTTAACACCCCCGTTGACGCCAATGATGACGGCCCTTTAAGACAATCTATCACCCATGCTCGCGAACTGGACCTTGAGTACCAGCATTCTGTTTTCTCTTTCGAATTTGCCGCGCTGAGCTTTGTTAATCCCGCAGAAAACCAATATGCCTATCGCATGACAGGCTTCGAACGCGATTGGAACAGCGTGGGCGATAAAAGAACCGCCACCTACACCAACCTCGACCCCGGTATTTATACTTTTCAGGTCAAGGCATCCAATAGCAGCGGGCTATGGAACAATGAGCCACTGGAAGTGCAAATAAACATTTCCCCTCCCTACTGGCAATCTCCCCTTGCGTATTTTTTATATATGATCCTGGCATGCACTGCCGGCTGGTTCCTCTGGCGCGACTACCATCGAAAGCTGGCCTTCGAACGGCGTAAACTTAAACAGGAACGCGCAATCGTAAAGCGGCTGAAAGAAATCGATGTGCTCAAAGATGAAATTAACAGAAACCTGGATAAAAAAGTTGCAGAGCGCACAGAAGAGCTCCAGCAAAAGCATAAAAGGCTGGTGGATGCCCAGAATGAACTCAAACAACTCAACGACAAGCTCTCGGAAGTGAGCGTCACCGACCAGTTGACTGGCCTCAAAAACCGGCGCTTCCTGCACCAGTCAATTGAAGATGATATAGCCCTGGTCAATCGCGAATACCAAACCGGCTTTGCTCCAGGCGATGAGCGTAACGACCTTACCTTCCTGCTGCTGGACCTGGATTTTTTCAAATCCATCAACGACGAGTTCGGGCACAAGGGTGGCGATGAGATTCTGGTACAGGTGAGTGAGATTTTGCGCAGCACCATGCGAGATACGGACTACGTGGTACGCTGGGGCGGGGAAGAGTTTGTGGTGGTAATCAGGCACTTACCCCGGCAGCGAGTAAGCCCTATTGCTGAGCGCCTGCGTAACACTATCAGAGATTTCAATTTCTCGCTTCAAGGAAATAAAAACATAAGACAGAGCTGCTCCATCGGCCTTGCGACCTACCCTTTCTGCCAGACACAACCCAGATCCTTCAACTGGGAACAGGTGATGAATATGGCCGACAAAGCACTCTATGCGGCCAAAGCCTCTGGCCGAAATTGCTGGGTATGGCTGGAGAGTGCTGAAAAGTTCCCCTACTCGTCCCAACCTCAGATGCTGGAGAAGACGCCGGTTGCCTCTGCAATCAAAAGGGGTCACCTGCAAGCCAGCAGTAATCGGGCGCGCAATGAACTGGTATGGTAAGTGGAGTACTGGTGTAGAAAAATTTAAAATTAACCATTGCTGTTATTAACGCAGCAGTGGCAGCGCAGATTTTTTTTTAGTCTGCTAGGCGCTGATGGCTTGGTGCTCGGACTTACTCAACAGGTTCACAGTTTCTGTGGCTTCATCATAAGAAATTAGCACCTCCCCCTTGAAAACCTGGGGTAAAAGCTGTTCTACCTTCTGTGATAAGCTGAGTTCCGTATGCCCGTAATCAGTGCCTTCACGCACGATATAGGCTTCCACCAGGGCTCTCAGGACCTCTTCGGTTAGCTGTTCTGGAGGGATTATCATAGGATTTCCTTTCATGTCGCAATCACTGTAGCAGATTTTGACAAACTCCAGAGCACAAGAATCCAACTTTCGGCGCGTAAAAGCTCCCTGGTTCACAGAAAAATGTTCACGTAATAACAGAGCAGGAATAACGCAAATGATCAAAAACCTTATCATCACACTCATAAGCGATGACAAGCCTGGTGTGGTGGAAACCGTTTCAAAAATCATAACAGAGCACCAGGGGAACTGGCTGGAGAGCCAACTGGCTAAACTGGCAGGTAAGTTCGCAGGGGTGATCCGCATTCAACTTGAAGATTCACGGCAAAAGGCCTTAGAGAACGCCCTCTCTGCCAACAATGATATTCATGTTCAGATCCATGAGGACCATTCCGCAGTGGCAGCTGCCAACACCACGCAAATCCTCAGCTTTCACGCAACCGGGCCAGACAGGCCCGGTATCGTTCGGGAAATCTCCAGCACCCTGGCCCAATATAAAATCAACCTCGAAAAGCTCGATACCCGTGTTTCCAGCATGCCGTACAGTGGCGACCCTATGTTTGAAGCGGAAGGGCAGATGGCTGTGCCAGAAAGCATCGACAGACACGAGCTGGCCGAACGCTTTGACCAGATCGCAGACTCCCTGGCAATGGATATCACCCTTACCGGGGATTAGTGGCATCCAGGCGCTCGATCTCCATATTGATCGCCTTAGTGGAGATCTGCACTTCGTAAAAGGAGAACAACAGGGATATCACCAGTGTGACAAGGCTGCCACCAAACATGTATTTACCTGTCAATTCCCACTGAAGAAACAAAGCGAACATGGAGGTCGTGCATAACAGGAAGGAGCCCACACCAAAAGCCTGCATCGCTCGAATAATCTGTAAGCGCAAGCGCAGGCTTTGAATTTGCCGCCTCACCAACTCCTGAGAGGGCGCTGCATCCACCAATTGCCTGATAATAGAGGCCAGGGTGAGAAAACGGTTGGTGTACGCAAGCAGCAACAAGGAGATAGCCGGGAACAGCAGGGCCGGCGTAGTAAGGGTCATATCCATTCTTATTCTCTCAAATCAAGCACACGCATAGGCGCTTATGGCAAAACACGCTATTATTGCGGGCTTGGCACAATACTCAGAATAATAGCAAACGATGTATCACAACTACTTTGGGCTTCAGGAACAAGCGTTTTCCATAGCGGTAAACCCCCGCTACCTCTATATGAGCCAGCAACATAAGGAGGCTCTTGCTCACCTGTTATATGGTGTTAGAGGTGGTGGCTTTGTATTGCTCTCCGGCGAGGTCGGCACGGGCAAAACCACTATTGTGAAATGCCTGCTGGAACAGCTCCCCGATAATACCGACATCGCCATCGTGTTAAACCCCATGGCAGATGTTAAAGACATGCTTTGCACAATATGCGAAGAACTTGGCGCTGACTATATCAGCGACAACATCACCACCAAAGAGCTTACTGACGCTCTGCATGGCTACCTGCTCAGGAATCATACCAAGGGCCACAACACCGTCCTGCTTATTGACGAAGCACAACTGCTCACGGCAGAAGCCCTTGAACAAATCCGCCTGCTGACCAACCTGGAAACCAATACGCAGAAGCTGCTACAGATTATTCTGGTTGGTCAACCGGAGCTAAATGAGCTACTTGCACAGCCTCGCCTGCGACAGTTATCCCAGCGAATCACCGCCCGCTTTCATCTTATCCCACTCACTCAGGAAGAAACGCAGGCCTATATCAATCACAGGTTAAAAGTGGCGGGCATGCCGGAAGGAAGAAACCCCTACCCGCCAACCGTGGTACGAAAAATCTACCATTTTACGGGTGGAATTCCGAGGCTGATCAACATCATCTGTGAGCGAATGCTTATCGGAGCATACGGGCATAACAAGCCCGTTATTGACCAACAGATCTTCAACCTGGCGAAAAAAGAAGTTTCCGGAACCACCGAACACATTCCTGATCGTCTGATTGAGAAGCTGGACTGGCGGGTTCTGGCTGGCGCCGGCGGTGTTGCCGGTGTGCTATTGATTGCTGCCCTATTATGGATGGTATTCACCCCCGGCAGCGAGCCGGAGACTGAAGCGCTGGAGCAAACAACTATCGCAGGCGCAGTGGACCGGCCTCAAAACCTTGGCAGCAAGGCACCGGGCCCAACACCGTCTCCCATCGCCGGCACCCCAGGACGTCAATATGGCGACAGCAGGGACTACAGATCAGACAGCTATGAACTGGCGCAGTACCACCTGCTGAAGCAGCTTGGTTTTGAGGTTAGTTCAGAAACACACCCCTGTTGGGAGCTCACACGTGAGCGTATCCAGTGCAAAACCGTCACTCTGGACACCTGGGAAGCACTGCAAGATATTAACCGCCCCAGCGTGCTTACCCTCACCACGCCGGAACGCTTTACTGCTCACGTGGTTGTGACCGGCCTGGGCAGGCGAGAAGCAGAAGTACTCAAACCTGGTGGAGAGAAACTGCTGGTGCCTCTTTCAGAACTGGGCCCCATGTGGTCAGGCAAAGCATTTTACGTCTGGCGGCGCCCTGAAGGCTTTGCCGACACCCTTACAGTGGGCATGAACAGCCCAACTGTGCGCTGGCTGGCTGAACAGTTTGCAATTCTGGACGAGCGCGATTCACCGCTGACGGATACCAACTTCAGTTCTAAAATGAAAGAACGGGTAAGAATATTCCAACGAAATCAGGGACTGAAAGATGATGGCATCGTTGGTGAACATACCTTGATGAAGGTGAACGAAGTGATGGGTATCGACCGAACTCTGAGCCTGCTTGAAGATTAATTTAACTATACGTTTAATATGTCCCTGATTCTCGACGCACTGAACAAGGCCGAAGCTGATCGCGAGCGTGAAAAAGAGCGCGAGCGTAATGATCCGCCCAGCATAAAATCCCACCATGACCACGCGCCCCTGAGCGGCCTGGGCAATAACAAACTGACGTTTGTTTACGCTGCAGGGCTGATACTGCTGATCGGCCTCGGCGCGGGCGCCTATTTTTGGAGTACAAACACCGGCAAGCTTGAAATCAAGCCCGCTGGAACAGAGCGGGTCACTGAAGCACCCGCTCAATTACAGCCCGAGAACAGGCCCGCAAGACAAGAAAAAAAGGAAATAGTGCGACCAACAAAACGCAAGGCTGAAGTGGCTGCTCTGTATGAAAAACCAACGCCACCACCAGCACCTCCACCCACTCCGAAGCCCGCAAACCCTGTGGTGGAGAAGAAGCCAGAGCCGCCAGCCAAACCAAAAGAGCCGTTTTACCTTGCCGACTTCCCTCAGTTTGGTGATATACGCAGCCTGCCCTGGGAAGTTCAGGAGGCCATCCCAACGCTCACCTACACAGAACATAACTTCCAGCCTAACAACCAGGGCCATATTGTGATCAACGGCTCAAGGCTGAAACGCGGTGGTCGCCTTACCCAGGAAATCATGGTGGACAACATTCTGGAAGACGGCGTAATACTGCGTTACAAAGCGCACGGCTTTAAGCTGCAGGCTTTAAGCAGTTGGATAAATATGTAGGTTTCATTTCTTTTGGTCGCGATGGCATTGTCCCCTTACCGATTTAGATGCGCCCCATGTGAACACACAGAGCCACTTTGCGGCTTAATGAGCGGGTTTCTCGCTTGCTGATTTCTGAGCGCTTACTCTATTAACTTGGCAATGTATTGTTAAGTTAGTAGGCTGTGCACCAAAGTACCGCTATTGCCAAGGCAATGTAAGCCCTTGAAATATCAGTAAATTCAAGCATGTGCGCCAGTATTTTATGGGTGCGCAATTAAATAGATAGCACAATCTATTTAATTGCCGGGTTAATAGGGAGATTCAAATTATTACCTTATTTACTTAGTGTTAAGTGTGATAACGTGACGCGAAACTGCCCCTCTTGCAATTAGGAGTAACGGAGATCTCGATGAAACATAAGTACCAAAAATACGGTTTATTTTTTTCCCTGTTAGCACTCACCTTCAGCTGCGCTCAGGTTCTGGCTGATAACAACAGGGGCTTCTTTGTGGGAGGTAATCTTGGCTATAACGATGCGAGCGATTTACTGCCGCCAGACTCCGCCGATGACAATCTCCGTTTGGGCTCCCTGGAGCTTATGGGGGGTTATAAATACAATTCCTGGTTAGCCGTCGACATTCGGACAGGTACCGGGCTCTCCGAGCAGAGTGTTGATACCACCACAACCACCCGCAACGAAACTACCAATACCTCTGTAACAGAAGTTACAGGAAGGCAAACTCATTCCATCGACAGCTACCAATCCATCTATTACCGCCCGGAGATGATCAACAAAAAAGCCCGCTGGTATGGTTTGTTTGGCTTCACGCAATTTAGCTCAACAGTAGAAGCTGAGCGTTTGAACAACGAGATTTATGAACCTCTTGGTAAGGCTGAGATTTCGGAATCGAGTATTTCCCTGGGTATGGGTGCGGGCTGGTTTGTTAATGACCAACTGAACTTTAATATCGAATTAAAGTCACTCGTCAATACCAGTGATGCAGAAGTAAACACCATTTCTGCCGGTTTTGATTACCGTTTTTAAAATTGCAGGCCCTGCTCTGTCGGTGAGCTCTTATTGAGGGTTCACCATACCCATCTGTCAAGGGCTGCGCAAAACTTCCCGCCAGTAGATAACCCTGTCATGCCCTCGATAACTGCCAAAGCTGTAGCTGGCAGCAGGCAAAGTCAAATCACCATAATCGCCATCCAGGTTCCAGTCGGATCTCAGCCAGGGGTAAGCCGCCAGATTGACGTTCACCTGAAAAACCCCGGTATTGCCTGCACCAGGGGCTGTAAAGAAGTGCCCTGCCTCGCCACTGGCAAAATCTATATCGCCTGAACTCAGGCCGGCATAAACACCCGTGCTGGAACCACCGCCAACACTTATCGTGCGGTTTGTAACAGAATCGATAGTACCACCAGGGTAGATAACATGGGTGAGGGATATTGCGGTGCAATCATCATCCTCGTGCGTGCGCCACAGGCTGCCATTCCAATACTCGGTGACAAATACCACGGGCAAATCCGCCGTTTCCGGCCCAAAAGCATCCGCCAAGCGAAGACGGCCAAACAAACTGGCGCTTTGACCTATTTTGATATGGTCATTGATTGAATCGTTACTGATATCCAGGTCAAGGTCGGTACTTCGCAGGCTCACGCCATCGGCATCCGAGACGAGCACGCCAAACTCAACGGCAGTAAAAGGGCCATCGGGGACAGGGTCACGCAACAGGCTCACCTGCGCGTCAACGGCTGCACTTCCCAAACCCCAAGTTACCGTGGTCGAGGCCGTTATCCGACTGCCATGGAAGGTAGAACTGGAATTATTGATGGCTCCATAAGCCGCACTGCCAAAACCACTGTCGGGATCAAATCGAGCAAAACCACCAGTGTAGTTTTGCGTGAGAACATTGCGTGTGCTATTTGCCTGCAAGGTATATTCAGATAAAGATGCCTGCCCCAAGTAGGAAAAACCACCAGTATTACAGGCAGGTGTGTGCAAATCAGCACTCAGCGCAAAATAGGAAGGCCAGAATCGCCCCACATAACCTGAGCGCCCGTGAATACGTGCTGTAAATGATGATCCCAGGTAATCACCATCCAAAATGGCAGTAGCAATTTCAATAATGCCAACTTCCCCATAATAGATCGCGGATGTCGTGTCGATACCACCGGAAAACGTCGTCAATTGCCGTGCATCTGCCGGGGGTGAGAGGTCGGAAGCCAGTCCGGGATGATTTCCCCCTGAGGGCTGATTAAGTTCAGCGCTTAGCTGCACCCCTTCCGCGGGCGACTCCTGCCCAAACGAGGGCAAAACGGCGTTATCACTCAGGTCCGCAGCGGTGGACGGGTCACTATCATTATGGCCATCGGCAATGCCGTCGCCATTAATATCGTCACTCGCCTGCCAGGCAACAGCTCTTACACGCGCTTCGAAGACTTCTCCGGCATATTTAAACAAGGCTCCGCCGGGTGTATCAGCCGCCGGGTTATCAGTCACCTGCACATCAAAAGCGAAAGGACGGGCAACCAGAGAGCTGGAACCTCCTGTAATATCCGAGTCCGAAAAACCCGAACTATCATCCAGGAAGTTAATGGCATACCGCCCAACATCACTGGTAGACAATGTGAAGTTCGCTTTGCCAGCAACGAAGGGTAAAGTGAAATTGGGGCTACCTGGCTGCGAATCAGCGAGAACTTCTGTATCCGTGTTAGCGGCATTGGTGATCGCAGGAGCAGAACCTGCCGGGTCGGAAGCCGCCCGGGTAATCCACACTTTCACATCCGCAATATTGTATGCAGATGCCACACTACAAGTATCGGGGCTATCGCCGTTTTGCCACATCTCCACCAGAAACTGGTGATCCCTGCCGGCGACAACATCATCACCCAGAGGGTCTACCAACGCACCAGTACTATCGATGGTACTCACAACAAAGGCATTATCACTAAACGCTATGCTGGCAGATGTGCTGCTCACACCCGCACTGCTATCCTCAACGGTAATGGTGAGCTGCTGTGCGTGACTGTTACCAAGATTGAGCACAATGCTTCCCTGGTCAAGCTCGCCGCTCTCAAATTCATAACTGGCGGCACCGGAATCTGATACGCCTGCCGTTAAAGTACCCAGAGCATCCGATGGTTCCGCGGTATTGCTCCAATCGCCGTTGTTACTGGAAGTCGATATTTCGACAGTGCCGGTATAGTCGCTAATGGTGTTATTGCTTGAGTCTTCTGCGGTAATCGTAATCTCCGTGGGAAAACAGGTGCTTGCACTACCGGCACCCACATCAATGTAGAAATGATCCAGGCTTGGCAGGTTGGTACAAGGGTGTGTTTCTGCCATCACCGCAGCCACTTCGGCCTGGGTCATGGGGGCATCGTAAATGCGAACCTCATCTATAAACCCATTGAAACGACGTGAATGGTAGTTCCAATCAGTGCCGATGTGCACACCATCATCGTTGGTTGTAATCGAGCCAGTGGAATTATTGGTTGCAGCAGAGACACCATCGATGTAGATAACTTGTGAACCACTTTCGTATGTAATCGCGATATGATGCCATTCATTTAGAGGGATGGCACTCGATGTTAAAAGCTCCTGGCTACCACCACCCCACCACCAGTTAACCTGCCCGGAACCGTTGAGGTGATACTCGAAATTTTCATCCTTGGAGACAATGGTCGCCAGGCCTGAAGTGGCCCATGAGCGCGGATAGATCCAACTGGTAACGGTAAACTCGGTAAGGTCCAGCACAGAGCCCGCGCCAGGGTCATCAATCACTACATAACCATCGGTGGTGCCGCCGAAATCTCCGTAGCTGCAAGTGCCCGGATTTCCCGCAATCGCCGGGTCTGCATAATCTGTTGATGGATACAAATTAGGATCTACATCAACCGCTCTGCCGTGCAAGCCGTTGGGCCCACTATCTAATACTTCGTCGGCATTACCTTCCCAGCTCAACTCGTCCAGGCGCCACTCTGCAACAAGGTCTGGCGTATTGGGTAGCCCTACGCAAAAACCATAAAAATCCGTATTGCCCACTCTGGAAGCATCGTAATTCACCACCGATTCGTTATCCAGAAAAATTGTTGGCCTGCTCCACCAGGCATTGTTACTGTTTTCAGCGGTTGCAGCCCCTGTGAGCTGGCTTTGAAATAGGAATTCTATATCATCTTCAGCGTATAAGACTGCATGCAGCACTGACTCATTATTAACAAAAATATCATCACCACTGTAAATAAATACCTGGCGATCACTGTTATTAATGGTGTTTAAACGGAAACGATAATCCAGTTCCACATCACCAGCTACAAATATTGCAACGGTTCCGGGGGATGCAACTTCAATAGAAGAGTCCGTGTTCGATGATATTTCCCCTGCAAAGGTATAAAGCCCCGGCTGCATGTAAATGGTGCCATTCCCACCATGGTCAAGGTCATCATAATTCCCTGGGCTAACAGTAATCGATTGCCCCCATGATGTTGAAATATCGCCGCCCGATGGAAAATTGGAATAGCTGCTGTCATCTGCTGTTGTGCCAGAAGCAACACAATTTGACGCTCCACAAGTACCGGAAGCGCCTCCCACATGGCTGATATTACGCGTAATTAGCACGCCGTTATCGGCGCCAGTTACGTATGACATCCAATCAAATTCAATTTCGCCATTTGCACGACTGGTGGAAACCGGTCCTGGAAATACGTCTTCACAATCCTGCGCGAGTGTGTTTTTGACGAAACCCAGAAGGCAAACCACACAGACAAAATAGCGTGCAGCAGCTAAACTCGCACCAAATGAACTATTCCATCTTTGCTGAAACTTCAATTTCCCGCTCACCGATTAATTGGGCCGCACCGCAGCGACCAAAGGAATTAATAATGTAAAAACTTATAGAATCTGCAGCATCTACACTGCGTGTGCAATTTACTCGTACTGTACAAAGCGCAAGGCCAGGCGAGCTAAAGCTAATAGTTGTTCCCAGGCTGGTACAGTTGTTGTCCGCCTGAGTGCGTGTGGTAACATCAAAAAACAGCTGGCTCATGGCATATTGAGCACCACTTTCTGCGGCATAAAACGCCTGGGTGGAAAGGCCACCAATGGTTGCCTGTGTTCCCGTCTGCCCACTTAATCGATTAATCGCTACTACTAAAAAGGCTATCCCTACCAACAGCACGATAGCCAGTGGCAATAAAAAACCGGCCTCTTTTCTAAAGTTTAGCGTTTTAGGGTACATTACGAATTAATACCTTTGAATCCAGAATAACTCTTTCGCCTCTCTCCTCGAAACCCAGGGAAATCTCTACCCCCGTATTACGCTCTTCACTGCCGCCAGAAACGACAAAAACATTGCCTGCTATAAAAACATTTCGCGACAAAATCAGGCTATCACCACCAGGATTCAAATCATCCAGGTTACCCGTATCCAGACCGTAGTTTTCATATTGCACTAATTCATCGCTTGAAAAACAAAAACGTTTTGGATTATCGGTAATAAAAAGGCGATTATTTACCGAGTTTCGAACAAAGCGGTGTGCGCTGGTGAGAGTAATCGTCATCGGGCCGCTGCCGTTGATACTGGCCAGATCGGCCCTCGCAGAAGGTATAGCTGATGTGTAAATTTCCGCTGCAGACAAGGCGGCAATAAGTACATGCTCTCCGCTACCTAAATCCAGCTCAAAATAAGACGTTGAGATAGACGATTTGAGTTCGGCACCATTCTCATCATCAGGTACCTGCCCAATATAGTTTGCGCCGCCAATCACCGGCAGAAACTCCAGACAATTGCCACTGCCACTCACCCTGATGCTGTGGGGTAAGGCATTGCGCAATTGGCGGGTTACCTGCTCGAGAGAGGCCCTGCCGCGCGCAACAAGCTTGCTGCGCTTTTCCGTTTGCGCATAACTGTTAACGGATGACACAATAAAACTACTGCCAATGGCCGCCACGATGCCGACTATCACCAGCACCGAGATCAGCTCAATCAGCGTAAAGCCCTTTTCCCTTTGCACAAGCGGTATCCCCTGCAAGCCGCTCATCATTAAAAGTTTGCCCGGTAGGCGCTGAGTTGCAGTTGATCGCCGCCCGGCATGCCGACGGTGACCGTTATTCGCCTTGCCTGAACAGAGGGCAATCCCAGGTCTGCACCTGCGCTGACTACCGCCACCGAAACAGGGTACAGAGCGTCACTGGTATCGGTAAAGCCATGGTAATCCCCCACATCGTCATAGGCTGTATCGGCACCAATACCCAGGCAGGCGACAGCTCCGCTGGTGTCACAGGCAGGTATTCCGCCCGTTGGTGTGTTCTGGTCAAATTTTCGCGAGAGAATCTCATCGAGTTGAGCCTGCGCGACTTCCAAGGCGCGAGCCCGCACCACGGGGTCGACAGATTTCACCACCTTCTCATTAAACACACTTAGTAAGGCTGTAAGCGCCACACCGATAACCACCAGGAACACAATGGCTTCGATAAGTGTTGCGCCTCGCTGTTTGCTGGAATGAACCGACATTGCTGTACTCGTCTTATTAAACCGGCAATTAAATAGATGATCCTATCTATCTAATTGCACGCCCTTGAAATACTGGCGCAAATGTGTGAATTTGCTGGTATTTCAAGGGCTTACATTGCCCTGCGGGCAATGGCGGCGCTTCCGTGCGCCGCCTATTAACTTAACAATAACTATTGCCAAATTAATAGAATCAGCCCCGATATTCCTTACAGTTTAGCATCCACATGTGGCAGAGATGGGGAGTATATTGTTTGGCTAAGCGGCCTTACTCAACGTAGCCGGAGGCGTCCACCTCAATAGACACTACCTTGCCGTGTTGACTCAGTTGCAGGGAAGCGCCGCTGGTGTGGCCCAGGCGATTGTAGTCAAAAATTCCATTGGTTAGGGTTTGGCCATTGATCAATTGAATAGGGTAGCTTACACCACCAAATTGAACGCTCTCATTGTCAGCGAATATGCCGTTGGCATTGGCATCAAAACGAATATCCAACTCATCCGATGAGGTAATCACTTGCACAGGGTTTTTGCGACTCATTGCCAACTGCTGGGCGGACTGAAAAGCCGCGACTATAGAGTCGCGGCTGGATTGAAGTTGCATTGAGGAGCTTGATGGAATAATGGATGAAAAGGTCGATACCGCTAGGACACCCACTATTAACAGGACTGCAAGAAGTTCTATTAACGTAAAGCCAGAGGTATTTTTTTTTAACCGAATCACCTCGTTAACCAATTATTAAGGATTCAATGCACCTATTACAGCAAAATTTGCAGTTGCAAGGGATGCCCCGATTGGAGCATCAGGGGTATTCGCATCGTCGTCATGATCTCCCACAGCAAAGACATCCAACTGACAAGTCTCAGTCTCCTTGTCACCAACTGCGAGGGGGGTGATTACAAACTTGACTTCCAAGTTTTTTGACAACAAAGTTTCCGCATCAGTGCAATTTGTTATATCGAAAAAAGGGTCGGTTGTTAAACCCGCCTCATTAGCAATATCCACCGCATGATTTAAAGCAGAAGCACTTTCCAAACTACCAGCGATACTGGCAACAGCAGCATCCTGAGCTTCGTCAGAAAGATCAATAAACCGGGGTACCGCAGTTGCAGCCAGAATACCCAGAATTACCAGTACTGCAATCAGTTCAATTAAGGTAAAACCTGATTGTTGTTTTGACATAGAACTATCTCCAAACATTCTCAAAAATAAATTATTTAACTGCCAACACCTGGCTCTGATACGCCCGTCATTATTTTGACGAACGTTAAAATTTCCTTTATTACAGACAAATTCGTCAATTTATTGTCTGTTTTATACAACGCTTTTTCAGTGACTTTCTGGACTAGAAACAGTAACGCCGCCCGTACTAAGATCATAGTCGAAGAAATAGCGTCCTTCCTGCTTTCTTAGTAGTTCATATCGGCAAATTCGACCGTTTATTGAGAAAATACGAAAGTCTTTTTTTGCAGCTCTGATTTTCTCTTTAGCACTACCCACTTCACTCCCTGCAATTACTGTGCTCGGAGCATTATCAAACAAAGCATGCCAGAGTTTCTCACATTCTTGCGGGCTCTGATTAAAGGACTTTAATGATGTTTTATTATCCGAGCTTGCCGGCCACCCCAAGTCATTAAGGTAAACAGTAGCGCGTAAAAGTTCGATTTCTGAGACACCCAGCACTTTTCCTTGACCATAAAGGTTGTTAACCATGCGGGAAAAGGTAGCGGCCTGAAAACGGATAAGGGAATGCTTTGTATTTTCAATAGTAGACAGGTAATAACGAACACCGGAATACACCAGTATTCCAATAACAACGATAACCACCGCCAGTTCAAACAAACTAAATCCCCGGCACCGGGCGAAACCTAAGCGGTTAAGTTCAAGCATTTTGTTAGCCCCCAAGAATAGGGAGCACTCCGTAAGGATTTAGCTAAGAAACAATGATACAAACGTAACCATTGCTGTCCCACAAAGCATGAAAACATGGATTCGGTGTTTGTTACTGCTACCTTCGACAGCATCGTGCCATGGATGGCGCTTATTAGGGCAACGCAGGAACAGTTGCCGATCGCGCCATGGAAGGCGCTTATTAGTGCAACGCAGGAGCAGTTGCCGATCGCGCCATGGAAGGCGCTTATTAGTGCAACGCAGGAGC
>CAJIBL010001023.1_pt1 | contig 79221 bp, 70 predicted proteins | sample 9199351 | NCBI WGS metagenome assembly CAJIBL01 (sample SAMEA7708304, study PRJEB35096) | sediment metagenome | biome: marine neritic benthic zone biome [ENVO:01000025]; feature: sediment [ENVO:00002007]; material: shallow marine sediment [ENVO:03000034] sea grass bed [ENVO_01000059] ...
CGACCAGTGCAGCCATCTTCCTGGTTGGCACGACGGGCGATGGGTTCGTTGAGGCAGCGCATAAACCAGCTAATGCTGCCCAGCTTGAGTCGCCACTCGTGGATTGTTTCCTGCAGCGCCTGCTGTTGCGCCGTATCGAGTGCTTTGCCCTGCACAAAAGCTTGGCTGAGCATGGTGCCTTTAAAAAGGCGGTGCCAACGTTTACACACCGCTTTATCGCTCCAGGCGTGCATGTCAGTGGCGTTGATATGCAGCACAAGGTGGTAGTGATTGCTCAGGATCGAATAGGCACAAACATCAATGGCGAAGATATCAGCCAGCTCTAACAAGCGATCCTCAATCCATTGCCGTCGATGCTCATAGTCGCGCCCGGCGAAGTCATCGTGGCCGCACAGGAAGGCTCGGCGCACACAGCGGGCAACGCAGTGATAGTAGGGTGTGGCGTCTAAAGACACTAAATGCTTCCTTGCCGTGGGCATTCAGGTTCTCCTTTTATTGGGGCTGTTTGAATATACAGTTTTAGCCTCTGGGGGGCAAGGTTTAAGATGCAAGGTTTAAGATGGGTGTCAGGTTTAAGATGGGTTATTTTCGGGTTATTTTTCTTTTTCGTCCGGGTTATTTTTTTTTAAAAGGCTTGGGAATAACACGAAGGCAGTTGGAGAGATAAACTTATTTTCAGAAAAAGTTGTTTGCCCTGGTTGTAAGAATGTTGTTCAACAATTTCGAGATCGGTATCCAAATATCCGGTTAAACGTATTTACTAGGGATGAAAAATAGAATGTACAAAGATTACAAAGAAATGTGTGCTAGGCACAGGAAGTGGTATTTATATGGTAAGAAAGAGCTGAAGTTTAATCCGTATCAAGCCTTTGTATTTGCGGAAGAGGAAGCAGGGCTTATAGGAATTGATGGAGAAGAAGTAAAGGAATATTTAGCTATCTTGTCGTTGTTTGAAATTTGTGTAGATGAAGGTTTCTATCTAGTGGAAGGTGATCCATTTTCTCAAGATATGCGTGATGCCCTTGATAGCGCTTACAAAAAATATTCTGTGCTAGAGGATGATAGTGATAGATTAGTATATTTCAAAGGAAAATATGAATGCGTTCTTGGTTTTATTAAAAGAAAATAGTCAGGTTCAATCCGGTAATCAAGGGGTCAGAGACAAATAGCACTAAGTTAAGCTTAATTTGGGGCGCTAAAAGCGATAAAATAGGTTCGTACTCAAACCACGCGGTTGGGCAGTGGACACGCAAATGACCAATCAGCTGATTATTGATGCATTTAACATGGCTATTACGACGCGTCAGGTAGAACCAAGCCTGATACTGCATTCTGATCGCGGGGTGCAATACCGTTCTGGGGAATATCAGCACCTATTACACACTAACGGCATTAAGCCAAGTATGAGCCGCAAGGGGAACTGTTGGGATAACGCAGCCATGGAATCCTTTTTCGCACGATTCAAAGTAGAGGCGCTATACCCTGAGGATGTTCGTACCAAGAACGAAGCTTACTCCTGTGTATTTGAGTACATCGAACTATTTTATAATTGCCACCGACGACACAGTACATTGGGCTATAAAAGCCCCAATGCTTTTGAAGATGAATATTGGCAGATGTGTGCCTAAAACCGTGTCTACTTTTGGTGGGGAAGATCATGTTCCAAGTTCCCGAAGAATGCAAGAGCCTACGTATCAGCCACCTAAATCGAATTTAGAAAAAGAAATTGATTTTCGAGCCGGAGAGGTTTGTGGAAGATGTGGTTTCGTTAGTGGGAGAATAAATCGAAATCCATTTGTGATTTTTGCGCTGTCTATTGTTTATACGGTAATATTTTGGTGTATAACTCTTGTGATTGTAACTCTATTTGGGTCTATGTTGACATCGAAATTAACAAGAGAGGTTGCAGCGTATGTGGCTGAAAGATCATTTGCGCCCGTGTTATTGGGCGCTCACATCATTTTTGTAGTGTTGTTAGTCTTAGGAAAACTTCCTGGTTCAAAAAGAAATGCATAACCAAGTTATCAGTATAAAATAGGAAAGCCATGAAGAAAATAGCAGTAATCTTGAATGTTTTTGGGTGTTTGTTCTCATTCTACGCTTTACTCAGCTTAGGTCAGATTCTATCCGTCATCTTATTAGCGATATACGGAGGTTCAATATCCCTTGTAATTTCTAAGCAGAAGAAACCATTGATTTGGGCTTTACTAATTGCCAACATCATATTCGGTATAATTGGACTTATATTGGCAATAGTAACTTTGTTTGGTGGCTTTGCTGTCCAGGGAGGAAAGGCTGTTTATGTTGCTTTGATATTATTCGCTATGCTAGTAGTCCCAATGGCATTGAATACATTTTTTATAAAGATTCGGTTCTTTCCGAAAAAACTACCAAACACAACAGATAACCAAGCGTTGAAAGTCGACGCCGATAAAACTGGCGCGCTTTAGCGCGGCGTTACAAAATTACCAGTAGGCTAAGTTCTAACTAAGAGTAAATGTTGTTCTTAAAGGAATGCTGAAATCTGGAGTTGCAACCGTTCTGTTGCTCTCTGTATTATTTGGTTATCAGTATTACGATTCAATTGAATTAAATAGGTATTGTTCAGAGAAAGTTATTGGGCATAGTTATAGTCAAGTAAATAGCTACGTATTAGAGAGGCAACTTTATTTGCATTGGGAGCTAACTGAGAATACGGATAGGACTGTAGTAAGTAACTATGCTTCACTATTTTTTGAATGGATTGCTTTATAGAGCTTGAATCTGGCGTGGTTAAAATCGCAAATTATGGGGCTGGTGACTAAACATGCAAAGGCTAACAAATAAGGATATGGTGCGCGATAGCCGCAACATATCCCATTGTTGAACCTTGTAGCCGGCATTTAAAGTCCAATGTCGGCGTTGTGAAAGAGCGGGCTGTGCGATCAGGTCGCACCTTATAAAATATAGGATCCTGGTCAAGTCTGAGCTACTACAGCTTAGTCCTTATTCCCCGGAAACAACTTAACTCTGAGCCAGTGGCGAAAGCTGTTCTGTTTGCTGAAACTATCTTCCAGTTGATACTGGCTGCTCCAGTAGTCTTCTTTGTTTTCGAATAGAAACTCGCGTTTTAACATCCTTCTTTCAGGAGAGATGGTTTTGACTATTTTTGCGGGGTTGCCAGCGACGATGACGTTTTTGGGGACATCACCAATCACTACAGCCCCTGCACCAACAATACTGTTATCGCCAATTGTCACGCCTTTACCAATAATGGCCCTTAGGCCAACCCAGACATTCTCGCCCAGGGTAACGGGTTTAGTGCAGCGAAATGGTCGTATCCGGTTGTAGGTGCCGTGCCAGTCACAGTCAGTAATTTGTGCTTCTGCTGCAATCATGCTGTTGTCGCCAATGGTAATCTGTTTTGCTGAGGAAATCTTAACGCCTGGAGATATCAGGCAGTAGTCACCAATTACAATGTGTCCCTGTTGTTGCTTGCTGGTCCATGAACTCAGGCTTACCACTTGCTGTCGGTTACTGATAATATGCAGAAAGTCGCCTGCGTGAATGTTTTTTCCCGTTATCTCCAGATGTAAGGGCTTGAGTATGCCCGGTTCCTTTCCCAGGGAGTCAAACTGCGGGCGGATCTTTTTTTCAATAATCCAGCGGTTAAATTTTCGCTGACATTTTTTTATAAATATTGGAGTATGGTTTTTGCGCAATGTTGATACCAACCCGGCGATAGCGTTTTTTCATCGTCATAAGATTAAAGGTTTTCTTGATGATGAGGAAGGCCTGGCGCTCTATCAGCTGGCTTTGGACGCTGCTGCAAGCGGGCCGTGCCTGGAAATAGGCTCATACTGCGGTCGTTCCAGCGTGTTTTTGGGCCTGGCCTGCAAAAAAAAGGGGAATACTCTGTTTTCGGTAGACCACCACCGTGGCTCAGAGGAACATCAACTGGGCGAGTATTATCACGATAAAGATTTATACGATAGCAAGCAGCAGCAAATAGACAGCTTTCCGTATTTTAGGCAAACCTTGAAACTGGCCGGGCTGGAGCAAACGGTGGTGCCCCTTGTCGCGGCGTCTAAGCTTGTGGCAAAACACTGGCGCACGCCGCTTGGGCTGGTCTTTGTTGATGGTGGGCACAGTCCGCACATGTCTCGTGAGGATTGTCTGATGTGGGCGGAAAAAGTCAGCCAAGGGGGCTTTTTGGCGATTCATGATATATTCGAGAAACCGGAGGAGGGGGGCCAGGGGCCATTCCTTGCCATGCGAGCTTTGCTGGATACGGGCAACTATCAGCTGTTAAAAAAAGTACGCTCATTGGGGATATTAACAAAACTTAACGCTGGAGGTTGAGGTAAAAAGGTTTGATGCAGGGCTTGTTTTGAGCAAAGCATCGGCGGCCAATATCACCGCAGCTGCGGTCCAGCTGGTTTTTTCCTCAGGCCAGATTTTTTTATCGCGAAAGCTGTAACCCGTCCAATAAGCGCCGTCTTTATCCTGCCATTGCGCAAGGGATTTAAACAGTTCTTGTGCCTGTCGTTCGCGCCCGCAAGCGACGCAGGCAATGATAAGTTCGCAAGTTTCTGCAACAGTTACCCAGGGCTCGTCATTAACGCAGCGGCAGCCGAGGTCTTCAACCACGAACTCATGCCAGCGTTTGTCCAGGCGAAGTTGTGCTTCCTGTTGTGAGTAAACACCTGAGAGTATTGGGTAGAACCAATCCATGGAGTAGCGAGCTTTGCTCTCCCAGGTGCGATCAAAACGCCAGGGTTTATTGATTAAAGCGTCTGCCAGTTTACGGTAAGCGTTTATCCATTGAGGCTTTTCCACGCCGAGCGCCGTCGCTGTTTTTATACCGCACTCCAGGCTGCGTAGTATGGATGAGCACGCGGTGACCAGCGCATCCTTGTTCAAGTCTTGTTTGCTGGAAACGGCCCAGGTAATATCGCCTTCCCTGTGCTGCAGGCTGAGTACGTAGTTGAGGGCTTTTTCCACCATTGGAAAATAGTTTTTAAGGAACGCAATGTCACCATAAATCAGGTAGTGGTGCCATATACCCGTAGCGGGGTAAGCCACAAAGTTACTTTCAATTGTTTCCGTGTCGCCGGAAAAATAATTAGCTTGCCAGCTTCCATCTGCATTCTGTCGTTGCATTAGCCAGTAAAATGCCAGCTTTGCTTTTTGTTGGTCTCCGAGAATGGATAAGGCCATGGCGGCTTCGGTATGGTCCCAGGGGTCCAGTTTTCCATTTCGATACCAGGGTATAGCTCCGTCTTGCTGCTGGCACTGGCTGATAAACTGGTGAATAAGTTCAGTATTAAGGGTGGCTACACCTTGGGCAAGCGTCATATATTGCGTATTTCTGGGTTTAGTGTTTTTTAAAGTACAGCACCAGGCTTTTGCCCATTATGGGGTTTAACACCTTATCCAGGGCGCGAGTAAGCCAGGGCTTTTTAAATAAATCCCAGAGCAGAAAACGGTGGTAAACTTTTATTGGAAAAAATTGTTCGCCTTTATGCCAGAACAGGCAGCGTAACCACCAGTAAGGCACATGTAAAGCATGTGAGCCGTGTTTTTTTTGGAAATGGTAGCCGCGCTGTTCAACTTCTTTTTTCAGTTTGCGGCCATTAAAAATGCGTACATGGCCACCTTCAACCTGATAATAATCTTTTTGCAGCAGCCAGCAGAGTTTTTCCGGCCAGGCCCTCGGTACGCTCAGGCAGAGATGGCCTTCGGGTTTAAGCACGCGCTCTATTTCCCTCAGGAAGCCCGGGTAATCGGGTATGTGCTCGAGCACTTCTGAACAGATTACATGGCTGAAACTGTTGTCAGCAAAGGGCAGTTTGAGTCCGTCACTGCGAACGAACTGTAGCATAGACGGCTCACCTTCAAGGGCAAACTCTGCTTTACGTTTTTCGGCTGTACACAAGTCTTGCTGGTTAATGTCCAGGCCGATAAATACAGTGTGTTTTTTGGCGTGAATCAGCCGCAGCCCTAGCGCATGGCGACCCTCGCCACAGCCAAGGTCGAGTACTACGTCGCAGTCGTCAATGGGAAAAAGTTCTGGGCGAAGTGTTAGCAAGATTTAATAATTTCGTGATAATAGCTTGTGAGTTGTTCTGCAACTCTTCTCCAGGAATAACTCTCAACGACCTTGCGTCGACCACTTTGTGCCAGTGAGGCCGCGAGTTCAGTGTTTTCAAACAGTAATTGTATACCGGCAGACAGAGCAGAGGCATCACCGGCTTCAACAACGATGCCCGCATCACCGACAACTTCTGCCAGTGCGCCGCCGTTGGTGCTTACCAGTGGAAGCCCGCAAGCCATTGCTTCGCCCGCAGGCAGACCAAAGCCTTCGTATAGGGAGGGGCATACTGCGACACTGGCTTTGTTGTATTCGAGCACTAGTTCTTCGGCGCTCAAGCCTGAGCGAAACGAAACGCGCTGTGCAAGGTTAAGGTGTTCAATTAATTGTGCGGTGGCGCCGCCTTCTTTGAGTTTGCCGATAATACGCAAATGAACATCCGGGTAGGTTCTGGCGCATTGCGCAAGGGCTTCAAGCAGAAAGCAGAGCCCTTTCAGGGGTTGGTCGGATGATGCCGTAGTAATCAGGCGATAGGGTTCGCGCAGTACCCTCACCGGTCGGAAGGTATGGGTATCTATGCCGTTGGGTATTACTCGAATAGCATCTCTGCGCTTGAAGTAGTGGTTAATATCATCCATGGAGCTGTGGGAAACAGTGGTAATGTGCTTGAGCTGCGGCACTACCTTTTCCTGCATACGCAGAAAGCTGTACCAGCGGTAGGCGAGCAAGCGATGCTGCCAATCATCGGCAGACTGAATCGCCAGCTCGCGGTCGCGGTGAATGGGGTGATGGATAGTACTGACCACATTGTGGCCCTTCTTTTGCAAGTCCAGTAAACCGAAACACAGGCTTTGGTTGTCGTGGATAATATCGAAATCACAGTGCGCCAGTTCTTTGGCGATGCGTCTTCCGAAAGTATATGGCTCTGCAAAACCACCTGTTAGCATGGTCCACCATTCGACCGTATCGGTGTAGGAGAACAGGTGCTTTACTCTCAGCGCGGTTAGGTGGTTTTCCTGAGCATAGAGATCGAGGCTGGGCACCTTCACCAGCTTTATGCCCTGATCCAGTTCCGGGTAGGGCGGCCCTGAGTAGACATGCACCTGGTGTCCCAGTTGCTGCAAGGCAGAACTGAGGTATTTAAGGTAAATACCCTGCCCACCCACAAACGGATCGCTCCTGTAGCCAAGCAGCGCTATTTTCAGCGGGCGCCCCAAACGCCGCATGGCGGAGTTTTTTCTCCTTTCCACACGGGGTTTATGGGGAATTGGGACTACCTCGGCAACAGACATATCAGCAATAGTAATTATTTTCTCTGGGCATCAGTCTGTCAAAAGTGCAGATATTGAGCAAGTGCTGTTACGACAAAATGCCGATTAGCCCTATAGGCGGGGTGTCTGCAGCAACGCAAGTTTGGTTCAATCCCATACTTTCGTTTTGCGGCAAAAGAATTTATGGGACGACGACCATGTTATTGAGCAAGCCTTTGAAGGATTCGGGGTCGAAGGTGAGGCTCAGATGGTTAAGCACTTCGCCGCTGCTGTCCAGTACCAGTAGCGTGGGAAAGCCCTTGATTCCATAGCGTTGCTGGAGTTTCTCGCCCTGCTCAGACTCGAATTCTACACGGGTAAAGATATAGCGGCTTTCAATGATCTGTTGCACATCGGGGCGGGACAGGATGGTGGAGTCGAGCTTTCTGCAACTGGGACACCAGATGGCTGAAACATCCAGCAGTACCGGTTTACCGCTTTCGTGCGAGCGGGCCAGGGCTTCGTCAAAGCTGATCAGCTCAAGCGCTATGGTGTCCAGCGCGCGTTGTCCGAGAAAGGTTTGTATCTGCACATGGCCGAAATATACGGCTAATAAGATTCCCCCATATACCAGCAGGGATTTCCAGATCGCGCTTTTTTTCGGCGTGTTTTGGGGGGCTTCGGGTTGAGACACAGGCAACTCCAATACAAAGGCTTATATCCAGTGTATGCACTGAATGTGTGTTTGTGTATAGGACTGCAGTTACCTGTTTAGGTTCTGCTTTGCTTCTCTGGGTAGCAGTTTAGTGGTCATCTCCGTGATCGATTGGCGGGTCAAGATAGCTGAGCAGGCCTGCTGCAAGCAGAGCAATTACAACAATAAGGCCCATGCTGGCGATCATGGCCCAGCCTCCCACGGCAACGGCTTCGTTCATACCAGTTCTCCTCTGGTGAGTGAAAGTGTGTGCAGCGCAATAATTACAGGCTGAGTAGTAATACTAGATCATTTGGGCACGCCGGCGTTGACTCAAGTCAATCTAAAAAACGCACTGTTATTAACTGGGCGATAGTTATTGTTAAGTTAATAGGCGCTGCACGGAAGCGCCGCCATTGTCCGCAGGGTAATGTAAGCCATTGAAATACCAGTAAATTCACGCATTTACGCCAGTATTTCAAGGGCCGCAATTAAATAGATAGGATAATCTATTTAATTGCCGGGTTAATACGCCACTTCGCGATGCCGGGGCTGGCTCTGTGCAGAGCCCTGGGGCTATAATCCCCGCCTTGTTTTATGCTTGGAATGTAACTATGAGTGAGCGCAAATCCGACGTCAGGCGCGACACCCTGGAAACCAAGATTGCTGTAGCAGTCAATCTTGACGGTTCCGGGAAGGCGGCTTTTGATACGGGTGTTCCATTTCTGGAGCACATGATGGATCAAATTGCCCGTCACGGGATGATAGACCTGGATATTTCCTGCCAGGGGGACACTCATATCGACGATCACCACAGCGTGGAAGATATCGGCATTACCCTGGGTCAGGCCATCTCACAGGCGGTTGGGGACAAGCGTGGTATCAAACGATACGGCCATGCCTATGTGCCTCTGGATGAAGCTTTATCTCGGGTGGTTATCGACTTTTCCGGTCGTCCCGGTTTAACCATGAATGTGAAATTTACGCAAAAGCGCATAGGCGCATTTGATACGGAGCTGTTCTGGGAGTTTTTTCAGGGCTTCGTAAATCACGCACAGGTCACTTTGCACATCGACTGTTTGCGGGGCCTCAATGCCCACCATCAGATAGAAACGGTATTTAAAGCCTTTGGCCGTGCACTGCGCATGGCGCTGGAGGCGGACCCCCGCCTGGGCAATGCCATGCCATCTACCAAGGGAACCTTATAATACTTGAGCGTTAAGCGCTCTTTATAACCTGCCTCAGAAGAGATTATGAACCGCAAACAAGTAGTTGTTATAGATTACGGAATGGGCAACCTTCATTCTGTTGCCAGTGCGTTAAAGTTTTTAGGGCCGGATATCGACGTCGCCGTTACCGGCGACCGGGAAACCATCGCCAATGCCGATCACGTTATTTTTCCTGGCGTTGGCGCCATTCGCGACTGTATGGCCGAAATCCGAAAACAACAAGTGGACAAGGCGGTAGCTGAAGTTATGGCTTCAGGGAAACCGATGCTCGCTATTTGTGTTGGCCTGCAGGCCCTTATGGATTTTTCGGAAGAAAATGATGGTATTGACTGCCTTGGTGTATTTGCCGGTAAGGTGCGCTTTTTCAGTGGCAACGCAGCGTTCAGAGCCTCCCGCGACGAAGGTTCTGCCTCTGGTGAGCGCCTCAAAGTGCCGCACATGGGTTGGAACAAGGTGCAGCAAAAGCTGCAACACCCGCTGTGGCAGGGTATTGAAAACGGCAGCCGGTTTTACTTTGTTCACAGCTATTATGTGGAAGCGCAGCAACAAGAGCTGGTGGCCGGTGGCTGCCATTACGGTATTGATTTTACTGCCGCCATGGCTGAAAAAAATATTTTTGCGGTGCAATTTCACCCAGAAAAAAGTCATACCAATGGCTTGCAGTTATTAACCAACTTTCTGAATTGGGACGGCAAATGTTAATTATCCCGGCAATTGATTTAAAAGATGGCCAGTGTGTTCGCCTGCGTCAGGGGCTGATGGAAGACAGCACAGTATTCGGCAATAATCCTGTCGCTTTTGCGCAGCAGTGGGTCGATAAAGGTGCGCGCCGCTTGCACCTGGTGGACCTTAATGGCGCATTTGCGGGAGAGCCTGTTAACGGTGAAGTTGTTACTGCAATCGCCGCTGCATTTCCAGATTTACCGATCCAGATTGGCGGTGGCATTCGCACAGCAGAAACCATTAAGCACTATCTGGATGCCGGAGTGAATTACGTCATTATCGGCACTAAAGCCGTTAAAGAGCCCGAGTTTGTGCGGGACATGTGTCAACAGTTTCCCGGTCATATTATTGTCGGGCTCGATGCGAAAGATGGCTTTGTAGCAACGGATGGCTGGGCGGAAGTTTCGGAAATAAAAGCAACAGAACTGGCAAAGCAGTTTGCAGGTTATGGCGTTAGTGAAATTGTTTATACGGATATTTCCCGCGATGGCATGATGACTGGTGTTAACGTCGAAGCGACGGTGGCAATGGCACAGGCTTGCGATATTCCCGTGATTGCCTCCGGAGGTATTACCGACATGGATGATATTCGAGCCCTGGCGGAGAAGGCATCCTGCGGTATCAGCGCAGCCATTACTGGCCGAGCCATATACGAAGGCTCTCTGGATATACAGCAAGCCCAGGCCTATTGCGATAATTTTGGTGGTAACTGATATGGCTCTTGCGAAACGTATTATTCCCTGCCTGGACGTGGACAAAGGCCGCGTTGTTAAAGGCGTACAGTTTGTTGATATTCGCGATGCCGGTGACCCGGTGGAAGTCGCCAAAAACTACAACAAGCAGGGCGCCGATGAAATTACCTTTCTCGATATTACCGCCAGCCACGAAGCGCGTGAAACAACTATCCATACCGTCGAGCAAATCGCCGCCGAGGTGTTTATACCCCTCACGGTGGGTGGCGGAATACGCACACTCGACGATATTCGTAACATGCTTAATGCCGGAGCCGATAAAGTCAGTATCAATTCTGCAGCGGTAAAAGACCCCGACTTTGTTAAAGAGGCCGCCGAACGCTTTGGTTCGCAGTGTATTGTTGTGGCCATTGATGCAAAATCAGTCAGCAGCGAAGGCGAAACGCCGCGTTGGGAGATCTTTACTCACGGTGGCAGAAAGCCAACAGGCATTGATGCCGTAGAGTGGGCGGTAAAAATGTGCGACAACGGCGCCGGTGAAATTTTGCTTACCAGTATGGATAAAGACGGCACTAAAGATGGTTTCGATCTAGGCTTAACCCGCGCGATCAGTGACGCGGTACCCGTTCCCGTGATCGCTTCAGGTGGCGTAGGTAATTTGCAGCATCTGGTGGACGGTATTGTCGAGGGTGGCGCAGATGCCGTACTCGCGGCCAGTATATTCCACTTTGCCGAATACTCCGTGCCGGAAGCGAAGCAGTACATGCGGGATAAAAGCATCGAAGTGCGTTTGTAGGCCTTGCCAATTTTGTGTGAGGTTTTAGCAGTTGCAATGGCAAGTTCGTATTTGGTAGTGCCAAACTCTGGTTTGTATGATGCTTCAGCAATTTGTTTTACAACAGACTGGAACACTTCGCAGCTGGGCTTGAAGTCAATGCTGCGTTTTACTCGAATATCAAGCACGGCGGGTTCGTCTCGGATGGTTTGTGCCCATTCTGGCATATATAGCGATATTCCTTAATGATAGTAGTACTGTTATATGATACTAATCTAAACTGTATGTAATCACAGATTGTGGTTTACATATATATAAACTATTATCTTGAGTATAGGTCTGCTTTCTATATGCCAAGGATTTACGAGGGTGCGATATTCGATATCTGGTTTTGCAAAAAAACTCAGAAAAGGCTGGAAGCGCTTGGCGGTGATGTTATAGCAAGAAAGCTATTGAAGGCTCAGATGGATTGGGAACGTCTTGCAGACCATGGAAAAGACAGCTTATCAAGTGAGAACTTCCCATCAGAGGATTACCTTCCTTCGCATGAAGGGAAAAATAATGAGAGGTTTTATTGTTTCAAAAGGATTCCCTTGAGAGCCTATTGCTGGTTTTCTCAAAAGCATGAAGGCAGAGTTTATATAAGCCATTTTATTCACAAGAAGAAACAGAAGCTGGATGCACGCGACACCGAAAAGGTGAGGAAAAATTGGCGAAGAATAGAGGAGGATGGCGATGAAGATTAGCGATGTATTAAATAAAAGTGAAAGTAGGTTCGCAGAGAGCGATAAGCGATATGCCAAACGTGAAAAGCTTATCTATAACATAACTGAAGATATGCTCTTACTGATGGAAAAAGATAATATTAGCAAGAAAGAATTGGCAGAAAGGCTCGGAAAATCGAAATCATATGTAACGCAAGTTCTTTCTGGTGCAAGAAATATGACTTTGCGTACCCTTTCAGATATCTGTCATGTGTTAAAGATAGATCCGGTGATAGCATTAAAAAGAGATGGGCAGTTGATTGGCGTCAGTGGTAACGATTGTGTTAATCGAGTCTACAAGCAAGGTAATGTTGTATTAATAAAATCAAGCTTTACACCTGATACCCAACTCTCAGCATCGACGAAGGTTCAAGGCTCTGCTTCAGCAATACAAGTTGTTAGAGAAGAGCAAGCATAATGGCGAAATTAGTTAGTTGTGTTTTGGCGATGGGGCGCTCAATAGACAGAGATACAACCCTTACTTCGCTTTTTCAGATTGTTGAGACTATACACTTAGTACCTCCAGATGAGTTAGACGGGTCGAAAATTATTCCGGTTCCAATTAGCACAGTTTTGTATACTAGATGGCAAAAAGATGGGGTGTCTGATAGCAGGACTAGGATACACATTGAATTACCAAGTGGGGGAATATCTAGGTCGACAGAAGCAAACGTAGTGTTTCATGACCAAGAATTATTCTACGTTAACATCTTTGAAGCAGCGTACCTACCATTGCAAACAGAAGGGGTTTATCACTCCGTAGTGTCTCAATTTCATAATGGAGATTGGGTCGAGGTGAGTAGGTATCCTTTTGAGGTTAGGTTCACTGACCCTCATGGTAAATAACATTAAACCTTCGGCAAAAAACAGCTTACCAATAAACCACCTTCCGGGTGGTTTTTTATTTCCAGCCTCCCGTGGTGCTTTTCCATGGCTTTTTGCGCGATGCTCAGGCCCAGTCCGAATCCTTGCGTATGCATTTGATTTCCCGCGCGGTAAAAGGGCTTTAAAATCAAATCGAGTTCTTGCTCACTAACACCTGTTCCCCGGTCCCGGATAGTAATAATAACCTCCCTTTCCTTATTCTCCAGTATCAGATCTACGGGCGTGTTAACGGGTGAATATTTACAGGCATTACGCAGAATATTTTCCAATGCCCGGCTTAGCGCGTTTGGGTAAATCGCCGCTTCTAGGTTTTCAGCTTTGATGCAGAAGTTAATGGGGTGTTCAGGGTACTCAATGACCAGATCATCGATTAAAGACTGGAGCAGGGGAGCTAATTCCGTTTTTTGCCGTGTGCCGCTATCCCTGTTCAAGCGGGAATAGTTGAGGATTTCCTGGATAAGCGTGTCGATGCGCTTGCATTCCTGATGTAGACGCTGTGTGTGTTTTTCTGAACCTTGCTGCTCTACCAGGCCTATAGTTGCCTGCAATCGAGCAAGGGGAGCCCGCAGTTCGTGTGATACATCGTGCAATAACTGCTGTTGCGCGCTAAGCGTATGCTCGACTTTTTCGATCATAAAGGCCATGTCGTTGGCCAGGTCCGACAGCTCATCGCCACGATCAAAAATGTGTGCAGGAATAACACTGCTTTTTGAACCCGCTGTGTACTTGCGGCTGAATTGCCCCAGTTGACTCAGAGGCTTACTGATATTCCAGCTTAAAAAAGCGCTTACCAGTGTGGAGGCAATTAATATCAGAAAAAATTGCAGGGAATAAAAACGTTGCAGTACTTCTTCAAAAAAACGCGGGATGGGCGGGGTTGCTGCAAGCACAGCGTATTCACGGCCGCTGTTGCCGGAGAGCTTGAATTCCACTCGCTCTGTTTCTCTTTTTCTAAAGCGGGATTCAAAAATAATTTCATTGTTATCTGAAATTATTTTCATGCCCCGCATTTTTCCATGCCTGTCACGGGGAGGCTTACCAGCCGGGGGCGGCCCGTCTGGGGGTGGTGGTGACATTAACGGAAATCGATGCGGGATGGGGCTACCGCTTTCGTGCAGCCGTATAATTTCGTGGGCCACGCGTTCAATGTTCTGTTTGTGCCGTTGAATATACTGGCTTGACTCAAACTTGTTGACGATGACGTAAGTCGTGGCAAACATGATAGTAAGGCTGGCCAGCCAGAAACTGACAAATATCCGCCAGAAGAGTCGGCGAAGTGTTGAAGGTATCAAGCTGCTGACATTGACTTTCATTTAAGTTTTGCCTGCGTACATCATCTGTTATTCGAACTCTTTGGGTTAATCATCTGGTATCCACGGCCGCGCACGGAAAGAATTATATTATCCAGCCCCTTTTCCACCAGCTTATGGCGCAGGCGGCTGATATGGACATCCATGCTGCGGTCATGGGCCTCCAGCTTGCGCTGTAGAACGGTTTCAGTGAGTTCCTGTTTGGAAAGGGTGTGACCAAGCTTCTGCATCAGCATTTGCAAGGTGGAAAACTCCGCATTGGTTAGCTGGAGCGGCTCCCCATTTATGGAGGTGGTGAGGGTGCCGGGGTCCAGGCGAATATCGTGAGCTTGCAGTATCTGATTCTGGTCTTTTCTGGGTTCTGTTCTGCGCAGAATAGCGCGAATTCGGGCCAGTAGCTCGCGGGGGTTGCAGGGCTTCCCCAGGTAGTCATCTGCGCCCATTTCCAGACCGATAATTCGATCGATGTCGTCGCCGCGACCCGTCAGCATAATCACCGGGATATCACTCTTTAGCCGCAGACGCTGCAATACTTCAAGGCCGGTCAGACCCGGCATCATAATATCCAGAACCACGACCTTGATGCTGTTTGCATCGAACAAGCGTTCAAGAGCGCTATTACCGTCATAGGCGCTCTGTACCGCTAAACCCTCTGTTTCAAGGTATTCAGCGAGCAAAGCGCATAACTCATGATCGTCATCGACCAGCAGAATGTTGGGGGTGTCGGTATTCATAAGTTTAGTTTACTGAGTCGATGCAGCTCCGTTTGCCAACTTTACCTAACTTTACACAGGGTTAACCCAACTTCGCAAAGGAAACGCGCATACTGGCACCATGTTCAAAACAACCCAGGAGAAACAAAGATGAAAAAACTATTACCAACAGCTGTGATTGCATCATTACTTCTTTCAGTTGCTGCCGGTGCCGCCGCATGGGGCCCCGGAGGCTGCGGCGGAAAAGGTGGAAACCCGGAAAGGCATTTGCTGATGATGGAAAAGATGCTTGATCTGACTGAAGAACAGAAAGTGCAGATTCAAGCCCTGCATGAAGAAAAAATGGCTGCTCGGGCTGAGCCCAAGCCACGTTTCGCAAAAGAAATTGCTGAGCTGGATGCTTCTGCAGCAGATTACGAGGCTCAGGTTGAAGCGCTTGCCGACGATGCTGCAGCCCATGCCAAGCAACGAGTATTGGAGCGCGCAGAAATGCGCCAGCGTATGGTGGAAATACTGACTCCAGAACAACTGAGTGAGTGGGAAACTTTCCGCTCAGAAATGCGAGATAACCGTAAAGGCAATGGCGGCAAGGGGAAAGGCAAGGGGCAGTGGTAGCCTTGACTGGTATTCGTTAGAAAAACGGGAGGCTTAGCCTCCCGTTTCTTGTTTCAAGCGGCTTTGCGCGCGTATCGCTCAAGCGTTTCGACAATAGCCGGTTCAGCGTGAATGATGAAATCAATAAAGTCACTGGCACCGGTCTCTGCTTCATGCAAAGTATCGAACGGACCAATATTTACACCTTCACGCGTGCTGTAGTACCAGTAATCTCCCTGCTGGAAGTATCTGTTGCTACGCGAGGGTAGGTTAGTGCCATTTTCACCTGTTCTGTTCATAGTCTGTCTCCTTCAAGATCTGTCCGTGAAATAAAAGTTGTAACAATTCGGTCTGTGTAACTCGTCAATTGTCTGGCTTGGGGCTTGGCCCCTTGCCGCTTCCTTTCAAATCCGCGCATTTAGGTCTGTGTAAGTGTAAAGGTATACGTACTTTGATGAGAATGAGATCAGTTTCACCCCTTCAAAATCGCTCCATAGGCGAAATTATAGGCTGGAGCCCCCCGGATGCAGCCCAATTTGGGTGAAGTTGTGAACCTTGTCACAAAAACAATGTGACGGCGTCGATTTCAACCATGTGGCTGGAGATGAGCGGTCTAATGGCTTGCCTGAGTGGTTTGACGGGCATAGCTTGTTCGATACTTAGCCATTGTTAGCAGCTCTGAAACGCTCACCAGAAACACTCCCCGTTCGGCCAGCTGGGGTAATTGTTCCTTTAGCACTTCAAGAGTTTGCGGGTGTGGATGGCCGATGGCCAGTGCCAGGCCTTGTTGCTGAGCTATTTTTTCTGCCTTTTCCAGCTGGCGTTCTATTGCTCCTTTATCACGCTCATTGTCGAGAAAAATATCCCGTGTGTGAAAAAGAATGCCTTGCTTTGAAGCCTGCCGGGTGGCGATGCTGTCTGCCGTTGTTTTGGAATCAACAAAATAAAACTGGTGATCTGCGAGCACATCCATTAACCAGGCCATATGCTGGTAGCGCTGGGTGAGCAGGCTGCCGCCATGATTGTTCAGGCCGCGCGCATACGGCACCGCATCGAGCATCTGTTTGCTCATCTGCTTGAGTTCCTGCTCATCCATGGAGGAAAGCAGTGCACTTTCCCAGGGGCGTTGTGCCAATGTTTCCATGGGCGCGTGTACCATCACCTCCAGGGACTGTTCAGCAGCGAGCACCGCCATTCGTTTGGCAAAGGGGGTGAAAGGGATAATGGAGAAAGTGAGTTTGGCGTCCAGTTCAAAAAGATCGTAGGCGGCCTGCATACTGTAGCCCAAATCATCGATAACGATTGCCAGCGCGGGGCGATAGACCTCTGGCTCCGGAATCGGGCAGGTGAGTTCGCCTTCTGAATGCTCTGCAACTGCAGCCCAGCTAAACTGCGCTGCCAAGCTCAGCAGGATAGTAAAGACCGTTTTGTTCAAGCCTGTAACCAAACGTGAGGATGTTGACTGCAGAGTCTAACTGGCTTCAGCGTCCTCGGCTGTGGCCTTGTCGGCGTTTTCAGCCTGTTGGAACAGGTGCAGGCTTTTGAGAATATTCAGCGCCTCATAGAGCTGGCTGTCTTTGTTATGCAACTCGGTTTCTGTTTTGTCCTCTTTGGCCTTAATATCTTCTCCGCCCTTTGCGTTCTTGAGGTGGCCGCTCAGGTCGGCTTCTTTTACCGCAATTCTCGGTTTAACAGCCGTTACTCTTACTCGCTCAACATTGATATCCGGCTCAATACCCTGTGCTTGAATAGAGCGGCCGTTGGGTGTGTAGTAGAGCGCTGTTGTCAGTTTCACCGCGCGGTCATCGGTAATGGGAATAACCGTTTGTACTGAGCCCTTGCCAAAACTGCGTGTTCCCACCAGCAGAGCGCGGCGATGATCCTGCAGTGCTCCAGCAACAATTTCAGAGGCTGAAGCTGAGCCATCATTAATAAGTACAACAATAGGTAAGCCGTCGGCGATGTCTCCCTCGCTAGCTTTGTATTCGGTGTCTGCACCCTTCAGTCTTCCTTCGGTATACACCACCATTCCCCCGTCGAGGAACAAGTCCGTGACCGCTACCGAGGCTTGCAGCACTCCGCCAGGGTTGTTGCGCAAATCCAGAATCAGGCCGCGCAGGTCTTCGTTTTTATCCACCAGCTTCTGGTAGGCCTTTTTTACATCTGCTCCGGTGTTAACCTGGAATTGAGCAATGCGCAGGTAGCCATAGTGCTCCTGCATGGTTTCAGAGCGAACACTGCGAACCTTAATAATGTCTCGCTTGATGGTGATGTCGAAAGGCTGGTCCACGCCTTCGCGCACAATGGTCAGAATAATATCGCTGCCCTTCTCGCCACGCATTTTGTCTACCGCTTCATCGAGACTGAGGCCTTTTACACTGGCATCGTCCAGTTTGATAATCAGGTCGCCTGCTTCCACGCCTGCACGGGCGGCTGGGGTATCGTCGATGGGGGAGATCACCTTCACAAAGCCGTTTTCCATGCCCACTTCAATACCCAGGCCGCCGAACTGGCCGGTGGTATGGACTTGCAGGTCATCAAAAGAAGATGCATCGAGAAAGGCAGAATGGGGGTCGAGTTGTTCGAGCATGCCGCGAATAGCGTATTCCAGCAGTGTGCGGTCATCTATTTCATCAATGTAGGCATTGCGAATATGGTCATAGGCTTTGGTGAAAACACGCAAGTCCTCCAGTGGCAGAACGCTCACGGAATCTGGCGTGGCACCAGCATTTTCTTCAGCCTGAGCAAATAGAGATATACAAAATAGTAAAGCGAGCCACGTTCTAGAGGGATTTTGCACGGTTTGTTCTCCCGGGGAGCAAAGAATATTTTAATTAACAGTTATTTTAAGCAGGTCTGAACCATTTTCTGGGGTTGGTGGGCTGACCCTGGAAGCGCAGTTCAAAGTAAAGGGCGGAGTTTTGCAGGCCTCCGGTGTTTCCTACAGAAGCAATCACCTCTCCCCGGTCCACCCATTCGCCCAGTTCCTTATACAAGGCCTGATTATGTGCGTACAGGCTCATATAGCCGTCGCCATGATCGACGATGATCAGCAGGCCATGGCCGCGCAGGTAGTCCGAAAAAACAATGCGGCCGTGATGCACGGCTGATACCGGGCTGCCTGAACTGGAGCGGATAAGCATACCCTGCCAGCGCATTTTATTGGTGACGCGCGAAGTGCCAAAATGTTTCACCACTTTGCCGTTGGCGGGCCAGGGCAGTTGGCCTTTGGCACTGGCGAAACTGTCAGAGGAAGCGCTTGGAATTTCGATCTCATTGAGCCACTCGGCGACTTCGTTCAGCAGTTGCTCCAGGCGTGAGCGGTCGCGGTTCATGGCCTTCAGCGCTTGCCCACTGCTGGATATGCTCTGGTTAAGCTTGCCAAGCGTGTTTTTTCGGTTTTGTTGGGCGCTTACCAGCAGCTCCTTCTGTTGGTTCAGATCGCGGTGGTTGCTTTCGAGTTTTTGTGTCTGGTAAGCGATTTCAGGCTCAATACTGTTGATTCGCGCAATGGTGCTGGCAAAGTCATCAATTTTTTCAGCTCGAGCCTGGATGATGTAGTTGTAATACTTGATATTGCGGGTAACGCTGGTGGGGTCCTGCTGGTTAAGGATTAAACGCATGCTGCTCTGCTGCCCAAGCCGGTATGCAGAATTGATATGCTGCCCTACCTGTTTTTGTTGCTCTCTTTTTTTGCTGTGCAGTTGGCCTCGCTCCTCCCTCAGGTCTGTGAGCTTGTCGTGGCGCTGATTCAGCTCTTTCTTTAGTTGTTCGGCCTTGCGGTTGAGCTCGCCAATACTTTTTTCTGAGTCTTCCAGGCTCTTCAGCAGTTTATCGCGACTGCCCTTGGTCGCTTCAAGCTCTGCCTTTAGCTCAGCGATGGCTTTTTTTACCTTCTCCAGTTTGGCGCGGTCCTGCGCATCGTCGGCAAAACTTGACGTGCAAAGCAAGGTGCACAGGAGAAGAGTGGTGAGGAATTCTATATATGATGTTTTCATAGCCTAAAGTTTAACGCAATTTTGTATTTGCTGTGCCACTGATTACAAACGCCTGCAATTTGATCTTGATCGCCAATCCGTCTGGATTTTTCTGCCCCAATCGAGGATCATTGCGCGCGAAAAAACTATCTTGCAGAGAGGCTGTTATATGTACAAATTGGTATTAATTCGCCACGGTGAAAGCCAGTGGAACCTGGAGAACCGCTTCACCGGTTGGCACGATGTGGATCTGACAGAAACGGGTGTTCAGCAAGCGCGCAACGGTGGTCGTTTGCTGAAAGAAGCGGGTTTTGATTTTGACCTGGCATACTCTTCTGTATTGACCCGCGCCATGCGCACGCTGTCCCTCGCATTGGAGGAGATGGGCCTGATGTGGCTGCCAACAGAGCGCCATTGGCGCCTGAACGAACGTCACTACGGTGCCTTGACGGGTATGGACAAAGCTGAAACCGCGGCCAAGCACGGCGATGAGCAGGTAAAAGTCTGGCGTCGCAGTTTCGATGTGCCTCCCCCCCCGGTTGATGTCGACAGCGAGCACTTCCCAGGCAGTGACCGTCGCTATCAGGGTATAGACCACCGTATCCTGCCTCGTGCCGAGAGCCTCAAACTCACTATTGACCGCGTGCTGCCATACTGGCACGACGTCATTCGTCCATCGGTTCTGGGTGGCAAGCGCGTGATTATCGCTGCTCACGGCAACAGCCTGCGTGCGCTGGTGAAATACCTGGACGGCATGAGCGATGAAGAAGTGCTTGAGCTGAACATTCCAACGGGTGTACCTCTGGTATACGAGCTGGATAAAGACCTCAACCCTATCAGCAAAAACTACCTGGGCGACCCGGAAGCCATCAAAGCCATGATGGACGCTGTAGCCAAGCAGGGTCAGGCTAAGTAAAAAAAGCAGTACACACACACCGGGCTCTCGGTCCGGTGTGTACTTTCGTGTATACTCCCGCCCCCATCTAGGTATTACAAAGGTTGCCTGTCCGTGGATTTTATGGCTTTTTTGGCAGAGCAGTGGATTCTGGTCTCCATTATTTCAGTTTTGGTTGCCGCGTTAATCGTGGTTGAAGGCAGAAAAGGCGGCAAGGCCCTCTCTCATCATGACATTACGCGCCTGATCAACGCTGGTGAGGCGGTTTTGCTGGATGTGCGTGAGCAGAAAGAGTTCACCGCCGGACATATCGTTGACTCCCTTCATATTCCCTACACCAAGTTGGGCGATCGTGTTTCGGAGCTGGAAAAGCACCGTGACAAGACCATTATCGTGGTGGACAAAATGGGCCAGCACTCTGGTGCTGCAGGTAAGACGCTTAAAGATAAGGGCTTTACCGTCAATCGCATGGAAGGGGGGATTGCTGAGTGGCAAAACCAAAATCTTCCTGTGGTAAAAGCTTGATAAATACCCTGCAAGCCCACACCTTGGGTGCATCAGTATAAAACCCTTAAAATAAATAGGTTCTACTATGACCGACGAAAATAAAACGCCTGAACAGGGTGCAGCAGGTGATGCACCCCAACCCCAATTCAGCATCAAGCGCATCTTTGTTAAAGACCTCTCTTTTGAATCACCCCAGGGAGCCAAGGTGTTTTCAACCCAGTGGCAACCGAAGATCAGCCAGGATTTGAATACCCAGGTAGACAAGCTGGACGACAAGCACTTTGAAGTGGTTCTGAAGCTCACCGTGACAGTGAAGCTCGACGAGGACAAAACAGCGTTTTTGGCTGAAGTTCATCAGGCCGGTGTATTTGAGGTCATCGGTATCGATGGCATGCAGCTTCAGCATGCGGTCACTTCGGCAGCGCCGCAGATTCTCTTTCCATATGCACGCGAAACGATCGACAGCCTCGCAATGCGCGGTGGTTTCCCTCCTTTGGCTCTGCCGCCCATTAATTTCGACATGCTATTTGCGCAGGCCGCTGCTAAAGCACAAGAGGAAGCCAAAGCAGCTGAAGAAGGTCAGGAGCAGCAACACTAAAATCGGCATTTTCATCGTGTACTTAAGCCAGAAGGTTACAAAGCAACCTTCTGGCACTTAAATTCCCTTCCTCTCTAAATGTTCTGCTAAATCTCTGTCCCGTTCAGCTTGGAAACGTCCATACTTGCTATACCCCGGCAGAATTCTATGGACGCATGTCATTTCAGAAAAAAATAGATGAACCCCTTACCGAGTTGTTTTTTTACAAAGCAAGCGGTAGAAGTAACCGACAGCTGCGAGTGTGTCAGGCGCTGGGTCTCACTGTTGGGGGCTTGTTTCTCTTCCGCGCTGTTCAATGGCAAATTCTGGAGCGCGTTTTTTCACTGTCTTTGCTGATAATTTGTTGTTGTTTTTCCTTATGGTTTAGTTTCAAGCAGCAGCGCGAACCAGCTGTGCAGGCATTTATTAGCGGGTATTCCATTGCTGCGGCTATAGCTATTTATAGTTCCGGCGGCGTGCACACGATCGCCGCTGCCTGGTTGTTGATGCTTCCCTGCCTCAGTGCTTTATTGGGAGGAAAAAAGATTTTTACCCAGTGGGCGATAGTTACCATGCTGGCAGTGCTGCTGATCGTAGTGTTGAATTTATTCGGTTATGGTCTGGAAAACAAAACCCCCGTGGCATTTCGGCACAGCCAGAATTATTTTCATGCGGTATTTCAGCTGTTGCTCTTATCTCTCACAATCTATGCTTTTTTTAGCCAGTTTGAAGAGTATGAGCAGCGGATAAAGCAGCAGGTGCGGCGGGTGGAGAAAGAAGTGCTTTCGAGACGGGCTGCAGAGTTGCTTGCTTTGGAGTCCAATAAAGCCAAAACGCGTTTTTTATCCAATGTCAGCCACCAGTTGCGTACGCCATTAAATAGCATTCTTGGCTATTCGAGGCGATTAATTCTGCGGGATTCGCTTACTCAGGAAAAGCAGAAGGATGTGCTTGAAAGCATCTATCGCAATGGCAAAACACTACTGAAAGTGGTTAACGACCTGATCGATCTGTCGAACCTGGATAGCGAAGACCAGCATTTGAATTGGCAGCCAGCGGAGTTGTCGGGTATCGTTGAACGCGAAATGGAGAAAGTTATTGAGCACAGCGATGAGGGACTTTGTGAGGTTGAGTTGCAACGACTTGAACGATTTCAGATGATCGGTGATTTGGTAAAACTGCCAAAAATATTTAATTTACTATTTGATTTCTTTGTTCGTAATACGAGTGCTTCGAAAATGGTGCTTGCCTGCTACATTGAAGATACTTGGGGTTGCGTTTCCATGGAAGTGCAGGGCTCGGGTGTGGCTCGGTCTGTTTTACACGAGCTGCTGCATATCGATGGAGAAGGCAGTATTGTTGCTACCGTCGATAGCGGTGTCACCGGGCTGAGCCTGGCGATAGTGTCTCGCCTGGTTTCCCTGCACCAGGGGAAGATCCTGCTCAGTGAAGCTGATGAGGGCGAGTTACTGATAAAAATTTATCTGCCTTCTGTGCCGGTGTTAACAGGTCCGGCCAGCATCTGAGGCTGCACAGGCAATTGCAGCATAAATCCCACCGCGGTGTTAGCCACGTTTGTTCCAGGCAAACTGGCGGCATACACTCCATCCCTGGTGTTAGTCACGTTTGTTCCAGGCATACTCCATCTCTGGGGATAGCCGCGTTTGTTCCGGACAAACCCAGCGGCTTACACCACATCCCTGGGGATATTCAGCAGGAGTTCATATGCGGCTTCATACACTGGCCATGTCATTAACGACCAGAGGATCAGAGTATGAAAACCACTATTTCTCTCTTCGTGCTTAGCCTTGCACTGGTATTTGCAGGTGCGGCCGATGCACGGGGCCATCATGACGATAATGATCGGCATGGGCGCTCCTCAAAGGAGTTGAAGCACTCAAAAAAGGATTGGAAAAACGGCAAGCAAGATGAGCGGCGTCACGTTCACGGCGGCTCGCGGGATCATCGGCAATACCATGGAGACAAGCGTCACGACCGCAGGCATAAATCTGACTATCAGGACAGCCATCATCACCGCGCATACAAGAAAACCTGGCAGCATCATCATCGCGCATACAAGAAAAGCTGGCAGCACCACGCGGGCCATCGGCACCACAAAAAATGTGGTCATGGTAATAGCTGGAATTTATATGTGGGGCACCAGCAGTCACGGCCGTCCTCATGGTATCAGTGGGGGCATGGCGGGCAGTGTTTTAAAGTGAAGGATAACGGCTACAAGACTGTCTGGATTGAAGTACCCTTGTACAGGTGTCGTTAATAACCCGGCGAGGTTTTATGCCGGGTTAATAGTAAAAGTTAAAGGCACTTGCACATAGAGCTAGGCGGCTTTGCGGCAAAACACCCGCTCAGCCGTTTTTGCTTTACCAGCCGCACTGCCTGCCCTTGTTTTGCTCATTCAGCCATTGTGTAAGTGGCTCGAAATAATCAATTATTGCCGAAGCATCCAGTTCCCTTTGCCCGGTAATGGCTTCCATGGCCTCCGGCCAGGGGCGGCTTGAGCCCATGGCCAACATGCGCTCCAGTTTTTCTCCCGCTACTTTATTGCCGTAAATGGAGCAGCGTTGCAAGGGGCCTTCATAACCGGCAGCTTCGCACAGTGCGCGATGAAATTGAAACTGCTGAATAAATGCCAGGAAGTAACGGATATAAGGGGTATTGCCGGGTATATGAAATTTGGCGCCGGGGTCAAAATCCTGTTCAGTGCGGATTACAGGAGGTCTAATGCCTTGATAATGCGAACGCAACTGCCACCAGCCTTTATTGTAGTCCTCTGGCGCAAGCTCGCCGCTGAATACCTGCCAGCGCCATTTATCTACCAGTAGGCCAAAGGGTAAAAAGGCAATTTTGTCCAGTGCCAGCCGCATTAAAGCATCCAGATCTTCCTCGACGGGTGGCTCCTTTTCCAGCAGGCCAATGTCCACAAGGTAGCTGGGAGTCATGGAAAGGGCGATGGTGTCACCAACGGCTTCGTGAAAGCCGTCGTTAGCGCTGGCCTGGAAGAAAATAGGCTGATCTTTGTAGGCGCGTTGATAAAAGTTGTGGCCCAATTCATGATGGATGGTAACAAAATCTTCTGCATTTTTTCTGATGCACATTTTAATTCTTAAATCGTCCTGTCCATCGATATCCCAGGCGCTAGCGTGACAAACCACCTCACGGTCTTTCGGTTTTGTAAACAGGGATCTTTGCCAGAAAGTCTCGGGCAGCGGGGCAAAACCCAGTGAGGTGAAGAAAGCTTCGCCTGTTTTAACCATGTCAATTTCAGACATGCCGGAGTTTTTAATTTCTTTATTCAGGTCATAGCTCGATGTGGTGCCTTCGGGTTTAACAATATCGTAAATGTTTCCCCATGTTTGCGCCCACATATTACCCAGCAGGTGGGCGGGAATTTCGCCTTGATTGGCGACGACATCGTCCCCGTAGAAATCATTTAGCCTGGCTCGCACATGGCAATGCAGGGCGTCATACAAAGGTTTAACCATCTTCCACTGGCGATCCATATCGCTGGCGAACTGATCGGGGCTCATATCGTATTTGGAGCGCCACAGAACACTCAGGTTGTCGTAGCCAAGGTCTTTGGCCCCCTGGTTTGCGATAGATGTTTGTTGTTGGTACAAGCTGCGCATGGGAGGCGAAACCTTTCTCCAGCCGAGCCATAAATCTTCCAGTTTTTTTGGGCTTCGCTCTTTTGCAAAAATCAGGGTCATATCTTCCAGGGAATAACACTTGTCGCTGCAGTACTCGCCCTGACCATACAAAGCCTGCATTTTGGAGCCTATTTGCGATAGCGCTTGTGCTTTTTCTTTGTCTGCAGGAGAGGGCAAGGTCAGGCTGAGTTTTAGCGTGTCTAATTGCCTTCGCAGGTTTTTATCGAGCTTAAGCTCGTCAAAGGCAGCGGCCTGTTTTGCCAGTTCAACGCTTTTAATGGTGAACTCGGCATTGGCTCTGGATTCCAGGTACTGGCTGTCAAAGTTGATAAAGTTAGAGGCTATCCAGGCGGCTCTGCCAGCATATTCGCGAAGATCTTTTAGTTCTTTTTCAGCTTCCGCGAGGAATATTTTCACCTCTTTTTCCGCACTTTTTGGCGTTGCTTGTTTATCTGCATTTGTGGCGGTACAAACAGTTAAAAGCGTGAACAAAACTAACCGATGCGAGTGTTTGGTCATGGTATAACTCATTTATTATCGAAGGAAATTTATGGTTTAAAATGTGATCATTACTGGCCTAAAACATACAGGGAGGTATTTGCAGCGTGTAGCAGTGGCAAATGCCGGATTCATGTCTGCCGGGCTGTTCAGTTATGGCGTCTCATGGCCTACTTTTTCCCATTTTTTCGATTTGAAGCCGAGTAAAAATATCAAAGTGCCAACCACCGCGCAGAACACACTTATTTGTAAAAACAGCCCTGGCAGTTGATCAACTTTGTTCGGGTCAAAGTGGCCTGCAAACAAACCCGCGATTACGTTTCCAATGGAGTAAGTAAGCACAAACAAGCCCATGGTCTGACCCACCAGCCGAGGGGGTGATAAGCGGGAAACCGCGCTGAGTGCTACAGGGCTTAGGCACAGTTCGCCAACAGTATGTAAAAAATACGTTGTAATTAACCAGTAGGGGGCAACCTTCAGCCCCGAAGCGGCGGCCTGAGCTGCGAAAAACATGACAATAAAACCACTGCCCATTATTAATACGCCAAGCGCGCACTTTGCGATGTAGGAAGGGTCAATAAAGCGCTTTCCCAGGTTGATCCATAAGGCTGCGAAAAAAGGAGAGAGAATGACAATAAAAAAGGGATTTGCGTTCTGGAACCAGGGTACGGGTATTTCGAAACCTGCGATTATTCTGTCCGTATATTCGCGGCAAAAAAGGTTTAAGGATGAGCCTGCCTGTTCAAATCCGGCCCAAAAACATGCAGATGCAATGCAGATGGATAGTAAGGCGAGCATATTTTTTTTCTCTGAGGAAGAGAGTTTGCAGAACAAGAATATATAGAGGTAGTAGGAAATAAAAATCAGCGTGATAGATACCACCACGTATTGCGAAATGAGAACAGGGTTTATCGTAATCAGGCCGAAAACAGTCGCTAGATAAAAAGCAATTACCGCGCAGGCTAACAGGCCCGAAAGCGTTAGCGGAGCTTTGTTGTGTTCAATGCTTATGGGTGAAGTGGGGGCAGCGCCCACGCCCTGAAGGTTGCCGATACTGCGCCGGTATTGAAACAAACCAAAGGCCATTCCGACAGCTGCCGCGCCAAAGCCCCAGTGCCAGCCAATCTTTTCTGCGAACAGGCCGGTAACCGTATAGCCGATAAACGAGCCAATATTGATTCCCATATAGTAAATGGTGAACCCGCTATCGCGGCGTGTATCTCCCTTGCCATAGAGCTGCCCAACCAGGGAGGTAATATTGGGTTTTAGCAAGCCCGTGCCTACGGCAACGAGCATCAGACCGATGAAAAAAAACTGTTGATTGGGGATAGCGAGAACCACATGGCCCGAAAATATAATCAGCCCGCCATACCAGATGGCTTTTTGGCTTCCCAATAAGCGGTCGGAAAGCCAGCCTCCGGGCAAACCAAGAAAATACACGGCTCCCGTATACAGGCCATAGATTGCGGTGGCAGAAGCAACAGTGATCGCCAGTCCTCCATTTTCGATACCTGCCGTCATAAACAGCACCAGCAGGGCTCGCATGCCGTAGTAGCTCATCCGCTCCCACATCTCTGTGAAGAACAGGGTCTGCAAACCCGCAGGGTGACCAAAAAACTGTTTGTTAATTGGCCTGTGTTTGCTTAACTTGCTTGACGGCATTTGTGTTCCTCATATAGCTTCTGATAACCCGGTGATCGAATAGATCGTCTCTAGAATCAAGGCTTTCCGCCTAAAGCGCAGATTTTATGAGCCTCTGGTTGATGCCAGTGCATCTCTGCACCGCCGATTAGCCTGGCATAGAACATCGCCGGGTTAATAGCTAAAGACGAGAACGGCGGTTTATACCTCAATGTTATTATTGCGCGGTGTTAATAAAATGAGGTGGCTGAATCTATGTGTGCATTGTAGGGAGACATGGTTTTAATGTTTGCACCAAACATGTGCGCGCATTAGGCTTCTTCTCCTGCGGCTCGGATACAGGAATGCATGCATTCTTGTCGATGCTCATGGAATCTTCTGTAAATGCATGTAATTTGCCTCAGTAGGTGGTTGGCGGCGCAATAATTGCCTTTTAATCGACTTTGGGAGCATTCATTGAGGTAGCACGAATAGCTAAGAGAACCAGATATATGTCAAGAACAACACAGCCAATAATAGAAGAGCTGTTTGTGGAGCATAGCCAGAGGCTCGTAAGCTTTCTGAGAAAGAAATTTTGTAGCAAGGAAGATGCAGAAGATATCGCTCAGAATGCTTTTATCAGGATTCGCAAAATTTGCGAAAACAACGAAGCCGTTAACCCCAAGGCGTACTTGTATCAAACTGCATCTAACCTGCTCATCGACATGAGACGAAGAGAGCAGGTGCACAATAGCTATCTGCAACAGCACCACGGTGCTGCAAACGACTGGAACCCGGGCCCACAGGGCACTCAGCTATGCCCGCAGCGCATACATGAAGCTGTTGATGAGTTAAAACGGGTGGAAACGGCCATAGCGGGCTTGCGACCAGTTTGTCGCCAGGCTTTTCTTATGCATCGATTCAAAGGCATGTCCTACAATGATATCGCCAAGGTTATGGGTGTTTCTGTGTCAAGTGTGGAGAAGTACATACTGGAAACTTTAAAGCACGCAAGGGTGGAGCTATACAAATAGCGTATAATTACTGAGAGTTTGCGGTCGGTGTGCGTCTTGTCATAACAAAGACGTGACATTTGCTAAAGTCATGGTCATTGCAGGATTCGCTGAACTCTCTTTTATAACCGCCTTTGTATTCGATAAACATGAACAGCCCCGAGCTCACAGATACAGAAAAAATCACGGAAGAAGCCGTGTTTTGGGTGGCAAAACTCCACCAAAACAATGTCTCCCACAAGGATAAAGTGGCGTTTTCTCGGTGGCTCAATACCAGCCACAGACATGAACAGGTATTTGATGATATCAGCTCCACATGGGCGAGCCTGGGCAATGCTTGGCACTTGCCAGAGATACAGCAGCAAGTAGAAGACCTGCCTGCGGCCAAAAAGCCCACTCGTAACAGCGTTTTGTACTCTTTACAACTTGCCTGCCTGGCTTTGTTCATGCTCGGTGGTTTTATATACTATGGAAGCTTCCAGTCCGGGAGTGTTGGACAACAGTCTGCGCCGGCGGCAGCCGCTGTTGCCCGCTGGAGTTATAGCACGGCTGCAGGTGAAGACCGCATGGTTTACCTGCCGGATGGTTCCAGCATCCACTTGAATACCAGGACGACCCTGACTGCTCAGTACACAGCAGGCAAGCGCCTGATTATGCTGCACAAAGGTGAAGCTCATTTTCAGGTCGCTTCCGATGCTGCCCGTCCATTTGTGGTGGAGATGGGGGCAACCAGCGTAACAGCTGTGGGTACGGCGTTTAATATATTGCGCAAGGGCAGGCAGTCTACGGTGACCATTACCGAGGGTATTGTGGATGTGCAAGCCGCCCACGACGAAAGCCTTCGAGTCGAGGCCAACCGCAGGGTTGAGCTGGTTGAGAACAGGCTTGAGGCGGTGCAGCAAACCACAGGCATAGATGAAATCGCATGGCAGAAAAAACAGTTGATATTCCGCTCGCAGTCACTCGAGCAGGTGTTCTCAGAGCTAAACCGATACCTGGAGCAGCCTGTGCTTCTTCAGGGTCAGGCATTAAAAAATCTGCGTTTAACAGGCACCTTTGATGTTTCTGATCCGCAGGCAATTGTTGAGGCCCTTATTGAAAGCTATGAGCTCGACGAACTATACCAAGAGGGCAACCGGGTCATTCGCCAGCGTATACTATGAAATTGGGCTTCTATTAAACCGGCAATTAAATAGATTAACCTGTCTATTTAATTGCGCGCCTATTAATTTAACAATAGTTTTTGCCAAGTTAATTAGTAGCGGTGTATACGTCAATTTGTATTTCCCTGCCTAATGTTCATCGTTTGCTTCCCTCGAGCTTTCAGCCCTAAAACACTCGCTTTGGCTTTATGCTTTGCTGTTGCTCTGCTTACGCTTAAGGCCGCAGCGGCGTCATCAAAACAATTCGATCTTGATATGGAAGAGCAGCAAACACAGGCGGCGTTAATTGCGCTTGGTGTGCAGCTGGGGATATCGATAATACTTCCAGAGCATGTTTCTTTAGCGCCCAAAAGTAGAGCGCTTAGGGGGAGCTACAGTGTATATGATGCGCTGACCCTACTCCTTGCCGATAGCGCAGCCAGCTTTCGACAGCTTGGGCCAAGTATTTATTTAATACATGCCTCAGAAGCGAATAGTTCACCCGCGCCTGTGGTTGAGGAATTATCAGTTACAGGCTACAGAACAGGCTCACATATCTTTAGAACCACCTCGAAGGGCTCTGCTCCCTTAGATGAAATTACCGCTCAGGAATTGCAACGTGCAGGCACGCAGTCCCTTTCTGATTTAATCAAATTTATTCCAGCGGTTAGTGGTAATTCCACCAGTACTGCAATTTCAAATGGCGGCGACGGTACCACCAAAGTCACCCTCAGAGGCTTACCGGCGAACAATACCCTGGTGCTGATAAATGGGCAGCGGGTATCCTTTGACGGGCTCGCCGGAGACTCCGTTGACCTTAATAGTTTCCCGCCTCTTATTATCAAGCAAATCGATATCTACAAAGATGGGGCTTCGGCGATATACGGCAGTGAAGCCATCGCCGGAGTGGTGAATATCGAAACCCTCACTCATTATCAGGGCTTGAAGCTTAATCAGTATCTTGGGCAAAGTTATGATGGCCACTTGTTTACCTCATCCACAGATGCGCTTTGGGGGCACGATGGCCCAGGGCTGTCGGGGCTTTTTGCTGTAAATTATTATTCGCAGCAAGGCCTTTTCAGCAGGGATAGAGAGCTCAGTGCCAATGCCGATGCACGCTCTATGGGTGGCATCGATAACCGCTCAAGTGCAACACCCAACAGCCGTATAAGTTTTGATAATTCGCAAAGCCTGATTCTTAAAGACCATATCATCAGCGAAACACCGGGTGTAGACGATTTTCGCGAGACCAGCAGTGAAGACCTGTATAACTTTAATGAGCAGAACTCCACCATTTCGCCTTCCTCCCGCTTGAGTGCTTACGGTTTTTTTTCCGCGGATGTCGGTGAAAATATGGCGTGGCACAATCAAATAATTGCCAGTCAAACGGAAGCAACCATTACCCTGGCCTCCACACCACTTTTTACCGCGTTTACAGATTCTCCAATCACCGTTTCCATGGCCAACCGTTACAACCCTTTTGGCGTAGACATACAGGATGTTCGCCGTCGCATTATCGAGTTAGAGCCCAGAGAGCAGCGTAATGAATCCGATAGCATTCACCTCAACAGTGGGCTATCCATTGACTATGGTGTTATGACCTGGAAATTAAATGCATTCTGGAACCAGGTGAAGGCGAGTGAGCATATTCTCAACCTGGTCGATGGCGATAAAGCAGCCAGAGCGCTTGGACCAACAGATAACTGTCGAGGTTTGCAAGAGGACGGTTGTGAAGCACTTAATCTGTTTGGCTCCACCGGTAGCATCAGCGAGGCTCAGCTGGATTTTATCCGGGCAGAGAACCTTAGCAAAGGAAGCAGCGAGCTAGTAGGGGGGAACATTGATTTCACTGGAACTGCAATTAACAGCACAGGGCTTTTGTTTTCCTATGCAGGTGGGTTTGAAGCACGGCAAGAAGAGTCGTTACTCACCATTCATCATCAAGGCAATAACATTGTTGGCGGATTTTACCATTCGCCAACGCGCGGTAAGCGAAAGGTGTACGAGGCCTATGGTGAGCTGTTGATTCCCGTTGTCGAGAACCGGCTATGGGCGGAATCCATTGAGCTGGAGTTAGCTGCCCGCGTGGCCAATTCCAGTGACTTTGGCATGAACTTTAGTCCGAAGCTGGGCTTCAAATACAGCGTAAATTCTCAACTAGCATTTCGTGGAACCTATTCAAAAGGCTACCGCGCACCCAGTATTAAAGAGCTCTATAAAACCGGTTCCAAATCATACGCCAGACTCTCAGACCCCTGTGCGCTTGATAATGCAACAGAAACCTATATAGGCTGCGACAAGCAAAGCGACCCCTCACTCAACCAGTTTTTAACGGAATATGTGGGAGACCCGAACCTTTCTCCTGAGATATCCAAAAGTTTTACGCTAGGTGTCGAATTCAGTCCCGAAAGTATGTCGAATATTCAGTTTTCTGCAGACCTGTTTGACATTAGGCTGCGCAATATCATCGACTCCAACCCGCAGGTATTGCTGGACGAAAATGCGCGGCGGGGTTTGTTTTCCAATCTGATCCAACGTGACGACAATGGCAATATTGTATTGATTGAGGCCCCATTTATTAATATTGGTCGCAGGCAGGTGCAAGGCATTGACTTTAACCTGCGTAGCCAGTTTAAGAATCTGTATTGGAGCCTTAACGCGTCCTATTTAAGAAAGTACCAGCAGCAGTTAAACCAATTCACGCAGAAGCAAGAACTGGCTGGCACCTTTCGGGATGCCGCTGAAAACGGTAATGGCTCGTTGCCCCGGTTTAAAGGAAACACTGGTGTTTCCTGGCTTAAAGATAACTTTGATCTCAGTTACAGCATAAATTACATAAGTGGAACAAAGGAGTCTCTGTTGACTAATGCGGGTGAAGTTGAGCGTAAAATGGACGATTGGTTCACTCACAATATGCAGCTGCAATGTCATTTTGACTCCTACAGCATTGGCCTTGGTGTTGATAATATTGTTAACCGAGCGCCACCGTTTTCGGCCTCTGCCTTCAGTGATAACTATGATGCCCATGCCTATGATATAAAAGGACGCTTCCTTTATTTTAAAATTGGAAAGCAGTTTTAGCCTCCCCCATTGAGGGATAAGCTTGTTCATCCGTCCCTTGCCTTAAATCCTCTTCGAGAATCTACCGATGGACATCATAGCTGCAGCGCTCACGATCTTTCTGTTAATCGATCCCATAGGGAATATTCCGGTCTTTTTGGCCACCATGAAGTCCGTGCCCCGCAGCCGGCAAAAAAAGATTGTGCTGCGCGAACTATTGATCGCATTGGTGGTGCTGATGTTTTTTCTCCTCGCCGGTCGTTTTGTTTTACAGCTCTTACAGCTCAGTCACGCTGCAATACAGCTATCCGGCGGTGTGGTGTTGTTCCTGATTGCTATTAATATGGCATTTCCTTCAAAAAATTCTCACTTTAGAGATCTGGAAGACGATGGTGAGCCCTTTATCGTGCCCTTGGCGGTACCTCTGGTAGCCGGGCCATCAACTATTGCGGTTTTAATTCTGCTGAGCAGTAAAGAGCCTGAAAAATGGCTAAGCTGGGTTGCGGCGCTGTTGCTGGCCTGGCTGATCGCCGTTGCGGTACTCATGGCAGCGGTGCCAATTTCAAAGGCGCTTGGCAAAAAAGGCTTGCTGGCAATGGAGCGTTTGGTGGGGATGTTATTAATTATGCTTTCAATTCAAATGTTGTTGGATGGTGCGCATAGTGCACTACCTTCCATTATCGCTCCCTGATAAAGTGATTAAGCCGGGCGCTGGCTTTACTGCCATGAAGGCTTCAGATATTTATAAATTGACGACGGTTGTTTATATGAAAGCGGAACTTCATCTGATTAAACCTTGGTAAATAATTGGTAAATAAATAGATCACTGCGATCTATTTATTTACCGCTTGGATATTAATTTGGCAATAGTTATTGTTAAGTTAATAGGCGCTGAACGGAAGCGCCGATATTGCCAAGGCAATGTAAGCCCTTGAAATACCAGTAAATTCATGCATTTAAGCCAGTATTTAAAGGGCGCGCAATTAAATAGATAAGATAATCTATTTAATTTCCGGGTTAATAGTTGCCAATATTTCGACTTATGTTGCTAGAAGCCTATTTTGTATTCAACAAATACCACACGTCCCGTATTGTCGTATAAATCGTAGTGATTTCGGGGGTATTTTCCGTCTTTATCGAAAACGGGATCTTCATTCGTTAGGTTTCTCGCGCCGACTTTAACGCGGCCAAACGACTCAAATTGATAGCTGTAAGAGAGATTGATTGTGGTCCAGCTGTCAAGGTCGTCGCCATCTGTTCGGAGGTATGGGCTTCCCTCGTCTGGAACCTCAACCACATCGGCACCGGCTGATGGGCCCACATAGTCAAATACCAGGCTGAGGTAGCTGCCGCCGGATTCCCAGCCAAACTCCCACTGAGCTTTTAAATCGGGCTGTAAATTAAAGCCTGCAGTATTTTGCGTTGGACCCGAGTGATAGGCTGGTTGGTCATAACTGAGGGTATGGACAAGGAACAGATCTGTTGAAAATATTCCCACGCCAGTTTGCAGGAACGAATTAAGCTTGAAGTCCAGGCCACTTGCCCCCAGCTCCCCGGTGTTAACGTAGGGTGAATGAATAACCGGTCTACCACCGCTGCGGTCAACGTATGCCCCGGTGTCGCTTAAGTATGCGCCGGCATAGTCTGCATTTATTATGCTTTGAGGTAAGGGCTGTGTTATGCGATCTTCAATCAGAATATCCCAGTAGCCTAGATCAATACTCAGGTTTTCAAGAATATGCCAATTAAAACCCATGCTGAGAGAGTTGGAGGTTTCGGCGTCTAGCTCTTCATTGGTATAGAAATAGGTATCCATCTGGATTGTAGGACAGTCTGAAACGGAAGTGCCGGCAGCTTCGCAGGCGACATAGTCATTTACCTCTTCGGCAGAAAATGTTTCCGGCCCATAGAGTTCATCGAGGCCTGGAGCCCGGAACCCCTGACCCCAGCGGGCTCTGAGGGTAAGGTCATCCGTTACGCCCCACGCCGCACTCAGGCTTGGGGATATTGCGGAACCAAAATCACTGTAGTTGTCGTAGCGTATAGCTGCGTTAACTTCGATATTTTCTGCAACGGGCATTAGCAGCTCACTAAAAAAGGCTGCAACTTCTCGTTCCCCTGAAGAAGAGTTTCCGGAACTTCCGCCTACAAGCCCGCCTTCCGATGCTCGGTCATATTTGTTTTGATAGTCCACCTCAAAATATTCTGCGCCAACAAGAATGATGCTTTCACCTGCGCCAAACCAGTTGCCAGAATCGAATTGCAGATGGCCATAGGATTTTTGCATTTTAGTGAAGTTATCTTGCGTGGTGGTGGCACTCATTGCCGCCGCGCCTTCTTCTGAGAACGGATCGATTTCTCGTGCCAGCACATAATCCAGACCGGGGTAGGATAAATAGAAATAACCATTTTCCTTTACATCGTAGCTGCTGTCCTGCAGGTAAACTTCATAGCTCATGCGCTCGGAAATATCGCCCCGTAAACCAACAGTGAAATCAAACTGTGTATCGGTAACGAAATTGTCCCGGTTGCCAACATTGGTCCATCGGTAATAGCCACTTAACTCGTAGTTTTCTCCAATATCGCCAGAGGCGAGCAGTGCATCAATATCAAAGGGAACGTCGCTGTAGTCGCTAGGCATCTCCGGCCACACGTCGGCAGGCGGTGCATACCGGCCAAATGACTCCACTCTGGATATAAGAGCATTGGCGTAAAACTCCATGGAGTCATTCAACTCATAATGGGTGTTAACATACGCACTGGTTTTATCCAGCTCAGCTTTGTTAGCAGAAACATTGGCATAGCCAAAAAGGCATACGGTAGAGTCGGTTAAGCCAAAAGCCATATCTGCGCTGGCAACACCATAAAAACCGTTGCCTGGCTCACAAGTAGTGGCAGCCTTGAGAGCGTAGTATTCTGTATCGGGATCATAGATTTCTACAGCTTTTCCGTAATAGGAATAGCCTTCTGTTTCAACATAAGCATCGATTACGCCATTGCCGTTAGTATCTTCCGCACGGGCGGCGGTGTAGTCTCTATCTGCGTCATAAATGGGATCACGATGACTTTTTTCCAGAGCAAAAGTAATGTTGCCGCGGTCGCCGTTCATGCCGCCTAGCAAGCTAAAAGAATATTCGCCCCCTTCGTCATTGGCACGGTCTCCGTAGGTTGCTGAAAATTCAAAGCCATCAAAATCCTTCTGCATCACCATGTTAACAACACCGGCAACTGCGTCGGAGCCATAAACGGCTGAAGCGCCATCAGCGAGTATATCGACTGATCGAATAGCCGCATGAGGAATCATGTTGATATTAATTACCGCTGCGCCTAGATTGGGAGAGCCTACCATTCTGCGGCCATCAACGGTGACCAGGGTTCTCTGCTCACCCAGGCCGCGCAAGTCGATATTTGCGTTTGACTGTGCAGAACTTCCCGAGCGCTCACTGAAGGAGCCATAAGAGTTCAAGGGAGAGCTTCGCAATACATCGGCCATCACCAGTGCATTGTGTAAATCGATTTTTTGTTCATCCAGCTGTACTACCTGACTGCCCTCATTAAAGTTCGTTCTGGCGATGCGCGAACCGGTCACAAGCATTTCTTCCATAAGTTCGTCAGTCTTTTCCTGTGCAAAACCGGCTGTTGGTAGTAAAGCGGTAGTGGAAAGCCCCAGCAAAACGCAGCGTATCGCCATGGCTAAATTATTTGGTTTGTTCATGAGTTTATTCCCCAAAAAAACTAATCGTATGACAGTAGAATGTGATCGCTTTTCGAAAAAGAGCGAGCCAAATTACCCAATACATCCGGGGTTTTTCCATCCCCAATGAACCTTTGGTTCATGACCGTTTATGACTCAACAGTATCTGGTTTGATTTGGCGTGAAATTGGTGTTTTCTTTCTTCCTCCTAAAAGTAAAATTGTGTCTAGATACCTCTAAGACGAGGAAGCTGGGGAGTCACTCAAAAAAAACTGATCACAGGTTTTCTAATTAGTCTCATTGAAGAAGTTAATTGAAGTTTTCAAGCTAATGAATTTTTTAGCAGTGGTCACTGCTGTCCCACAAAGCATGAAAACATGGATTCGGTGTTTGTTACTGCGACCTTCGCCAGCATCGCGCCATGGATGGCGCTTATTAGAGCAACGCAGGAGCAGTTGCCGATCGCGCCATGGATGGCGCTTATTAGAGCAACGCAGGAGCAGTTGCCGAGGGATGCTGGCGTAGAGCTTACAGGGACGTACTTGCAGCGTGTCGCATTGGCAAATACCGGATTCATGTCTGCACCAAAGCTAGCAATCTCCAAGCCCTTTTAAAACGAGAGTTTCGACCTGGTGACGAAATAGTTAATGGGACAGCAATGAGCGGTGGTAAAGATGGTGTTTGGCAAGATATTTACGATCACCAGGCAGCTCAGTCAGAGACTGTTGCTGAAACTGCCGGGTGTGTGTTAACTGGCTCAGTGATTGTGAGGGATGAGGGCTTAATCCTCATCATCCCCCGCCATCCCCAGTTCTTTCAGTTTCCGGGTTAGCGTGTTTCTGCCCCAGCCCAGCAGGTTTGCGGCATCGCGTTTTCTGCCTGCGGTGTGTTTCAGGGCGGTTTCAATAAGCGCTTTTTCGAAGGTGGGTACGGCGTCGGAAAGAATATCTTTCTGACCGCAGGCAAGTGCCTGATCGGCCCAGTGGCGCAGTGCTTTGTCCCAGTCGCCACTGGGGGCCTCGGTGCGCTTTACTTCCATAAGCTCAGGCGGGAGGTCCTGTACATGTACTTCCCGGCCAGATGCCATAACAGTGATCCAGCGGCAGGTGTTTTCCAGTTGGCGCACATTGCCGGGCCAGCTCAGGTTGGCGAGGTAAGCTTCTGTTTCTGAGGTAAGTAATTTTGGTTCCACTTCAAGCTCACTGGCAGCTTTGCGCAAAAAGTGCTGTGCAAGCTTGGGGATATCCTCGCGGCGATCTGCCATCTTGGGCAGGTGGATGCGAATAACGTTGAGGCGATGGAAAAGGTCTTCACGGAAGCGGTTGTCCTCAACCAGTGTTTCCAGGTTTTGGTGAGTAGCGGCAATAATTCTTACATCAACTTTGATGGGGGTGTGCCCGCCCACGCGGTAGAATTCGCCATCGGCCAATACCCGCAGCAAGCGCGTTTGCGTTTCCGCAGGCATATCCCCGATTTCATCCAAAAACAGGGTGCCACCGTCGGATTGCTGAAAACGACCCTGGCGCTGGGCGCCCGCGCCAGTAAAGGCGCCTTTCTCATGGCCGAACAGCTCTGATTCAATAAGGTCACGGGGTATGGCGGCCATATTGAGGGCTATGAACGGTCCGTCTCGTCGGGGGCTGTGTTTGTGCAGCGCGCGGGCTACCAGTTCTTTGCCGGTTCCCGATTCGCCGTTGATCAGCACTGTGATATTGGATTGGGACAAGCGCCCGATTGCACGAAACACCTCCTGCATTGCCGGTGCTTCGCCAATGATTTCCGTATCCAGAACCTCTTCCGGCTCTTGAGAGTCGTCTTCCTCCTCGCTGGCGTGGGCAAGAGCTCGCTGGGTAACGGCAACCGCTTCGTCCACGTCGAAGGGTTTGGGCAAATATTCAAAGGCGCCGCCCTGGTAGGCCGAGACTGCACTGTCCAGGTCCGAGTGGGCGGTCATAATGATGATTGGCAGGTTGGGGTGTTCGTTGTGTAGATTGGATAGCAGGGTGAGCCCGTCGGTACCTGGCATGCGCACATCGCTGATGATTGCATCGGGTTTGCTGCTGCTAATTTGTGCCATCGCTTTATCGCCATTTTCGAAGCTTTGTGTGGCAATGCCCGATTGCTGAAGCGCCTTTTCCAGTACCCAGCGAATGGAGCGGTCGTCATCAATAATCCAGACTAGATTTGGCTTATGCATGTTTTTTGTCCAAAGGTAAATAAATGGTAAATTCTGTTTTTCCTATGCGGCTTGAGCATTCAACCAGGCCTCCGTGTTGGCTGATAAGGTTTTGCGCAATCGCCAGTCCAAGACCGGTGCCCGTGGCTCTGCCGGTAATCATGGGTAAGAAAATATCTTCCACCAGGTCGGGAGGTATTCCGGGCCCGTTGTCCTCAATGGAAATTTTTGCCACCAGAGGGTGGTAGGTACGCCCAATGGTGTAACGCCGCTGAATGCGTGACACGAAGGTAATTTGTGGCGGTCCCTTTACCTTGCCCAGGTTCTCTGCGAGCGCCTGCACCGCGTTGCGGCCAATATTCAGTACCGCCTGAATCAGTTGCGAGCGGTCCGCCTTCAGGTCGGGAATACTGGGGTCGTAGTCCCGCACTACGCTCACACTGGAACCCACTTCCGCTTTGATTACCGAGCGAACATGCTCAAGTACTTCGTGGATGTTAAGCTCCTCAGGCTCGCTCGATTTGTGCGGGCCAAGCATTCGGTCCACCAGGTCCCTCAGGCGGTCGGTTTCCTCAATAATGATGCGTGTGTACTCGTCCAGGTCCTCATTCATCAGCTCCTTGGCGAGTAGTTGCGCTGCCCCGCGAATCCCTCCAAGGGGGTTTTTAATCTCGTGGGCCATACTGCGGACCAGGTTGCGCGAGGTCTCCTGGGATGACAGGATGGCTTCTTCCCGACTGATACGCAGCATGCGGTCCAGTGGTTGTACTTCAATCACCAGTGCCCCTGTATCGGAAACAGGGGATACCGAGTAGTCCACCGTGAGCGTCATTTGGTTGTGCAGCTTCCAATTGGCTTTGCGCTTGGTGAAATTGCGATTGTCCTTAAGGGCAAGCTCCAGTGAATGGGGCGTGCCGTCTTCAACAGAAAAAATCGTATCAATACTTTTGCCGCGCACCTTGTCGACATTAATGCTCAGGGTCATTTCTGCTGAAGCATTCATGTCGGCGATAGCCAGGTTGTGGTCCAGCACAATTACTGCTGTGAGCAGGCTGTCGAAAATGTTTTGCTCGCTGTTCTCTTGGCTCACTGTTTGGGTTCCTGTACTGCGCGTAATAGCTGAATGCAATAAACAAACCAGAATGCATTCAAATGAACGGCTAAGCACCGATCCGGGTCGGTGCCTGTTTTCGTTGTGGATATTGATGAATTTCAGGGAAGTGCGGGCTGTTAAATATTCAGCTTGCAGCAAATATGAGCTTACCGGGTGTGTTCACCGGGCGCGTTTTACCCGCTTCCTTTACCTTGCAAGCACCAATATGGTGGAGAGGGAAGTTTATGGCAAGTTTTGTGTTTTGTTTTGGTGCGAATTTAGTGGTGCACGCAAATGGTGTGCACCACTTTGGTGATATTGTGAGGGTTGTCATGGGCCTACGCGGCGTACTGGCGGACGTATTACCTGGATGCTGACAGCGGGTGTGTTGTCATAGCTAATGCCTTGCTGATCAACAACTGCAGCGGTAATCAGTCTTCTGCCCTGCAGGCTGCGCCGGACATTGATGTTGATATTGTTGGATTTGCTTGGCTGCTCATACACCTCACCATCAATATAGAGCTGGAAGAAGTGGTTCTCATCCAGGTTTCTGTCTGTGAGTAGCAGCACGCTTACAATCTGTTCTGCCGGGCCTACCTGGTATTCATCTTTGGGGCTGGCAATGCGCAGGTTGTAGGGAAGGGCTTCCGGTTCCACGGCCGCTTCTGGCGAGGCTTCCACTGTTTCCGCCACCGGTATTTCAATGGCGGGCACGGTATTGATGGTGGGCACGTCGATTTTTTCGGCATCTTCTGAAGGCGGTTCGTCCGAGTAGCTTACGTTGCCGTCTTTATCCACATGCTTATAGACCTTCTCGGCCAGTGAAAAAGGGCTTGCAATGAGCAGCAAAAAAGCAAGTACAGCCAGAAGTTGTTTACTCATATCCTTATCTCTCTTATTTTGCGATGGTGCAACTTTACTCCTGCTGGAGGAATAACAAAAGCGCATGGTGCAGCAAAAAAACAGCAAATCAACCCGGCCAGATCAGAGCTCCGGGCTTTTTGAACGCTTGTTTCGAAATAGCCCCTAGACGCTGTAATACATATCAAATTCAACCGGGTGGGTTGTCATGTTCAGCGTTTCCACTTCCTGGCGCTTCAACTCAATATACGCGTCGATACTGTCGTCGGTAAATACCCCGCCTTGCTTGAGGAAGTCGCGGTCTGCATCCAGCGCGTCCAAAGCCTGCTCAAAGGTGGAAGCCACAGTAGGGAACGCGGCAACCTCCTCGGAGGGCAAATCATAAAGGTCTTTATCGGCGGCATCGCCGGGGTGAATCTTGTTTTGTATACCGTCCAGGCCCGCCATTAACAGTGCCGCGAAGGCCAGGTAGGGGTTGGCGGTTGAGTCTGGAAAGCGGGTCTCAATACGTTTTCCTTTGGGGGAAGAAACAAACGGTATACGAATAGACGCCGAACGGTTACGGGCGGAGTAAGCCAGAATCACCGGTGCCTCAAAACCCGGCACAAGCCGCTTGTAGGAGTTAGTGGAAGCATTGCAGAAAGCATTAAGGGCGCGTGCGTGTTTGATAATGCCGCCAATATAGAACAGCGCTGTTTCGCTAAGGCCGGCATAGGCATCACCGGCAAACTGGTTAATGCCATCTTTTATAAACGACTGGTGAACATGCATACCATTGCCGTTATCGCCCACCAGTGGTTTGGGCATAAAGGTGGCGGTTTTTCCATATTCGTGAGCGACGTTATGTACACAGTATTTGAGTATTTGAACTTCGTCCGCTTTCTTAACCAGGCTATTGGCACCCACACCAATTTCGCACTGTCCCGCAGTGCCTACCTCGTGGTGGTGTACCTCAACTTCCAGGCCCATCTGTTCCATGGTATTACACATGGCTGCGCGAATATCATGGAGCGAGTCTACCGGGGGCACCGGGAAGTAGCCGCCTTTTACTCCCGGGCGGTGGCCCATGTTACCGCCATCAAAGGCTTTTTCGGAGGCCCACGCAGCTTCATCAGAGGATATTTTGTAGAAGTTGCCACTCATATCGGAACCCCACTTAATATCATCAAACACAAAAAATTCCGGCTCCGGGCCAAACAAGGCCTCATCCCCCAAACCGGTGGATTTGAGATAATTCTCAGCGCGCTCAGCTATAGAGCGGGGGTCGCGCTCGTAACCCTGCCCCGTTGAAGGCTCAACGATATTGCAGCGGAGAATAACGGTGGGTTCGTCGGTAAATGGATCGAGAATGGAGCTAGTGTCGTCGGGCATTAAAATCATATCCGACTCATTTATACCCTTCCAGCCCGCTATGGAAGAGCCGTCAAACATCTTTCCTTCGCTAAAAAAGTCCTCATCAAGCTCCTTGGAGGGGATGGAAACATGCTGTTCCTTACCTTTGGTGTCCGTAAAGCGCAGGTCGACCCAGCGGGCGTCATTATCGTTGATCAGGTTCAGAGTTTGCTCTGACATGAGGTCTCCTCCAGGGGGTAGGTTTGTTGTTATATAGAAGTAGGAAAATACAGGCTAACGAGTGGAATCGCCACAGCTTGAAAACGCTATTGGTGCCATAATTGTGATTATCTCCCAAGGGTTTGACCGCTAAAGGCTTGCGAGGCTGTGCTATCCCTTTATACTCCGCCCACTCTTTACAGATAGTTTAAAAATTAGACACAAAATGATATTCAACATCCGCCTCTTTCCCGAGATCACCCTGAAAAGCAAACCCGTAAGAAAACGGTGGACCAGGCAGCTAACGGAAAACCTGCGCATATTGACACGGCGCATCAACGAAAATACCAAAGTTATTCAGGACTGGGACCGCCTGGAGCTGCGCGTGCCAAACGCCAGCCAGGAGCATGAAGAGCTGTTTATAGACCTGCTTGCGCGAGTGCCCGGCATTGCCAACTTCTCGCTGGTGCGTGCCCACCCTTTTGAGACCCTGCACGACATATATGAGAGAGCACAGGAAACCTTTGGCGCGGAGCTGGCCGGTAAAACCTTCTGTGTGCGGGTTAAGCGAACCGGCAGGCACGACTTTACTTCTACCGAGGTAGAGAAGTATGTCGGCGGCGGGCTCAACCAGCATACCGAAGCGGTGGGGGTGAAATTGAAAGGCCCGGATGTAACGGTGCGGATCGAAATCAAGGATCAGCATTGTTATATGGTGGAGCATAAATTTGCTGGCCTTGGAGGCTTCCCGCTCGGCACGCAAGAGCATGTGCTGTCGCTTATCTCTGGTGGTTTCGACTCCACCGTTGCCAGTTACATGATGATGCGCCGCGGCTTGCGCACCCATTATTGCTTCTTTAATCTCGGCGGCAAGGCCCATGAATTTGGCGTAAAAGAGATCGCTTTCTATTTGTGGAATCGTTACGCCTCCAGCCACAGGGTAAAGTTTTTTACCGTGCCCTTTGAGGGCGTGGTGGCCGAAATTCTCGAAAAAATAGACCCCGCCAATATGGGCGTGGTGCTCAAGCGCATGATGTTGCGCGCTGCAGACAGAATTGCCGAGCGTGGCGAGATTCAGGCACTGGTAACGGGCGAAGCCATAGCCCAGGTTAGCAGCCAGACCATTCCCAACCTGGCGGCCATCGACCAGGTGTGTGAGCGCATGGTACTGCGCCCGCTGATTGTGATGGACAAGCCGGAGATTATCCGCCGCTCCAGAGAAATTGGTGCGGAAGATTTTTCGGCCAATATTCCTGAATACTGCGGCGTAATTTCTGTAAAACCTTCTTCCAAAGTGAATATGAAAAAGCTCCATGCGCAGGAAGAAGTGTTTGACATGCAGATACTGGAAGACGCCATTGCCGCGACACACATGCAGCCCATAGACGCAGTGATGGAAGACCTGCAGCAAACGGAATACCAGGTAGAAGAAGTGGCTGCGCCAGGTGTAGGCGACACGGTAATTGATATTCGCCATCCGACAGAGGCCGAGAACAAGCCGGTACGGCTGGAAGGCGAAGTACTCATCATTCCCTTTTATAAACTCAGTGCGGCCTACCCGGAGCTGGATCAAGGCCGCAGATATCTGCTTTACTGTGATAAAGGGGTAATGAGCAATTTGCATGCTGCTCACCTGTGGGACGCAGGCGTGCGCAATGTGGGGGTTTACCGGCCTTCGAAATAGGCTTACAGCCCAAAAGAAACCTCGCTCCCGCGCTCCTGCGTGGGAATGAAAACGCCGATAAAACTGGAAACAGCATGTACCTTCAGCAAGGTCGCCCAGCGACCGCTCAGAATTCAGCAAGCGCAGCGCTGGTGTTTTTTACATGAAATCCCGCACGCAAAACATAGTTGTTATCGCTACTGCACTAAGCATCGTGCTGCTCTCTATTCTGGTCACTCTTTATATGTCCGGAAACTTGATTAATACCAGTTCATCCGCGAGTTCTCAGGGCTATCAAAATATCACTTTTACGGACGCCGTCATCACCTGCCAGAACTCCACCCGCCAGACCTTCGGCAATCGCATCCGCACCATGGAAGTAGACGACCACTCTTCCCGTTACGACCCAAAAGAATTTCTCTACAAAATTTTTATTAAAGTAGAAACACCCACCCGAAAAAGCGAAGGCCTTACACTGCACTATGTCAATTGCTTCGTTAAATCCAGTAACGGCCGGGTTAATAAATTCGAAAGCTGGGAAGACAAGGAAGAAGAAGTCAGCCCGGTAACAGAGAAAGATACCAATATGTTTGGTTGGCCCAGGTAGAGGGGTATACCGCACATCTACTCGTTCCCACGCTCCTGCGCACTACTGTCCGAGATAAATTTCACAGCGCCAACCCTATCTGGCGCTCATTTACCCATTTCAGTTTCACTCGCATACGTTTATCCATGATTTCTTCAACTTCAGGCCGGTTAAAAAGGGTGGCTTTGAGTACCAGCAAGGTGCTTCTTAAACTGCCTGATAAGCCCTGTGCATAGTGATAGAGCTTCACCAGGAGATATGTGATCAGTGCAATATATATTTGCGTTTTTATCGCATTTTCACTGCGCCCTAAGTACCGTTTAATCTTTAGATTTTGCTTTAGCCATTTAAAAATCAGCTCAATCTCCCAGCGTTTTTTATAGATGTCTGCGATCTCACTCGCAGGCCGGTTTAAGTCATTCGTCACGAGCGCCATGGGATCTTTTCCGTCTCTCGCTACTACAACTTGCCTTAGCGGTGTTCCGATGTAGTGGTTCTCTCGTCTTTTATCCCGCGATTTCTGTGTAAATTCGATAATGCTGTCTTTGAGCACGTTATCGGATTCACTCTCAATTACAGAACGATCTTCCACTACAGCAATTTGGGCGTTATTTTTACGTCGGGTTACAAGCGTCGCTCCTTGCAGGTGTATGCTGTACCACCAGTTATAGTCGTAATACCCCTTGTCAAACGCGTATATCATGCCTTTCTCTATCGCGACTTCTTTACCCATACTCACGTCATTCACGCTAGGGTGGCTGAAATCAACTTGTACTGGTGTTCCTGTCGTTTCACATATCACAGTGTGCATTTTTAAACCCTGAATGCGGTGTGATTTGCTGTCTTGTCTCCAATTCTCGTAACCTTGTTTTTTGAGCATTATTCCTGTTGAATCAATTAGATAAAGCAGCTCTGTTAGCTCCGAACGGAGTTTTTTATGAACTCCTGACATGAGGTGTTTGCACACATCTTCGAATACAGAACAGTCGCGACGGTTATTGGCGTCAGATAGCGTTGAGCGTCGTACATCGCGTGTTCCTAAGTGGTAGTGCTTGACCTCATGACTGTTAAACCCCAGCTCGATTTCGCGCAAGCTGTTAGCTCCTGCTATCTGGCCGTAGATCATGCTGGTCAGCTGATCCCAACTGCTAAAACCCTTACTGTATTTATCTGCCTGGTGCTGGCTGACGATCTTCTCGAACGTTCCCCGAGGTAGTCCTTTTAATAACTCACCGAATCGCGTATTTTTGTACATGTTGCCACCTTTGAGTCTGAGTCGTGTCAGTCGGTTTTAACCGTTAAACTCAGGGGTGGCAACCCTTTTAGCTAAGTTGGCTGGATTTATCTCGGACAGTAGTGCGCTCCTGCGTGGGAATGCATACGAAAGTTAGAAAGAAACACCGTTATGTCAGCTAGTGAAGATTCTATTTCTTAATATCAACGGTTTTACCATTTTCCGGTATGGCGTGCTGCTTGGTGAGTTCGGTATGCATTTCCAGGCGGGAGCGTAGGAACGAGTAAAAAAAACCTGAGCTTTCGCCCAGGTCTAAAAATTTGCAAACCTTGTTTTCGATTCAGCAAAGTAAACACATAAAGGTGAACGGAGGAAACAGGGCTTTAGGGGAGCGGGTGAGTCCGGTTCACCAGTAACTGTTGCGTGTGCGGCGCGGCCATCCCTGGCGCTGGAGTCCGTTGCTTTCCCTGGCTTGGAGATCCCTCTCTCCTCTACAACTCCACCTAACGCCCTGTCTGAACACACTATAGGGCTCTGGTTTATGATGGTCTGTGAGATAGTACTGGCGGCATTGTGAAATAATTCCCTTGACTAAAGTGTCGCTCCGCACTTATTCCCACGCAGGAGCTTGGCAGGTGTGCTTCTCGTTCCCACGCTCCCGCGTGGGAATGAATATCCGCCAGCAAGGAACACAAGTAAACGGGAAGGTCCCACTACAAGTTTACCCAACTCGATAAAGCAAACTTGAAGGCTTTAACTGTGCTTAACTGGATGCCCATCTTCACCCGTCCGGAGTCGGTAGAAACCCTCCGGGCTTACCAGCTCTTTCTGATGAAAGAAGGCCTGCCTATGTTATCCTAGGCCTGTTAACACTAATTTATTTACCTCTGCCTGAGTACGCTCGTTCCCACGCTCCCGCGTGGTAATGCATACCCGTCACCAAGGAACACAAGTAATGGGAAGGTCCCGCTACAAGTTTGCCAAACTCGATCAAGCACACTTTATGACCCTAACGGTACTGCACTGGATACCGGTATTCACCCGCCCGGAAACAGTCGATATCCTATTAAACTCCTTTCGTTTTTTAATGAATGAAGGCCTGCGTGTGCATGCCTATGTCATCCTGGAAAACCACCTGCATCTCGTCGCACAAAGCTCACAAATAGACAAAGACATCGCTCGCTTTAAATCCTATACCGCGAAACATATCCTGGCGCTGCTGCATGAGAAAAACATGAGCGAAATACTTAGTCAATTAGCTTTTTATAAAAAAGCTCATAAGTTAGACAGGCAATACCAGTTTTGGCAAGAAGGCGTGCACCCGGAACTGATACAGGGAGAGGAAATGATGCGGCAGAAAATTACTTACGTTCACGATAACCCAGTGAAACGCGGATATGTCGATTTGCCAGAACACTGGCGATATTCCAGCGCCAGAGATTATGCTGGAACACCTGGGCTACTGGAAATTTGCAAGGATTGGTAAAGCCTCGCCCCTCTCGTTCCCACGCTCCCGCGTGGGAATGCATCTGGAAGTTAGAAAGAAATACAGTTACCTCAGCTAGGGAAGATTCTATTTCTTAATACCGACGGCTTTATCATTTTCCGGTACGGCGTGCTGCTTGGCGAGGTTGGTATGCATTCCCACGCGGGAGCGTGGGAACGAGTAACGTTCACCAAAAGCCAGTGAAACGCGGATATGTCGATTTGCCAGAACACTGGCGAAACTCCAGCGCCAGAGATTATGCTGGAACACCTGGGCTACTGGACATTTACAAAGGTTGGTAAAGCCTCGCCCCTCTCGTTCCCACGCTCCCGCGTGGGAATGCATCCGGAAGTTAGAAAGAAACACAGTTATCTCAGCTAGGGAAGATTCTATTTCTTAATTCGAACGGCTTTATCATTTTTCGGTATGGCGTGCTGTTTGGCGAGTTCGGTATGCATTCCCACGCGGGAGCGTGGGAACGAGTTGTGCTTGACGTGGCCTTCCCTGGCATTCTTGTCTCGTGCTATCCCTAGCGTTGAGAATTCCTTCTCTCTGCTTAACTCCTATAACGCCCTGTCTCAATGCATATTATGGCGCCACCCCTGATCCGTCTGTGAGATATTACAGCTTAACTTGTGAAATATTTACGTTGATCATGGCGCCATAATGCATGAAGGTATGCTGAGATTAACAGGTTAAGAGAGTAAGATGGCCGCTGATTTAAGGGCTGTCGCGGTGGTAGCTGAAGTATTCAGTTGAAATCATTTCATAACTAACAACAAAATTGGGGGCTTTTTATGAATTATCCTGATCAATTGGCGTTCGCTGTTCGCTGTGTGATCCTCGGTATACCTGGGATTGCATTGCATCCTGCAGCATTAGCACAAGATCAGCCATCGGAGGCTGTGGAGGAAGTGCTCGTAACAGGGTCACGAATAAAACGCTCAAATTTCGAAGAAGGGAGTCAAGTGGTTCAACTTGACGAGTTCAAAATTGATTTGCAGAACGCATTGATAATGGCAGATGTATTACGAAGCTCGCCTCTGAATTCATATGGCTCTCTTAATGAACAATCTGGCAGTACAGCGCAATCCAATGCAACAATCAATCTGCGTGGCCTAGGGGATCAAAGAACACTTGTTACGCTTGATGGGCGTCGAATGGTCGGTTCTCCAAACCAAGGTGCGGCGGTGATTAATATAAACATGATTCCCCACTCGGCGATACGCTCAGTTGATATTCTCGCTGACGGGGCTTCAGCGGTATATGGCTCGGATGCTGTTGCGGGCGTAGTTAACATGAATTTGCATAGTGGCTTTGAAGGGTTTGAGTTTGCCGCTACTTATGGAGATCGTGCGAACGATGATGGGACGGAGCACTCCCTTAGTCTTCTTGGTGGGATGAGTGGAGATCGTGGCAATATTACTTTCGCATTGGAAAAGAGTCACCGTTCACCAATCTGGGATGCGGATAGGGAATACACCGCCGCTCGAGCGGAAGATACAAATGGAAACGGAGTGATTGATGCGGAGATCGAAACAGAAGGCTATTCCCTATATGGTAAGTCAATAGATATTTGGGATGGAAATACCGAATACTACGACCTCCAGGCAGCTACCACCTGTGATGCCGATGGTGAAAATTATATGGTAGCAAGCGCAGAAATGGCATACGGAATACCCAACTCAACTGTTTGTCTCTATAATTTCGCTAGTATCTCTGCAAACAAAGCAGAGCTTGATAAAACCAGTGCTTATGTGAATATTCAATATGAATTAAGCGATACTATGGAATTGTATGTTAATTCTTTAGTTTCAAGAGTCGAGTCTTTTGGTCGGTATGCTCCTCCTGCAGCAGAGTGGCCGGGTATGCCTGCAGATAATGGAGATGTTCCCTTTGATGTTGATGCGCTACTGGACGCCGGAGCCATAACAGATGATTATTTCATTCAGGGTTACTATCGATGGACAAACATAGGCCCAAGGGACAATGTGGTAACAGATACACAATTTGATTTCACAGCAGGCCTGAGAGGAGATATTGCTGATGGGCTTAGCTATGATGTATACCTGCAGGACAGCCGCTACGATGTTAAAGAGTTTGGCTACTATTATCTGTCCCTGCCTGGTTTAGATTATGTCCTCAGCAGTGGTGGTGACCCCCTGTCCGAAGATGTTGCTGGAGCGATGAGTGCAACCACCACCCAAGATAATTTTAATAAAATGCTAAAAAGTTATGGTCACCTGCAGTTTGATTCTGGAAACTGGTTTGGTGCTGGAGAGTCGATTATTTTGTTGGGTGCTGAATATTTTGACGTTGACTATCAGAATAAATATGATCGCCAAACAGAGCAAGGCTTGGTAGGTGGTGCTTCCGGTAACTCTTCTAAAGGGGAGAGAGATGTTACCGCGTTGTTTGGCGAATTATTGTTACCGATAACAGATGGTATTGAAATAAACGCTGCGTTAAGGTATGACGACTACAGCGATTTTGGCACAGCCGTTTCTCCCACCATAAGTGCAACCTGGAGTATTGCTGAGGATCTAGTGTTTCGAGGGCGCTGGGGGCAAGGCTTTCGTGCTCCAGGGCTTGACGAACTCTATGGCCCGGAATCCTTCTCAGCGGAACTTGCGGTTGATTACGTAGCTTGCGCAGAAGTCGGTACCTCTGTAGAAGACTGCCCAACCACGCAAATCGATACAAATTATTATACAAATGAAGCTCTCGAAGCTGAAAATTCTGAGTCACTGAGCTTCGGAATTAATTGGGGGATTTTGGAAAATCTCAAACTGGATGTAGGTTATTGGGATATCCTGATAAAAGATAGGATAACTCAACCACTGGCTCAAAGTATTATCAATGCTGAATATGCAGGCGTTGATCTTTCGGATAGTGGGACATATGTGGATCGCAGTGCTGGATTACCCGAGATTCATACTACCTACGTTAATACTGGTGAGCTCGGGGCGAATGGCCTGGATTTCCAATTGAATGGATATTTGGATTCGAGGATGGGTGTGTTTTCAATGGATCTATTTATCGTTCACACCCTTGGTTTTGACCAGCCCGCATATCATACCGGCCCCAAACAGGACACCTCTGGGTTTAACCTGCAACCAGAACTTAAGGCTCAGTGGGGCTTTGGGTGGGAATTCGCTAGTAGTTTCTTTAGTTTGGTATTTGATTACGTGGGGCCATCTGCAGAAGCCAATGTGGTTGAGGTTCCAGAAAACGGTCAGCCCTACCTGAGAACAGAGGGGGGAGATTTGGACAGCTGGACGACTATTAATATGTCCTATAGTTACGACTTCCAAACCTTTGGTCGAGTAAAAGTTGGTGCTCGTAATTTGACAAATGAAGATCCCGTTTTGGACAAAGACGGAAAGTATCCACGCGAGCACTTTGATTTATATGACAATACCGGGCGTGTGGTATTTGTGGAATATAAAATTGGATTTTAGGGCACTAATATCTTTAAAGTGTGGCGAGCAGAGGAGCTCTCGGCGCTCCTCTGTTGTGTTGGTTTCTTCTACTTTCGACGCACAATCATGGGAGGGTCAAGAGTTTTGTCCCCCATTTTTATGTCATAATTAAAAATAATTTCATCCTTGTCTTTATATTCTCTTGCAAACTCATCCAGTTCGAATATGTTTTTGGGAATTTTGATCATTAAAACCCCATTCTTGTCGGCTGGATTGCAAATTTTTCCGTTTGGAGACCGGTGATCTCTAAATTTTATATCAAAAGCGTTAGCGCTTGAGAATAGAACCTTTTGTCCAGGGTGGACGATTTCCTTTTTAGTAGTGCTTTTAACTTCTCCCTTGTCATCCAAGTATAGCCCAACAAACACAGTGTCAGTCCCTTTTACGGGCTTGTCTGGAAACTCGCCTATTTCGTTGCTCGTGTTTGGAGAGCGTTCACTCAATGCTACAACTTTTTTTAGCAGCAAAAAAACCGTAGCTAAGATAACGATTAATAAAATAAGAATTAATATGTTCATATCTGTCTCCATGATTGTTTGTTGGTTAAAAGTTTGGTTCTAAATTAGCAAGTAAATTACTTTTCTGTAGTGTCTTGAAGTTGGGGTCGACCAATATTAGTTCCTTGTTGTATCCAAATTCAATCAGTTTGTTTGTGGCATTTATTATCTCGCCAGGGTTGTTTTCTATAACTGCGATGACAAGTCTTGAGTACTGTAAGTCAAATGAATCTGGGCCATAAGTAGATGCGGATTCTAGCGCAACCTTAGCTTTGTTTGTTTCTCCTAATAGCGCGTATGCTATTGCAATGTAGTGATAGAGGTTTGCTTTTCCAGGAGCCGTTTCTGTTTCCTTTTTTCCCAGTTTTATCGCTTTTGATAAGTATTTCTTTGCTAGTTTTTTTTCTTCTGAATGGAAGTAGTTCTGGCCCAGGTTAACAAGAAATTGTACTCTGTTTGGTTCCAGTCTTAGTGCTTCCTTGTTGTAGTAGATGGCGTTTTTATTGTCTCCAATGAAAGAGTATAACGTTGCTATGTTGGTTAGTGTGTCGGCAAAGGGTTCAATTTCTGCTGCCATTTTTAGGTATTTAACGGATTTTCTAAGTTTGTTTTGATAGAAGTATGCCGTCCCAATATTGTGTAGTGCAGAAACGTTACCAGGAGAGAGGTCTAGTATTTTTTTGTATTTGTTTATTGCTTCATCGTATCGGCTCTGGTTCATCAGGAAGAAAGCATGTTCATTTAATATTTCCCAGTCGTCGGGAGCATAGGATATGGCGGTAAGGTGTAAAGCTTCAGCTTCGCTTACTCTGTTATCTCTCATTAATAGTTCGGCAAGTGAGTTGATAATAACCGCAGAGCGAGGGTCCATTGATCTGGCTTGCTCCAATCTTTCTATCGCAGCTTGTAATTCTCCTTTGTCAGCGAGTAATAACCCACTCAATGCTAATGTTTCTGGAGATTCAGGAGAGATTCTAAGTGCTTCGTCGCATTCTTCTTTGGCATCGTTAATCCATCGGGTATCGTAGGTAATGTTGTACTTTGAGCGATACGCTTCGCAGAGGCCTGTATATGCGCTAGAGAATTCGCTGTCGTGTACTATGGCGGTATTAAACATCTGTATAGCTGAATCGTATGCGTTATGTGATGCGGGCTGCGACAAGTAGTATTTGCCCTTCAAATAGAAATCGTAGGCAGAGATATCATTTGTTAGCTGTAGAGGAGCTGGCCTGAATTTCTCCAAGTCAAACTCCGTTACAAAGTGTTGTGCTATTTCCCCTACCAGCCGATCTTGAATAATCATGACATCCTTATATCGTCCATCCAGTTTGCCACCGGCTATTTGTACGTTATTCCGCTTTCTAAAAATTCGGTATTCAATGCGGATATTGTCGCCCATTTTTAGAACGCTTCCTTCAAGGGCTACTGGAGCCTTGATCTTGTCCATTGGGTCAACGATGTACAGGTCACGAACATCTGCAAGTTGTGAGCGAACGGCATCTGTTAAACCTGCAGAAAAATAATCTGCCGCCCCATTGGTAGAATTTATATTTCTAAAGTCTGCAATTTCTACATAATTTGCATCATAGCCCGGTACTAGCCACCGAGGTATGAAATAAATCGCTGCTGCGATGAGAAATATTACCGAAGCAGCAATTGCATATCGATATGCGCCGACCTTCTCACTACAGCGTTTGTTTAAATAATAGCCTCGAATACGCAGGTTAATCCCCAGCGGGCGTATTAAGTAGGCTTTGACTTTTGATTGGATATTTTTTAGCGGCTGTACGCCCAGCGAGAGAATAGGCTCCTTTATCTTATCTTTTACTGCTTTAAAAACCTGATCCGATACGCAAATTCCGTCTGCAACGGCTATTGGTTCTAGTCTGGCTGCGATATTAACGTGATCGCCGAATAAAGCATTTCCCTTGGAGGCTACTTCACCCGTATGGAGGCCAATACGTGTTTGTAATCGGGGTAAATTTTTGTCACGAAAGTGGTTGAATGAAAACAGTGCTTTTTGAATGGCTATTGCTGCATTTGTTCCTTCAATAGGGGTTTCGAATCGAGCGAAAACAGCATCGCCAATAAACTCAATTACTGTGCCCTGATGTCTGCTTATTTCTTCAACAAGGATTCTGCGATAATCTTCCAGCATAGATATCGTGGTCGCTTGATCTTTGCCCATCAATCGCGAATAGCCCACGATGTCCGTGAACATTAATGTCAGTTGCCGGTGTTCCAGTTGTAGGTGAGACATGTTTTTCTCACTTCGCTTTATTCAGTATGTTGACAGCCAGTACATCTCTTTAAGAGCTGGTTATGATGTGGGAGACAAAACATGAATAAAGCGAATAGCTTATTTAGCCGCAAATCAGCTCACTATATCAGCTATCTTAATTGGGATGCTACAAGGTGGCGTGAAAATTATTCTTTTGTAAAAAGTATGGTTAACAGATGTTAGCGATCTAAGTTCGTTAGGTTGGTTCTTTTTTGAGCAAAATCTATGGGTTGTGCTTCATTGGGCGGGTAAACGGGCTCGTTAGATGATAAATTTAGCGCCATGGGTGTTCACTGGTCAGAGATCTAGTTAATATTTCACAGTATGTTAGTGACTTTTTTACGTGACACATCCTTAATCGTTGTGTCCTCAGCCCGAAACTAGACAAATTTCGAACTAAACTCCATCAAACCTTCAGCGAAACAATCCCATGTTAGAAACCGTCTGCCTGTTTAAAGAAGTGCCAGCTCAGTACCTCGCGGAGCTGGAAAAGCTCAGCGTTACACGCAAATACCCCAAGAACACCATCCTCGTTACCGAGGGTGATGAATCCAGTCATTTATACATTATTCGCCAGGGTAAGGTGAGCGTTTATTTAAGCGACGATGAAGGGCGGCAGGTTATTCTTAACTACATGCAGGATGGCGAATATTTTGGCGAGCTGGCGTTGATGGATGGTAAACCCCGTTCGGCTTCGGTAATGACGGTGGTGCCCAGTGAATTGACGGTTATTTCGCGTTCGAGCTTCCAGGAGTTGTTGAGCACTAACCATGAGTTTGCGTTGGTGATGAACCGGGAGCTGGTGCGGCGGGTGAGAGAGTTGACTGAAAGTGTGCGCGACCTTGCCTTGCTGGATGTGTACGGTCGTGTAAGCCATACCCTGGAAAAGCTGGCTGATGATGACAAGCGCATTAACAACCCCAAGGTCACCCATCAGGATATTGCCAATATGGTCGGCTCTTCACGGGAGATGGTGAGCCGGATAATGAAGCAGTTAATTATTGGCGAGTATATTGAGCAGCAGTCAAATTATATTGAGATTAAGAAAAAGCTGCCCCGTTGTTGGTAGCTCCTCACGTCGCTTGCGCTCCTTTCTTGGGGCGTCAGCAAGCCTACGGTTTTTGGTGTTAGCTTAAGGGTATTACTTTGTGATTGGGGTATGCATTCCCACGCGGGAGCGTGGGAACGAGGAGAGGCGAGGGCGTGGGAACGAGGAGAGGCGGGGCGTGGGAACCAGGGGAAGCGGCAGGCGAAAAAAAGCCTATGTGCCAAGAGCACATAGGCTTTTTTACTATGTTAAGAATCAGAAACGGTAGTCGAAGCCGATGTTCAGTGAGCTGAATTCCGCGCCGTCGGAGTTGACAATCTGGCGGTATTCAAAGTTCAGGTTAGAGTTTTCTCTCATCACAAAACCAACGCCCACACCATAGGAGGGGCCGGATTTGGATGCGCTGCTAGAGTTGCCCTGCTGGTCCGTTGTGGTCTGAATATTGGAAAAGCCTACCAGCCCGTAGAGTTTGGCCACAGAATTGGATGATTCTGCGCGATAGTAAATGCTTTCGAAGTGGTCGATGGAGACGTCAGCGGTCTCTGTTTCATTTACCGAGTAATCTTCGCCGGAAACGCCAAAGCCCACTCTAAGCTCGCCACCGAGCCACCAGGTGTGTTTGTATCCGCCCGTGACTTCCAGCGCGCGAAACCCGGTATCGTTGCCTTCTGCGTCTTTGGTGTTGCCATCGATAAAGTCGATGTTGCCACCTGCATAGAAGCCCTTCAGGTTGTCAGCAAAGCCGAGAGGGGCAAGCAGGAATACGATAACTAAAAGCGAAATCCTCATGGTCGTCTGGTCTCCCTAAGACGTTTTTATAGTTTGACGCTATCATTCTAGCCAATTGTTGGCGTCTGCGTTAGTGGCTGTAGCACAAATATTGCCGTTTACAGCACTAATTGCTTACAAAACCCTCATAAACCCCGCTCCCTGGGGCTTGTTCTGTGTGCTATTGGGTTCTTGGCGCAGTACTTTTTCTAACGATGAAGTCGTAAGGCAGGATATGCTCCTCATGATCCAGTTTTTCACCACCAATCATACGCAGCATCATGTCCAGCGCGATTATTCCCATATCATCCGCAGGTTGCGAGATGGTGGTTAATGGTGGGTCGCAGTAGCGCCCGTAAGCGATATCGTCGAAGCCGGTGACAGAAACATCTTTTGGCACATCAAGGCCGTTGGCTTTTAAGGCCTGTACCGCACCCACGGCCATTTCATCATTCATGCAGGCGATTGCGGTGGGTGGGTTTTCCAGCTTGCAGAGTTTGTTGGCGGCGTTTACGCCGGACCAGATCATGTACTCCCCTTCGGCTACCAGGGCTTCGTCATAGGGGATTCCCGCTTTGCCCAGGGCAATCTTGTAGCCTTTTAGGCGGTCCACTGTGTGCGGGTTGCCTTTCAGCCCGGTTATCAGGCCAATACGGCGGTGCCCCAGGGAAACCAGGTATTCCACCATATGCTGGAACGCGGCAACATTATCTACGCGAATGCAGGGGCCAGGGGAACCGGCAGAGGCGCAGAGATGCAGGTAGGGGAAGTTAAACTCGTTGGATTCGTGAAAGTTATCCGACATGGGGCGTAACTGGATAATTCCGTCCGCCAGGCGGGTTTCCACCAGGCGAATATAGTCCTGTTCTCTTACGCTGGAGTCCTGGGTGTCTCCCAGAAGCACCGAATAGCCGCGTTTTTGTGCCTGAATTTCGATACTGCGAATCACCAGTGCAAAGAAGGGGTTTGAGATATCGGGTACCAGCACCAGTAGTGAGTAGGAGCGAGCGGAACGGAAATTCCGTGCCAGCATGTTCGGGCGGTAATTGACCTGTTTAATGGCGTCTCTGACTTTCTTTTTACTGGCATCAGAAACTTTTTCGGGGTGGCTGAGCGCCCGCGAAACCGTGGCAACAGATACACCCGCAATGCGGGCAACTTCTCGTATATTTGACATATGCGCCTCTTGTTGTTTTTTTAATCTAGTGGCGAGTTGTAGTGTAACAGTTACAGTAAAAACGTCTGAATTCGAGCTGCATTTTCTAGTGAAAACGAGTGAATTCGGGCGTTCCGGCTCATGTAACACGTTACTCAGAGCGATTATTGTACAAATAAGTGGTATTCAAGTCGACCTTGACTTTGTTGTTTGTAACCGATTACCCTCTCTTGGCGGCTTAATCTACCAAGCATTTGTGTTGTATCAATGGCTTGTGGCAAGGCCATTTCTGCCTCAGGATGTTCTCGTTTATACTGTCGGACCTCCTGCAAAAGCACGCATTCGACGGGCACTAAAAGCATTTCGCCTGCTACAAACAGTAAGGGAGCCCCATAATCGGAGGGCTCCAGGCATTTTACGAGGTTTTTACCGAATGAGAGATTTTAAATCAGCGTTAAAAGAAACGATGGCTCATCATGAGTCCCTGATTACGCGGGAAAACAAGCCCTACACCAGCAATGGCGTTATTCAGCGCTGGCAAAACCCGGTGGTAACGGCCTCACATGCCCCTGTTCACTGGCGTTTTGATCTAAGCAAAAAATCCAACCCCTACTTTTTGGAGCGTATTGGCGTAAATGCGGCTTTTAATGCCGGTGCGATTCTCCACGAGGGCAAATATATACTGGCCGTGCGGATGGAGGGGGTGGATCGAAAATCCTTCTTTGCCATTGCCGAAAGCCCCAACGGCGTTGATAACTTCCGCTTCTGGGATTACCCGCTTAGCATGCCCGAGACAGAGCGTGCGGATACCAATGTGTACGATATGCGGCTCACTCGGCATCAAGATGGCTACATTTACGGCTTGTTCTGCACCGAGCGCAAGGACCAAAGCCAGCCCAACGACACCACTGCTGCAGAAGCTCAGTGTGGCATTGCGCGTACAAAAGACCTGCTTGAGTGGGAGCGCCTGCCAGACCTGGTGACCTACTCCGGCCAGCAGCGCAATGTGGTTTTGCACCCTGAGTTTATCGATGGCAAGTACGGCTTGTATACCCGCCCGCAGGATGGCTTTATCAGTGTGGGCAGTGGCGGTGGCATTGGCTGGGGGCTGAGCGACTCTATGGAGAACGCTGAGGTTAAAGACGAAGTGATTGTCGACTCCAAGGTCTATCACACCATTAAAGAGGTAAAAAATGGGCAGGGGCCAACGCCCATTAAAACTGACAAAGGCTGGTTGCACCTTGCCCACGGTGTGCGTAACACGGCAGCCGGTTTGCGCTATGTGTTGTACATGTTCATGACAGAGCTGGAGCGCCCCTGGCTTGTCACCCATCGCCCCGGAGGCCATTTTATTGCACCCAAAGGCGAAGAGCGCATTGGCGATGTTTCCAACGTGGTGTTTTCCAATGGCTGGATTGTGAATGAGGACAATGAGGTGTTCATTTATTACGCCTCTTCTGACACGCGTACTCACGTTGCAACCAGTACCGTTGAGCGCCTGGTTGATTACGTCACGCAAACGCCGGAAGACGGTTTGCGTTCTGCAAGCTCCGTGCAGCAGCGCAGCAAACTGATCTCCGCCAACCTTGAAATAATGAAACAACTGGATCTGTAATATGCCTGAAAATATGATTGCCGAATTTCGCAACGAGTTGCGCGCCATTGCCGACTGGTGGGTGGCAAATTCCATTGATCAAGACAAAGGCGGCTTCGTTGGCGAAATTGGCGTGGATGGCGAATTAAATCCGGATGCTAGCAAGGGCTTAATACTCAATGCCCGCATTTTGTGGTTTTTTAGCGAGCTGGCTATTTTTACCGGCAACGACAATTATAAAGTTCAGGCTGAGCGGGCCTATAGCTATCTGGTTGAGAATTTTCTTGATCAGCAGCACGGCGGTGTCTTTTGGGAGCTGGATGCCTCGGGGGCATGTATTAATGACAGGAAGCAAACCTATGCCCAGGCTTTTGCCATCTATGGTCTGAGCGCATATTCCAAGCTGCGCCCCGAGTCCGAAGCGCGCAATCAGGCTGTTGGTATTTTCAATTTAATTGAGGAGAAATGCCTCGACAAGGAGCAGGGCGGTTATCTGGAAGCGTTCAGCCGCGATTGGCTGCTGCTGGAAGATATGCGTCTGAGCGAGCGGGACCTGAACGCGCCAAAATCCATGAATACCCACCTGCATGTGCTGGAAGCCTACACCGCGCTGCACCTGGCAGCGCCGGACAGAGAAGTGGCCAAAGCCATCAAGCGCTGTCTGAGTTATTTTGATGAGCGCATTATTAATCAAGAAAACAACCACCTGCGCATGTTTCAGACGATGGATTGGCAGGATGTTTCAACCAGTGTTTCCTATGGCCACGATATTGAGAGCAGCTGGCTGATATGGGAAGCGGTGGTGGCTCTGGGAGATGAAGAACTGCTTGATTACTACCGCCCACTTATTCTCGCCATGGCAGAAACCATCCTAAGAGAAGGTGTTGGTGAACACGGCGAAGTACTGGATGCCTTTGACTTCAGCAAAGGTGAGTTGCACCCCGAACGCGTCTGGTGGGTGCAGGCAGAGGCTTTGGTGGGCTTTTTGAACGCGTATGCCTTGAGTAACAATGAAGTGTATTTTGCTGCCTTTCAAAAAGTATGGGACTTTATTAAGGAAAACCAGATTGATAAAGAAAAAGGTGAGTGGCATTGGTTGTCCACCCTTGATCAGCCAGCAGTGGGGGATTGCAAGGTGGGGTTCTGGAAGGCCCCTTACCATAATGGCCGCGCCATGATGGAGGTCTGTAAAATGCTGGTGAAGCTGGAGAACGATTAAATTTTCAATCAACAGAACATTCACGCAGAATGGCAGCATACAGCTGTATAAAAATAATAAAGGAGAAAACATGAAGTTGAATAACCTAAATAAATTTGCGGGGTTGCTGGGGGTTTTAGCTGTGCTGGTGGCATGTTCGCCGCCGCCAGAGGCGCAGCAAGATCAGGCCAAATACGAAAAGCCGGAAAAAGGAAAAGTAAACGACAGCCCGTTTGTTAATGTTCATGATAAGCAGTTTTATACCAACGGCGACCGCTATCGTTTTGTTGGCGCCAATGTTTGGTACGCCGCTTACCTGGGCTCGGAAAGCGACGATATAGGCGACAGAGAGCGTCTTGTTAAAGAGTTGGATTTTCTTAAAGCCCATGGTGTGACCAACTTGCGCATCCTCGCCGCTTCCGAAAACTCTCCTCTGGAAAACTCCCTGAGCCCGGCCATCAGCAACAAAAGCAAGGTAGAGCGTGAAGATATTCTGGTGGGGCTCGACTTCACCCTCAATGAGCTGGCGAAACGCAATATGAAGGCGGTGCTGTTCCTGAATAACTTTTGGGAGTGGTCTGGCGGTATGGTCACTTATCTGAGCTGGGTTAACGGAGGCGAGTTCATGAACCTCGGCGACCCTGCGCACCCCTGGCCGGCTTTCGCTTTATATTCATCGCAGTTTTACCGCAATAAAGACGCGATAGCGCTTTACCATGCCTACATTGAGCAACTGCTTCAGCGCACTAACAGCATCAGTGGTTTGGCCTATAAAGATGACCCCACCATTATGTCCTGGCAATTGGCGAATGAGCCCAGGCCGGGAGACGGTGAGCAAAGCCAGCAGTATATGCCGCAATACCTTGAGTGGATTGGCAGTACCGCCAAACTGATTAAAAAGCATGCTCCCAACCATCTGGTGTCATTGGGTAGTGAAGGTACTATGGGCTGCCTGGAGTCGGAAAGCTGTTTCAAATCCGCTCACAGTGTAGAGGGTATCGACTATGCGACCTTCCATATGTGGCCAAAAAACTGGGGTTGGTATGATGCTAAAGACCCGGCCACATTCTCCCGGGTGATAAAGAATGCGGGTGACTACATAAAGCTGCACCTCAAGCTGGCCAATGAGCTGAATATGCCTATCGTGCTGGAAGAGTTTGGCTTGGAGCGGGACATGGGTGAATACTCTCCGGAGAGCAGCACAAAAATGCGCGAAAACTTCTACCAGTTTGTTTTCTCCTTCGTGAACAATAGCGCTCACGAGGGTGGGCCATTCGCAGGTACTAACTTCTGGGCCTGGGGAGGCTATGGCAAAGCTCTCAATGAGGATGCCCGCTGGAAGCCTGGGGACAAGACCTTTGTTGGCGACCCACCACAGGAGCCACAGGGCTTGAACTCGGTATTCGCCAGCGACAGCCGCATGATGGAAGTGCTAAAAGCGCACTCGGATATTCTTCGCTCAGCCCGCTAGCGGTATTTGCCGTGGTTCAGCAAAAAGGGTCGCAATTGCGACCCTTTTTTGTTTTTATCATCCCAATACCTGAAGTTTTCGTATCATTACCCGCCGACGCTTTATGCCTGGCTAACAGTGGTGCAGGCACGCACCGTGATAAACCAGCGCTTCATGATAGTTCTTAATATTAGGGCTTTTCGCGGAAGCCACCCGGATTTAAGTGCGACGCTCAAATAGATCAGGACGACAGATTTGATCGCCGGGGGTAAAATAGTCACCTAAAGTCCCCGGAAATTTACCTAACATCAGCCGACTTGCACTTATACTGTCGCGCTTTCCATACTGAACATTCGCGAAGGATTCCCTTTCCCATGAAAAAATATGCTGTTTCCATTGTTGGTTTGTTGCTGCTTGTTGGTGTAATCGCTGGCATAAAGGCTATGCAGATTGGCGCTATGATTAAAGCCGGTGAAACCATGGTGATGCCGCCAACGGTGATATCCACCGCCGAAGTGGAAGAACAGGAGTGGGAGATAACCTTAAGTTCGGTGGGCTCTCTTGAAGCTGTGCAGGGTGTAACAGTAACGGCTGATATACCAGGCAGGGTGACCGAGATCCTGTTTACAGGCGGGAGTGAAGTCAAGGCCGGGGATATTTTGATACGGCAGGACATCTCATCCGAGCAGGCACAATTGCGTGCTGCTGAAGCCAATGTTGCTCTGGCGAAAACCAATTTTGTGCGCACTGAAGAATTGTTAAAAAAGCGTGTGGCCTCGCAATCTCAGTTCGATTCGGCCGACGCTGCATACAAAGCTGCGGTGGCAAATGCGGACAATATTCGTACCAGTATTGAGAAAAAAACCGTGAAGGCGCCTTTTGGTGGCAGGTTGGGGATTCGGCTGATTAATGTTGGCCGGGATTTGGGTACCGGGGATGCGATTGTTTCCTTGCAGGAGGTTAACCCCATTTACGTCAATTTTTCTCTACCTCAACAGGATTTACCGAAGTTGAGCATGGGCTTGAAGGTGCGCATTCAATCGGATGCTATGCCCGGAAAAACTTATACCGGTGAAATTACCGCGATAAACCCTGAAGTGGACCCGGTAACCCGCAGTATTCGCGTTCAGGCAACGCTGAAAAATGAAGACCACGCATTGTTACCCGGCATGTTTGCCGATGTAAAAGTGGTATTGCCCGAAAGCGAAAAGGTACTCGCGGTGCCTGCAACCGCTATCGCTTACGCGACATATGGCGACTCGGTGTTTTTGGTTGTTGAGCAGACCAATGAGGAGAGCGGAGAAAAATCGCTTGTTGCGCAACAACAGTTTATTCAGATAGGAAAAGCGCGCGGTGATTATGTTGCACTTGCTGCCGGCGTAAAAGCGGGTGATCAGGTTGTTAGCGGCGGTGCATTCAAGTTGCGCAATGGCGCAGCGGTTACAGTGAATAACGAGGCTACTCCCGAATATAGCCTCACGCCAGACCCGGTTGACAGCTGATGCCATACGTGCACAGTTGGCTGGTGCTTTTTATCGCTGCTTTTTTAATCGCGTTTGCGCTTATTTATATTTCTCAATACATGAAAGGCGTTTTCTTTTCTCAGGCAATCGTATACAGCCTGGCCTGGGGTGGATTCACCGCTTTTGTATATGCCACTGCGGCGGTGCTTCGAAGGCGTCATTGTAATCTTAAACAACAGCCTGGGCCAAGGGACAACCAAGAGAGTTAATCACGAGATATGAAATCCATAACTGATATTTTTGTACAGCGTCCGGTGCTGGCGCTGGTGGTCAATCTTATAATCATTATTGCCGGCATTCAGGCCATTTCGTCCTTAACTGTACGTCAGTTTCCAAGGAATGATAATGCGGTTATTACGGTTAATACTGCCTATATCGGCGCCAATGCGAAACTGGTTCGGGGTTTTATTACAACTCCCCTGGAGCGCGCAATCGCTGGTGCAGATGGTATAGATTACATTTCTTCGCAAAGCACTCAGGGCATGTCTACCATCAATGTTCAGCTTGAGCTGAATTACGACCCGATTAAAGCGCTTTCGGAAATTACTTCCAAGGTGAATCAGGTGCGTGGAGACTTGCCACCTGAATCTGAAGTGCCTGTCATTAATGTTCAGTCCGCAGACAGCGTCTTTGCGGCAGCCTACCTCAGCTTCCGTTCCGATATTCTGGAGTCCAATCAGATAACCGATTACCTGGTGAGGGTTGTACAGCCTCGCTTGTCTGCGCTGGAGGGCGTTCAGCGTGCGGATGTACTTGGCGCGCGCACCTATGCGATGCGCATCTGGTTGAAGCCCGACAGAATGGCCGCTTACGGCATTACGCCCATGCAGATTCGTCAGGCACTTTCGGCAAACAATTATCTCGCAGCTCTGGGGCGTACCAAGGGCAGCTATATGCAGATTAATCTCTCTGCCAACACCGATTTAAATACGGTTCAGGAGTTTAAAGATCTTGTTCTGCGCTCGCAAAACGGAGCGATTGTTCGCTTAAGTGATGTCGCTGATGTGGTGCTTGGCTCCGAAAGCTATGACGACGAAGTGCGGCACTCGGGAAAAACCACAACCTTTATGGGTATCTGGCCCATGCCTAATGCCAATACGCTGGATGTCATGAAGCTTGTAAGAGCGGAACTGGATGCGCTGCGGGAGGGCCTGCCAAAAGGCTTAAGTGCAGAAATTGGATACGACGCAACGGAATACATCGAGAGTTCTATTGCTGAAGTTATTACAACGCTCAGTGAAACGCTGCTGATTGTGGTGATTATTATTTTCCTGTTTCTCGGTTCAATCCGTTCAGTGATTATTCCGGTGATGGCCATTCCCATTTCATTGATCGGTGGCATCTTTTTAATGCAACTGTTCGGTTTTAGCTTAAACCTGCTTACCTTGCTGGCAATTGTATTGTCGGTAGGTTTGGTAGTGGACGATGCGATTGTGGTTGTGGAAAACGTTGAGCGACATATCAGCGAAGGTAAATCGCCGATGCATGCGGCGATATTGGGTGCGCGCGAGCTGGTCGGCCCGGTTATAGCCATGACGGTGACTCTGGTTGCCGTTTATTTACCTATCGGCTTACAGGGTGGGTTAACGGGCTCACTGTTCCGCGAATTTGCTTTCACCCTGGCTGGTGCGGTCACGATTTCCGGTATTGTTGCTTTAACACTTTCACCAATGATGTCCTCCAAGCTGTTGACGGTTGGCATTGAAGACAAAGGCTTTGCCCATACCACTGCAGAAGTGTTTCATAAAATCCGCGATGCCTATTTGCGTATGCTGGATATTACCCTCAGAGCACGCGGAGCAGTTTACGTGGTGTGGGCGGTGATGAGCTTGTTAGCGGTGGTCATGTTTATGCAGTCGCCAAAAGAGCTGGCCCCCACCGAGGATCAGGGTGTGGTATTTGTGCTCACCGAAGGGGCGTCTTCCTCTACTCTGGATCAATCCCGAATTTATGCGGAGCAAACCAATAAAAAATTGTTGGAAGTACCGGAGGGCGAGTTCACCTTTCAGATTACCTTCCCGAATGGGGGGATGGGTGGTCTTATTCTCGATCCCTGGGGAGAGCGAGATCGCAGTGTATTCGAGGTTATTCCCGAGGTGAGTAATTCGCTAATGCAAATTGGTGGTATAACGACCTTTGCCATTGCTCCGCCCGCGCTGCCCGGTGGTGGAAATTTTCCGGTTGAATTCGTCATAGCCTCCACTGCCGAGGTGGACGAAATATTAAAGTATGCCGAAGAGTTACAGCAGAAAGCAGCGACCAGTGGCCTGTTTGCTTTCCCGCCGCAGATTGACACGAAAGTGGATGTGCCGGAAGCCGAGCTGGTTATCGACCGGGATAAAGTTGCCGATCTCGGTCTGAGCTTGCAGCAGGTTGGTGCGGATGTTGGTGTTATGCTTGGCGGCAGTTATGTAAACAGGTTTAATATTGGCGGGCGCAGTTATCGTGTTATCCCCCAGGTGAAGAGAAGCGAGCGGCTTACGACAGAACAGCTAGATGACATTTTTATCACCGGCCCGGAAGGCAAACTGGTGCCCTTAAACACCGTGGCAGAAATCCGCAGGCATACGGTACCGCGCTCACTTAATCGTTTTCAGCAGCTAAATGCGGTGAAAATCAGTGGTGTTTCAACCCAGTCTTTAGATGCAGCGCTGGCCTTCCTTGAAGAGGAATCCGCAAGAATTCTGCCAAGTAATTACATGGTGGATTACACCGGTGAGTCGCGCCAGCTGCGCAGGGAGGGCAACAAGTTCCTGCCAGCATTTACCCTGGCTTTGGTGATGATCTTCCTGGTGCTTGCCGCGCAATTTAACAGCTTCCGAGACCCATTTGTGATTTTGGTGGGCTCGGTGCCTCTGGCGATGTTTGGTGCATCGATATTTACCTTCCTCAAGTTCCCCATGCCGGGGATGGGCTTTTTTACGGATGGCTGGACAACGACCCTGAATATTTATTCTCAGGTTGGTTTGGTCACCTTAATTGGCTTGGTCGCCAAGAACGGTATCTTGTTGGTGGAATTTGCTAACAAGATGCAGGAAAAGGGCTTGAGTAAACTGGCGGCTGTTCGAGCTTCTGCAGCAACACGTTTGCGCCCCATTTTAATGACAACGGTGGCAACCGTTGCCGGGCATTTTCCACTGGTGTTGGTAACCGGCGCGGGCGCTGAAGCGCGAAACTCAATAGGCCTCGTTCTGGTTGGCGGTATGGCTATTGGTACGTTGTTTACGGTGTTTGTGGTGCCTTCAATTTATATGTTGTTAGCGAAAAACCTCAATGGCCAGTTGCAAGAGCTGCCGCAAGAAAAAAGAAGCGAATTGCCAATGGAGCCAATTGCCGTATAAAGACATTTAGACGAGGGCAAGGATCATGAAAAACCTGACTGTATGTGCTTTGCTTTGTTTGGCACTTGCCGGTGGAAGTTATGCAGGCCCGGCGCCTGAAAAAACTGAGATCTGGCGTGTTGCCGATTTTATGACAGTGAGCGAAGACAAGGTTAAGGTTGAAGGCAAGCCCAAGTTAATTGATTCTGCCGCTGGGCGGGTTGTAGTCTTTAATGGCGAAGGTGATCGCATCCTGGTCAATGCAAGCCCATTGGCGGGTGCGGATGCCTTCACCGTAGAGTTGTTGTTTAAACCCGATAATTCCTACCCAAAAAATCATGATCCACGAATCGTCCATATCGAAAGCCCGGACAACAGTCAGCGCAGGTTGGTGCTGGAAGCGAGGCTTAATAAAAAGGAGCAGTGGTCTTTTGATGCGTTCATTATGTCTGAAAAAAAGCGCTTGCCGCTTTTGGACGAAACTCTGGTCCACCCGGTTGCAGAATGGCAGCATGTGGCTGTTACCTATAACGAGCGCGTATTCAGCACCTACGTTAATGGCGTGCAGGAGCTTTCGCAGCCCTTTAAATATTTACCGCTGCCAAAAAACACCCGGGTTTCAATTGGCGCACGCATGAATCGTATTCATTGGTTCAAGGGGCAGATATCATCCCTTGCTTTTACTGGCTCCGCCTTGAGCGTGGAGCAGATGCCGCTGCTGAAAGAGCTGAAAAAACTTCAAAAGATTAAGCCTGCGATCAAATAGTTATTAACTTGGCGATCATTGCTGTGCCACAAAGCATGAAAACATGGGTTCGGTGTTTGTTACTGCTGGTTAATAGTTCTGATCTATTTGATCGTCGCCCTTAATTTCGGGCGACTTTACGTGGAGAGACTTGATAGTAAGGGCTCGCATGAACCTTTGGTTAAGCGTGGATGCTGGCGTCGCGCTAACAGGGAGGTACTTGCAGCGTTTAGCGGTGGCAAATACCGGATTCATGTCTTCACCAAAGCGCGTTTACTTCAAGCCCACGCTCCCGTTTTTCGGTAAAGGTGCTTATGGGCCTGTTATGGCTTTTTAGCTTTTTTGTTAATTCTTTCGGGGAAATCACCAACACCTTCTTTAGTGCGTTTAACTTTTTGAATGCTCCCGTCATCATTAAAGTAGAGGTACTCGGCGGCTACGTGACGTTGGCGTTTTCTAGCTTTGCAGCCGGATTCGGGTGTCTCCAGCCAGCGGTGGTAAAACAATACCCATTGGCCTTTGTACTCCACTACTGAGTGGTGGTTGTTGCTATTATGTTCCTGCCCCATAAATACGCCTTGATATTTCCAGGGGCCTTTAGGTGATTTGGAGGTATAGTAGGATAGTACCCGGTTGTTTTCGGGCATTGTAAAATAGTAGGTATCTTTACGTTTAAATACCCATGGCCCTTCCATTTTCGGCTCGTAGCCTCCCATATCCATTTTGTAAAAGTCGCCCTTAACGCTTCGCATGTCGTCGGCCATTTCTATCACTCTGTAGTCAAAACCTTTACCGTGCACGTAGAGGTAAGCTTTGTCGTCATCGTCAATAAACATGACTGGATCATTGGCATAGGGTTCTTTCCACAGGGGGCCGCCAATTTTATCGACGAAAGGGCCTGTGGGTGAGTCGCTCTCTGCGATACCGATGCCCATCCACTTGGTGCTTTTTTCGGGATTCTTCCTGTCTTTGTAGCCCGTACCGGCAGGGAAAACAAAATAATACTTGCCATTCTTGTATGCAGCATCTGGCGCCCAGGCAAAGTTGTCGGCCCACTTAAGATCATTGACAGACAAAACGGCGCCATGGGCAGTCCAGTTGACCAGGTCTGCGGAAGAAAACACTTGCCAGTCTTTCATCCAGAAGTCCAGTTGGCACTCCTCATCGTGGGAGGTGTAAAGGTACATACGGCCATCTTTCCAGACATGCCCTGAGGGGTCTGCGGTGCGTATGTCGCTACCGAAATCGAGTGGATTTTGGCTAAAGCAAAGTGGCGAGAGCAGTGCTAAAAGAAAAAGGTGAATCGGTGTTTTCCAAGTAATCATTTTCTACTCCTGAAGCATAGGCTAATCTTGAAATTGTATACTAAATGCTTAAAAACGCGCTATTTTTGAGCGGTGTAAGTGCGATACGCTCGTTTTCTTGCGGTAGATTAAGGGCGGCTTGAAGTTGCTGCGGAACAGGGTTGGCCAGCAATACTTGTGAGAAGCTTAAGCAAGCTGGCAATAGTGTGGGCCCCTTTCCATCCGTGCACTTACACTATTAACTTGGCAATAACTACTGTTAAGTTAATCGGCGGGTGCAGGGAAGCGCCGCTATTGCCAAGGCAATGTAAGCCCTTGCAATACCCGTAAATTCACGCATTTACGCCAGTATTTCAAGGGCGCGCAATTAAAGAGATAGGATAATCTATTTAATTGCCGGGTTAACAAGTCGAACGCTATGCTGCTCCATTGGCAGGCAAAGCTATAGTTTAAAAAATTTGATGCTTAGAGGATATTCCCACAGTTTGCCTTCATTAGCCTTAACCGCTGCGAGAATAATAAAAATGAGGCTGATAATCATGAGTGCAAATATTGCGAAAATACCCACTACTACGAATATTAATATGACACAAACAATGGTGTAGATGAGTAGGCTTATCATCCAGTTTAAAATGGCCTTGCCATGTCGATCTACTTCAGGGTATTCATCTTTATTGGTTGCCCACATCACAATAGGCAGCACCAGTCCGGCCCCGGGGAAAATAAACCCCGCCAGTTGGCTAAGGTGCATCAGCATAAGGAAGGTTTTTTCTTCCATTCCCCAGGGTTTACCGTTTTCTGAGTTTTCCATGAGCTATTCTCCGTTAGAGAGTTGTATAAGTAATTTCCAGGTTCTGTGTGTTTGTAGCAGATGAGTCTTAGTGTTTTTTCTTGAGTTTGTATTTCTTCAAAACATAGTGTTTGCTGATTTCAGTTTTGCTGTTTTTATCGATGTACTCAAGTGGGCCAATGCCCGGCGCAATAGTCCAGCGGGTTTCTGTTCCATTCCCGGTGAAGGTATAGATTATGCACTCGAATTTTCCCGCAGGCACTTTACATTTTTCTGCGGGTGTCTCGTAAGTGACAGAAATGCAAGGCTCATCTTCGTTACTGCATAGCTCATAACGCTGTTCAACAAACTCGCCGGGTATTTGCAGGCCGGGTAATTGAAAAATGTGTTTGGCAAAACGAACATCATTGGCAGTAACGATTTCGCCGGTGCCTTTGCCCGCATCATGTAAGCCTTTTTCGCCATTGCGTAGCCAGTGGCGTTCACCAAACTGTTCGGCTGCATACCAAATGTGACCTGCCATTTTTTGCGACCTGCTTATTTCTATGCGCGGTTTGTCTTTTCTATTGTTGAGGTTCTTAAACTGCCAGTAATAGCCTTCTGCGAGAGGGAAAAACTGGTCGGTTTTTTTTGCGGTGTATGCCTGCGTTGAGGCGAGTGCTGTAATTATGAATATAATTATGGTGTGTCTAATCATGATTCCGTCCTAGTGCCCGTCTGCACAAGCAGTGCAGTAAGGTGTTGCAGGGTTTACCTCCAGTCGTCGAGGGTTAATGTCTTCGCCGCAGTCAAGGCAGTAGCCGTAGTCGTCGTTTTTTATGCGTTGCAACGCGGCCTGTATTTGTTGCGTGCGAACTTGTCTGCGACGGTTTTGCTCAATGTTCATTGCCTGCTGTTGCATGGCGTCCATGCGCGAGAGCCTGCCGACTTTGCTTTGGTCGAGTTCAACGGTTTGTGTGCTTTCGCCGGAAATTTCATTGAGCTGGCAAAGCTCACTCAACTCGCGTTCGAGTGCCGCCCGGGCCGCTGTAAGGTCAAGTGAGTTGCTCATGGGGAAAGACTACCCCAATTTGAATTCAGGTACAAAAAAGCCCGCATTTGCGGGCTGTTTTGCTTAAGGCTATTGTGCGTTTTTTGCTGCGTTTTTGGCTCTTTTTCGATCGCTTTCGGTAAGGATCTTCTTTCTCAGGCGAATATGGTTGGGTGTAACCTCTACTAATTCATCATCCTCAATGAACTCCAGAGCCTGCTCCAGTGTGTGCTTGATAGGAGGTGTTAGAATCAGCGCCTCATCGGTGCCAGCAGCTCGGATATTGGTCAGCTGCTTGGCCTTGGTTGGGTTGACTACCAGGTCGTTGTCCCGGGAGTGAATGCCCACAATCTGCCCTTCGTAAATTTCTGCACCATGGCCCAGGAACAAACGACCCCGCTCCTGCAGGTTAAACAGGGCGTAAGCCAGGGTTTTGCCTTTTACCATGCTGACCAGTACCCCGTTCTGGCGGCTGGTAACCTCACCCACTTTCACAGGCCCATAGTGGTCGAAGATGCTGGTCATGATCCCGGAACCGGAGGTTAGCGTAAGGAACAGGCCCCGGAAGCCGATCAGGCCGCGCGAGGGTATCAAAAACTCCAGTTTTACCCGCCCTTTGCCGTCCGGCTCCATATTGGTGAGCTCACCTTTGCGCAGGCCGATTTCTTCCATGATCGAACCTTGGTGCTGTTCTTCTACGTCGATCACAACCTGCTCAAAAGGTTCGTGAATCTCGCCATCCACCTCTTTTTGAATCACTTCCGGGCGGGAAACCCCCAGCTCGAAGCCTTCGCGGCGCATATTTTCGATAAGCACCGACAAGTGCAGTTCACCACGGCCGGAAACCACAAATTTGTCCGGGCTGTCTCCTTGCCTAACGCGCAGAGCTACGTTGTGAATCAGCTCCTGATCGAGCCGCTCTTTGATATTGCGCGAAGTAACGTATTTTCCGTCCTGACCGGCAAAGGGCGAGTCGTTAACCTGAAAAGTCATGCTCACGGTGGGCTCATCAACGCTGAGCGCGGGCAGGGCTTCAATGTTGTTTGGATCACACAGGGTGTCGGATATGCCCAGCTTGTCTACGCCGGTAATACACACGATGTCCCCGGCGGTGGCCAGCTGCGTTTCCACGCGTTCCAGCCCGTGATAGCCCATTACCTGTAGCACTTTGGCCTTGCGGCTGTTGCCTTGTGGGTCCACGACGGAAACCTGCTGGTTGGGTTTAAGCTCGCCGCGCGTGATACGGCCGATGCCGATAACGCCTACGTAGCTGCTGTAGTCCAGTGCTGATATCTGCATCTGGAAGGGTTTGTCGATTGCTACCTTGGGAGAGGGAACCTGTTCCACGATCAGGTTTAAAAGCGGGTTCATGTCATCTGGCATATCGTCCAGGTCAGTGCCGGCGTAGCCGTTGAGGGCTGAGGCATAGATCATGGGGAAATCCAGTTGTTCGTCGCTGCCGCCGAGGCGGTCAAACAAGTCGAATACCTGATCGTGGACCCAGTCTGGCCGCGCGCCAGGGCGGTCGATCTTGTTGATAACGACGATCGGCTTAAGGCCTTGTTCGAATGCCTTACTTGTGACAAAGCGGGTTTGTGGCATCGGGCCGTCGACGGCATCAACCAGCAGTAACACGCTGTCTACCATGGAAAGAACGCGCTCTACCTCACCACCAAAGTCCGCGTGCCCGGGGGTATCCACAATGTTGATACGGTGGCCATTCCAGCTGATGGCGGTGTTTTTAGCGAGGATAGTGATGCCTCGCTCACGCTCTTGATCATTGCTGTCCATAATGCGCTCGGCGCCTTCGTCCTTGCGATCCAGGGTGCCGGATTGCTTTAACAGTTTGTCTACCAGCGTGGTTTTGCCATGGTCTACGTGGGCAATAATGGCGATATTGCGCAATTTCTCTATCACAGGGGGTGCCTCGAAACTCAGATATTTGAAGGGCTCGGTGTTAACAGGCCCTAGCGGCGTTGTTTGATGGGCGCGCATTATAGCCGCGCGAGATGGCTATAGATAGACATTTCACCGCCCGGGCTGCGATGGGCTACAATGTCGCGCCGGCGCAAGGCTGGCCGGGCACTAACAGCAAATGCCCTTGGACCTGGTATGGAGAAATGTATGAAAAAGCTTGTTTTATTCCTCGTTGTATCGTTCTGTTCGCTGTCGCTGCACGCAGCTGGCTTTAAGGGCTATTTTGGTGGTGGCTATTCCATGGCTACCATTGATATTGATGCTGCGCTCATTGTTCCTGAACAAGGGGTAGAAGGAGATGTGGAGTTTAATCTGGGCTCGCTGGATATGGCTGCCGGGATGATGTTGAACAGCTACCTGGCGCTTGAAGGGCGCTTGGGGATGGGGGTTTCTGATGATCAAAAGAGAGTGGAAATCAGTGTGCTTGAGCCCAATGTGAGAACAACGCTTACCCGCTATTACGGCGTGTATCTTCGGCCACAATATACCCAGGAGCGTTTTCAAGTTTACGGGCTGTTGGGTTTGTGTGGCGCTAATGTGGAAATGAGTATTGACGATGCTCCAAACTATAACTCCGGGGAAGACTCCGGCTTGTCTTACGGCCTGGGCCTTGGCTTCTCTCCAGAGGGCTCATTGTTCTTTAATATTGAGTACGTCAATATGATCGATTCGGACGACTATAAGTTTAACGGGGTTAATCTCCGTGTTGAATTTAAACTGTAAAAAATACGGAGAGTCTTATGACTGCGAGGCATGAAAATATTCTGGGCACAGTCGGTAACACGCCCGTTATTAAGATCAATAAACTGGCTCCTTCACATGTAAATGTGTATGTAAAAGCCGAGTATTTTAATCCCATGAGTTCGGTAAAAGATCGCTTGGCATTAGGTATTATTGAGGCCGCCGAGCAAGCTGGTGATCTGAAGCCCGGACAAACAGTGGTCGAAGCCACCAGTGGTAATACGGGTATTGGGCTGGCCATGGTCTGTGCTCAGAAAGGCTACCCGCTGGTGATTACCATGGCAGAAAGTTTCAGCATTGAGCGCCGTAAGCTGATGCGATTTCTAGGGGCTAAAGTGGTATTGACCCCTGCATCGGAGAAGGGCACGGGCATGGTCAACAAAGCCAAAGAGCTGGCAGAAAAAAATGGCTGGTTCTTAACCCGGCAATTTGAAAACGAAGCCAACCCGAACATACATTCACAAACAACCGCGCGAGAAATTATTGACGATTTTGCCGATACCTCTTTGCACTACTGGGTAACCGGCATGGGAACAGGCGGAACCCTGAAAGGGGTTGCCCGGGTACTTCGTGCGGAGAGCCCCAATACCAAAATTATTATTACCGAGCCTGCCAATGCCGCCGAAGTGGCCAGCGGTGTAAAACAGGAGCGCAACCAGGACGGTTCTCCGGCCGCGTCACACCCCTCATTTACCAAGCATCCCATCCAGGGCTGGACGCCTGATTTTATACCCAAGCTGGTAGAGGACGCCGTTGACGAAAGCCTGTTTGATGAAAATATAGCCGTTACCGGTGCGCAAGCAATTGAGTGTTCAAAACAGCTTGCGCAGCAGGAGGGAATCTTTGTGGGAATCTCCGCTGGGGGAACCTTTGCAGCAGCACTGGAGCTCGCTAAATCAGCTCCTGAGGGAAGCAATATTCTATGTATGTTGCCGGATACAGGTGAGCGTTATTTATCAACGCCGCTGTTTGATGGTGTGGAAGTGGATATGGACGATGAGGAGAAGGGAATTTCAATGTCTACGCCAGGGTTCCAGTTGTAATAAGGCTGCGATAAATTATGCTGCGCTCCCATAACTTGCCCATCGCACCTATGGGAGCGAAGCCATTTTTGCTGCTGTTGCTATTGTTTTTCGCATCCTGTTGTTCTGCAGCAGATGCTATCCCCTCCAGCGAACGCTCACGAAAAGCCATTTCCAGAGTTACCCCAAGCCTTGAGCAAGCGCTCGCTAAGCAAGGGCTTTCTTTAGGCGCTCCTGTTTTTATAAGAATATTCAAGAAAACAAAGAAGCTGGAAGTGTGGCTGGAGAAGCATGAAGGTGTATTTGAACATTTTAAAACCTATAAAATTTGTACCTATTCCGGCAGGCTTGGTCCCAAAACCAGGCAGGGAGACTGGCAGGCACCGGAAGGTTTTTACTACGTTCCACCTGCCAGGCTAAATCCATGGAGTCGTTATCATCTAGCGTTTAATCTGGGTTACCCCAATAAATATGACCGTTATCATGGTCGTACAGGCAGTGCTTTAATGGTCCACGGCAAATGTGTATCCATTGGTTGTTTTGCCATGACCAATAAGAGGATAGACGAAATTTACACGCTAATGGATGCAGCCTACAAGAAGGGCCAGCCTTTTGTGAGAGTGCATATATTTCCGTTTAAAATGACCGATAAAAATATGGAATGGCATGATGGTAATAAATGGCTCGCGTTTTGGCAGAACCTGAAAACAGGTTACCTATATTTCGAAAAGCACCACCGGCCGCCAAATGTTGAGCTACAGGGTGGGCGCTATGTGTTTGAATGATGGTAATTAGAAAAAAATGGGCTGATATTCTGGTTCGCCTGAACTTGCTTATTAAGAAATGAAATATTGGTAGCGACATCTTGCGTGGCATGGTTCACAGTTTTATCGCCGACGCTGTAAGTTACTTTTCATTAGCCTTTAGACCCTCCCCTCTTCGCGTCAATAAACTTGTTACAATTTGTTTCGCAATTTTAACAGAGCTTTAAATAGCATCTGTAATTGCGCTGGATACTTTATTTGTATAGGCGCATAACTTACATGGAGATTACTAATAATGAACAAATTAATTGCCAGTGTTTTCTCAGTTTTTATTCTTGCACTCCTGCATCCCACGGCGTTCGCTCAGGAGTCCTCAACATCGTCTTCGTCATCATCCACTTCTTCCTCTAGCTCTACGACTACCAGTTCTAGTGGTTCCTGGTACCGTACCACCATACTCGCAAATAAGGCATGCGAAGGAAGTGATGGTGTGATAGAGCGCCGCAATCAAGGCGCTACAGAAGGGAGTTATTTTAATGTGCAAGACACCCTCGGTAGTACGATGGTACTACCTGATTACATTATTGACGGTGGTCCGGCGGCTGTTAATTACAGTATGGTAGAAATTGCCTATGCCAACGGTTCAGCTTTTGACAGACCTATGACCTTGGAAATAGATTCGTATGATACCGTTCGCGATTATGAATTAACCTTTGCTCCAACAGGACGCTGGGATGTGTGGCGTTCTGAAACGATTCAAACTGTTTCGGTGGGTGGCTCGGATCGCGTTCGACTGATATCACTTACAGATGAAGGCGGCCCCAATATTGACTTTGTTACCTTGTATCTGAGTATCAATTGTTATGCGCCTGGGGGGTGTGGTTATGGCGGGGGTGTTAAAAGTTGTGCGCCTGCAGAGGAAGATATCCCACAATTGTGCGAAGCCAAATTCGACGAGATTGATGGCGGTGATACTTCGCAATTCAATGTCACTATTACGAATACAAGCAACGAAACCATCAATGGCTATACTGCTCGCTGGAAACTTAAACTGGGCCAGGAGTTTGTCTCTGGTTGGAACGCTGAGTTTTCAACAGAGCCTTTTAATAGTGCGATCGATGAGTTGATAGCTGTTAATGAGGCAGAAAACTGGAACGGAAAACTGCAGCCCGGTGGACAATCCTCCTTCGGCTACATAACAGAAACACCTTACGGCTACGAATCGCACTCACCCAGTGAGATGTTTTTAAATGAAGGGCGCTGTGCTATTGAGGGAACAGGTTCCTCTTCTTCCTCAAGCTCTTCGAGCAGTTCCTCTTCCAGTAGTTCCAGTTCTTCATCCAGCAGTTCCTCCTCAAGCTCCAGTTCATCTTCTTCCAGTTCAAGTGGGGGGGAGGAAAAGGTGGATGCGAGCATTTTAGTAAACAATGACTGGGGTGAAGGGTACTGTGCGAGCCTTGTTTTGAAGAACGAGAGCAGCAGCGCTGTTGACTGGGAGGTTTCATTGCCCGTTGATGGTGTCATTACCAGTTTGTGGAATGCAGACTGGAGCCAAAGCGGTTCAACCTTGTATGCAGCGGGCGTGAGCTGGAATAAAGTCCTGAAGCCTGGTGAAGAAAATACCTCGGTCGGTTTTTGTGCATCACGTAGTGCAGTGCCAAGCTCCGAGCCAACACCACCAGTGGAGCCAACGCCCACGGTGGAACCTACCTCGGCGGTGCCTACAGCTGAGCCTGTTGAGACTTTTTGTACCGAGCCTCGACCAGAAGCCTGCATTGCCTTATGGGCACCCGTTTGTGCAACACACACTGATGGAACAAAAAGTACAGAAGGGAACGGATGCACTGCCTGCGGCGATATGAGTGTTATAAGCCATGTTCCGGGCGAGTGTTAACCCAGAATAATTACGAAGTTCACTTCGTGTAAAGCAGTTAAACGGTTTGAGAAGATGTGCTTTGATATTATTAACTTGGCAATAGTTATTGTTAAGTTAATAGGCGGCGCACGGAAGCGACGCCATTGCCCGCAGGGCAATGTAAGCCCTTGAAATACCAGCAAATTCACACATTTGCGCCAGTATTTCAAGGGCGTGCAATTAAATAGATAGGATCATCTATTTAATTGCCGGGTTAATAGTAGGGTAATACAGGGGAAATTGCCGAGGGACGAATTGACGGAGCTCCAAGGATGGATTTATGTGTTTTTAGCGCTGTTACCCAAGGCTTTGCGGATAGAATACATTTTTGCTCGCCATTGATTTAAATAGCATTGCCCATTGTTGGGATGCTGATTTTTCGGGTTGGGTATGCATTCCCACGCAGAGCGCGCAGAGCGTGGGAACGAATAAAATAAAGTTTGCAGCATAAAGTTAATTTATTTTATCGCCGGGTTAATAGCAAAGGGGCGTACGCCCCTTTTCGTGGTTTTACTTTGTTTGTCGTTTTACTTTGGCTTTTTAAACTTCAAGGTCCAGCGGTCAGTCTGCCCCTTCACTTTGTCATTACCTACTTCCAGTGTGAGATCATCCTGTGGCCGGTAGTGCATGGTTGACATGTCTACCAGTTTAAACCCAGCCGCCTGAATTTCCATGATCGCAACGACTGGATCCAGCCTTCGTCGATTCTCATCGGTTTCCGGCTCGCCATGCCGCGCGGTGTGGTCAATAACCGCATAGATTCCGCCAGGTTTTAGAGCGTTGTAGATGGCCTTATTTAAACGTTTTCTGTGTTCAGCATTATGGAGGTGCAAGGCGCGAAAATTAGTCACCATATCGGCTTCTACTTTACCAAAATCGACTTCACCTAAGGAGTAAAAACGCTCTCCTTCTGGACGATTTATTTTTGCGTCTTCCGCAATAACTTTAACTTTTTTAAAGTCCTTTTCCAGGTCCAGCTTTTTTTGGGTGTAGTCGGTTCCAACGGCGAGGTAGAGCTGGCCTTGCTTTTTCAGTACGGGAGCCAAAATTCTGGTGTAGTAACCACCACCTGGCAGGATATCGATAACCGTCATGTCTTTGCGCAGGCCAAAAAAGGTGAGCGTTTCCACCGGTAGTCGATTTGCATCTCTGTTTTGGTCTTTTTCGGGGCGTTCGCTGTTTTCAACGGCCTGCTTTAAGGCTTTGATGGTTTTGTCATCGCTTGAGCCCGCGAAGGCAGAAGTGTTTGCGAATAGTAAAATGAAGCAAATGAGGAAAAGTGAATATTTCATAGCTTGTTTCCTTGTTGGATGGTTTTTTTCAATGGTGATACACCTATAGTGTTTGGGCGGTTATGCTCGTTTCTGGGGGTAAGCAGATAGAGAGCGATCAGGGCTGCCCCCATGTTGCTCATACTAAAGGCCATAAATGTCCAGGTGTTGGCAGGCCAGCTTGTCATGATCCAAAGCGCTGGCCATAAAATAATGACGCATCTCAGCAGGGAGAGAGCCAGGGAAGAGAGCGCGTAGCCCAAACCATTTAGCATACCGGTGCATAGCATCATAAAGCCGTAGCCAACATAGCTGAGCGGTACCAGTAAAAAATAGGCTTGCAGGATGGGTTGAGACTCTTTGCAGGCAGTAAGCCAATATTCAATGGTAAAGGTAAGCAAGCCTGCGAAGACTGCCAACTTCAGGCCATGTCGGACACTGAGTTGCCAACAGGCTGAGGTTAATGTCTCGATACTAATGTGATTGCTATTTGCTATCAGGTGTTTTGCAGCAATAGGCCCAACCACTGATGACCAGGCGTAAAACCCTACCAGCAGCAATCCTTCTATGCGCAGTGCGAGGCTGAAGGCACTTGCGTAGTAGCTTTCGAGTTTCGCTAACTGATGCAGGGAAAAGGCTGTACTCACAGGGATCAGCAGATTGGATAGTGTGATCGGGCCCGCCAGTTTCAGTAATTGATTTAGCGTGCCAAAGCAAAGTTGGTAGGCCTTGTTTCGGTAGTGCTTGATGGTGTGTCTGCTGGCGAAAAACAGTAACGCTAGTTGCACAAGCTGGCAGTATACATGGGCGCTTGCTGCAGCGCTGAGTGCGGCGGCTGGTGTTGATGCGCTCAAGATTAGCAGTGGCATCAGGCATATTTGAGTCAGCGCGGTAATGCTCATAACCCAGCTGGCTTTTTGGGATTGATCTCTGGCTCTTAACAGGCCCAGCAGCGAGAAGTTGAGAAAAGCCAGGGGGAGAGCCCAGCGCCAGAGGCCCAGGTAGTTAAATACTTCGGCCCTGATGAGCTTGTTCTCCTCTAGACAGGAGGCACTGAGCTGAGCAAGAGCGGCCAAAAGAAGGCCGAGCAGGGCCGCCGCCATGAGGCAGGTCAGGACACAGTTATGCCGTTGTTCGGGTTTGCACCGGCTGAACAGTGAAGCGCAGCCTGCACCTAAAGCAAAACCCATGGCCTCCAGCCCAAGCAGCCAGGGCAGTACCTGACTGTAGCTGAGCAGGGCATCCTGTCCAAGGCGGGCCAGACAAATTGCCTCACTGCCGTTGGCAAGAGTGAAAAGTAGCATTGCCGGGCGTAGCGGGCGGGCGCGGCGATTCAGTTCTGCGAGCATGATTTTGGTTGCTGTGTTTTTTCCTCAGTGTCTAGCGCTAAGGAGCCTGCTGCCAGCATTTTGGGCTAAATCATGCGTTTGTGGGATGAAATGACAAGGGGATGAATATGCAGATACACCAACTTTTACTTGAGTGTATCTGCGGTAGAATCGGAAGATCGCTGTCATTTGCAAAGGAGGCCGCGTATGGCGGTTCGCACGCTTTCCTCTAAAGGGTTGTTGGCATACATCCGGCACTCGTCGCCGGTGGTCCAGGTCAGTTTATTTTGCTGTCTTTTTTTTCTCGCCAGTATTCTTTATTGCTACCTGTACGCTTTGCTACTGCCGGGCAAGTACGAAACTCACCTGGTGGCGGTACTAGCGTGCGTGAGCAGAGATTGGGCCATATGGTTGCTGAGCGCACCTGTGATTATTTCCCTTGGCCTGCGCAATGACGTGCAGACGGGCAAAGGCAGGCTGCAAATCATCTTTCTTCTTATCGCCGCAACGCTCTTTCTTGGTGGGGTGCGTATGCTGCTGGAGTATTACACCAGAGAGAGCGCCAGTTTTCTCAAGGTTATGCTGGTATATACCCCGCGCTACCTGTTTATCACTGCATTTTTCCTGACATTGGCGCTGTTTCTGGCTTTCAAGCAGCGCATGGATGAGCGTCTGCGCAGCATTGATGAGCCGCAAGCGTTGCGCGAGCCCGAAAAAAGTACTTCAACCCTGGTTGTATACAAAGGCAGCTCACGCAAGCTCCTGCCTGCAGAAAGTGTAGAGGCCATTCATTCCTGTGGAAACTACCTGGAGCTGCAGACAGAGCAGGATTGTTACCTGATGCGAAATACTATGAACAGGGTTGAGCAGGAGCTCAAAGGCGTGGGTTTTGCTCGAATTCACCGTTCACACATGATTAACCTGAGTTGCCTGGATCGCGTCTGTACCAGGAAGATGGAGGCTTACCTGCAAAATGGCGAGTCACTAAGGATCGGTCGGAAGTATCTTCATCAC
>CAJIBL010000341.1_pt1 | contig 79099 bp, 69 predicted proteins | sample 9199351 | NCBI WGS metagenome assembly CAJIBL01 (sample SAMEA7708304, study PRJEB35096) | sediment metagenome | biome: marine neritic benthic zone biome [ENVO:01000025]; feature: sediment [ENVO:00002007]; material: shallow marine sediment [ENVO:03000034] sea grass bed [ENVO_01000059] ...
AATTTGATTCGAATAAATCAGATGGCTTGCTAGGGCAAGTCCGTCTAGATATTGGGGGTTGCCCAATATCTAGACGATAATGGTAATGCAGTAGGTGAGCTTCGGCTCAATTTTCCGATTTTTGCCTTAATTGCAAAACTGAAAGTTAAAATCAGGACTTAATCAGAGGTTCCTTAAGTTAAATATAGGCGCGCAATAAAATAGATAGGATGTTCTATTTAATTGCCGGGTTAATAGCCACTATAAAACGAGCGTTAAAGAAACATTTAAGCCAATATAATTATCGAAACTCATTTCTGTGCCCTTCGCCAGCAGCTGTAATGAGAAGAACACCTCTCGTGCGTCGTCGTTAAATGCGCCATTATTGAATGTACAAGAAACAGTAACAATCAGTGATATGAAAGCCCGATACTTTTCAATCCTGACATGCGTTGAAGAAGCAAGATATAATTCCACCTCAATAGACAAGTTTTTCACATGCAAGGGACAAAGCTAAATGAATAAAAAATTACTACCAGCAGCTTTATTATTAACAAGCGTCAGCAGCTTCAGCTCAGGCTCGGACAATACCGGCTTCTATTTGGGCGGGATAATTGGGCAATCCTCAATTGATGAGAATTCGACCCAGTACAACTACGGGGAGAATGGCTTCAGTGCTGGAGTGGTGCTCGGTTACCACATTTCTGATAACTTTGGTATCGACGGGATGATTTATCACACTTCCTATGACAGCCTTGTATCAAACATCGTGTCAGCTTCTCCAAAATATACATTTCGAGTAAGCGATAACGTGAGCTTATATGCAAAAGCAGGCCTTGCCTATGCCATAGCGTTTAGCGGAGAGACAAAAGACTCTGAGTGGTGTTGCTGGGATACAATTTCCGGGCTTGGCCCTGTCGTGGGCATCGGAGCAAACTTCGCGGTAAGTCAGAAAACAAATTTGAGACTATCTTACGACTATCACAATATCAATATGGAAGACAGCGATAACGAAATTGCAGATACAAAATTCAAGCTTGACACCTTTGGGCTTGCGCTATACCACCAGTTTTAACAAAGCATATTATTCCAATGCCAAAACACGCGTACGCCCCGCTGAGGAGACACGCTACCGTATAATTCAGAGGCGCCGTGAAAAAATGATACCGGGACAAAACCCCAGCTAGAGATACTCGCTTATTGTAATATTTCTTTACGGAAAAATGGCGCGGGATGCTCTTCTATGAGCTGGAAGGTTTTGGTGGTTTTGTACTTATTACCGTGGGCCAAATATTTCCCGCATGATTTTTGTAGCACTTGTTTTATACACCATTCTCACCTGCGACGACGGTGGTTTCGCACACTGTCAGCCTTAATTGGTGACCTGTTCGGAACCAAGCAACTGTATGCTATTCATGGCTAGGTTCTCACTGCATGGGCAATGGCTGGTTTGACCGGCCCACAAATAAACGCTTACCTTTTCAGCATAACCAAGCCCTATGAAATGACTTTGCACGTGAACAGCGGCATTTCCACCATTTCCCAGCCGGTTTAATACCCGTGCTTCCTCAGGAGGCAATCGGGAAATCCGAGACAGCCCTCGGAATTTCCGTTTGAACCCAAAGGCCAAGAGTTCTAAATTCCGGTTAGCTAACGATAAGAACAGGGTTTCGCGTGGTTACCAAGCATTTCTTCAATGAATCTCCTTACGATATTGAGATCACTCTCTATGAAGCAGGCAAGGATGGCCTCAAGCTCAAGACCTTTGGCACACGAATCGTGAGCCTAAGCAGTGGCTCCAACTGCACGGTGCGTATTGGTGACTTACATCACTCATTTCTACAGGGAATACGCATCACAGCGAAAAACCACGGAGAGTGTATCTCATTACAAAGGGGCACCAAAAACGCAGAAGGCCGCCTGTATTGCTTATTAAACGATCACGACAGCTTCATCATTGGTTTTACAGAACATTCCTTCGTTATTGAAGGCCTGGCACACTAAAGCAAGGTGGGTAGAACTTGTGAGCTGCACTCGATTTCCTCCGAGCAAGCACTATAGCTTACGACCGATGGTGGACTTTGGTTCATTGGAACCATCCTACTCAAGCTAACAAAAACCGTGGAGTGCCTACTAAGACTTAATTTTAGTGCAATTTAATATTTTTTACGTCTTCGACTTTCCATTCATTGGTACAGGTATTCAAGCCGGTCACCGTAATTTCATATCCCCTGCGTTTTGCTTCCAATACTGCCTCATATGCAGCAGAACCGTTAATTTTGCTTACGTTTATTGAAAACATAGCCTTTTCATTACACCTCGGTGTGTCCTTAATAGCAGAAGACATAGAAAATAGTACTGCAGGAGAGCTATCTGAGACCTCTATGGACTGCACTTTACCTGTTGAAACGCCAGATAAAACGTTAACTGATAGAAATAGACTGATAAACACTATAAAAAACTTGAGTTTCACTGCGGCAAAGCGAAGCTTTGCGATAGATGTATAGCTGGCTACTTTAAGCATCAGGAAATAAACCTCAATAGTCATTTATGTACCCATTAAAACCCTATCGCATTCCATCTTGTCGACCAAGCCTACAACTTGGCAGCAATGCGTGTTACAAAAAGACTAAATCATTGCTGCCCCACAAAGCGTGATCACAGATTCGGTGTTTTTTTGCTAGGGGTTGCTGCCCTAGAGCTTACAGGCACCTTCTTGCAGCGTGTAGCAGGGGCAAATACCGGGTTCATGTCTGCACCGAAGATAGTCTACTTCAATCCCACGCTTCCGTTTATCAGCAAAAGAGTTTATGGGACAATCATAAAGCTAAATAAATAGTCTTTTTCAGACTATAAATCTACCTTGTTACCATAAGCAAGGTCATCTTCCGTTCAATTTACCATTTCCTCAATTTATTCATTACTCTGCATAACTTGATATTTGGCGACATACAGTGGCGCAAAATGCTGGATATCGAATAGAGACCGGCCACTGCGCATTGCTTCTTTTTCCGCCTCTGTGAAAGCTTACATCACGATCCCTAGCCTCTCAGACAAAGCAAACTGCAGTATTTATTCTTGGGGACTCTAGCCAAATAGCATTTTATTTCTTTAAACATCATAGACTTACATAAAAAACAATCAGGCGAGAACGCCAACTGTTTTTCCGAACAAGCAAAGGGGGAGGAAAGCCGGGGGGCAGGAGCCTTCCCCCGGCTGAAGCATTAGCGCTTATTGAAATATTTCTTTTCGGAAGAATGGCGCGGGACGCTCTTCCATTACCTCGAAGGTTTTAATGGTTTTATACTTATTGCCATGCGCATCACGGGTAATTATTTTTGCGGTATGAACACCGTCTTCCAGGTCTGCGGGGATATCAACGGCCCATATGTGGTTGGAGGCTTCTGTTAGCATCCAGCCGTCGAGTGGCTGAGGGTCCGCTGTACCGAAGCGGGCGCCAGTCCAGAGCTCAAAGCCTTGCGCGCGCTCGTTTCCGGATTCGCTCTTGTTGGCAAACCTGAATACATACATTTGCTTCTTGAGAGCAAATGGGTCGAGCGTAGTAAGTTTACCCTCACCGTTACCCTCTTGAGTGCGCAGTGCTTCGACAGGTTTATGGTCATCAATCTTCACCCATACCCTGGAGTCACGCGAACCGTTCCATACGTTGACCATCAGGCGGGTACCGCCAGCGAGGTCATCTGCAGTCAGGATACTGGTGTCTGGCAGATCGTGAATATTTACGGGAGGCGTTTCTGAGCGCTCGTCGTCAGACAGTGATGCCCACTCTTTCATTTGCTCGTACCAGCCCAGGAATGAAGGTGAAAGGAAATCTACAGACATTTGCTGTTTAGCGGATTTGTTAGCCGCCTTAAAGGTACTGGAGAAATCTGAGCCATAGAACTCCAGAATAAGATAGCCTCGTGGGGCACCCAGGCGCTGGATGGACATGGGCAGATTGTATTCGTCCAAATCACCAGACCACCAGGAGCCGGAAGCAGCACCAGTAATGATTTGTGGAAATGGCGTAGCACCCAGGCCAAGAGCTTCGTCCCAGCCAGCGTAACGCTCACCTGGCAGGAAATTTTCCAGAGTATGAGTGTGACCACTTAATGCCAAAGCAGGACGATCACCAAGCAGGTCGTACAACCACTGAGTGTTATCTGTCTGGTGCTTGGTAGAAGCCATATCCACAAACGAAACCAGAGGAACGTGCATGCTTAACACGATAAGCTTGTGCTCCGGTACTAATGCCAGATCATTTGCCAGCCACTCCATTTGCGCTGCATCGATAATACCGTTGTAGGTAGGGCGGTTTTCAGGGTCGTCACAGAAAGCGTGCTTTCCGTCCTGATTATCGATCTCCGGTGTACAGGGGTAACGCAGGTTGTCCAGGGTTACAAAGTGAACATCACCGATATCAAAGGAATAGTATGTAGGGCCCCACTCGCGCTTGAAGGTATCGAAGCTGTTTTTATCGGTCGGCGCATCAAAATCCAGGGCGTGGTTACCTGGCACAAAGTAAACAGGCATATCCGCAACGCTCATTATTTTTTTAAAGCGTGGATACAAACCGAGATCATCACCCATTACGTCGCCTTCAAAAATCACAAATTCAAGATCTTTACGAGCAGCAAGTTCGGTTGCGATTGAATCACGCATGAAGCCAACTTCATTATTGGAGTATGGCTGCGGATCACCGGAAACAGCTATTTTAAAGTGCTTTTTGTAGCGTTCACGGATCATTGGGAAGTTGATTGCAGCAGGCTGAGCCCCTGTCACCGGCAGCCCACCAAAACGCAACTCTGGAGAACCTGCGGGTATATGGTGATAGGAGAATTGTGGGATATTGTCCTGGTCAACAGGCAGCCTGAACCCGGCTGGCTTAGTAACAAAAACGGTAAATTCTTCAAGCCCAGCTACTTTCGCTGGCAGTTTGTATTTACCTTTCCTGTCGGTTTTTACCACATCATAGCCATTGGAAACCATAACGCTTGCAATACCGCGCTCACGCTGGTCCATTTTGCCATTGCGGTTCCAGTCTTCAAACACACGACCTTCAACATAGTCGCGAGTCATTACGCTGCTGTCCTGTGCAGGTATGACTTCAATACTGGCCTGGTAGTCGCCCTCCCACTTTGAACCATGCGGGTAGAAGGTAGCAAACGCGCCAGACGCACTTGCCATAAAAGCAAGGCCCAGCAATAGAGATACTTTAGTCTTGTTCATATTGCCTCCGTAAATTAGAAGTGTTTCTTCGGAGGCCTGAGAATATAGAGTGGATGTTTAACTAACTTGTCATTCAAATAATTTTTATTTTACGAGCCCGCTAATAAATAACTTTTTTGGCGCGAAAATAATTGCAATGTTAATAAATAATTCAACAAAACGAGCGGCCAATGTCATATTGAGCCGGATCGCTTACTTAATTTTGCCCTTCTTCAGCGCCGCAATGGCGTAGTAACACGGTTTTCTTTTGTATTCTCTATCGAAGAGCAAGGGGTAGTTTGTTCTGCCTGTTACAGGAAAATCATTTTTCCAGGATTCATGATCTGCAATGCCCCACAAGGTTACCCGCTCGATACTGTCACGGTATTTCAAAAACAGCTTAAAGAATGCAACGTAGCGCTCGATCATTTCTTTCTCAACTTTTTTAGGAAGACCGTCTGCATAGGGGTTCAGCTCATCGGAGTATTCAAAATTGGTAGATATCTCCGCTCCCATAAACTCCCAGGCAACGGGCAACACATCCATTTCCATTTCACTGATATGTAATTTCATGCCTTCAGCAGCATAGGCTTTAAGGCTATCTTCAAACTGCTGGATAGCAGGGTAGGAAAGCCCCACATGTCCCTGCAAGCCAACGCCATGAATCGGAACACCGCGTTTTTTCGCTTTTCTCAGATACTCGACTAGAAATGCCCGCTTATCAGGAGAATGCATGTTGTAGTCGTTATAATACAGATGGGCGGAGGGGTCTGCGTTGTGGGCCAAGTGAAAGGCCTTGTCGATATAATCTTCACCGATAAGATTGAACCAAGGGCTCTTTCTCCAGCCCTTATCTTCGTCTACGGCCTCATTCAACACTTCCCAGGCATGGATTCGCCCCTTATAACGACCAACGCAAGCGTTGATGTGCGCCTCCATTCTTTCGAGCAAGTGCTCACGCGCTGCAGGCTTGCCTTTCGGGCCCTCAAATACCCAGCCCGGTACCTGGGAATGCCACACCAGGACATGACCGCAGGTATACATTTTATGCTGTTGTCCAAACTTCACAAATGCGTCGGGGATATCCCAGCTCCACTTGCCCTCCACTGCTTGAAGCCTCTCCCACTTCATATCATTTTCCAGAGTGATGGAATTGAATTCCTTGCTGACCAGCGCCTCCAGAATGGTGTCACTCGCGCTCTTGAACCTTGAAGAGCCAAGCGCCACACCGATGCGAAAATCATCCTTGAATACCTCGTACAACCCTGTGTATTGCGCTGCTTTGGCCATAGCCCGTATCTTGAGAGAGCTCAGCAGTAAAGAGCCTGCAGCGGCACCGGTGATGAATTGTCTGCGTGAAAAAGGCATGTTTATCTCTTTAGATCCTCGGTATTTCGTACAAGTATACCTTCCCGCCACACAAAAAACCCTGCAGGGCATAGCTACAGGGGTGCTGCCGAGGAAGGTTTTGCCTAGCGAAGATTATGCGCAGAGCCCTGATAAGGCCCTAAGCACCTTGCTGCTCGCCGTCGTCGTCTGGTGCGGCAGCCTCAATGATTGGCTTGAGCTCACCACTTTCATGCATCTCTATAATGATGTCACAACCGCCAATAAGCTCACCTTTCACCCACAGCTGGGGAAATGTTGGCCAGTTTGCATACTTTGGCAGATTTTCGCGAATCTCAGGGTTGCTCAGCACATCCACGTAAGCAAAGCGCTTACCACATGCCATCAGAGCCTGAGACGCGCGCTGGGAGAAGCCACATTGTGGCGCATTAGGGGAGCCCTTCATGTAAAGAATGATCGCATTGTCTTCGACCTGGCTCTTGATCGTATCCATTATTTCCACGGTTATAACCTCGATTTAAATGTAACTATTAACCCGACAATTAAATAGATTATCCTATCTATTTTAATTGCACGCCCTTGAAATACTGGCGCAAATGCCTGAATTTATTAGAATTTCAAGGGCTTACATTGCCCTGAGGGCAATAGCGGCGCTTCCGTGAACCGCGTATTAACTTAACAATAGTTATTGCCAAGTTCATAAATATCAGCAGCATTGCATAAAGTTGCGTGTGCCCGACTATTCTACTCGGGTATTGTACCCCAGGCCCCAATAGTATGTGCAGCTAACAACACGTCTGCTTCGCAACCCAGCCCACTTGCCCGGCATTCAGCTCACTATTAAGTAAGCAAAATTTCAAGCAGTGCTGTAATTTGCCAGCCATTTACTCGTCATACAGACAATGAACACCATTGTGGCACTTGGGTCGGATATCAAGCCCCCTCAAATGACTCTCCGCCATTAACCGCCCCAAGCATTGCAGAAGTTCACATTCGCCAGAATTGTTGCTTGTTTCACCTGCACAGACATGGTGCTTTCGGGCGCATGGATTGACCCATTTTTCACTTATCTACAGCCAAAATCCCTGTTTGGGCCGCGATTTTACAAAGCTGCGGTTTGTTTATAGAATGAACGCGTAACAGGCAGCACTCGCTGCCTGTTTTGTTTTTTAAGGCCCGGCATTTTTTTAATATCGGTTTGGAGCGAACATGTCTACGTCGGCAATTATGAATACATACGGAGAAAGAACAACCACCCTCACCAAAGGAGAAGGCGCCTATTTATGGGACAGCACGGGCAGGCGTTATCTCGACGCATTGTCAGGCATCGCGGTGTGCGGCCTTGGTTACAATCATCCGGCGGTAACACGTGCAATTCGTGAGCAGGCAGAAAAACTGATCCACTGTTCCAACCTCTATAAAATAGAGCCGCAACAGCACTTGGGCACTTTGCTTGTGGAGCTTTCCGGTATGGAAAAGGTATTTTTTTCCAACTCCGGCGCAGAAGCCAACGAAGCCGCGTTAAAAATTGCGCGAAAATACGGCCAGCAAAAGGGCATCACTGAACCGCAGGTAATTACCGCCGATAAGAGCTTCCATGGAAGAACGCTCGCTACCCTTTCTGCAACGGGCAATCAAAAGGTAAAAGCCGGTTTCGAGCCACTGGTAAGCGGCTTTACGCATGTCAATTACAACGACATCGACGCGATAAAGAATGCTGCAACCGCAACTACGGTTGCTGTTTTGCTGGAACCTGTTCAGGGTGAAGGCGGTATAAATGTGCCTGCTGATGACTACTTGCCTCGCCTCCGTGAGCTGTGCGACAAAAACGGCTGGCTATTGATATTGGACGAAATCCAAAGCGGAAACGGCAGAACAGGAAAATTCTTTGCCTACCAACATACCACCATAAAACCCGACGTAGTAACCACTGCCAAAGGGCTCGGTAACGGCGTTCCCATTGGCGCGTGCCTCGCGCGCGGAGAAGCCGCTGAAATACTGCAGCCGGGAAACCACGGCTCCACCTTTGGCGGAAACCCGCTGGTTTGTGCTGCCGCGCTCGCTGCAACGCGAGCGCTTGTCGATGACAAGCTCATTGAAAGAGCCGCTTACCTTGGGCACGCCATTACTGAAAAGCTGCAGCAACAACTCAAAGGCTCCGATAAAGTTGTAGACATTCGCAGCAAGGGCATGATGTTTGGTATTCAGCTCACAGAGGATTGCCCTGAGCTGGTAGAAAAGGCAAAAGCAAAGCATCTTTTACTCAACGTAACGGCGGGCTCCACAATTCGTCTATTACCTCCGCTGATTATCAGCGATGAACAGGCACAAACCATTGTTGACACCGTTGTGCAACTCATTGAAGAGTTCTAGTTATGGCTATAAGACATTTTTTAACACTGCGCGATTTAGACTCCGACGAACTAAACCACATCATAGAAGATGCAATAAAGCGCAAACGAGCACTTAAACAGGGAGAGCTTTACGAGCCCTTTAAAAACAAAGTGCTCGGGATGATATTCGAAAAGTCTTCAACACGCACAAGAGTGTCTTTTGAAGCAGGTATGACCCAGCTTGGTGGCAGCGCCATATTCTTATCTTCCAGGGATACCCAGCTTGGCAGAGGCGAGCCCGTTGAAGATTCCGCACGAGTACTGTCTCGCATGGTGGATATTGTGATGATCCGCACTTTCGCTCACAAGGTGGTTGAGCGTTTTGCGCAGTATTCATCGGTACCGGTAATCAATGCCTTGACCGACGACTTTCACCCCTGCCAATTACTGGCCGATATTCAAACCTATGTAGAACATCGTGGCAGTCCGGCAGGCAAGGTGGTTACCTGGATCGGTGATGGTAACAATATGTGCCAATCCTATATTAACGCGGCAAAACTGTGTGATTTTGAATTGCGTATTGCCTGCCCGGAAGGCTATGACCCAGCCCCGGAGCTGGTCAAACAAAATGCTGACAGAGTTCAGGTGTTGCGCGATCCAAAACAAGCAGTTAAAGACGCTGACTGGGTTGTTACCGATGTGTGGGCCAGCATGGGGCAGGAACAAGAACAGAAGCAACGCGAAAATCAGTTCAATGGTTATCAAGTAAATCATGAGCTATTCAGCGAAGCCAATAAAGACGCACTGTTTATGCATTGCTTGCCTGCTCACCGAGGTGAAGAAGTTAGCGCAGAATTGATCGAAGATGAAAAAATCTCCGTTGTGTGGGACGAGGCGGAGAATCGCTTGCACGCACAAAAAGCGCTGATGGTTTTTTTACACCAGCAAAGTAACAACTAACCCGGCAATTAAATAGAGTATCCTATCTATTTAATTGCGCGCCCTTGAAATACTGGCGTAAGAGCGTGAATTTACCGGTTTTTCAAGGGCTTACATTGCCCTGAAGGCGATGGCGGCTTCCGTGCACCGCCTATTAACTTAACAATAACTATTGCCAAGTTATTAAACGCTTTAGCGGCCAGCCCAAAACCACTGACCCCGCTACATTTTTACAGCCCACCCTAACGTGCTAACGTGGTTTCTACTCAAAAAGAACAGGGTAGAATGCATATTCACAGTATTCAAAGCTAAAGTCACAGGCCTGAAGAATAAAATATAAGGTTTGCGGGAAGGCATAAATAAGCGGGCTAAGATCGGCGGAATGCTGTTCTCCTGTATCACAGGACAAATACATATCGGCACTGTACTGACAAAATTGCATGCCATCCTCATTACAATCCAAGCCGACACCACACATCTGAGAGGCTATATACTCAGCACCATCCATTGAAGGGTTGTCACTGATATAAAACTCCACCCAATAGTCGTCCCAGGAATCAACAAACCAGTACACTTCAAACATTCCCTCGTCTGTGTAGGGGTCTATTGCGAGAGCGTCGGAAGATGAGCCTGAATCCGTGCCATAGCTGTCAACCATGTGAAAATCCTGCAATGAAGGCTTGTACAACTCAGGCGCACGCACTTGGACTTCTCTCGGCTGTTCATAATAGTCGCTGTGACCGTCATGGTAAGCATGTTCGGCACCACACCCGGCAAGAGCACCAAATGCGGGCAAAATCAACAATATCTTTTTCAGCGTATTCATATACAGCATCCTCATTTATCTATCTTGTTACATTGCTGTCCCACAAAATATGAAAACATGGATTCGGTGTTTGTTACTGCTACCTTCGCCAGCATCGCGCCATGGATGGCGCTTATTAGGGCAACGCAGGAGCAGTTGCCGAGGGATGCTGGCGTAGAGCTTACAGGGACGTACTTGCAGCGTGTAGCAGTGGCAAATACCGGATTCATGTCTGCACCAAAGCTAGTAATCTCCAAGCCCTTATTTAATCGAGAGTTTCGACCTGGCGACGAAATAGTTTATGGGACGACAATGAGATAGGATAATCTATTTAATTACCGGGTTTGCAAATCTACCTGAGTGGCATCGCTGCGTTAAAAACAGGCGTATAAAATCCGCTTTTTCGCCTGTTTTTACTTTGCACTGACTGCCTCGCCTGCGCTTTGCAACAGCCTGCTAGCCGCCCCAGCTGCTGCGTGATTTTCCGCCACCACTCCAGCGCGATTTAGCGGCAACCTTTGAGCCAAAGCCGCCGCGGGACATGGTTTTGGTTACTGCTGGTTTGGGCTTGAAGGCATCTTTACTGACGCTCATTTTCCTGCGAGAGACGCTGCCGTAAGTGCCGCCGCTGGGGCCTGTCCACTGACCATAGAAGGGTGAGTGCCGATGGTATGATGTATAAACCGGTGTTGAGTAGTAACGGTCATTGTTATCAAATGCGCGAGCGAACATGAAACCAGCCAGCGCAGGCATGAACCAGCTGTTACCCCCGCGGTTGTAGGGCACACAGTTGTATCTGCCAAATTCTGCTTCACAGCTACTCGAACTGGTGTATTTAGGGCCGCTTTTGGCAGATTCCGCCATTGCACTTTGGTAGGCTTTTTCGCACTCAGCCGCCATCTCAGGATTGCTGACTTTACAGTCTTCCAGCGAAGTAAAAACTTCTGCTTCCTGAGAATTACCGCAGCCCACAAGAATCGCCGCTGCAATAGATGCTGCAAGTGGTTTAATTGCAAACCGGGCGCCCTTGCGCATGCGGTCGAGGTTAATTCGTTTACTTCGTTTCATTTCCCCTCCCGCTTAATAGCTCATGCAAGCCGCATTGAGTAGGCCGATTGCGACTGAGGTGCCAGCCAGTACTATGCCTGCTGATATCTCGTTGTCGTTAATACGCTGTACAATTTTGGGCATGAATATAAACCTCACCAGCGCAAAAGCGAGTGTTTGTGCGAGAATGGCAACCACCGCCCATACCAGGAAATCGATGATGGAAACAGAGTTGGACGCAGCGCCGGAGAGCGCCAGGGAAAAGCCGATAACGGCTCCCGCCATGCCTATGGCAGCGGCCTCGCTTTTATTTTCTTTAACCAGTTTCCAATCGTCGTAGGGCGTTACCAGAGTGTAGATAAACTTAAAAACTATAAGTAGCACTACCCCTAAAACAAAGTAAAGTGCAAAGCTTGTCAGGCCTGACAATGATATAAGTATCGCTTCCATATTTTCTCCTAATTAGCCTATTATTTCGATGTCGCTGGGTTGAATGTCAAAACCGGTGCTGATAACCAGACAACGGTCCAGGTGGTTGTCGATTAGTTTTTCTTCGCCGCTGATAAACAGGTATTCGTACATATCGGGCTTCACTTCCCGCTCGTAGAGCATGGCAAATTGATCTGTTTCGTTGGTCTCGCCATCATCCATGTAGGTTTTTTCGGTCATCGCGATAGGTGGCGAGTGATCGCCACTACCTGACCATACGCGAGTAAAATTATGACCTTCCAGTGCTTTGTCCGCGACACTGATACCAGATTCAAGAAGGGTATTCCAGTCAGCCTCACTGCCCACACTTGTAGTGTCGTAGAAATACCAGAGTTTTACATCAGCGATATGATTTTCTGTTTTACCGCCATCCATCAGTACCTGCAGGTAACCGTCGTCGTCCGTATAAAAGCGCAGCGCGGTGGTATTCTGGTCTAGTTGTATTTCTCCCACTGCCTGTATGAGTTGGGTTTTGGCGATACCTTCTACAATTAAATCAGGTTCGATCAGTCGCAGTTTCAGTGGGTCAATTTCAAACGCTCCACCCAGTCGCAAACCGATAATTTCCGGGGCGTTAATTTTTGTTTCTGTTTCTTTTTTACCAAAAAGCTTGTTAAACACCATGTCAGCTCCATTTCAAATCGGTTATACGTTCGTCTGCAATGTAATATAGGGTGCTGCCGGGAGATACTGCTGAAGCGAGGCCGGGGTTAATATCAATGGTATTGGAGTTGGGTGATTTAACCCCGATAAGCGTCGCGTCGTACTCTTCTTTAAAACGCCAGAACAGCTCTTTGAAGCCTTGTGGTTGTTGCGATGAATAGTATGCAGAATATTGTGTCATGCCGGTATCCACATCCAGCAGTTCCTGATGCAGGCTGCTGGAACCGGGGTCCATGGCGGATTTTGCCATCATTTCAACACCGACTGAGGGCATGCACTCAATGTTGGGGCAATGGGATTTCAGTAAAGTCCCGAGCCTATCCTCGGTAAAGTAGGCAATGGTGTGAGCCTCAGGATTTTGGCTATTGCAGTACAGTGCTGTTGTCATGGTCACATCATCGTCCTGAATATCAATGATGATTGATTTTGCTTGCTCCACGCAGGCCCTTTGCATTTCTTCGTGTTCACTGAAGCTGGGCACCTTCACAAAATTGACTTCATCTGGCAGCGGGTTTTCAATCTCTGCACGTACACAAAGCACAATCTCACTGGGCTCGCTATTGGAGGTGTCTTCGCGCTGTAATAGTCGAATAAGATGCAGTGTTCTGGATTCGTTCCAGCCGATTACGAGTATATGATTCTCTAGATTTAGCGTTTTCAAGCCCATGACTCCTTTTCGCCAGCGTGTGGAAACAAAAGCGGCCAGCCTGCCCACTGCCAGACCAAACAAGCCGAGACCGAAGGGAATAACATAGAAAGCGACGACAAATTTACCTGCAGTGGTGCTCGGAGATAAATCACCGTAGCCGACGGTGGATGCCGTGACCAGTATCCAGTAGATAAAATCCTGGGGTGCAATGAGATCATTTTCGCCGCACAACCACAAAAGCAGCCAGCTGCTCACAATATAAAGCGCGATGACAAACATTATTGTTTGCCATCGCGTCTCTATAAAATGCCTGACTAATAGTTTTTTAACTTTAAAAAATAAAGGCATTCCTCAGCCTGTTTTTCAACGCTTGCTTAAGGGCTTGTTAGGTTTTATTTGCCCAGGATTCGCGACAGTTCGTCATCGGCTGAACGGTTTGTACCGCTAATACCGGCAGCGGACAAGCGTTTCTCCAGCGAATCCCCGGACTCATCGTCGGCAAGCTCGGACGCAGCTTCCAGCTCTGCAGTTCGCTGCTTCTGTTTCTCCTGAATGCGCTGTAGCGATTCAGCCGCTGTTTTCATTTTGCTGTTAGCGCCCATATGACGCGAGGATACCGCAACCTGGGCTTTCTGTACGGACTCAGTCGCCTTTACCATGTCTACCTGTTGCTCCATGCGGCGCAGGTTATTTTTGGCATTGCTGATGTTTTGACGCAATGAACGTTCAGACTGGGTGAACTGATCAACGTAGCTTTGCTCCGTATCCAGTTGAGATCGCAGGTCAACCACCTTCTGCGCACAATCCAGAGCGAGCTGTTGATCGCCTTTCTCGTTAGCTGCCACGGCGTGGGTTTCGTATTCCTTAACCGAGCTTTCCAGGCTTGCGACTTTTTGTTCAGCGAGTTTGCGCTTGGCCATGATTTGCGTGAGGGAGTGGTCTGAACGACGCAGTTCCTCTTTGGCTTCGCGAATTTCCTGATCAAGTATACGCAGGGCCTGACTGTCGACAACGGCTTCAGCCGCTTCATTAGCGCCACCTTTTACGGCGGTTACCAGTTTTTTCCAGACACTCATCTCAAATCTCCTGTGAATTAATTAATAAATGCTTCGTAGGCGTCAAGGAAGCCTGAAACATTGTCAAAGAGGGATTGGACTTCAAGCGTGATGCTCTCTTCTTTCGATTGCGATGACAGGGCGCCAAAAGCCACGTAGTACTCCTCATCATCCACAGCGCGGATACATACCGTAGTCAGAGGGAACAACTGGTGGGTTTTCAGAATTTCTTCGTTTAAACCTTTCTCGTCGTTAACCTGGTTTTTAGCGAAAAGAATGGACTCCACAATGATTTGTACGCCACTAACAGCGACGTAGGCATCGAGGCCATCTTCGTTGGTGATGCAGAGACACTCATTTTCTTCGTGCACTGCCCAGTCTTCGTTTTTCGAAATCAGTGATGCAAGATCTGCTAGATTCCAGCTCATAAATCCGTCTCCTGTTTAATGTCGGCTAACACACTCGACATCAGCCGATGAAGCTAATAATATACAATTTATAGTGTCTGTAAAGTAAATATTTGTTCTAAAAAGCCAATATTTATTATGTTTGTAAAAAATATGTTTCAAAAAGAGGGGTTATGGTTAAAAAGACAGCACCAAACTGGCGCGAACTCGTCAGCCGTATCATCAAGTCTGAGATGACAAAACGCAAGATCAGATATGAGGAATTAAGCCAGCTTCTTGCCAAAGAGGGCACCGAGCAGAGTGCGGCGAACCTGCGTAATAAAATCAACAGGGGCATTCTTGGTGCTGACTTGTTTGTACAATTACTCCTGGCGATGAATGTGAAGCAACTGGACCGGGAAGCCATGCTGGAAATCCTGCAGAGTATTGATGATTGATGTGTCATATGAGTTGCTCTGTAACCATAAGCGTTACTGATATACCCCGCTTACTTCTCCAGTATTGCCTCCTTTATCTCTTTCATGGCGCTTAGCATGTCGTCATCCAGCTCGGCTGGGTTGATCTTCTTCATGATATTGGTGAGCACACGTTTTTCGTTTTCGTCGACAACGCCATCGCGCTTTGCTAATGCAAACAACTCTCTGAGTTCGTTTGCGTCCAGCTTGCCGTCGTCAGCGAAGCAATTAATGGAGCGAAAGCTCAGCTCCAGGTAGTCTCTACTTTCTGCCATGGGGATCTCCTGTTCAATGATCTATGCAAACTTCGTAGTAATGAAATGCTTGATGTCTGAATGCTTTGGGTGTTCGTCCATCCACTCTTTAAACTCCTCAACCCGCAAAAAATCCTGCTCGCCAATAATCTTTGAAAAATGCGCATGCATACTGGCTTTTTCTTTTTGACGGCGGATATTGCGCTGCCAGGCGTCGGTGAACACGGAAGACAGTTTGTCATGCAGGTTGAGGGTTTTTACCAGATCCCATTCGCCGGCATCCAGCCACACTTCATCACAGTGCGCGCACAGTTCCAGACGGTTTTGTGTGCCCACGCCAATGCGGTATTTGGTCATCATGCCGCTGCATTTTGGGCATTGTTTCGCGCCAGCGGCTTCCTCGGCAAGCTCTGTATGGGTGTCGGTAATGTGGTGGCTATGCTCAGCCCAGTAGCGATAGTTCATTAGCGGCAGGAGTGCGCCTTGGCACTCCGGGCAACTAGCGGCCAGTAAGCCATGTTCCAGCTCTCTGGGTTCCAGGTCGGATTTTTTGCAGCTACAACACCTCATGATTTCCCTCCATATATTTGCCACAGCCCTTCAAAACAGCTTTGGAACTCTGCAAGGGCTTTGGGGTGGTAAGTGATTAGAATATTTTCCTGGTTGCGTTCACTGGCGCTTCTTGTCCAGTTAAAGCTGCCGTTGAGCAGTTTAGCCTTATCAAAAATAGCAAATTTGTGATGCATATGGCTTGGGCTGTTGTCCATTTCGACAGCGATGCCGCTGTTTCGCAGCATGTCTATATCTGATCCGTCATCATGGGATTTATCATCGTCGGTGATAATGCGTACTTTGGTACCGCGTTTGTGTGCTGTAATCAGTGCTTCGCTGATGGGGTTATCCGAAATGGTAAAAACGCAGATATCAATGGCCTTTCGCGCCTGGTGGCAGCAATCGATAATGGCCTTGCGGCATGACTCTCCGGGGCTGAAATAGCAATCAGGTGTTTGCAAACTGGCACTGCCATCCAAGGCTTTAATGGTCCGTTCAAGCCATTGCAGGGCTTTGTTCGCCTTTGCGCAGTTATTGTCATGGATGTGCTGTCTGAACAGGTCAAATGCACGATTTTTTAAGAAGCGTACATCTTCTTCATTCAGGGTGCTGGCCAGCTTGCGCAGGCTTTGCTTTTCTTCGCCGCTGAGGCGGGCATCTTCAAAGGTTTGATGTAAAAGGGCTTCCAGAGAGGCCTGATTATGACTCATTTTTCTTCTTGCCTGCCATCAAGTAGGCACAGAGCACTCCGCTGATTGCGCCAAATAAGTGGGATTCAAATGATATGTTAGGGTTGCTGGGCAATACGCCAAACGCCATCCCGCCATAGAACAGGGCAACAAATACAGCGATTGCGATATTGACAAAACTGCGTTGGAACCAGGCCATGGCAATGGACAGGCTCCACAGGCCGAAGATCCAGCCACTGGCACCAACATGAATGTTGGGCCTGCCCACCAGCCATACACACACACCGGTACTGACAATAATAATCAGGCTGCTAAGCACATAGAACCTTACGCCCCTGATCAGGCACAGGGCGCTGAATACGCCCATACCAAACAGGTTGTTCAGCAGATGCCCCCAGCTGCCGTGTATAAACGGAGCGGTAAATATAAAGGGCAGAGTGCCTGGGTCTTTGGGGATAATACCGAAGTTCACCAGGCTGCCATCGGTAAAGGTATTGACGATATGAATCGCCACCATCAACAGTAAAACGGAGGTGAGCAGTCGTATTTTTGCGTCGAAGTTTTTCATCAGATTTGTTTGCGCCCCGCCAGTTTTTCCAAAGCTCTAAGTTGTTCTGAAACCTCAGACATTTTGTCGTGGGTGCGCAGGTCTATCTCCAGTTTTTTATCCATACTGCGAACCAAGGGGAAAATGCTGTTTTCAATGGTATCTGCCAAAACTCTGAGCAGTTTGTCGATGCCGGGCACTGGCTGGTTGAGCACTTCCACCCTGGGTGTTTCTGATTTAACGCTGGCCTGCGCCAGTGCCTGCAGGCTGTCGGCAAATTTGCTCAGTGCCTGCCTCAGTAGCTTGCGTTCCTTTTCGATGGCCTTCGCCTGCATTTCATCGGCGCCTTGCTCCTGCTTGCCACTTTCTGCCCGGCTGGCCAGATCGCGAACGCCGGTTACCAGGTCTGCCAACTGTGCGACAACCTTACTGCCTGTGTCGGTGTCGTCACCACCCATCGCTTTATTGCGCAGGAAGTCTGCCTTGATTTGATCCCAGCGTTGTAGCTGCTCGTCGGTCATATTGCCACGTAGTTCAGCAAGTTTAAGTAAATTCTCCTCGGCGCCGGCGGTCAGCAGCTGCGCCTCGCCAAGGTAATGATCTTCGATAAGCTGCATTAGTTCAGCCTGATTCATTACCGCCGAGATCTTTTCGCCCATTTTGTTCATATTGCGGTAGCTGCCTTGCAGCTTGAATGGCGGCTCGTTGCGGTACTTGTCGGCCTGAGCGGCAGAAACGATGTATTGCTGATTAATTTTGAGTACAACATCGCGTATTACATAGAGCTTTTTCAGCACATCCACAATTTCATTGATTTCGGCACCGCTGTATTGGTGGCTTAAATCGGTGGTGGCAACTTCCTTGCCGTTGGCAAGGTCCATCAGCAGATAGACATCTTTAATGTCCCGCGTTGCCAGGGGTGCGAGTACCTGGTTGGAGGTAAGGCTGTTTTCGATGTAGCTCATGGCGAACTGTTCGTCCATGCCGCCAAGAATATCCCCAAGGTTATAAATATCAGCGCGGTTAGCCAGCATGTCAGGTATTTTGAATACCTCACCGGACTCCGTATAAGGGTTACCGGCCATGACCACACAGAATTTCTTGCCGCGCATATCATAGGTTTTGGTTTTCCCCTTCCACACACCTTCGATGCGGCGAGTGCCGTCACAGAGCGAAATAAACTTCTGCAGAAACTCGGGGTTGGTGTGTTGTATATCATCCAGATAGAGCATCACGTTGTTGCCCATCTCCAGCGATAAGTTCAACTTGTTTAGCTCCTGTCGCGCGGTGGCATTGGGCGCTTGCTCCGGGTCCAGGGAAAGCACGTCGTGGCCCAGGGAAGGGCAGTTGATTTTCATAAAAATCAGGCCCAGGCGGCTGGCTACGTATTCCATCAAGGTGGTTTTACCGTATCCGGGCGGCGAGATCATCATCAGCAGGCCCATCAGGTCTGTTCGTTTGCTCTCGCCAACGGTGCCCATCTGCTTGGCCAGATTATCGCCGATAATGGGTAAGTAAGCTTCGTTGATAAGCCGGTTGCGAACGAAAGAGCTTAATGGACGCGGCTTAAACTCTTCCAGACGCAGTTTGTCCCGTTCACGACTGACAATATTCTGCCGTGTTTCCAGATATTCGCTGTAGGCTTTAACAAACACGCTACGGTGGTGGTTTAACCTCAGGAAAAAATCATCAACAGCAATAGTGAGAGTGCGATTGTCGATTCTCGAATGCTCACCCATAAGGCCTTCAATACTCAGCTCAAGATCTGCTTCGGTAAGGCGCCGGTCAATGCGTTCGTCGGCGTTAATCAGTGCCGCCGCTTCCGGAATATAGCGCTGCAATTGAATTAGCTGTTTGTCGCGCACTAGAGCGGAAAGCCAGGCACAGGAAAGGTTCCAGCGTTCCGCTGGCCAGCCCATCATTTTTTCCAGCGCCAGCTGGAAGCGCCGCCAACTATCGTCGTCCAGGCTGCGTTTTAATTCATCCGCCAGTTGTTGCGCATATTTACTGCCGATAAATTCGCTACGCTCCCTTCCCAGTTCGCTTACCAGATAATCCGATGCTCTGCGTACCTCCAGTGCTGTCGCCGCGATGGGGTGAATACTCAGAAACTCCTGCATAGCGGCATGAACTTCTTGCGAAAGCAGTTCGTGGGCTTCACTACTACTAAAGTGGTCGCGCATACGTGCGGCGGATTGTGCCCGTTCGATCCAGGTCTCATAGGTAAGGCGCTTGTTCTTTAATTGCTCGGATATGCGTTGAATATTGGCCCAGAACACCTGTGCCAGGCCGCGGCTCTTGGGGTCGTAAACCAGCAGATCTGCTGCTGCCATGGCAGGTAACAGGCGTTGCAGTATTTTTGTCGCATCGTGATCGTGGATACCTTTTTCATAGCCTTCTTTGTAGCGCGGAGTAGCAAACTCCCTTACCAGTTTTAATAGCGCGTTTTCGTCCAGCAGGGCTTTGTCGAGTACTTCCTGGCTCAGTTTCTCCTGCTGCCGTTCAGCTGCGTGAATAATGCTTGCAGCAAGGTATTCGGCGCGGTATACAGAATCACTTTCAGATTCCAGTGTTACCTGCCAGTAGGGCTGCAGCGCCTTCAATTCCGGATCGTCAATAACTTCAAAAAAGTCTGTGCCGGTGAGGTGAATATTTAAATCATCTCCCCGGGGTAAAATGGTTAGATCAAGCTCTTGGGTATTAACACTGAATTTGTGGCGAGGCCCAAGTTTTATTACCGAGCCGCCGCCTTCATAAATATCGGACTTATCCCTTAATACCCGCAGTGCCTGTTCTTTTGCCGCTTTGAATTTTGCTTCTATATCATCGGCTTTAACGGCAGCGCTCAACTCCCGTAACTGCTCGATAAAATCCCGTATTTTCGCTACCAGGGTGTCGGAAGCAAAGTAAGTATTGAGTTTGTCGGCTTCGGTAAATTTTGTGGAGCGTTTTTCGATGCTGTTAAGTATACGCTTGGCGGCGTCAGCAATGGATTGCGCGCGTCGTTCGCGATCATCCAGCAGGCGCTGCTTGTGGGCTTCGAAAGTTTCATATATTTCCTCGCGCTTGGCCATAATATCCGCGAGAAACTGGTCGTATTCGCTGAACTGACTTTCCAGTTCTTCCAGTTGTACCAGCAGTCGGGACATCTGCTCCTCACAACTTTCTGGCGAGTTGGCCATACCCAAAGCATTGGTTATGCTTTGCGTAAATAATTTAAACTGCGCTGCGAATTCTGCTACGGCTTCTGCAGAGCCAAGATTTTTCTGCTTGTGCTTTGCATCTGCTTTGCATTGGTTAAGTTTTGCATAGACTTCCGATATGGCATCGATGATGCGCGTGCGCATGGTGGTGTCGTCCACCTTTAAGGTTGCCAATAGCTCAGAAAGCAAATCCAGCCCCGCTGCGGTTTTTTCGATAGTGTCTATTATCGGGTTTAGCTCTGCGATAGTTGCTACTGCTTCAGCGTCAGTATTAATGGCCTCAATTTTTTGGTAATAAGGCTGTAGCGCATTTTCATCGGCAAGGAACTCAACTGTACGCTCGCTGAGCTGTTGCTGCACTAGCGCCAGCTCATCTTCCATTTTGCCGATAGCGGGAGTATCGATATAACGGTAAGACTTTATGGTGGCAAGCTGCCCTGCGTGTTGGCGTAGCTCGTCCAGGGCTTCTACATAGGCTTCTGCTGTTTCCCAGGACGATGAGCGAATGCTTTCCACCAGCTTCTTGTGTTTTGCCTGTGCATCATTTAAAGCCTGGCTGCTTTGCTTGCGAATGCTTTCTACTTTGGCGAACTCGTCGATGGCCAGTTCGGCAGTGGCGGAAACCTCCCTGAGTGTTTCGACGATGGTTTCCAGGCCTTCGACACCGGAATCGCTTTCTGTAACCCAGTAGTGGTTATCGAATATTTTCAACGCCGCATTGGAAAGCTCTTCGTAGAGGCGTACAGAGACCGACTGGTTATCGATAGTGCGGCATACACTGAGCAAATCGGAAATACCGCGTACAAGGGGCGCATTGCCTATGCGCCCCAGAAAAGACTGGCTGGCCGGAGCATTACTGGCAAATTCATCGCTGACATAGGGTGTCTGCCAGATCTGCATCGGGTGAACGCGGGTAGGTTCCGCTTCGGCGGAGAAAATCACCAGCAGCCCGGCATCGGACAGGGCGTAACCGTGTGCGAAAATCGGGTTGGCCAGTTTTTTATCAATCATGTTGTAGGCCATCAGGCCTATTATCCCTTCAAGGGGCTCGTAGAAAACGTAGAGAACGTCTTCGCCGTTGGGGGAGCGGATCACGCGCTTGAAGCGCAAGCCATCGCTGTCTTCTTCGAAGGTTTTATTCGCACCGCTTTGCAGGTAGTAGCCGCCGGGAAACACAATGCCGTGGTCTTCGGGCAGCTGCACACAAGATGCGCCAATGGCATCGATACGGCTCACTTCAGCCGTGAGGGTATTAAATACGAAGTAGCGCCAGTGGTCCTCGCGGTAGGGCAGTATTTTGATTAGAATCAGGTCGCCCAGTTCGGCGTATTCGTATTCTGCGTCGTCTATGGATTGGGTTTTATCTTCAACGTCTTCGCGATAAATACCCAGGCCATCTTCGGTGTTGTTTTCGATTTTAATGGTGAGGTCGCCGCCAACGGTTTCCACAAACACCTTATCGAGAATATTTACATGGGGGTGCCTGCCGTGTACGGCGTCATCGCGGGTGCATGGGGTCCACTCAAAGTCGTAGGCCGGTGGTAGCTGAATATCCCGTTCGCCGCGATTATCGATGTAATCAACGCGTTTTCCGTCCGGGGATACGGACCAGCGAAATACGCGGATGTCTTCCAATCGCTCACCGATCTGAAAGCCCATCAGCAGTTTGCCGTTTTTTACCGTGAGTTCTACCAGCTTGGTGTGTTTGTAGTAGCGGTAAAGTTCGGTGAAGTCCTGAACGAAGCTTCGGTTACTAAGGAAGGAGCCTGCGAGCGGCTTTTCCACCAGCTCTAGCTTTTCTCCTTCGCCCTTTAATTGAAACAGGGCAAAAACATCTTCAACATGGGTTTCTTTTTTTAAACCGATAAAAACGTTGTAACCGAACAAAAGAGCATCGCCCACCTGAACAATGTCGCGGGCGATGCAATTGTTTTCCGTTCTTACCCTCACCCTTGCGGCAACGGCCATCTCCGAGCTGCCGAACTCTTTCAGTCTGGCGGTATTCAGCTGCCGGGAGTGTTGTTCAAGGTTCTTTCCCTGTTCCAGAAGCCGTTTTTTGAGGACCTCGTAGGCGCCGCCCTCTGCGACGGCTTTGTCTACCAGGCTTGCTTGAATGTCCTGTTGACGATCTGTCGCCATGATTATTCCTTAGCCGCTTTCTCTGTTAATTCTGCTGTGTTTTCGCTGTTTTCATTTGTGGAAAACATGGCGTTGGCCATCAGTCCGGCCAGCAGCCCAACACCTGCGCCGATGGCGGTGCTACTGACGACAGAGTTGTTTTTGCTGCCGTGAATAACGCCGATACCGGCGCCGATGGCGCTCGCCAGCGGAGTAATTTTTTTTATTGTAAGGTCTTTATCGTCCATCTTCTATCCTCGTTACTGGTATGTAAGCCGATACTGCCGCGCGGCGAGGCCTGAGGCCTCGCAGCTTTAGCTTTACTTACTGGGTAGTAACATCCTGGGCGGTGGCGTCGCTACTTCTCGTGGATTGAGCACCTGCTGAGTAGGCCATTACTTTTTCCAGCAGCGTGGCAATAGTGCCGCTTTTGCTGGCGAGGCCGTCTACCGCTTTACCTATAGACAGGGATTTAGCGAAGTTGTCAAAGAAGTGTTCTTCGCCTCCCACGATATCAATGTGCGCTTTCTGCAGGGCGGTGGCCAATACCTCGGCATTTTCCTTGGCGATTTCCTTACCGGCTTCGATCGAGGCCAGCGCTTCGTTAAAGGCCGTTTCCAGGGTCATACGGAATTCTTCGTGGTCGCGGGCCTTATCGCTCATATTGCCCATGGCTTCGAACTTGTCCACCAGGCCGTCTGCTTCCGCTTTGAATTGTTCACGGGTAACTTCCGCTTTGGCCACGCCGGTCTCGCGAACGGCTTTCGCTTCAGACTCACCTTTAAGGGCAATAACATTGGCTTCGGCAGTGCCTTCTTTTTCCAGTGCGCCGGCTTTGGCTTGCTGAGCTTTCGCTTCGGCTTCACCTTTGGATGCGATTACGCGCGCTTCAGCCACACCTTCTTTCTCGAGGGCATCGGCTTTGGCTTCCTGCACTTTGGCTTCGGCAAGGCCGGAAGCCGCTTCCTCGGCCTGTATGCCTTCTGCCATTTTCTTCTTGGCATCGGCGGTTTTTGCAGCCGCTTCCAGGTCGGCCTGGGCAAGTACGGTAATTTCAACAGATTTGTGTTTAGCCGCAAGCTCTTCTGCTTCTGCTTCCCTAACGGTTTTCACTTTTTCTTCTTCGGCCTTGGCTTCTGCTTCCAGAATTTGAACCTGCTTGATGCGGTCCGCTTCGGACACTTCGCGAACCTCCTTAATTTTTTCTTCCTCGATGGCAACGGTTTTGTCCACGGAAATACGCTCGCGGATCACGTTGGCAATTTCTTTCTTTTCAACTTCAATGGCTTTTTCCGCTTCGATACGCTGCAACTCTACTTCGCGTTCGCGGGAGACAATTTCAAGGTCTTTTGCACGGGTGACTTTTTCCACCTCGATAACCACCGCACGCTGGCGGTTCTGTTCGGCTACTTCGATTTCCCGCTGCTGGTTTTCTTCCTGAACCTTCAGGTCCTGATCCACCAGCAGGGTTGCCATATCAGCTTTTTTACGCTCTTCTTCCTGAATGCGTTTGGTTTCCGCTTCTTCGCGAGCCTGAATACTCAGTATCTCCCGTTGCTGTCGTGCCTCGGCATCGGCCTGTTGACGCTCCAGCTCCAGCATGGCTTCAACGGTTTCCACATTTTTCTTCTTGATGGCGAGCTCTTCATCGCGTTCGAAGATATTGGTTTTTACGTTCTGTGTTGCCGTAAGCTCGGTGATCTTGCGAATACCTTCGGCGTCGAGAATATTGGCTGCATCCAAAGCGGCTTTAGGAGTCTGTTCCAAGTAGTCAATAGCGACGTCTTCCAGAGCATAGCCGTTAAGGTCGTTGCCGATAACCTCAACGATCTTGTCGCGGAAATCCTGACGGTCTTCAAACAGTTTTACGAACTCAATTTGCTTGCCAACGGTTTTAAGGGCTTCTGAGAATTTTGCATTGAACAGCTCATTAACCGCGTTTTTATCCGAGGCCCGATCTGCGCCCAGGGATTTGGCGACTTTTAGTACATCTTCAGGGGTTTCGTTTACGCGCAGATAAAACGCTACGGTGATATCCGCACGCATATTGTCTGCGCAGATCAAACCCTCTTTTCCTCGGCGATCTACTTCCAGAGTGATTAATGATATTCGCATTAATTCTTTCTTGTGGATGACAGGTAGTATCCAGGAGCCGGTAAAGAATACTTTCGGTTTTGAGCCAAGGTCATTTTTAATAAGCGCCACGCCCTGCTCAACTTTTACATAAAAGGCTTTAAATAGCGCCATGATGCCGAGAACGAATAAAAAAACAATGCCGACGGCAAGTATAATCATCGTAAAGAGCGGTAGATGATCTGGCATGGTGTATCTCCTTATTGATTAAATTTAGGTAGGTTATTCGCCTTTAAAGTCATCTTCAGAGATAACTTTATAAAGATTTTCTTCTTCAATGTACTCTAGTAATACGACTCTTTCGCCACGGTTAAAGGTTTCGCCTTTATAGGGTCTTACTTTAACGAGTAAGCCAGCTCCGCCGTCTTCAACGGTAGCTTCACCGAAGTTTTTGTCTACGCGTCCGGTGCGAACAACCGCGGTTTGCCCGACAATTGTTTTCTGAACTTCCTGGTTGGTTGCCAGGAACACGGGGCGTAAGGGCTTTATTATTGCAGCTGTTATTATTGCTGATAGGTATACTGTACCAATAAAAATAGGAATTCCTGCAATAAACTGTAACAGTGCACCAGGGATATAAGGGAATAAAAAGTAGACGACAACAAAGCTGAGTATCCATCCCAATAGGGCGATAGACGTAAGCACGATGGTGATGGGAACGCCGTTGAGGCCAAGCTTGAGAAGCAGGCCTGACATTACGTTGAGGTTGCTCATATCATCGAAATCATTGATGTCGATATCGTCGGGCAGGTCGAGATCCAGGACATCGATATCGATCATGCCCAAAACGGCCAAGGCCCAGTATAGAACGCAGAATACGAGAAGAACTGTGAATACAACCGTTGGAAAAGACGAACATATTTGGTAGAAGGGGTCCATCTTTTCACTAAAAAAAACCGCAAACATCGAGTTCTCCTTGAATCCTGGTTATTGTTGATTCTTATCGTATCTTGCTGCCACTGACAGTGCATCCATTATTAGTGCGCTGCATATTACGGCAAAGATAATGCTGGCAGGGAAAATCCTTTCAAAAGCGATGGCAGCAGAAGTAAACCAGAGCAAACAGCTTATGGGGATGATCGCGCTCAAAAGGATGAGTTGTTCACCCCAGATTTCTGCCAGGCTCCCGCTAATATAGAACAGCAGCCCGAGAATAACCAACCATGGTTCAGAAAACAGGGCTGCCAGTATCAATGAGGCAAGCAGCCCGAGGGAGCGGTGCTCAATGTACCTGGCTCCGTAGCCATCCATTGCAGGCATTTTGAATCCGTAACGTTTCATCAGCTTCTCCTTTTGCATTATCCAGTAATTAAGTGTGCCGTCCATGGCGCATAATAAGGCATCCTGCCTAAAAGTCCTTCTTGTTACCACTCCTGTTCGCCTCCCTGCGACTTTAGGTCGACCATCCTTTCTACCTGCGCTGCTATCAGCAATGGTTCGGTGTTTGATAATATGCTTCACATCCGTGTAGCGACAGGCGAAACTTGTTTAAATTTTATTGCTGCTTTTTTAGCCTCTCCAATACATCTGCCGCGCCGGTAGATGAAGGCCTGATGCCGGCTTTTTCCAGCTTTTCTTGCAGCGAGTCTTGCTTTTCTTCCTGGGCAAGCTCATTGGCTGCTTTGAGTTGCGCATCCTTAAAGGCTTGTTTTTCCTTGATTCGCTCCAGTGAGTCCATTGCCGTGCGAAGCCTTGAGTTGGAGCCAGTGTAACGTTCGGCCACTGCGGCCTGGGCTCGTTGTACGTTTTCGGTAGCTTTTACGGTATCGATCTGCTGTTTCAGCCGCTTTATGTTCTGCTCAGCAGTTTTAATGGCTCGGCGCAGGTCATTGGCATTGACTGCGAAACTCGTCGCGGCCTCTTTTTCTGCTTTGCATTGGTTTTCAAAGCTGGCAATTTTTTCAGCGACCTCCAGAGCCAGTGACTGATCGTCCTGCTTTAGTGCTTCTACCGCATAACCTTCATACTCGCTGATGCTGTTTTTCAGCTGCGCGGCTTTTTCCTCCGCCAGTTTCTGTTTTGCAATGATGGTGGTTAATCCGTCCCTGGATTGTTTTAGCTCTTCCGTGGCGTCGCGAACCTCTTGATCGAGAATGCGTAAGGCATTGTTGTCCACTATGGTTTCGCCAGCTTCGTAAAGCCCGCCTCGCAATGCGGTAATCATCTTTTCCCAGATATTCATGGTCGGTTCCTTCAGGCGCTTACGCCCTGATGCGTGATTAGCATATTGCCGTAGGCTTCTGTTGCATGAATAACATTGGCGGCAAGGGTTTCTATCTCAAACAAAATATTCGGTACTACCGATGTTGCACTCAGGGCGCCAAACATTATGAAGTAGCTTCGGCCGTCACTCAGGGTGTCCAGGCTGATGGTGGATAATGGAAAATACTTGTGAGAGCGCAGCACGGTCTCGTTAAACTTGTTGATGTCTTCCACATCCTCCGTGGGCCACAGTACTGCTTCGACCACAATTTGCTCACCGGCGACGGTAAGAAATAGCGGGAGATCGCCAAATTCGTGCATCACAATGTGTAACGTGGGCTCAACGCCGTCTATTAGCTCAACGCCCGCATTGCCGCTAACGAACAGCTCTTCTTTTTTGAACTCTTCGTAAAGTCTTTCTGTGGACCAGCGTGGTAGGTTCAGTGTCATGGGCTTCTCTCCTGTTTCCATAAGCTGTGTAGGGTTTGGCTGTCGCAACTGCTTTTCCGCACTGGCGAGCAGCTTGGCATTCTCCGGGAGTATCCAGACTTCCTTTTTTACCAGGCCCATATCTCTTAGGCGCTGGCGGTACTCTCGTTGGTAATGTGCAGATGACTTTGCTTTCATGGGTTCTACTCTACGTTGTTACATGTGAGATGTAAAGAGGTTACATGTAATATTTTTTAAGTGTTACATGTAATATATTTTTACCGCATCTTCAAAACGCAAGGCATCATACCGGGAGAGCATGTTTTGCTTCCAGCATGTGCAGTGAATGTTTGTTGGGGAGAGGGAGCGGCGGTGCTCCCCCAAGCTTATTAGAAGCTGAACTCGACGGCAATGCGGTTGTTTCTGGCGGCGATGGCATTCCACTGCCCGGCGGTGAGGGAGCGGTTCAGCGTTGGGTATTCGTGCCGGGGCTCTTCCAGGCCGCTGCTGCGAACGTCTACTGCGATAGTGCCCTCCTTGATGGGGGCAGCATTTTGTTCGAATGTGGTATAGGGCATACTTAAATAATCACTGGCGGAGAAGTCCTGTTCAAGTTCAGAAAGCAGCGTGCATTCCTGAGCAAGGGTCTCAGGCTCAGCCATAAGCCAGTTGCCAGCACTGTCCATTTGCAGGCAGAAGTTACCGAAGTGGATGTTCAGGTCGACATTCCCCGCAAAACCAGCGCTGGCAAGCCGGTATACCAGGTTGCTGATTTTCAGCATTTGCTGTTCGCTGAAGGGTTGACTGTTGAAGTCAAATTGCAGATCGGATTCCAGTGCCCAGCTAATTGTATCGATAAGCCCCCAGTTAGTCTGCGGGGCAGCCTGACTGAATCCTCCCGAGCCGAGGGTTTCCGTAAGTGAGGTGATAAGTTCCTGATTGCTGGTGTTGATATCCAGCAGAGCGTGGTAGTCCGCATTAATTTGTTCCAGTTCGCCCTTGGTGCTGAACAGTTCATATGCCATTAAGGCAAGGCCGAGAAAGATCAGAAACAGTAAAGAGCTGGAGACGAAGGCGGTTTTGCGTTGTTCGGCATTGATTTCTGCGTTCACCACAGACAGTGGGACATCACCAACCGTGGCCTCCTTTTCGCTGCTTTTTACCATCTCTGCGCTCAGGCGTCGTACGATAAAACGCGAGTTGTCTGCTATCTGCTGGCGCACATCAGCGACGTGCATTTCAAACAGGCGCGCGACCTGTGACCTCACCTGCTCAAGAGTGTTGTCTTCTGCTGGTGGATGAATAGGGGTGGCAGCAGGGGGTTGTTGTGACATTCCTTGTTGCGGCGCTTCCTTGTTTTGCTCTACGTGGTCTTGTTCCGTTCGCGCCACGCTTTCGCTGGTTTTGGGCTGAGTTACAGTTGTTGTGTCGCCTTCGGCTTTGGCGCGGGGCACAATCTTAAGGCTGGATAGCACGCGTTCAAGGCCGGCTGGTTTAATTACCTCTTTGGAGAGAATGTCCAAAGCTCCAAGCGCGCGAGCCTGGCCAACGTACACATCGCCCTTTTGCGCGGTGTACATGATCACAGGAATCATTGCTGTATTGGCGTTCGCCTTGATGATTTTCAGGGCCTCAAAGCCATCCATGCCCTCCATGTGGTGATCCATGAAGATTACCACAGGTGTTCGGTAGGTGAGATAACCAAGGGCTTCTTCAGCACTAAAGGCTGCATCGACGGTGAGATCGTAACGCGCCAGCATTTTCTTGAGGCGAATCTGCGCTGTTTTTGAGTCGTCGACAACCAATACTCGTTGCATGTTTGTAAGGCCTTGTTATTTTTGCAATTTATTTAAAGCGGAGCGCGGCAATTGTGCTCTTAATTTAATCAATGTTGCTGCGACTATGCCAGTCCTAAAGGGGATTAATGTGAGCTTGTAGGAGCTTTTTATCGCCAAATGTCGGCAAAGTTTACACTTTTTATGCCTTTTGATTATTGTCATTGCTGTTATCTCTGGCGACACAGTAAAAGTGTAGAATACACTCGCCTCGCTAAAGTGATCTGCCAGGCATTTTTTATCCAACTCTTCAATTCAATACAGCGTTAAATTTTAATCAGGTCATGTTAGAGCTTACTGAGCATATCAGCGGCAATCGTCAGCGGATTTTAAGTCGCATTCTCGTGTTGAGGGTAATCGCATTATTGGTTGCCCTTGCTGTATTGTTTGCGTTCCAATTCTATCTGCAGCGCGAGCTTAATTACAGCTTGCTGTACGGAATTGCATTTTGGGTGCTAATTTACTCCATATTTACCTGGGTACGATTGAAGGGAAGCAAGCCCGTTACGGATATCGAGTTGTTTATGCACCTGCTGGTAGACGGGCTTATATTGCTGGTGCTGGTCTCTTTTTCCGGGCGGGCAAGCAACCCATTCATCTATTACCTGCTGGTGCTGGTTGCCATTAGCGCGGCAATATTCAGCCCAAAGCTCACCTGGCTGTTCGCGGCTTTGTCGGTGGTGGCATATACCGCTATGCTGTTTTTTGATATTGGTGCTCACCTTCATCACATGGTTAGCGATTTTCAATTGCACCTGGTGGGGATGTGGGTGAATTTTGTTGGCAGCACATTTTTAATCACCTATTTTGTCTCTACCCTGGCCACTGCGCTTAGGGATCGGGAATGGCGACTGGCAAAGGCAAGGGAGGCTAACCTGGAGAATGAACAGCTGGTGGGTATCGGTGCGCTTGCAGCTTCAACGGTGCATGCCCTGGGAACACCACTGTCGACAATGGCGGTAACCTTGGGTGAGCTAAAAAATGACAGGCTTCTCGATAGCGACAATGCCGATTTGCTGTTGTCGCAAATAGAGCGGTGCAAACAGACCATGGGTAAGCTCGCGCTGATTGCAGAAAGTAAGGAATCGGGGCAGTATCTTACCTCCGTGGCGCAGTTACTTGAGGAGCTTGAGGAGCATTATCATTTGCTTAACCCACCTATCATGCCGAGCTATGAGCTTGAAGGAGCAGACGGAGCACTGATAAATGAGGGTGAGTTATTGCTTTATGCTTTGATTAACCTGGTTGATAACGCAGTTCGTGCGGCGCGTTCGCAAGTATGTGTCAAAGCACTTGTGCGCGAGGGCGTGCTGGAGTTGAGCATTATTGATGATGGGGCAGGCGTGCCCGGTGATCAGTTGGAGAATTTTGGCAAACCAAATTTTTCCAGGCTCAATGGTGGTTTGGGTATTGGTGTATTCCTGGCAAATACAACAGTAGAGAAGCTCAAAGGAAATATTGTATTGTTCAACCCACAGGAGAGTGGTTCAGGCAAAACAACGGTCATTGTGGAAATACCATTAGCTGAATATGAGTAACAAGAAATTATTTTATTTAGAAGATGATGAGGCGCTGGCGCAAGTCAGCTGCAATGCCTTCGAAAAACGAGGTTTCAATGTTGTGCATTTTTTAAGCCTGGCGGATGTTAATGCTTGTGACGAACTGGAAACCTTCCAGTATGCGCTGCTGGACTTGAAACTGGGCGATGGTAACTCTCTATCTCTAATCGACACGTTGTTACAGGCCAATAGCGGTATGAAAGTTATCGTGCTTACCGCGTATGCCAGTATTGCCACTGCCGTGCAGGCCGTTAAAAGTGGTGCGGTAAATTACCTTACCAAGCCGGCTGCCATTGATGATGTTGTGCGAGCCTTTGACGGCCAGGTGGCGCTTGAGCAGGAGCCTGTTGATGAGCGAAACGATGAAATGTCCTTGCGCCGCAGGGAGTGGGAAACAATCCAGGCGGCATTGGTTGCCAATAATGGCAATGTTTCCGCTACCGCCCGGCAGTTGAAAATGCATCGCAGGACCCTGCAAAGAAAGCTGCAAAAAAAACCCGTCAGTGAATAGCGTCAGTAAATCGGGCCTTGTTACAGGCCTCTTCCTATTAACTTGGCAATAGTTATTGTCAGGTTAATATAATCATGTCTTTAAAACACCCAAGGGCCATGTACTATGGTGCCGCTGCTGTCTATCTGGGGCAACTATGAAGTCCAAATTTACTCAAGGCTCCATTTTTCGACATGTCTGTGTGATGACCTTTGCATCCATGGCGGGCTTGTTGTCCTTGTTTTTTGTCGACCTGGTGGATATGTACTGGCTGAGCCTGCTTGGTATTGTTGAGCTGGCGGCGGCTATTGGTTATGCCGGTTCAATTCTGTTCTTTACCTTGTCACTTTCGATTGGTCTCTCTATTGGCTGTGGTGCCCTGGTCTCTCAGTCTGTGGGGCGCGGGCAAGGTAGTGAGACAAGCGCATTGATTGGCAACCTCTTTGCGATAATTTTTGTTATTACCCTGCCCGTTTCCGTAGTTGTATTTCTGTTTCGGCATTATTTGCTTTCCTGGCTTGGGGCAAGCGGTGCTGCCCACGAATTCGCCAGCGCCTATCTGCAAATAATTGTTCCAAGTTTACCCATACTGGGGTTGGCGATGGCTACCGGTGGGGTGTTGCGTGCTTTTGGTCACGCCAAAGAGTCCATGTATTTAACGCTTGTCGGTGGATTTGTGAATGCAGTGTTGGACCCGTTGTTTATTTTTGCTGTGGGCTGGGGAATTGAGGGGGCGGCCACGGCCTCGGTGTTTGCACGTATTGCCATGGTAGCCTATGGTTTTCACCGGGTAGTTGTGGTTTACCGGCTTGTTGAAATGCCGGTGATGAGCCGCTTGCTTTCCGACGCGCAGGAGTATGTAAGCACCGCTGTTCCTGCGGTGCTTACTAATTTGGCGACACCTATTGGGGTCGCCTATGTTACGGCAATCATGGCGCAGTTTGGCGATAGCGCGGTTGCGGGTAATGCCATTATTTCCAAGTTGCAACCGCTCGCCTTTGCCGGCTTGTTTGCGCTTTCTGCCTCCATCGGACCGATTGCTGGACAAAATTTTGGCGCAAAAAAATATGATCGTGTACTGGAAACCTTGTACAGCTGTATCAAGTTTATTGCCATATATTCAGCAGTAGCCTGTGTAACGATGTTTTTACTGGTGGATGTATTGGTATGGGCTTTTCGGGCCAAGGCCGAGGCAGAGCAGCTGATTCGCTGGTTTTGTTATGGCTTAAGCAGCATGTTCTTTTTTGCGGGCATCACATTTTGCACTAACGCGCTGTTTAATAACCTGCGCCTTGCTCATTGGGCCACTGTATTCAATTTCGCAAAAGCCACCATTTTTACCATGCCCTTTGTTTATTGGGGTGCAAAATGGGGTGGTCCCGTTGGTATAATGCTCGGTCTTTATATTGGCGCGGCTTTGGTTGCGGTCGCAGGGCTTGCCATGGCACATTACAAAATTTCGCGCCTGGGGAAAAGTTTGACAGCTACAGCTTAACAAAAACACTTTATGGGGAATACGATGAAAAATACCGTTCTTAAACTAACAGCTCTGGCGCTTCTCGGAGCGCCTTTACTGGTCAATGCGGGTTCATATCAGGGAGAGGTTAATGCTCACCTGGCGAAAGTGGATGTGGATGAGGGAGACAGCGAAAATGTGTGGGGGCTTGGTGGCGAGTTCTATTTCGCACCCGTTAATACTGATGGGCATCCCTTGGCAGAAGCCGCTTTTCTGGAAGCCGCTTCCGGGGTGTATGCCGGTTATGCCAGCCAAAGCGGTGGTGATGCAACTGTTTCTAATCTTGGGGCAAAAGTTTATATCCCCAACTCCATTGTTTATCTTGGTGCCGAGTATCGCCGGGTAGATGCGGATAATTATGATAACAATGATTGGTCTGTTACCGGTGGTGTCAGGCTGATTGATAACCTGCTTTTAACGACAACCTATAATGACGAAGCGGGTTATGATTTCAACGTGAGTGCCAAATATGTCGCCAAGATCGCCGGAGCTCAGGCGATAAATTTGTTTGGTTCATTTGTGAATGACGACAACAACAGTTTTACCTTGGGTGCCGATTATTATTTCACGCCACAAACGGGAGTGGGGTTTAAAATTGATGACTACGGCTCAACTAGCGACTACACGTTTAACGTAAGCCACTTTTTTACAGAAGTCCTTTACTTGCGTGGTTTTTACACCAGCGGCGAATATGCCAATACTTACGGCCTTAAGGGTGGCTGGCGTTTCTAATGTGCTCTACATGAGAAAGGGCTGCAATGTGCGGCCCTATTTCTTGTTTACCCTCGCCATTAATGCCTCTGCACTTTCTTTGCGTTCAGAATATCGATCTACCAGATACTCTTTTTTATCTCTTAGCAGCAAGGTAAATTTCACCAGCTCTTCCATAACATCCACAATACGGTCGTAGTAGCCGGAAGGCTTCATGTGGTCGTTGTCGTCGAACTCCAGCCACGCTTTTGCAACAGAAGATTGATTAGGAATGGTGAACATGCGCATCCATCGCCCCAAAATACGCATTTGATTGACAGCATTAAAACTTTGCGAGCCTCCACAGACCTGCATCAGGGCCAGGGTTTTCCCCTGGGTTGGACGAACTGCGCCAAGGGAAAGGGGAACCCAGTCGATTTGACTTTTCATAACCCCTGTCATCGCGCCGTGCCGTTCCGGTGAGCACCAGACCATGCCTTCACTCCACAGTGTCAGTTCACGCAGCTCTTGTACTTTCGGGTGTTCGGCGTCTGCATCATCGGGCAGGGGTAGGCCGGATGGCTTGAAAGTGCGGGTTTCGGCACCGAGGGTATTGAGGATGCGAGCGGCTTCCTCAGTAGCCAGCCTGCTAAAAGAGCGAGTACGCAGGGAGCCGTATAAAAGCAAGATTTTTACCGGCGATGGGTTGTCATCTTCGGTAAATAGCTGTTTACGCTCTATCTTTTTGAGTGCTTCTTCTGCGATGTTGGGCAGTTGCGTCATGGGATCCCTATTATTCAAACCAGTGTCTTGTTCTGTTGGCGAAGGCCACCAGGGACAGCATCACCGGTACTTCAACCAGTACCCCGACAACCGTTGCCAGGGCCGCACCCGACTGCAAACCAAAAAGGGAGATGGCGACTGCCACCGCCAGCTCAAAAAAGTTTGAAGTGCCTATCATGCACGCCGGGGCGGCGATGTTGTGTGGCAGCTTCATGGATTTTGCCAGCAAGTAGGCGATTGCGAATATGCCATAGGTTTGAATAAGTAGAGGAATCGCGATCAGTACAATCGTTGATGGCTGGGCGAGAATAGTTTTTGCCTGAAAGCCAAACAGCAGTACCACTGTGGCTAACAGACCAATGATGGACCAGGGTTTTAAAACATGCAGGCAGTGCGTCAGGCGCTGATGATTGTCTGCGCTGTCGAGCATTTTTCGCGTGATTGCGCCGGCTACCAGAGGAAGTAAAACATACAACACAACGGATAGCAGCAGTGTCTCCCACGGTACCTGAATATCGCTAATGCCGAGCAAGAAAGCCGCGATGGGGGCAAAGGCAAATATCATGATCACGTCGTTAACGGAAACCTGCACCAGGGTGTAGTTTGGGTCACCCTTGGTTAGCTGGCTCCATACAAATACCATAGCGGTGCAGGGGGCAACGCCCAGAAGGATCATGCCGGCGATATATTCAGAGGCGCTGGCAGGGTCTACCATGTCTGCAAATAAAATTTTGAAAAACAGCCAGCCCAGCGCTGCCATGGTGAAGGGCTTGATTAACCAGTTAATTACCAGCGTGAGTATCAGGCCTTTTGGCTTTTTACCGATATCTTTAATGGAGGAAAAGTCCACTTGTATCATCATTGGATAAATCATGATCCAGATGAAAATGGCGACGGGTAAATTGACATGGGCATACTCCAGGCTGGCGAAAAACTGGAAGATGCCTGGGAAAAAATACCCCAGGGAAACGCCTGCGATAATGCACAGGCCCACCCACACGGAGAGGTAGCGTTCAAATATACCCATCAGTTTTGCTCTCCAATTGTTTGAAGCTGCGCTTCCAGTTCAGTATCGCTCAAGTGATTAATATCCAGTTCCAGCATGGCATTCACTCGCGCTTCGATGGTGGCCATAACGGCCAAAAAGGCCGATTTGATTTGTTCTTCGCTGCCTTCAAGTTTTGAGGGGTCTGGCAGCCCCCAGTGGACCTGGATACTTTTTCCAAACCATACCGGGCAGGTCTCTTTTGCGGCGCTATCACATACCGTAAAGACTACATCGGGTGCATAGGCTTCGTGCTCATCCCAGGACTGGCTTTTCAGGCCATCAGTGGAAATACCCTTTTCCTGCAGGTATTTGATGGATAGTGGATGAACCTCGCCAACTGGGGAGCTACCGGCACTGCGAGCTTCAAGTTTGCCTTGGCCGAGGTGGTTGGTGATGGCTTCGCCGAGAATGCTGCGGCAGCGATTGTGGGTGCAAATGTAGAGGATTTTCATCGGTAACTCCTGAAGTTTTTTGCTTATTGGCAGCGTTGCGGGCGTTGTTTCATGCTCAACAGCCTGTCGCGCAAAGGTTGCAGCTTTTGTGAGTCGACCTGCGCGGCCGACTGAATTTGACCAAGGGCCCAAGGGGGGAGGGCGTCGTTCAGATGATAGAACACCCAGCGCTCTTGCTTGCGATCACTGAGAACATCACATTCGCGTAAATAGGCAAGGTGGCGAGAGATTTTAGGCTGGCTGAGGTTCATCGCCGCCACCAATTCACACACGCACAGCTCTCCTTCAAGGTGGATCAGTTGGGTGCAGACGAGCCTGGTCTCATCAGAGAAACATTTATAGAGGCACAGCGGGGTCATTACTTGAGTCTCGGGTTTGAATGGGGATAGTATTTTATCTTTCATATATATGCAATTTCATATATATGAAATTTTAATGACACTGTGCGCTGGATAATTCTGGCCATTCGTTGATAATTGACCTGGCAGGCTGTTGAAAACCTACCTTCGCTCTAATACCTCCATCGGCGCAGGTGATCGTTTTATCGCTGGTTTTTGCCTGGCTTTTTTCAACAGCCTGCCAGCAAGAGCTGCGGTAAAACAATAAACGAACACCAAGGAGATTCTGCTATGTCCCAGTGTGCATTGATTACTCATTCTGTGTGTGCCAAGCACGATATGGGTGATGGTCACCCTGAGTGCCCAGAGCGCCTCGCAGCGATTAATGATGCGCTTATCAGTGCTCGCCTGATGGATTTTCTGCAGGTACATGAAGCCCAGGCTGCAGAGAAACAGCATATTGCCAGAGCGCACGCTGCAGAGCATATAGAAAATGTATACCAGCGTGCGCCCAAGCGGGGCAGGGTTGCATTGGATGCTGATACGGCGATGAACGCATACTCTCTTGAGGCCGCGTTGCGAGCGGCCGGTGCGGTGGTTCAGGCCTGCGATATGGTAATGGCGGGAAAAGTGAAGTCGGCCTTCTGCGCCGTGCGCCCGCCAGGGCATCACGCGGAGTACGACCGGGCAATGGGTTTTTGTATCTTTAACAATATTGCTGTCGGTGCCTATCACTTGCTGGAAGAGTATGGTTTACAGCGGGTGGCTGTAGTTGATTTTGATGTGCACCATGGCAATGGTACAGAACATATTTTTGCCAATGAGCAGCGTGTACTGCTTTGTTCTTCCTATCAATATCCTTTCTACCCATACCGTTATGGTCCCTCGCTGGAAGGGCACCGCGTTAATGTGCCTCTTGATGCGGGTAGTGGCAGTGAGGAGTTTCGCAGCGCTGTTAGTGAGCAGTGGCTTCCTGCGCTGGATAAATTCAAACCGCAGTTTATATTATTCTCCGCCGGTTTCGATGCACACCGCATGGACCCATTGGCAAGCCTTAACTGGAGCGAAGAGGACTTTGCCTGGGTAACATCCGAGGTGAAAGCGCTGGCGAACAAGCATTGCCAGGGGCGCATTGTCTCCTCTCTGGAAGGTGGCTACGACCTGCACGCTTTAGGCGTATCAACGGTGGCACACATATCATCGCTATTGGGCCTATAGCTGGCAAACCGATTTGCTTTTGATACCGTAGAAGTAGACGGAGGCGAATTATGTCAAACACCTATCCAGGCTCAATCGAAAAAAACTCAACAGGCCCTTTAAGCATTTTTTACGACAGTAAGTGCCCGCTGTGCGTTGCTGAAATGGAGGCACTAAGAGCAAAGGATACGCTTGGTCAAATTCTCGCAGAGGATATTCACGATCCAGGTTTCGGTGAACGGCACCCTGATATTGAGCTAAGCGCAGCCATGAAAGCCTTGCATGGCAAAAGCGATGGGCGTTTGCTTGTCGGTTTGGATGTGAGTAAAGAGGCGTGGCACAGGGTTGCGCCAAAGAGTTTTAACAGTCGCTTGCTGACGCTTGCCAGGCGCCCCTTATTTCGCAAACTTTCAGACACCCTCTACACAATGTTTGCGCGCCATCGTTATTTTATTTCCTTTGTGTTTACGGGGAAAAGAAACTGCCAGCAGTGCAACTTTTCTCCGGACTCGCCAGATAATGGATCGCAGGGATAACAGTGTGGTTTAAATCACATTTGCTTATCCTCGCTGGTGACATTAATCTTTAATAAAAGCGTAATACCGTCGTCTAATACACATTTCTTTAATGACTTGTTGGTATAGTGGATTACCTGTTACCAGCGCAGGGGAGCAAGATGCAAGGCTCAATGCAAGAGGCCTATTCCAGAGTTCGTCAGCAAACGGAGCACTTAACGGAGTCATTAAGTGCCGAGGATATGACGGCCCAGTCAATGCCGGATGCCAGTCCGGCAAAGTGGCATTTGGCCCACACCACATGGTTCTTCGAAACATTTATATTGGTTCCTCACCAGCCTGAGTACAAGGTGTTCAACGAACATTTCCAGGTGCTGTTTAATTCTTACTACGAGTCTGTTGGAGACAGACACCCCAGGCCGAAAAGAGGCTTGCTTACTCGCCCTGCACTGGCGGCGGTGCGGGAATACCGTTTGTATGTTGATGATCAAATTCGCCGCTTACTGGCCCTCCACGAAAATGATGCGATACATAAATTGTTAATGGTTGGCCTGCATCATGAAATGCAACATCAGGAATTGTTGCTAACGGATATCCTTCATCTGTTTTCATTTAACCCCCTATACCCGGTGCTTATGGACAGGCCGATAGGTCAATTAAGCAGCAAGCAGATTCCCCTGGAAATGCATTCCGTTGAAGGTGCTCTGACAGATATTGGCGCGCTGACTGAAGGCTTTAGTTATGACAACGAAAAGCCACGGCACCGTAGCTACGTAAATTCATTTAAACTTGCCAAGCGCTTGGTCACAAACGGTGAGTGGCTGGAGTTTATGGCCGACGGTGCTTACCAAAACAGTTTGCTCTGGCTTTCTGATGGTTGGGCATGCTGTCAGCGAGAGCACTGGCATGCCCCATTGTATTGGCGAACGCATGACGAGCAGTGGATGCAATATGGTTTGGATGGATTAAAAGCGCTCGACCTTAATGCGCCTGTTTGCCACATAAGCTATTACGAGGCCGATGCTTTCGCCCGGTGGTCTGGCAAGCGCTTGCCCAGAGAACAGGAGTGGGAGTTGTGTGCTTCAAAACAAAAAATTCAAGGTAACTTTTTGGAGCAAATGTGCTGCCGTCCCGTTGCTGCCACTGGAGATGCAGTGATTCAACAATTATACGGGGATGTTTGGGAGTGGACGCAAAGCGCCTATTCGGCGTATCCAGGTTTTAAAGCGGAATTGGGCGCGCTGGGTGAATACAACGGCAAGTTTATGGCGAACCAGTTTGTGTTGCGTGGCGGTTCATGTGTAACACCCTTAATGCAGATGCGTTCCAGCTACAGAAATTTTTTCCACCCTCACCAAAGATGGCAATTCAGCGGCTTACGGCTTGCTGAGGACTGCTGACTACCACCTATAATCACTTACCCGCTAGAAGGAGCCGACATGTCCAGCCGTGCCTTGCAGCAAGACATTAGTATTGAAGACAGTAACAACGAATGCAATCACGATAGTAGCAAGGCATTTGAACGGGATGTGATTGAAGGTTTAAAACGGCCCGTAAAACAATTATCGCCAAAGTACTTTTACGATGAGCAAGGCTCATCTTATTTTGATCAAATTTGCCAGCTTGAGGAATATTATCCTTATAAAACGGAATTGCGTTTATTGCCACTGGTTGCCAGGGATTTAAGCCGTCTCCTCAAGCAGCAGTATTCCGTTATTGAGTTCGGTGCGGGTTCTTTGCTAAAAATCCGGCCCATTTTGGATTGGGTAAAGGGCGTAAAACAGTTTATTCCCATTGATATTTCCGGACGCCATTTGCGTGAAGCCTGCGCAGATTTGGCGCCGGACTATCCGAACATTAATATCCGCCCTGTTGAGGGTGATTTTACCCAGCCTGTAGCGCTGGGGGAAACGCTGGGTAAACCTCTGGGCTTTTTCCCGGGCTCAACCATCGGTAATTTTACACCGGGGCAAGCTGAATCATTTTTAAAATCTGCAAAGAAAACCCTCGGTATGGCTAGTTATCTGATTATCGGCGTGGACACAAAAAAATCCACGCAAATACTGCATCGCGCATACAACGATGAACCCGGGATTACTGCGAAATTCAACCTGAATATCCTGCATCGTATAAACCGCGAGCTGGGTGGGGATATCCCCATCGAGAACTTTGAACATTATGCCCATTACGATACCCTCGAGGGCTGCATAAAAATGCACCTTGTCAGCTTAAAGCATCAGCAATGCAATGTTGCCGGAGAGTCGATACAGTTTGTGAAAGGGGAAAGTATTCACACCGAGAGTTCATACAAATATCGGCCGGATGAATTTATTGCACTGGCAAGCCGAGCGGGATGGCAATGTGAGCAGCAGTGGTTGGCCGAGGGAGAGCTTTTCAGCACTTTTCTGTTTAAGTGTGGATAAGCACAGGCGGCCCCTATGCTGGCTGAGATCTTTTTTTGACGAGCGCCGTGCTGGTAACCTTCATGCGCTTTTTTATAAGGTAGAGAGGCCGGTGGTGCTTGAGTGGTCGAGCCTGAACCCGCAGTTTATTGCCATTGATTTTCTTTCCTTCGACGGTACTGTGCGTGTGCGCTTTTATCAAGGTGGTAGCGAAATCAAGCGTTGCGGTTCAGGGGCGCTTGCGGTGGCTGCATTTGTTGATCAGGAATATGGCCTGCGTGGTGCGCTGAAGCTTGTCACTTGCTGCGAACAAGTGAGACTACAAAAGTCTGTTGGCGATAGTTATGCTTATGGTTCCAGGCCATTGCCTCAGCGCTTGCTAAACCCTGCTGGGCTGTGGGCAGGCCTGTTGCATGCAGCGCCTCTTGGCGGTGCTTTGTGTGGTGGCTCTGAAGACTATGTGATACTGGAGCTTGAAAGTGAGCAAAGTATTGCTCTGCTCACGCCGGATTTTGCGGCGATAAAGCAGCACTCAAAAAGAGCGGTGATTGTAACTGCCGAAGCCGGAGAAAAAAGAAGCTACGTGATGCGCTATTTTGCCCCCCAGTATGGAAATGATGAGGACGCGGCTACGGGCTCAGCCAATGTGCAACTTATGCGTTACTGGTTTCGGCGTGGTTTCCGCGGAGAGCTAAAGGCTGTTCAGCTTTCAGACAGTGGAGGAGCCTTCTCCGGGTGCTGGGCCAACGGAGTGGTCAAGCTGTGCGGTAGAGCCCGTGTTGAACAGCGCAACAGGCCCTAGTCGTTTTACCTTGTCTCAAGAGGTAGTTAAGCCGTTTGTGTCTATGAATCAGTGGTTGCTCGCCGCTAGGTATATTGTTCGCACAGGTGCTTGTAAGACGCCACTGTTGTGGGGTTCTGCCTGAAAGCGCTTCAAAGTCGCCGCTTTCCTCGCCATAGGTTATACTTCGCGCTTCAGGAGACAAAGCAAATGGCACAGACAACCTTCGCAAACACCCGTGGAGTTGCTCATAAAGGCAGCGGTGGTATGAGTATGGTATTCCCCGATGTATGCAAAACCCCTTCTCCTGGCGGGCCTGTCCCCATTCCTTACCCCAACATCGGAAAAGCCTCTGATACCGCCAAGGGTCCGAAATCCGTGAAGGTGGATAAAAAGATGCCGATGGTCAAAGGGGCACAGTACTCACGCAGTGCCGGTGACGAAGCAGGTACTCTCAAGGGGGTTGTGAGCAGTGATCAGATGGGTGTTTGCGAGTTCATGATGTACTCCTTCGACATCAAGTTTGAAGGTAAAAACGTATGTCGCATGGGTGACCCCCTGTTTCATAATAAGAAGAACATAATGGGCTGAACTGCTCAATTCCGCTACAATATCCAACCTCCTCAGCGACTAACATCAGAATAAGCGATAGCTATGAAAAGCATTTTTTTCGGCTTGTGGGCCTTTACCCTTTGCAGCACTGCCAATGCATCGTTGATATCTACCTATTTTAAAGACGAAGACGGTCATACCAAGTGGCAACATGTTGCCAACTTTTCCGGTTCAGTGCTTATTACACTGCTTTCCATTACCTTAGTTACACTGATCCTCAGTTACCGCAATACCCGTCGGGCTAACCGCGCCCTCAATGAAATCCGCATGGGCCTGGAAGACCGGGTTCGCGAGCGCACAGCAACGCTGGCCGAAGCCAATGAAGCGCTGGAAGGCGAGATAAGCGAGCATCGAGAAACCATGGCTCGTTTGCAAACATCGCAGGGTTACATTAAAAGCATTGTTGATTCCATGCCGCTGATGCTTATTGGCTTAAATGAGAATATGGAAATTACTCAGTGGAATTATTCATCGGAAAAAATTACTGGAGCAAAACGTGAGCAGGTGCTGGGCAAGAACCTGTGGGAAGCCTATCCGACTATTACGCTCTCGCCTGAGCAGGTTCAGGATGTTCTTATAAATAAAAAGAATACCACCATAAAGTACAGTCAGCGCGGTCAGTACTATTTCGACATGACCTTATATTCACTGCAAGGCAACAGCGATGTCGGTATTATTATTTTGCTGGAAGATGTTACCAAACGGGTAAAAGCAGAAAACCGTCTGATTGAGTTGGATAAAATGGCTTCCATGGGTGAACTTGCCGCTACCATGGCCATCGACGTGGGTGCGCCCTTGCAGAATATGATGGTAAATTTGGAATGTCTGCAAAGCTCAACAGAAAAGGTTGACCAGCAGCGCTTAAAACTTTGTCTGGACTCTGCTTTGGAAAACGGCCAGCAGGCAGATGCGATTATGGAAAACCTGATCGCATTCTCGCAGCAGCAGGGCGGGGAATTACAGTTGAGCTCCATTCCCGAAATACTTGACCATACAATAGAGCTGGCAGGGCGAGTACTGTCGATCTCCTCTGGTTTAAAATTTCGCGATGTTGAGTTAAGCAAAGAATACCAGCAAGGTATCAGCAGGGTTCCCTGTCAAAAAGCTGAGTTGCAGCAGGTTTTCCTTGGCATATTCCGCCATGCTTTGCATGCTTTGGGTGAATGCAATCGAGAAGAGTTCTCTCCGGCAATTTCCATTAGTGTTAATGAGTTTTATGACGCTATCTGGATAAAGGTAAATCACAACGGCAAAGGTTTAAGTGCCGAAGAGCAGCAAACGATATTCGAACCTTTCTTCCTCAACGATACAACGCCGCAGGTAAGCTCTACCATGCAGCGTTTGTCATTTGCTCATTTTGTGGTAACGGAGCATCATCACGGTCACATGGCCGTTACTTCCGACCCTGATGTGGGAACTACATTTCACGTTCAGATGCAGGTTCGATAAGTCTTGAGGGATGATACGGGCCCGGAGGGATACGGGTGTTGTCCAATATAAAAACCTCTCTTGCTGCCCGCTCTGCCAGAGGACGATAGTCCGGGAATGCGCGGGTCCAGGCGGCTGAAATCGCATCGCCTATCAATTGCCCCAAAGCGTTATTGCTATTAACGTGAGCATCGCTTGACGACTTGTCTACCCGTTTTGTTGCGGCCCATATTTTATTTCCAGCACTGGAAACCAATTCAAATTTTATTTCTACGCCAGTGGTAGAGTCGATCAAGACATACTTTGTATCCCACTCTTCAACGGTGATATACAGTATTGCATTCGCTCCGAACATGTTGGCCAGTTTCTGCGCTTGCATGGCGTGGACATCCGTTGCTTCGTAGAGCCCTTCGTGCTCCAGTACAAATTTCACCGTATTAACCGGGAACACATAATAACCTTCATCGGCCAGCACGGTTGGCAGTATGCTCAGTAAGGTTCCTGGTGCATAAATATTGACGCTGCGATTAACGCCGGGAACGATTAAAATTGAGCGAACACCGGCTTCATCAAAGGCATCCTGATAGGGATTTTTCGTGTTCGTACTGGTTTCACAGGCACTGACAAGAACGAAACATAGCAATATATAGAAACGATGGATGTAGTTATGAGCCACTGTTTTCGACTCCCTGTAAATTGCTAATCAGTGCTGACATAAAATCCCGGCTCTCCGGCCAGGCGTCATGTTCCTTTTGGTAATATTCCACCGCTGTAGCCGAATCTCCTGCCTCAAGAAAGTAGGTGCCGACTTCTGCGTAGAGCCCGGGAGGAATAAGGGCTCCTTGTTTTTCCAGGTTATTAACATGCTTAACCAGCCGGGCTCGTATTTGTTCGTGTTCTCCTGGCCGCTGGTAATAGTGGTAGAGACCATCGGAATAACTTCCCCACTGGTAGTTGCTGCTTTGCGACGCGCATCCGGCCACGCAAAGCAAGGCCAGAGAAATCAGAACAAGTTTATTCATGGTATTTGCAAGGCTTTTGTTGCTCCGTCACCCAGATAAATCTTGGTGCTGAGAACAGTTTCTCCGTTGTTTTTTAATTCAACAATGTGACTTCCACTTAAGACACGCAGCTCAGCCACACCCGTAACATATTGATCTGCTGTACCCATGGGCAGCCCGTCGATATACACGGCGTAAGTAGAGGTGAGCTGTGTTTCACTTTTTGGCGTAAAAGATATCGCTGGGCGTAAATCCACCGTTTCCTGTTTTGCGATGGGCTGTTTCACGCAGGCGCTTGCGTAAGCCAGCAATAAAACAGCGAAACACAATGCAACTATCCTGGTAAAAATTTTCATTATTGAATCTCCTGTATAACTAACTGGCTCGGCTTGTAGGGTGCAATATTACCGTTGACGACCTCTATGACACTTCCTTCGTCGGCCTCAGTGTTGCCGAACATCGATATCACTTTTACGCGAGCGATTTTTTTCCCAGGCAGTTGGATCATAAACCCTGTCTGTTCTGATTTTACGGTCTTACCGCGCAGCAATACATCGAACTCCATACCCGGTTTAACTCCCTGACTCATTCCTCCGCCCATAAATACAACGCCGTCTTCCATGGCGAGAATGCTGGATTGCCATGGCTTGCTGGCGGCCAGTTGCGTGAATTCATTTACTGCCTCGGCTATGGCAATAGAGATAGCTCTGTCATTAATAGCCGCATCGTAGTCTGCTTTAGAGCCAAAGCCGGCAACATTAACATTTTCTATTGAGGCTTCTCCTGAGCCACTGAACGCAGCGGAAACCTGGCCAGTAACGGCGTCTACCAGACGCAGATCCACTTTGGCGTACGCCGTCTGTTTTTTACTGGATGAGAGGAATCCGGACTCTCCGGTCGTTCTTCGGCCAAACTCGGTGAGAGAACCAATAAGCAAGGCGTCCACCCCTACCAGCTTGAGCTCTTGTCCGGTGAGTGCAGCCTCGTCCTGCAGGCGTGAAATATCCGGTCGCTCAAACACCAGAAAATTACCGGATTCTGTTAGTGATTTGGAGAGCATATCCGTAACCTGTTTTCCGAGTACGTCTTCGTGAGTGTCACGCAACAGGCTTTTACCGTGCAGGGTTTCATTGGTGATACGTCCCAGAGCCACTTTTCGCTTGAGGTTCAGCTTTTGCAACTGGGATTGTTGTAATGCTTGCTGTTGTGCCTGGCGCTGCTCTTGCTGGGAATAGGCACTTTCTTTTTGCTCAATTGGAGGGGATTGACTGGCGCACCCGGCAAACACCGCGGCTGCAAGCGCTAACGCCAGGGGCTTGAGTATTAATGAGTAGTTCATAATGTAGTCCTTCTTGTGTAAACCTGGGCTGCAAGCCCTGTTTTGCCCGCATTTACTCAATGCTGCAAGCTTAATGTACGGAACTATTGGCCGTTGGTATGTGTTGGAGTGTTATGTGCCAGTTACAAATTGAAACGCATAGTGCCCAATGCCCCTTGCAGAAAGCTCTGTGACAGCTCACTTCATCAGAGCCGCCGCCATTGCCCATAGGGCAATGTAAGCCCTTGAAATACCAGTAAATTCACGCATTTGCGCCAGTATTTCATGGGCGCGCAATTAAATGGATTGGCTAGTCTATTTAATTGCCGGGTGAATAGTTACCGAACTTGCGGCATGGACAGCTCGGCAGGCAGCTTGAGAAAAGCTGATCTCAGGTGGCCAGCTCAGCGACCTTGTACTCCTTGCTCATTGATTGCTGGGCACCAATGGGCACGGGTTCGTAGTGACTGAACTCAATAGTGAACGAGCCTTTTCCTCCCGTCATCGATTTTATTCTGGACTGGTAGTCAAATAATTCCGCCAGCGGCAGTTTTGCTGAAATCTGCACGCGCTGCTTGGTGGTCGGCGTGGCATTGGTCACTATTCCCCGATGAGAGGAGATATCGCCAGTGATATCGCCCATTGCTTCTTCCGGGGCGATAACTTCTGCGTCTACCATTGGCTCTAGAATCACGGGTACGGCTTTGCTTACCGCATCCAGAAAGGCCTTCCGCCCAGCGGCAACAAAGGCGATTTCTTTGGAATCCACATGGTGATGTTTACCATCGTATACGGTGACCCGGATATCCTGCATGACAAAACCGGCTATGGCGCCTTCCCTCAGTATCTGGCGAACACCTTTCTCCACCGCCGGGATAAACTGGCCTGGAATAACTCCGCCAACAACTTTATTGACAAACTCGAAACCTTCGCCCCGGGGCAGGGGCTCTATTTCAAGGAAAACCTCACCAAACTGACCTGCGCCGCCACTTTGTTTTTTGTGACGGGCATGTCCTTTTGCCGTCCGGGATATGGTTTCCCGGTAGTCGATGGTGGGAGGCGTGGTATTGACAGCGACATTGAAGATGTTTTCCATTTTCTCTAAAGCGATGCGCAGATGGAACTCTCCAACGCCATGCAACACTGTTTCGTTCAAGTTCACCCGGTGTTCTACTCGCAGGCTGGGATCTTCTGCGGATAGTTTTTTTAAGGCTTCAGAAAGCTTCTGCTCATCGCCACGACGGGTGGTCTGAACCGCTAAGCCATACATCGGTGCCGGGAATATCAGTGATTGTAAGTGGATCTGATCTTCTTCGTGAGAGTCGTGAAGCACGGAATCAAATTCAATGTCATCTACTTTTGCAACTGCACAGATATCACCAGGCAAGGCACTTTGAATTTCCTTGCGTTTGTCCCCCTGGATTTTGTAAAGGTGACTCACTTTAAATGCTTTTCGGCTGTCGCCAATAAATAACTGGCTGTCTGGCTTTAGCTCACCCTGATGTACGCGCATGATGGCAAGGCGTCCCATAAAGGGATCTACAGTAACCTTAAAAACATGCGCCAGAATATGGTCTTCCGCTTTTTCTGAAAGCTGCACGGCTTGTTTCCCGTTTAAAAACAGCGGTGTGTTACCTTCAAGTGGGTTAGGCATTAGCTCGGTGAGCACTCTAAGCAGCTCGGGAATACCGGTTCCCTCACGCGCTGAGACGAAGCAAATGGGAATGAGATGTTGGCTTCGAAGGGCGGCCTCAAATGGGTCGTGAAGTTGCTCCGGCTGCAATTCCTCTCCTTGTTCCAGATAAAGAGCCATCAGGTCTTCATCCACCTCTACTACCTGGTCTACCAGCGCGTCGTGAGCCTGGCTAACGCTGCAAAATTCTGTGTCGGTTTTTTGTGGTGAAAAATAACAGTCAACAATGGATTGGTGACCGGGTACGGGAAGGTTTAAGGGCAGGCATTCCTTGCCAAAGCGATTTTGGATTGCCGAGACGAGTTCGCTCAAGTCGTCATCGCAGGAATCTATTTTATTAACGATTATCAGGCGGCACTTGTTTCGCTTCTCCGCCACGCTCATTATTCTTTCGGTGACCATTTCTATGCCGGCTTGCGCATCGATTAGCACAGCAACGCTCTCAACCGCTGGCAGAATACTGATGCTTCGGCCGACAAAATCAGGATACCCCGGTGTATCCAGGATGTTCACCTGAACTTTATTTCGAGTAAAGCTGCATACGCTGGTTTCCACCGAGTGTTGTAATTGCTTGGATTGCGGATCGTGATCAGTAACAGTAGTGCCGCGCTCGATTTCTCCGAGGTTGTTAATGGCGCCACACTCAAACAGCAGTCGTTCGATCAGGCTGGTTTTACCGCAGCCAGTGTGTCCAGTGAAAGCGATATTTCTGATAGATTCAGTCGTATTCATGACTCTGCCCTGCCTTATTCTTATGTGTTCTTCCATTGCTGTCCCACAAAGCATACAACATGGATTCGGTGTTTGTTACTGCTACCTTCGCCAGCATCGCGCCATGGATGGCGCTTATTAGAGCAACGCAGGAGCAGTTGCCGGTGGATGCTGGCGTAGAGCTTACAGGGATGTACTTGCAGCGTGTAGCAGTGGCAAATACCGGATTCATGTCTGCGCCAAAGCTCGTAATCTCCAAGCCCTTTTAAAATCGAGGGTTTCGACCTGGCGACGAAATAGTTTATGGGACAGCTATGGTGTTCTTCATTAGTTTGACTGAATCTTACCCATACTGGTTGATAAAAATCAAAGGTGTTTGTCGGCTTTGGCGCGTGCTTTTTCCTGCAGCTTGAAAAGCATGAATTGTGTATTGGTGAAATTGATGAAGTGGTGGTGAAAAACGCTATATGTTTTTACTAGAGGCCTGATGATAAAAGCCGTTGGTTTTGTGTGTTATTTAAAATCTCTATATATTTCAATGAGTTAAAAGTGTTTTACAAGTTGGCACAGTTCCTGATATATCCAGCGCGTATCAGCAAAAAATTTAAAAGATTGCACCGCGATCGCAAACAATTTTTAGGAAAGGTTATCAGGAGATCATCATGACTAAGTTTATTTCCAACACAGTATTCACCGTTGTTATTAGCAGCTTTGTTGCATTAAGCGCCAATGCGGACGAAGGCAAAATACAGGCATCCTCAATTGAGGCCGTTCAAAGCTACACGCTTACATTGCTCCCCGTTGCCCAGCGTAAGCTTAGTGAGTTCGAAGCGGAGATTGAAACTATCGAAGTTGAAAAATCGGTGCAAAGCGATTCGACCACAGTGCAAAATCAGGAAGAGGCGATTGAGCAAAGTTTGTGGGCGCTTAACTACTAATTATACTAATTATTATTCATTTGATTGAAAAGGAAAACGACGATGAGCCGATTTATGATTAATACCTTGCTTGCTATGATTTTTTCTGCCGCAACAGTATCAGCAGATGAAGGCGCTTTCAGTGTTAGCGCAGAGGGAAATGGAATGGCCTTATTGCCTGTTGCTGAGGCCAAGCTAATGGAACTCACGGCCGAGATAGACAGGACTATAGTTGTGCAGCACAGTGAGTTAAAGCAAAGTGCAGATAAGCCATAGCGATGGTAAAAACTCCCCCTCAAACGTTGTGTTACACTACTTGTCCAGAGTAACACAGCGTCTTTTTTTTAATGTTCAGATACATCGCCTTTTGTCTTTGCTTATTTCTATTTTTTTCCCAGATTTCTCAGGCTGAAAGCCGAGAGGATACGGAGCGTTGGCAAGCTGTTTTTCTTGGCGAAAAGAAAATAGGTTATCGCTCGGTTAAAACCGAGTTTAGTAAAAAGCGGGTATTCACACAGGAGGTGCTTGAGATTAAAACCAAGGTGCCTGGAGAGCCTGCAAGAAAATCCAAAATCACGCTGGAGTATGAAGAAAACCGAGACGGCAGCCCTTTGTCCGTGAAAAAGCAGGTGCAGTCTGAATCCGCAAATTATGTGATGCATGGGCGGATTCGCGGTGGTGAACTGCAGGTGACGCTGAGGTCTCAGGGAAATACTACAAAGCAGAACTTTCCTGTACCGGATAATTTTTTAATGCCCTATGGTTTGCAAATGAAGCTTGTCGCGCGCGCGCCTGTGCAAGATACATTTGAGTATAGCTCATGGAGCTTTAGTAAGTTGGCATTCGAAAATCATGCAATCACTTGGCGAAAGCAGGCATTGCCAGAGTCTCCCGACGTTTTTTGGCAGCTGAGCAAAACACGAGAAGGTGTTTCCGAGCCTGCTTTAATTTTCGCAGATAAAAACTTTGTGGTGTTGCGTGAGCGATCCATTGTCGCCGGAGAGGCCTTCCTCATGGATACTTGTGATAAAGCCTGTGCCATCGCCGGTTCAGCGCCGTTGAAGAATGTTTACAGCCAGCTGATTCGTTCGCCCTATAAAATACCCGAACAGATACTGAAAAAACGTATTCGTTATACACTGCAAAGTGAATATACCCTTGACCCACCGGCAACCTTTGAACAAAAAGTGGATTTAATTCCCGGCGGAGCCAGGGTTGAAGTCTGTCGGGATTGTGGCGATGAGCCCTCACCAAGTGAAGCAGAGCTTGCAGCAGCCCTGGAGGATAATTTTTGGCTGGACTTTAAAGACCCTGTACTTAAGGCGCGTGTTGATAAGCTAAAAGGGCAACAGCCGGTAGTCGCTGAAAAGTTGATGACGCAACTGGAGACCTTTGTTACAAGGCATATGAAGAAAGGCCCCATCGACTATTCCGGTTATGCTTCCGCTTCTGAAGCTTACAGAAGCAAGAGTGGGGATTGTACAGAGCAGGCGGTGCTGCTGGCTGCTTTGGCGAGGGCGGCTGGCGTACCTGCTAGAGTAGCAATAGGGCTGGTCTACTCCAACGAACGATTCTATGGCCGTTCCTATGTGTTTGTGCCCCATGCATGGGTTCAGGCCTGGGTGGGAGACAGATGGGCGAGTTATGATAGCGGAATGGAGGAATTTACCTCGGGCCATATTGTGCTTGGTTTAAGCAATGGTGAGCAGGGGAAATATATGGCGGTAATGAGGCAGCTGCGCGCCTTGGAAATTACTTCGGCAGCGCAGCTAAAAAAGAACAAAGAGTAATTACTCTTCGATAACAGGCAGTTCTTCCAGGGCTGGTTCTTCAACGGTTTCGACGTCAGAAGCTTCACTGGTGTCGCGGCTCTTCACTGCGCCCATTACTGTCATCTCTTCCAGCTGATAGGCTGCATCTTCAGCCAAAACGGTGGTGGAACCAAAAGTAAAACATAAAGCCACAATGGCCAGTATTACTGATTTAGACATATTATCTCCTCGCCCTTGGGCGCAATTCATTTTGTGACTGGACGCTCTGAGTGATTCAGCATAATTCAGGCCAGTAACGTGTATCAGTTATGTTTTTCTTAGCTCAACGGAAATTCCTGTCGCAGAGATAAGAGTGTGCGTGCTTTGTGCCCGCGAAAATCAGTTGCAAATGCAAGTTCCACAGCCGTTGTCCTGGCTGTTTGTATAAAAATCAACCGTCATGGTGGTTTTACCACGGCAATGTTTCGGAACGATGAAGATTGTATGTCGCTAATATGACTTTAATATTACAGTTATATTGCAATTACCATCTGGGCCATAAGTTTCTGCACCAAGATGCCCTTTCTGTTGTGGAATTGGCTCGATATAGCGCTTTTAGCGACATAAGAATGTCATACTGAGCCGGTGTAATGCCAAAGCCTTTATTTAGGGGGGAAGCGACTTGTTTGTTGCCATTTACCTTGGTTTTTTCCAGTGGATCATTTTTACCGTGCGCTTATGCAGGGCTTTGCCGCAGGCGGGAACGAAGCAGATACCACGTCGCTTTGTGATCTTCGTGCTTGTATGGGCACTTACTTTTGTTCTAACACTTGTTCACGCCATAGGTTTCATCCTGGATGAGCTGCTGTTTTGGCGGTATCGGGACATCGATGTTAAGGCAACCTTTATCGTTGGCGTGCCCAGAAGTGGAACTACGTGGTTGCACCGTGTAATGGCCGCTGACAAGGGTTTCACTACCCTGACTCTTTGGGAGTGTGTGCTCGCACCTTCGATCTGTGAGCGTTATGTGTATCGGGCTCTCGGTTTTTTACTTAGCCCCGTTGGCAGAGTGCTCGGCCTGGTGTTGGCCAAACTGATGGGGGGCTTTGATAATATTCATAAGCTTCGCTTGAATGAGCCTGAAGAAGATTTTTTGCTGCTGGCGCCTTTACACGCCTGCTTTTTATGGGTGTTGTTATGCCCGCGAGACCAGCACTACTGGCGTCTCGGCTATTTCGACCAGCGAGTTGAGAAGCATCAGCGCCAGGCTTTTACCCACTTTTATTATCGTTGTGTGCAAAAGCACCTGTTTTTTCATGGTGCCCACAAGCGTCTATTGAGCAAGAATCCCTCTTTTACTCCGATGCTTGAATCCTTGCAGCAACAATTCCCAGGGGCGAGCTTTATTGCTTGTGTGCGCAAGCCTAAAGAGGTGGTACCCAGTCAACTGAGTTCACTTGCACCAGCGATGAGAGCCCTGGGTTTCTGCACTTTGGATGCGCAGTTTTGTCACGACATCCAGAACATGCTCAAGCATTATTACCAACAGATTGCAGAAAAGCGCCAGAGTCACGCTTTGATGATTGTAGATGTCGTAGAACTTTGCGATCATCTGGAAGAGGTGGTCAGGGCCATATACGGTGGCTCGGGCCAGCCGCTTGGCGACGAGTTTGCCGAAGCGCTTAAAGTTCTGGCTGACCAGGGCCGGCATTACCGCAGTGGGCATAAGTACGACCTGGGCCAGTTTTATATCACGGAGGATCAACTCGACAAAGCGTATAAAGGCTGCTGGCCCCTTGATACACTGATGACAAAATCAAAACAAAAATGAATAAACCTGATACCTGTTTAGAACCCGCCAGCACGGAGCACGCTGCCACTATTGATCAGCTCAATGTGGCAATCATTTCCGATGCAGCGCCTGGCCGCAACGGTGTAGGTACTTTTTATGTGGATTTGTTGCAGCACCTAAAACACCGTGTTAACCGCATCGATCTGCTTTGTCCGACCATTGAAGAAAATGGCAAGTGGAACGCTGGCATTGTTTTGCCCCTGCCGGGGGACGCTACGCAAAAGCTCTGTATGCCGAACCCGTTCAGTCTGCAGCGCAAGCTAGGCGCTTTGAAGCCGGACATTATTCTGTTGGCGACGCCTGGCGTGTATGGACTGTTTGGTGCCTTCCTGGCTGGTCGGATGGGTATTCCTGCCATCGCTGGCTTTCATACATCCTTTGAAGAGTTGACCCGTCTGTATTGGAGCAAGAGTGCTGCTGGCAAGGTTGTACATGGCTATTTCAAGGTCTCTAACCACTATCTGTTTAAAAAGTGCTGCCTGGTGCTGGCGAATTCCGAAGCGATGATTCAGCAGGCAAAACTGCTGAACGCACCTGCAGTTGAGTTAATCAGCACGGTTATCTCCCCTATTTTTACTGAGGTTCCTGTTTGCGAGTACAGCGGCGACTTGAAGCGGGTCTTGTTTGCCGGGCGCCTGGCGCCGGAGAAAAATATTGATGCCGTTGTTCGCGCGGCACAGGCAATGCCTGAGGTGATGTTCTCTTTTGCGGGTGACGGCCCCTTGCGCGAACTTGTAATGGATGCTGAGAAAAGTTATCACAACATCAGCTGCCTGGGGTGGTTGAATCGAGAGGATTTGAGAGAGCAGATCGATCAGCATGACTGCCTGGTGTTGCCGTCTCACTTCGAGTCCTTTGGCACAATTGCGCTCGAGGCTATGGCCAGGCAGCGTCTGGTCGTCGTTTCCCCCGACTGCGGTATAACTGAGTGGCGCGAGTACTCCGATGGGCTCTACGTAATGCGCGAGGCCGATTTGCTTACCACCCTTAAAAACATCTCTGCATTATCTTCAAACGAGCGCAAAATAAAAGCGAACGCCGCCCTGAATATTACTCAGGCGCTGAACGAACAGAGCTTAAACCACTGGCAAAAGATGTTCAGCCGCATCGTCTCCAAGTAGCTGGGATTTGAGTGCATTCACTGCTTTCTATTCACGACGTATCCCCCGCAAGCCTTGGACGCGTAAAGGCCATTATTGAACGCCTTGCTGCTCCCTGCCTGAAAGATCTGGTGCTGCTGGTTATTCCCGGCCATACCTGGCGGCAGCAAGAATTGTCTCAATTGCTTCGCTGGCAGGAACGGGGCTTCATTCTTGCCGGGCACGGCTGGTTTCATCAATGCGAGCGCTATGGCGGTTGGTACCACCGCCTGCATTCACTGCTGATTTCCCGCAAGGCAGCTGAGCATCTGATGCTCAGTGAAGAAGAGATCGCCGGGTTATTGGAAAGAAGCCACCGCTGGTTCTCGCAGAATGGATTTCAGTCGCCGGATTATTACGTTCCTCCTGCGTGGGCCATGGGCAGGGTTCGGGTCCCAGTGCTGCGTGAAAGCCCCTATCGCTACTTTGAAACTACTTCCGGCATACTGGATACTGACTCCGGTCAGCTAAGGAAGCTACCGCTAGTTGGCTTCGAAGCCGACAATAGTTTTCGAGCACTAAGTCTGAGCGCATGGAATCGAATAAACATGCTGCTGGAATCACCTGGGCGACCTCTGCGAATCAGTATTCACCCCTATGACCCGGAGCTTCGTCTAGGTGGAGATTTGTGGCGTTTGCTTGGCTCTGTCACGCGCTGCAGGCACTATTCGAGTGTTTTTTCCTGACTATCCAAATTCAAGTTTCAAGCGTTTTGTAAGGTTGTCTTTTTATCTTATTGATTTGTAAGTGATTTGTCCGTTTTTTTGGCCTTTCCTGGCACTTTTTGCATTTGCGATTTGTCAAAGTTTTTCCGGCCAAGCTTCAAGTTTTGCTCAATAAACGTGTAAAATTCGCCGGCTTAGCTGAATGGCAGGAATCACCCATACTGGCAGTGGGAAATATAAAATGCCTTAAAAATCAAAGATTTGAGAGAGAAATGATGCAGAGAAACGACTCCCAGAAGGGGCTTTATCGCTCAGAATTTGAGCACGATGCATGTGGCATCGGCTTTGTTGCCAACCTGAAAGGGCGAAAATCACACGATATTATTGAAAATGCGCTCACCATGCTTACTTGCATGGAGCACCGTGGTGGTACTGGCTACGATGTCGCCAGTGGTGACGGAGCAGGTCTTCTGATTCAGATCCCTCATGATTTTATGGTGGAAGAGGCTGCCAAGCTCGGAATGGAGCTGGGCGCGGAAGGAGACTACGGCATCGGTATGCTGTTCTTTCCTCAGCCTGAGGCGCTTGCCAAACAGTGTGAAGATATTTTAGAAAAAGCAATGGATATGCTCGGCTTGAAAGCCCTGGGCTATCGTCAAGTACCTGGCGATAACTCCATGTTAGGTTTCGCCGCGAAGGAAACAGAGCCGCAAATCAGGCAACTGTTCATTGGCAAACCCAAGGGTATGTCTCAGCAGGAGTTCCAGCGAAAATTATTTGTTCTGAGAAAGTATAGCGCTCACCAGGCCAACGCCATGCTGAAGATGGAGAAGGATGAGTTCTATATCGCTTCTCTCTCTAACCGGACTATTGTCTATAAAGGACAGTTCACCACTGAGCAGGTACGTCAGTACTATCAGGATCTGCGCGATGAGAAGTGCCAGTCAGCTATCGCCATGTTCCACAGTCGTTTCTCAACAAACACTTTCCCTGCCTGGCGTCGTGCGCAGCCCTTCCGCTTCCTCTCTCATAACGGAGAAATCAACACTGTCCGCGGAAATATAAACTGGATGGTTGCTCGTGAAGCGCTGTTTGAATCCGCCAACTTCTCTAAACAAGAGCTGGACCTCTTGAACCCCGTGTGCAACCGGGATAACTCCGATTCTGCAAACCTGGATATGGTAATTGAACTGCTGGTGCTGAGTGGTCGCCCACTGGCTCAGGTCATGATGATGGTGATTCCTGAGGCCTGGCAAAGCCAGACAGATATGGACCCGGTAAAACGTTCTTTCTATGAGTATTACGCCAATATTATGGAGCCTTGGGATGGGCCAGCGTCAGTGAGTTTCACCGATGGTCAGCTTGTGGGTGCAACGCTGGATCGGAATGGTCTGCGTCCTTCGCGCTTCCTGGTGACCGACGATGATATGGTGGTAATGGGTTCTGAGACCGGTGCTCTGTGTATTGACCCAGAGAAAGTGGTTCGCAAAGGCCGCCTGCAGCCAGGCAAAATATTTATCGCGGATTTAAATGAAGGTCGCATCATCAGTGATGATGAAGTCAAAGCCGACATCTGTGCCCGTCAGCCTTATGCTCAGTGGTTGAATGAAAATAAACTGGTGCTGGATGAACTTCCCTCTCCGGATGCTTTGGTAGGCGCCATTGATAACCTGCGCCTGCGCCAGAAGTCCTGTGGTTATACCTACGAGGACCTTAATGTCATTCTCAAGCAGATGGTCGAATCTGGAAAAGAGCCCCTCGGGGCTATGGGTGCAGACAACCCGCTGGCGGTGATGTCCGATCGGCCACAACACTTATCCAATTACTTCAAGCAATTGTTCGCTCAGGTTACCAACCCGCCAATCGATCCTATTCGTGAAGAAATGGTGATGTCTTTGCGCACTTATATGGGCGCATCAAAAAATATTCTTGATGAGTCTCCAGAGCATTGCCGCAAGGTTGAAGTTGAGCAGCCCTTGTTAAGCAATGAACAATTACTGAAATTAAAACATATTGATCAGGCACATTTGCAGACCAAAACGCTGGATGCCATTTTCCCGGCCGATGATGCTGCAGGGACTCTGGAGCAGGCGCTGGATAATCTTTGCCGCTATGCAAAAGATGCAGTAAACGATGGTTATTCACTTATTATTCTCAGTGACCGCAAGGTGGATACGGACCATGCGGCAATTCCCTCTTTACTGGCAACCGCTGCGGTCCACCACTCGCTCATTCGCGACGGTTTGCGCGCAAAAGTCGAGTTGATTATTGAGGCTGGTGACGTAAGAGAGACTCACCACTTTGCGACCTTAATTGGTTATGGCGCTGCAGCAGTGAACCCTTACCTTGCGATTGCAACCCTTGAGCACATGCGTGATCAAGGCAGTTTTGGTAAGGACTTATCCGACCAGGATGTTCTCAAGCGCTACATTAAAGCTGTGGGCAGTGGCCTTTTAAAAATCTTTTCGAAAATGGGTATTTCCACGCTGCAAAGTTATCAGGGTGCACAGATTTTCGAAGCCTTGGGCATTAACAGTGGTGTTATTCAGAAATACTTCACTGGAACGGTGAGCCGTATTGAAGGTATAGGTCTGGATGAGATTGCGCACGAAGCTCTGGCCAACCACCGTGAAGGTTTCCCCGCTGCAAATCGCATTCATGTGGACGATGTTCTGCACAGTGGCGGCGAGTATGCGTGGCGTCACGATGGTGAGCGCCATTTGTTTAACCCCACCACGATTCGTTTGCTGCAACACTCTTCAGCAAATAATGACTATTCTCAATTTAAAGAATACGCGAAAGAAATTGATGAACAGTCGCAAGCCGCTTACACCCTGCGAGGTTTATTGAAGTTTAAATCTGACCGACCCAGTATTTCCCTTGACGAGGTTGAGCCGGCAGAAAATATTTTTAAGCGATTTGCCACTGGAGCCATGTCATTTGGTTCTATTTCCTGGGAAGCGCACACCACGCTTGCTAAAGCTATGAATCGCATCGGCGGTAAGAGTAATAGTGGCGAAGGTGGTGAAGACCCTGTCCGCTACAAGCCAGATGACAATGGCGATTTAATGATTAGCCGTATTAAACAGGCTGCTTCCGGGCGTTTTGGTGTTACCAGTCATTACCTGGCGAACGCTGACGAGATCCAGATTAAAATGGCCCAGGGCGCAAAGCCCGGTGAAGGTGGACAGTTGCCGGGGCACAAAGTGGATGCCTGGATTGGACGCACGCGTGGTTCAACCCCCGGCGTTGGTCTGATTTCTCCTCCGCCACATCACGATATTTATTCCATCGAAGATCTGGCTCAATTAATTTATGACTTGAAAAACGCCAACCGTGATGCACGTATTAACGTTAAGCTGGTTTCCGAAGCGGGTGTTGGCACCATTGCTGCGGGTGTATGTAAAGGTTATGCCGATGTGGTGTTAATTTCCGGCTACGATGGTGGTACAGGTGCTTCTCCTTTGAGTTCCATTAAGCATGCAGGTTTGCCTTGGGAGCTGGGGCTTGCTGAGACTCATCAAACGCTGGTTTCTAATAGATTGCGCAGCCGTATTACCGTGCAAACCGATGGTCAGATAAAAACGCCACGCGATCTGGCTGTTGCTACTTTGCTTGGTGCAGAAGAGTGGGGTGTAGCCACCGCTGCTCTGATTGTTGAGGGCTGCATTATGATGCGCAAGTGTCACCTCAACACTTGTCCTGTCGGCGTGGCGACTCAGAATAAAGAGCTGCGCAAACGTTTCACGGGTAAAGTAGAAGACGTAGTGAATTTCTTCACTATGTTGACCGAAGGTTTGCGCGAAATTATGGCGGAACTTGGTTTCCGCACAGTGGACGAAATGGTTGGCCAGGTGCAGTGTCTGGAGCTTCGTGAAAACCTGGATCACTGGAAGTTAAAGCACCTGGATCTATCGCCTGTACTCCATAAAGAAGAGGCTCGCGAAGGCGATACGCTTTACCGCAGTGTCGAACAGAAACATCTCATCCACGATATTCTCGACCGCACCTTCATCGAGCAAACCGCGTCTGCTCTGGAAAACGGCGGCAGGCAGCAATTAAGCAGTGAAATCGTAAATACCGACAGAACCGTGGGTACCATGCTCTCTAATGAAATCAGCAAGCGCTACGGTGCAGAGGGTATGGAAGAGGGTGCTATTGAAATTAAGTTCGATGGTTCAGCAGGGCAGAGTTTTGGCGCATTTGCTGCCAAGGGCTTGCGTTTCGAGCTGGAAGGCGATGCCAATGATTATTTTGGTAAGGGCCTTTCCGGTGCAGAGCTTATTGTCTACCCACCGAAAGTTTCTCCGTTTAACGCTCGTGAGAATATTTTGATCGGTAATGTCGCTTTCTTCGGTGCAACCGGTGGAAAATCCTTTATTCGCGGTATTGCTGGCGAGCGCTTCTGTGTTCGTAACTCCGGTGTTACCGCAGTGGTTGAGGGTGTGGGTGATCACGCCTGTGAATACATGACTGGAGGTAAAGCCATTATTCTTGGCGATACCGGCCGGAATTTCGCGGCAGGTATGAGCGGTGGCGTTGCCTGGGTGCTAGACAGCAGTGGTGACTTTGCCGGCAAGTGCAATATGGAAATGGTGCAGCTTGAGAAAGCTGAAGATGCAGATGAAATTGCGGAACTCAAAGCGCTAATTGCAGAACACCAGCAGAAAACCGGTTCCGATGTTGCTGAAGAAATCCTGGCGAACTGGGATGCCTCTTTAGCGAAGTTTGTGAAAATAATGCCGGTGGACTACAAGCGCATGCAGAATTATATGAAGCAGGTTCGTGCGCAAGACAAAGACAAAACAGAACAACAAGTTGCCGAGGCTGCATTTGATATGCACCTGCAAAACTTGGCAGCGAACTAGGGGGTGTAGCAATGGGTAATCCAACAGGTTTTTTAAAGGTTGATCGTGCGCTACCGGATGATCGAGACCCCAAGGGCAGACTTGTCGATTGGCAGGAAGTTCACGAACATATGCCAGAGCAAGACTTGCGTAAGCAGGCTTCCCGCTGCATGGATTGCGGTGTTCCGTTTTGCCAAAGTGGTAACAGCCAGTATGCACCGCAAATTGCGGGCTGCCCTGTTAACAACCTCATTCCCGAATGGAATGATTTAATCTATCGCGGCCAGTGGAAAGACGCCATCGACCGTTTGCATCGCACTAACAACTTTCCGGAGTTTACCGGGCGTGTTTGTCCGGCGCCTTGTGAGGGAGCCTGTGTATTGGGAATTAATGCACCTCCGGTCACCATTAAACTACACGAATATGCCATAGCGGAACGTGCCTTTGATGAAGGCTGGGTAAAAGCAGAAGCGCCAGAAAAACGTACAGCCAAAACAGTTGCGATTATCGGTTCTGGCCCTGCAGGGCTTGCGGCGGCGGCTCAGCTAAATAAGGCGGGTCATACTGTGACAGTGTACGAGCGGGATGATCGCATAGGCGGCTTGCTTATGTACGGTATCCCCAATATGAAACTGGAAAAGCACATTGTTGATCGCCGTGTAAAACTCTTGGCGGATGAGGGCATTACTTTTGTTACCAATACAGAAATTGGTAAAGATATTCCTGCTGAAAAATTACAGCAGGACTTTGATGCGCTGGTGATTGCAACGGGTGCTACCAAGCCACGTGATCTCCCTGTAGCTGGTCGCGAGTTAAAGGGCGTTCATTTCGCCATGGAGTTTCTCGGCAAAAACACCAAGAGCCTGCTCGATAGCCAGCTGGAAGACGGTAACTACATTGACGCCAAAGGAAAAAATGTAGTCGTTATCGGTGGTGGTGATACAGGCACAGACTGCGTCGCGACCTCTCTGCGCCACGGTTGTGAGCATGTGTTACAGCTAGAGATTATGCCTCGCCCTGCGGATCAGCGTACCCCCGGTAACCCCTGGCCGGAATGGCCTAAAACGCTGCTGGTGGACTACGGTCAGCTGGAAGCGATTGCCGTGCAGGGTGATGACCCTCGCCACTATCAGGTGATGACCAAGAAAATCGTCGGTGACGAAAATGGGCAGGTCAAAGAAGTGCACACGGTACAAATCGAGTGGGTGAAAGACGAAAGCGGCCGTATGGTTCCGCAAGAGCTGGTAGGCACAGAAAAAGTGTTTCCTGCAGACTTGGTGTTGCTGGCAATGGGCTTCCTCGGGCCTGAAGATCTTGTGCTTGAACAGCTCAGTGTAGAGCGCGACGCACGTTCCAATGCCCAGGCGGAATACGATAAGTTTGCCACCAGCGTGGAAGGTGTGTTTGCCTGTGGTGATGCTCGTCGCGGCCAGAGCCTGATTGTGTGGGCCATTGATGAGGGTCGCCGTGCTGCTCGCGAAGTGGATAGCTTCCTTATGGGAGAATCCTTCCTTCCGTAACTGTTTTTGAAGACAAAAGGATTTGTCTTGGATAAATACTTTATTATCGCGTCATTGCTGTCCCACAAACATGAAAACATGGATTCGGTGTTTGTTACTGCTACCTTCGCCAGCATCGCTCCAAGGATGGCGCTGGCGAAGAGCTTACAAGGATGTTTCGCAGTGGCAAAAACCCGGTTCATGTCTGTAGCAAAGTCTGTTGTCTCCAAGCCTTAAAAAAGGTGACAAAGTCGTTAGTGGGACAGCCGTGATCGCGTAACATGTTTGGAAACGGAGGTCTGCAGCAATGCCCTTTTTTATCTTATCCCTGCTGATACAAGTGGCACTGGTTATTCATGTGGTGAAAACCGGTAAAAATACCACATGGATCTGGATTGTGGTGATGTTGCCTCTGGCTGGTTCCATCGCTTATTTTGTTCTTGAAATCCTCCCTGAATTAACTAGTAGCCGTGCTGGCCGGAGCACTGGTCGTAAAGTCCGTTCGGCAATTAATCCCAATAGCGATATCAATGCTGCTGCGAGAGAGTATGCACAGTCGGACACGGTCGCGAACAGTGTTCGCCTGGCAGAAGAGTGCTGCAACAAAGCGATGTTTTTGCAGGCAAAAGAGCTTTACTTAAAATGCCTGACGGGAATCCATGCTTCAGACCCGGCATTGATGTTCGGTTTGGCAAAGTCGGATTTTGGGCTGAACAATTTCTCCGAAACCAAGGCAACATTGGACAAGCTCATTCAATTAAACCCTGAGTATAAAAATCAGGAGGCTCACCTGCTTTACGCCAGGGCTTTGGAAATGCTAACTGATGTCACCGCTGCGAGGCACGAGTACGAAACCCTTCAGGCTTATTACTCTGGCCCGGATGCGTGCTATTTTTATGGGGTATTTTTAATTTCTCAAGGGCAACTTGAGCAGGGGAGAGAGGTTTTACAGGGTGTTCTTGAAAAAGCGGATCACGCTGGTAAGCATTACCAGTCTTTGCATAAAGAGATCCTAAAAAAAGTTAAAGCTTCTCTCAAAGGCTAGAACGAAATACCTAGACTTACATGCAGGCCCAGAGTGTATGCGTCTTCAGGGTTTGGTTTGTCTGCTGTGTAGCCCATCGATAAATTTTTGAAGCGATAGCCAAGCAGTACCGCATTAGAGCTTAAATCGTAATGGCCGTGCAAGCTGGTGTTCTCGTTTAAATGTCTTGAATAGGTTATTCGATAAAAACCGAGGGTGTCGAAGCGGTAGTACTCCAAACCGAATGTATTGTATGCGTTTGCGGTATAGTCGAGGTTAATTCGGTGTTGGGTGGGTAGCGCCTGGTCTATTTGCATTTCTGTCTCGAACCAGCTCAGTAGCGGGCTGGTACTGATAAAACCCTCATTATCGTAGGATATGTTGTCTGATGACGCCTGTGCTGTGGTGTAGTCTTGATCGCTCCACTGGATGTTGCTGCTCAGATCTTTCGCTGTCCAGTTAAAGCTCCATGCTTTATTTTGCCAATTTGCTTCGGTATCGATGGTATAGCCTTTTCCCTTCATCCCACTTTCCTCTCGTTTAAAAAACAGGTCCTTGCTATAGGCATATGCAAGAAATGCTTCTCCGTCTACAGTGTTGTTATCATCCGTTTGCAGCTTTCCGTGCAGGCGGCCGTCTGTCATCTGGTCAGCGTCGAGGTAAGCGGTTGAAAGAGTAAAGCGCCAATTGCCAATTGCCTTTGTGTATGCAAGAGAAAGCCCCTTGGCCGCAACATGATTTGCAGTAATATCCAGCTCATATTGTTTGTTCGCCTGCACCTCCACATCATTTTTATCGGCGTAAATTAATTCGGCGGTATCCGCAGAAAAATTAAGCAGATAGTGGTAACGCATGAATGCTCCAAGCTTCCAGGATGCGTATTGCGCATTTAATTCAATAGCATCAAATGTAAATGCAGCATTGCCTTTACGTATAGGGGGGCCTTTCAGTTCATCAAAAACCTGTTTTACCGGCGCTATCTCACTATGGGAAAAACTGTCGATATTGAAGGAGTAGTACCAGTCGGATGCTTTTGCGTGCAGGCTGCTGAGTGAGAGGATGAGAGCGAGCGAAAGCGTTTTCATTCTTTTATCATTTTACCACAGCTGTCCCACAAAGCATGAAAACATCGGTTCGGTGTTTGTTAACACCGAACCCATACTTTGAAACTTAAGGGGAAAGTAGCGTCAGAGCTTATAAGCTTTCACTATTACCATCGTTGAATGAAATGGAGACGAAACCAAGTTCGTCTGAAATAGTGGCGTACTCTGTGCCATTGACTGTAATCGTGCCAGTGACGATTGAGCCGTTATCGGCAAACGTCTCTTCAATAGTCAGTACAACGCCGTCCTGGTTTTCAATGCTTAGTCTTTCAGTGTCTGTGCTCGTGGCGACTGAGTCGTATTCAATATCTAACAGAATGTCGCCGTAGCTAATTTCTATCCCAGCAATGCCATCATCCAGTCCGGTGCGGTTACCTGTTAGTACCACGCTGCCGCTTTCGAGGCCGGACACGTCAAGGTCGAAGCCAAGACTGAAATTAACATCGATATAGGCGTTGGCGGTTTCCCCTTCACAGACTTCCGCGTCAATATAAATTCCCGTAGAAGCGTCATAGCTATCCTCGCCTTCACAGATAATGGTTACGCCATTACCGTTTGCGCTAAGGGCCAGAGTGGCGCTCATGCTGTCACCGGAGGCGGTGGAAAAGCTTCCTCCCAGAGTCATGGCAACGTCGCCAACGCTCGTTCGGTCTACCCACACGTCTACCCAGCCAGCAAACTGTTGTTGCTGATTTGTAATCCAGGTGTATGTGTAGTCGTTGTCCGTTGCAGAATCAGAAATCGAAAGCTGGAATGCTCCGGTGAAAGTTACGGGGTCATTCACGCTGCCGCTTGCTTCAGCAAGCGTTATTTCAGCTTCCAGAAGGTAGTTGGTGATGGTGATTTCTTCGCTGAATTCGTCGATCAGCGTGCTGTTGCCATCGCTGTCTGTGCCCTGCTGGTTGTAAGCCTCGCTAGAAGCAGAATCGATATCCGCTTGCAGTGTTCCTTCAACGATTTCAAACTCCACCATGCTGGAAGCTGCAGTACCTGAAAGGGAGAGGTCAACATCCACGCTTAATGTTGAGCTGCTGTCGTTTTCCGTTTCGTTTGCAGAAAGAGCGTTTTGAACGGCGCTCATGTCAACCGCGACAACAGTTTGTGCTCCGCTTTCGTTCGCTACAGAGATATTGGAGGCGTGGCTGAGGGTGGTGACACTGTTTTGCGTGCTGATGTTTACCGTCAGGCCCTGGTAGGCATAGCTTGAAATACCATTGTCGTCATTCCAGGCCTCCAATGCCGCGATGATCGCCTCCAGGGTAAGCTCGACCGCCTCCATAACTTCCCCTGCATGGGTGTCAAATGTATCGCTTGCGATTTCTACCTTGTCAGTAAAGGCCTGCTCTTCAGCAAGGTCTACGCTGGTACCCAGGTCGCGTATGTCGGCAACCATGGATTTGGCCAGAACAAGTTCTGAGGCATTGCCGTTACTGGGGGTTCCATTGGTGGGTTCGGTGGAGCCGTTACCTGCTTGCCCCGCTTCGACGATAAGTTCATTTTCGAGGGTGCTGAGGTCGAGGCTGCCTTCACTTTCGATTTCAGCCACCAGTTCAACTGCTGCCGATAGAATCTCCTCCATGGTAACGGCGCTGGTTTCCGAGTTTTCGGTGGCAGCAATACCGTCGTCATCCACATACTGTGTGGCAAATGCCTGTATTGCTTGGGCGATGTTTGTATCTGAAGCCCCGAGTACGGCTTCAACCAGGGCGGTGGACATCAGGTTGTATTGCAGGTCGTCTTCATCTGCGGCGGCGACCGCAGTGGCATCCGTTAAATCGATGATGGGTACCTCGAGTAGATCGCTGGTAAGCCCAAAACGCAGCGCAACGCTGCCATTGGCGTTGTTGATAATCTGGCTCACGGATGCGGAGCTGGTGTCTGTTGCTGAGGCCAGAGCGTCCAGGGCCAGTGCCGCGGCGGTATTAGTGAGTGGCGACACATTGCTGGACAGGGTGGCTCCTGCAATGGAGGGAATCACGGCATCCAGTGAGAAAGGTGTTATAGCAGCGTCAGTGGAATTGATGTCGCTGATGCTTACATCTTCACCGAAGGACGAACTGCCACAACCTTCCGCCAGGTCGCAGCGCATTGTTGTAGAGCTGTTAGCGGTAATGCGAACATACACGGCGCTGCCGTCGTGATTTGTTAACTCTACGCTGTAAGCGCCATTAACGTCAGTTGTTGTACTTGCAAGGCTGGTATCGAAATCGACGGTACCGTTGGTGATAGGGTGTACGTTGACAACACCCGCGATAACTATCCCCTTCGAGGCAATACCGGAAATTTCGACGCTTTGTGGTGCATTAGTGGGTTGCGGGGTTGGATTTGATGGGGTGCCATCACCCCCTCCGCCGCCTCCGCTTCCGCAAGCCGCCAGAGTAAGGGAGCTAAGCAAAATGATGAAGGTGCGTAAAGTAGAATAATTCATAACAGCAATTCCTATAAGTTAATTTGCCCCTTGGGCTGAGCGTATGCCGCTGTCTGTCATTGACGATGCGGCTTCAATTGACCCGGCATCAAATAGTTCGTCCCGATCAATTTGATCGTCCTTAATATCAGGCGGCTAGCGCGAAAAGCCTTGATATTAAGGGCTCGCATGGACTTTTGGTTCATCACGGTGCGTCCCTGCACTGCCTTTTTACCTGGCATAAAAACTCGCCGGGTTAATAGGTATGTGGAAGTCTAGGATTTTACGAAGCGCGAGCGGCGCCAGTGCCGACGATGTTGAAAGTATAGTTCAGCTAATTTTGCCCACCCACTAAGGCTTGTTAAAGTTTGTTATCTCACTAAAATATTTTTAGTGGTAAACTGCGATTCTTATATTGATCGTTTCTAACGGGTATGTGGAGGCAATGATGGGGCGTATTCATTTTATTGGTGGTGAAAAAGGTGGTGTAGGTAAGTCGTTTACAGCGAGGCTAATTGCCCAGTTCTATGTGGATTCAGGGATCGCATTCAATGGCTTCGACTCGGACCTGTCACACCAAACATTTTCGCGCTTTTATGGAGAGTTCAGCTCTCCCCTAACAATTAGTGACTACGAAAGCCTCGATCAGATCATCGTCGCTGCAGAGGCTTTTCCAGAAAAAGATATTATTGTTGACCTGGCAGCACAAACCTCTTCGTACTTTGAAAAATGGGTTGAAGACAGCGCGGTGTTTGATTTGTTAGGTTTAATGGGCTTTAAAAGTTATTTATGGCATGTAATGGATGATGGATTTGACTCTGTTTCTCTTCTTAAAAAACTGATGAACCGACGAAAGAGCGATAAGGTAAAAATAGTAGTGGTCGAAAATTACGGGCGGGGCGATAATTTTGACTTGTTTGAGGGTTCAGAAGTTTATTCTCAGGCAGAAGAGTGTGGTGCGAGAATGTTCAAGCTGGCGCCGCTTCATTCAGCCTTGGCACGCAAGGTTGATTTCAACAGTTCCAGCTTTTGGGCTGCTGCGAATAATCGGGACGGCCTGACAACCGCAGAAAGACAGCGCGTACGCGTATGGCTGATTAAACAGTACGCTCAAATAGAGGCATTGTTGGAGCAGGGCGACGAAGTGAATAGTGCAGTTGAAAGCCGCTTGCTAACTGACAAAGAGATGGCCCCTGCAGAGGCATTATAGCTTAGGGCCTGTTTGCTGAAATAATCTTAATCAGTATCATTGCTGTACTACAAAGCATGAAAACATGGATTCGGTGGTTGTTACTGCTACCTTCGCCAGAATCGCGCCATGGATGGCGTTTATTTGAATCAGTGTTCAAGTTTGAATGCGACAGGAAAGGTGAAAGAAAATATTTCGCCGGCAATGGTTTCCGGTAGGGGTGGGTATTTTGTTTTGTTGACGGCATATTTTACCGCTCTATTAAGTAAGCCGTAACGGGATTCTTTTAACAACACAAGCTCCTGGAGTTTGCCGCTCCTGCTGATGGTTACCTGTGCGGTGAGGGTGTCTGTCTGACCAAGTTCCATCGCTCTTCGCGGGTATATGATGTCTTTCAACGACATTTTTGCCAGGCGTTGAGAAAATGCAGCTTCCAGATCAATGTCTTTCTTGGTGGTGATAAATTCTTCTGCGTCAGCCGCGCTTGCCAGTTGAGTTTCCTCTGTTAGTGGGATTTCAGCGGGTGGAAGTAATGAAAGCTCTTTCAGATCCTCTGAATCGAGAGTTGTATTGGCTATGCTGGTATTGCCCGGTTCCGTCTCGCTTAAGTGCGGTTCCTTATTTGCAGCCTTAGAGAGTCTTATTGCTGCTTTGTTATTTTCTGGCTTATTGACTATTGCTACGGCCTGCGGGGAGGGCGCTGCTGGTTGATTACTTTGCTGCGCAAGTTCAGCAACAAAATCAGGTTTCCATTCCCTGCCAAGGTTAAGCCTGCTGTCGGCGACTGCGAGGTTTTCGAATATGGTCTTTGAATCGCTGAACTTGCTTAAACCGAGAATTTTGTTGCGAAACTCGCTGGACGGTGGTACCGGGCCCACCCAGCTATTCAGAAGCAGCCTAAAAAACTCCGATGAATAGAGCTCTCCAATTTCAATATAATTAATATTAACCGTAATTTTCTCAACGCCATCAAAATCGATGCTGAGCAGGTCCCCCCTTTCCAGCCGCCCTTTGATTAAGTCTTTAAGTGCATCGAGGTGATACAGGTTTCGCTCTACAGCTTGCGAACTATTGTTGACTACCGCGCCCTCGGTGAACATTTTGGAGAGTTTGCGTGAAGAGATCTTATCGGCCAATATTTTTAAAGCGATCCTTTGCTTGCCTCTCAGGTCGGAGGCATCTTTAGTTGTGGCGTTTTGAAGCTCTGCGAAAAGACCTGCCACATAGAGTTCTTCACCGAGTTTGTTGAAGGTTGCATAACCGATTTCGGGGGTAGCTATGGCCTGTAAGGCTGGAAGCAACAAAGTTAATAAGAGCGCTTTGGTCAAGTGCATCATGGTGTAGGACTACAAGCTGATATGACGTAGGCTTCTCGATATCCCTCTCAAGAATCTTTAGGAAACGCATTATCGATATCGAATAAGTCTGCTAGATGACAGCTGTGTTTCAGTTTTATGAAGTTGGTTTGCGTAATATGTAGTGTTTTTGTGTATACGTTATATAATCTGTTAGCGTATTCTTTTTTCTTGTGCTTTGGGAAGGGAATACCCTCGCAAATACCATTGAACAAACTCTCCTTTAGTGCAAGGTTTAAGAAAATAATACCCTTGCATATGTTGGCACCCAAGCTTCAGTAGGGTATTTAACTGACTCTGATTTTCCACTCCCTCTGCCACCAGTTTTAAGTTGAGACCTTTTGCGAGTGAAACGATTCCCCTGGTCAAGCGTTTGTCCTGAGTATTTTTATCAATATTCATTACAAAAGAACGGTCGAGTTTTACTGTATCAATAGGCAGGGTGCGCAGGTAGTTTAATGAAGAGTAACCTGTTCCGAAATCGTCGAGGCTTATGCCAAGCCCCAGGGATTTGACACCATGAACAACTTTTTGGGCTTTATTCGGGTCTTCAATCAGTACCGCCTCCGTTATTTCAACTTCCAGCATGGATGGATCCAACTGAAATTCTCTAATGGCATTCTCGAGTACATCTACAATTCTGTAGTCGCGGAAGTGGCGCCCGGATAGATTAAAGGCGATAGGGATGGGTTGGGTAAACACCTCCGCCCATTGTTTGATGGTGGAACAGCAATCCCTGATGACAAAATAGTCGATTTCGTTGACCATGCCAATTTCTTCGGCAATCGGTATAAATTTATCAGGTGTTAAGAATCCTTCTTGCGGGTGGTTCCAGCGTACTAATGCTTCGCAGCCTATTACGCTACCTTCCTCCGGGTTTACTTTGGGTTGCACGTAAACTTCAAACTGATTTTCATCGAGGCCTGGGCGCAAACCGCTCTGAATAAGCAGGCGGTGTTTTACATCTTCCTGCATTCCTTGGGAAAAGAGGCAGAATTGGTTTTTTCCTGTGTCCTTGGCACGGTACATGGCGACATCTGCGTGTCGCTTTATAGTGCTCATGTTTTTACCCTGGTCGGGAAAGACTGCGCCACCAATACTGACTGCAGTTCGAATACGATCCTTATTGATTACAAATTCCCGGTTGAGTTGAGCGAGAATTTTTCGTGCAATCATGTTGATATCGTCCAGTTGACTCAGGTCGTTCAATAAAATGACAAACTCATCACCGCCAAGGCGGCAAACCAGGTCTTCTTCGCGTATGGTTGCGCACAAACGTTTGGAGACTTCTATGAGCAGTTCATCGCCAAACTCATGCCCTTTAGTGTCATTGATTGTTTTAAAATCGTCGAGGTCAAGCAAAAGAAAAGCGAAACGGCTTTTACAGCGTAAAGCATGCTTTACACTTAAATCGAATCTTTCGTTTAATAAGGCGCGGTTGGCCAAGCCGGTGAGGCTGTCGTGAAAGGCACGAAAGCGAAACTCCTCTGCCAGTTTTTCCAGTTCTTGGGTTCGCTGGCTTACCTGCTTCTCCAGCATGTCGTCCCTGTGCTCGATTTGCTCAACCATTTGGTTGAACATTTTGCTAAGCTTTCCTACTTCATCTTCGGATGCGACTGAGGCCCTTAGGGCGTAATTGCGTGTTCTGGCGATATTTTGTGAAACTTCGTGTAGATGGAGAAGAGGAAGTAATACGGATTTTATTATTGGCCTGGAAAGCGAAAAAGAAACAATTATAACTATGGTTAGTATCAGGAATAAGAATATCGTAAGAGCAATGTTTTGCTCGTTGAGCTCTTTTTTGGAGACCACAATATCCAGAAATCCGATGTTTTTTCCTTCAAACACTATTTCATCTCGAAAGCGAAAAACATTGTTGTCGCTCTTTTTGTAGGTAACGTTATTGTAGTCGGCAAATAGTGCGCCGCTAGCTGTTTCGAGTTTAACGTGCAGTACCGCATCATCGGCTTTAAATGTTGAGAGTATCTCCAGTGCGGTAACAACGTCATCGAAAAGAATTGATGTTGCAAGGTTCTGACTGATGATGTCTGCTTCGATTAGTACTCGTGTCTGCAGGGCTTGTTTCGTAAGGCGGTCGTAGTTCCAGTATACAGCTGCGCTGATAATGAGCGATGCAAATATTAAAGTGCTAAGAGTTGTTAAAAGGATGCGAGAGCGAAGACTGCTGTTAGTTCTCGTTATTAAGCTCATGGCTTCTCCTTGCGTGAAAGCCGGAGTAGTTTTGAGCTCGCTTTGAATTGCTTTTCTGTTAGTAGTTCATTATTGATTTCAAATTTGAGTTTTTTGCCCTGCATGTATAAATGAATGGCGCCTCGATTTTTCTGGTTTCCTTCTGTGACTGTCAAAGTAAACTGCTTGATGTTAGTGGTTTCACTTAGCAGCTCTTTCTCTTTGGCCCCGCTAATATATAGAATATGGCATGTGCCCAAGTTCCCTGTTTCATTGTTTTTTAGCAGGACTATATTTAAGGTGTATTCTCCCAGTACTTTATTGTTGATGGTATTTAGCTGGAAAATATCATTCTCATTGTTTGTTAAAGCACACAGGTTTAGTTTGTTACCGCTAAATACCGTTTCGTCTGGCCATTGAATGAAGTGGGAGAAGTAATATAAATAGGCGCTGCGAAGCGCGTGGATATTCTGGTCTTTTGCGATTGAATGAGACGATTGCGAGGCTAGTATAAGGGTAGTCAATACTATCGTTACTCTTGCCGTCCAACGGATCGGAGAGAGTAGATTGTTGACTAATTTGACCGTACCCATGGTTTCTGGTAGTTCTCGCTACAGATCAACGCTAACTTTGAATATCGCCGAAGGCTCTATCAGCATAATCGGGCTGGAAAACTCTTCTCTTACTGCTTCGGTATGTGAGCTACCCAGATTTTTCACGCTAAGCGAAAGCTGTATTTTCTCACTGGTTTGCCACTGGATGTTACTGTCTACGACAATAAACTTGTCCTCTGGCTCTCCATAGGGGTTGTCGATATCTGAAAATTGCGCTGAAGCAAATTTGTTGTTGTAGCTGTACCTAAGCCATATATTCCAGTGGAGACTTTCGTTTAGTTCTATTTGATTGGAAAAACTGAGGTTAGCACTTGTGTTCGCTGCCAGGTCGTCTGTTTCGAGGATGGAAAAATTCAGTTGTGAGTTCCACGCCGCCAGTGGCTGCATATGTATGCTGACCTCACTGCCAATAGTGCTGAACTCTTTGTTGTTCTCGAAGCCTGTATGTTGTAACAAGTATTGCGGACGGTAAGTGTTGTCGAATACGATTGAAGGATCACCCAGCTCAACAATATTCAGGCTATCGCTGTATAAAAAATCGAATATCGAAAAATCAATATTCAGTTTTCCAAAAGTATGGCGGTAACCGAGTTCCAGTGCGCGCACGCGGGTGCTTTTTTGCTCCTCACTACCACTTAGGGAAATTATCACCGGCAAAGGGAGTTCTGTCGGTGCGGCGGGAATTAGGCCATAGGGTGCCTCGTCCAATTCCATAAGTGCAACTGAGGGCGTAGAAGAGGCTTTTGATGCTGCAAGCCAAACCCTGTTGCTATCACTTGGTCGCCACAATAACCTAATAGAGGGTTGTAGCTCGGAGTCGATTAAATCATCGTTGTCGATACGGGCGGCAAGAGTGAGCTCTAATGCTTCGTTAATATCGATAATGTCACTTGCGAAAAAGCCATAGCTGTCATTGCTTGATCGTGGTGTTTTAATATACAAAGGAAAACCGGGGTCGCTGAGAAGCAAGGCTTTGTTAAAGCGCGTATTCACCCCTGCAGATAGTTGGTGAGATCCCTTATTTGAAGAAATTTCAGCATCCACCTGATAATTATTAGAATTCCATATATACAGTTCCGTATTTCGATCGGTTTTTTCTGATGATGCACGTACCTTAAAAAATGTGTCTTCACTAAGAGTGTAATTGAGTTGGCCTTGTATAACCCAGCCTTTCTTTTGCTCATGGGTTTCTTCAATGATGTCCATGCCAAGCTCGGGTACCAGCCAGGACCAGTAAGGTGACTGCTTCGATTCAAAAGTGGAGCCCGTTAAACGAAAATTGTTGTATTTCCCTTTGTATGAAAAATCTGCAGACAGGCGCCAGTCAGTGTGTTTGTCTTCTTTATAGTTGCCATCCTCAGATTCCAGCCCCGCCCATTGCTGGGTGTGGCCTGAAAGCCCCATCGTCCAGCCAGCCGCCAATGCATGACTGGTGGACGCAGAGATCCCGGCCCGCTCTTCAACGCCCCCCCAGGCAGAGATACGAGAGCCGGGTTTCTCGTCTGCGCGTCGCGTAATGATATTGATAATGCCGTTCACTGCGTTGGCGCCCCAAGAGGCTGCATTGGGGCCGCGAATGACTTCAATTCTGTCGATATCGCTGAGAGTGAGGTTAAGTTCATCCCAGTTAACGCCACTGAATACAAGGTTGTAAGCACTTCGGCCATCGACCATAACCAGCACGTAGCGCGAGAACCTGCCTCCCTGGCCGCGTATCGCGACTGACCATTCTGCGGTGGATATCTGGCTCACGGTCACCCCTGGGGCAAGTCGAAGGGCATCTGGGATGGTTTGTGCGCCAGAACTCGCAATATCTCCGGCGCTTATCACATAGGCGGCATAGGGCAGTTCCAAAGCTCGGGTGTTGCTCTTACCCGCGCTCTGCACTTCCACATCCATGTTTACAAGCTCTTCAAAGTCCAGTTCAATCAGATCAGCGGCTGTGCTTAAAGGGTCTGTCGTTTGTGCCTGCGCGATGTTGCACGTAATCAGGGCTAGAAGCAGTAATTTCCTCACAGTATCCATTCATTGGTCTCTTGTTCAGCCTGTAGTTGCTATTTGTTAATCCGGTGAGGTTCTATGCCGGCTTAGCCGTGTTTGTTCCGGACCAGCATGCGGAATATGAATCAGCAGTTCATGGGAGACCTTAAAACCAAGGCTTTCCACATCATAAAGCCGCCCGTTGCTAAGAGCGACGGTCAATAAGAAGTCTAGCAGCTGCAGAACAGGGGATAGCAGAAGTGAGGGCCTTATAACTCGGCAGTCTGTTTTCGCGCTTATTTATTAATTGCGCGATAAATACAGAACCTTTTTCCGCTAATGGATACATTGGTGAAGGGTTCAATGAGAATGGATTGCCCCCGGCTCAGGCTATTACTGCTTTCATCGTCGCAGACTTCGACTTCGCCTTCGTAGCAGAGCAATACTTCCAGGGAGTCTGAGTGCCAGCTAAACTTGCCTGAATGCTCGGATCGCAGGGCACTGAGTTCGAATTGATCAAAGGGAGTGCTGAATACTAACTCGCCACTGGCAAGCTTGAGGGGTTTTATAAAAAATATTGCTGGATCGCTCGGCTGTAAGTGGCAAATTCGCAACAGCTCTGGAACATCCATGTGCTTTGGCGTGAGCCCAGCGCGCAATACATTGTCCGAATTGGCCATCAGCTCGATATTCTGGCCTTCAAGATAAGCGTGGAGCAAACCGGGAGGCTGGTAGATGGCTTCTCCCTTGTTCATTTTTACCAGGTTCAAGAAAAACAGCGTGAGAATGCCATTCATGATGCCCGGGTTGCTGTTGATCCAGCGCTGCATCCAGAATTTGATATCATGCTTGGCAAAGATCTTGTCACTTAGCTCGGTACGAAGGGCCTGGTGCATCTCTTCAACTTCGGGGGTGTTCGGGTTTAGCGCCATCTCAAAAGCCTTGCCTAAGCCGTTTGTCTCTAAACCTTGTAGCAGTGGTTTGAGAAAGCCATACTCAGCCAGGCTTGCTGCGGTTTCATACTCCGTTTTAAAACCATGCAACAGCCAGAATTCGCTCAAGGCAACGGCAAGTTCGGGTTTGTCGCTACCATCTTTGTAGTTGCGGTGTTGCGCATCCGGCGGAATCCCCTGCCTATTTTCTCTCTCAAGCCCTTGTTTGGCCTGTTCGAGGCTGGGATGTACCTGAATGGACAGCATGTCTTTAACATCCAGAACTTTCATAAGAAATTGTAAGGCTGGTAGCTTGTTGTTTTCGATGTATTCCGGGAGAGGTTTGGATGTGCTGGTAAGGGATGGCGCACTTTTATGGGCTCCCAGCCAATATTCCGCCTGCGGCTTTCCTTCGGCATTCCTGAGAGATAACAGTTCAGAAATAAAGCGGGTTCCTCCCCACTGATAGTTTTGTATCTTTCCTTCTATTTTTATAACACCTGGCATGGCAGACACTGTTCTAAGTTGTTAAAGGTGGTACTTTCAAAATTTCTAAAGGTAAATTTTAAAAAGTTAATCAGAGAGGTCAATTTTATCGTTTATGTTTAAGTTTTGACAATAACAAGCGATATTTTTAATATCGGACTAGTATTCTTAAGTCAAAAAAGTCAGAAAGCAAGCGCCTCCAATCAGACACATGAATACTGATGTAATGCTTGTTTATATTTCGATAATACTTTCTGTTTCAGGCTGCTATCGAGTGATCTCAGCTCTTTTAGCGCCATAATTAATGTGCGCAAAACAAGATTGGTGTATTGACGATCTTGCGCCGAAGTAGAGCAGAATTTGTGCATTGGCTTAGTGCTTCAGCAAAATACAGAAGTTATTCTGCCATATTTAGGCTTTGATTAAATCATATATACCGAAAAGATGTTGCACAGAAAAGTTTTCTCAGGATGCCCCCTTGCGCTCTTGTTTTTCACCCCGCCAAATTGATGTTCTCACTTTGTTGGTAAAAACTGGGCGCTATTATACGGCATAGCGAGACATAACCAAACCGATAATACGGATGCCGCCTTTTTTCTGATCTGATTTGCTTGAGATGCACCGACATCAAACAGCTGCCGGTGCTGAGGATATTATCAACTTGGCAAATAGTTATTGCCGGGTTAATAGTTGATCATTAGTGCCGAGCAATTAATTCTTCAGCCAGTATTTTGGCGCCTGGAAAGTTAATCTTGCCTGTTGCCAGCTTGGGGACATCTTCAACTTGCAAAATATCTGCTGGCAGGGCCAGGTTGCTCAAGCCCTTCTCGGCAAAATTATTGGTTACCACCAGGGCGTCGATAAGTTTATTGCTAAGCAGTACCAGTCGCTCGCCGCGTTTATCATCGGGCAGGTTAATCAGGGCTAGCTCCAGTTCATCCTGTTCCGTTTTTGCCATATCGGATTCGGCATACAGTTCATATATGACTTGTTCAACTCGCCCCAGACTGATCATCTCCCCGCCAATTTTGGCAAAACGGGAATAGCGGTCGAGAATACTCAGGAAGCCATCTTTGTCGATTTTTCCCTTGTCGCCGGTGATGTACCAGCGCTCATTGTCCTGGCTGTGTATCACTTTACTGGTGCGCTCTGTATCATTGAGGTAGCCCTGCATTATTTGTACACCGCCAATTAAAATCATTCCGGCTTCGCCTGTGGGGAGGGCTTCAAAAGTTTGCGGGTCGACAATGCGAATACTGGTGCCCGGTAAAGGCATACCAACACTGCCTTTTTTCTGGCCGAGCTGGATTTTAAAGGTTTGCATATCCAGGTGATCTGGCAGATTAACACTGACAACAGGGGTGGCCTCGGTAGCACCATAGCCTTCGTAAATGGGCTTGCCGAATTTTTCCAGGAAGCCCTGTTGAATTTGCGGGTTAAGTTTTTCTGCGCCACTTACCACCAGCCGCAGGCTCTTCATCATTAAGGGGTGAACATTCCTGTTTTTAATATACAAACGGAAGAAGGTGGAAGTGCCGAACATAATTGTCGCGCGGAAGCGGGCAATTAATTTAGCGCAGCCGGCGGCGTCTGTGGGGTCTGGATGGAACACCACTGGTACTCCATGTAATAGTGGGAGAAACTGGGTAACCGTTAAACCAAAGGCATGGAACAATGGCAGATTGCCCAGCATGACATCATCTTGTTCCGGGTTTAATACCTGCAAAGTCTGCTGAATATTGGCCTGGATATTTTTATGACTCAGGCAAATTCCTTTTGGTTTACCTTCGCTGCCACTGGAAAATAGTATGCAGGCAGTGGAATCCGTTGCTACGCCGGAGGCGACCACTCGCTTTAAGATTCCGGTAGGCAGCAAGCGGCAAAGGGCAAAGGCCATTATCTTGCTTGAAAGGGAGATATCGTTCTTTACCTCTTCCAGTTCTATCAGCCTGGTGCCTGCCAGCGCCGTTTCAATATCAAACCCTTTAGCTTTTAATTTGTTGATGAATCTACGGGAGCTAACCACGGTAGAAATTTCGGCACTTTGCAAAGCTGATGTGAGTGCATCGTTGCCGACACTGTAATTCAAATTAACAATGGTTTTACCCGCTTGCAGCAAGGCCATATTCGCCAGCGCGCCGCCGGCACTTGCGGGTAACAGTACACCGATATTCTGGCCGCTGATATTTTTACTTAAGGCGAATTTAAGTACCGTGCTGGCTACAAGCGCATTGCGGGCATTGAGGTTAACGCCGGTGCTATCGGCCATGCAGAATGCACTACCCTGTTGCCTGGCGGCCTGGACCCAGCGCTGGCCAAGGTTGTCGCACTCGTTCATATCCTGCTGCCAGGAACGTACAGATAAATCGAAAATGCGCTGTTTTAAATCCGTAGAAGAAGTTGTGTTTGCCAAGGGCTCGCCAAAGGCAACAACAATTTTTCTTCGTACCCCAGTGGTGGGGCGTTGCTTGAGCAGGTTGGTTGATCGGGAAAACTGACTTCCCCACAGGCCGTGCATGTAGAAAGGAATGATGGGTACGGATTCACTTAAACCTTCACAGGCACGCTCATACCCTTTTTTAAACTCCGTCAGATGACCGGTGCGGCTCAGGGTTCCCTCTGGGAACAGGCACACCAGTTCTCCAGCTTCCAGCAGTTCGCGAACGGTATCCAGAGCTTTGCGGCTTTTCGCTCCCGCTTCAATCGGAATGCAGCCCGCCAGATCGAAGAACCATTTTAGGTACCAGAGCTGGTAAATATTGCGAATCATCACAAAGCGAATCGGGCGAGGTGAGGCCATTTGTATAATCGCCCAGTCAATCCAGCTAACGTGGTTGCCCAGCAATAAGGCGCCGCCTTGAGAGGGCAGGTTTTTAAACCCCTGTACCACCACACGGTAGCGATTACGCATCAGCGACATTAGCATAAGCCGCAGGAAACTTTGCGGCAGCTGATACAGTGTGTAGGCAAAGCCGAGAACCGCTACACCAGCAATCACAAACAACAGGCTGCGGCTGGAGATGTCGAGCAAGGCAAAACTTACCGTTATCGCCAAAAAGCTGAACATGGTGACGTTTTGCACCCAGTTATTGGCGGCCAGAGTTTTACCCAGCTCGCCTTTTTTCGCCTGGAATTGAATCAGGGAGTTGAGAGGCACAATAAACAGGCCGCCACAAATGCCGATGGCAAAAAAGTCCAGGGCAGCCAGAGTGGTGCTGGATATACCCGGTAGCAGGATCAAGCCAATGGCAATACCCAGCGCGGCCAGGGGTAAAATTCCCAGCTCGATTTTGTCTTTGGAAAGCCTGCCGGCGAAGAAGGCACCCAGGGCAATGCCGATACCGGAGCATGCGAGAATACCTTGAATGACAATGGTATTGTCGATGGCCGTTACGCTTTTAAAGTAGGCTGGGAACGCAGCAAGCATGACCTGGCCGATACCCCAGAACGTTGCCAGGCCGACAATGGAAAGGCGAACAGCTTTTTGCTCGCGTAAGGGTTGTAAATCGCGGGCAAAGAGCTTACCGCTGAAAAACGATTTCCATGCAAATGTTTTCTCCTTGTTCACAACTTGCGCGTGCTCAGGCTGCATTGGCAGCCGGTACATAAAAATCAATTCCAGTACAGCGGTAAAGGTGAGCATCATACCTATAGGGGCGACGGATTTGAGAATATCGGCTTCGCTGCTAAGGCTTGGGTTGTAGTAACTCTCGAAGGAAACGGAGAAGGCAAAAGTGCCTGCCAGAATTGCCAGTATGGAGAGCGAAGCAACCACACCGTTAGCTTCCGCCAGACGCTGTTTGCCAAATAACTCTTTGATAAAAGCAAACTTGGCCGGAGAGTAAATGGCCGACTGGGCCGCTAGCAGGAAGGTTGCGCTAAAGGACACCCAGAACCAGCCGTTGATATAACTGACCCATACCAGGCTGCAAAGGGCCACCGCCACCCAGGCTGCGCCACGCATGATACTGGTACGCGCGAAGCGGTCGGATATAAAGCCCGCCGGGCTAAGAAGCAGGATAAAGGGCAGCAGAATCAGCGCATTCAGCACCGCTGTGGCGACTATTTGAGACTGTTCAGTGTAGAGCTTGAATATGGTGTTCTGAACCGTGATCTTGTGGCCAAGGTCGACAAAGGCGTTTAGAAACACTGCAGCAAAGAAGGGCAGGGCGCCCAGAGTTCGTGTGAGAGATTTCATTGTGCTCATTCCAGTTTGAAAACGATGGTTGCAGTATTGGTTCTGGTTGTACTCACTGCAACCAAATCCGTAAATGTGGCTCTATAATAGTATTAGGGTATTACAGTATGATACTTTATGCGCAAGCTCGGAGAACGATGTTATGGCTCAGACGGAACAACTTGTCGACACCCTCAAACGCGAGTTACGGCGCAAGCATGTGACTTACCGCAATATTGCGCAGCGGCTGGAGCTTAGCGAAGCGTCGGTGAAGCGCATGTTTGCCAGTGGTCAGTTCACTCTGGAAAGAATAGACGCTATCTGCGCATTGGTGGATTGGGATTGGATCGACCTGGCAGAAGCTGCCAAGAACAGTGAAAAGAAGCTGGATCACCTTACTGAAGATCAGGAACGGGAGATTGCCAGGGATATTGAGTTGCTAATGGTGGCTGTGAGTGTAATAAACGGCTTTGGATTTCAGGATCTGGTGGATCACTATCAGCTTAGCGAAGCCCAGTGTATTCAAAAACTGGCCAAGCTGGACCGCCTCAACTTGATCGAGCTATTGCCGGGCAATCGGATAAAACTAAAGCTCTCCACCAATTTCCGCTGGAACCCAAAGGGCTCTATTCAAAAGTATTTTCTCGATGTGGTGGTGCAGGAGTTCTTTAATACCCGCTTCGCCGGGCAGGAAGAGAAGTTGGTTGTGATGAACGCGCTGCTAACTGATGCCGCCCACCAAAGCATTCAGCAGAAGATGGATAAGCTCGCGGCTGAGATGAGTGCTGCCATGCAAAGTGAGGCAGACCTGCCCGTGCGTGCCAAAAAAGGCAATACGCTGGTTATTGCACTGCGCCGCTGGCGCTACAAACACTTCGAACAGCACTCGCGAAAAAGTCGGGCTTAATAACTATTGCCAAGTTAATAGCTTTGGCGCAGACATGAATCCGGTATTTGCCACTGCTACACGCTGCAAGTACGTCCCTCGCCAGCATCCCTCGGCAACTGCTCCTGCGTTGCCCTAATAAGCGCCTTCCATGGCGCGATCGGCAACTGCTCCTGCGTTGCTCTAATAAGCGCCATCCATGGCGCGATCGGCA
>CAJIBL010000312.1_pt1 | contig 77487 bp, 71 predicted proteins | sample 9199351 | NCBI WGS metagenome assembly CAJIBL01 (sample SAMEA7708304, study PRJEB35096) | sediment metagenome | biome: marine neritic benthic zone biome [ENVO:01000025]; feature: sediment [ENVO:00002007]; material: shallow marine sediment [ENVO:03000034] sea grass bed [ENVO_01000059] ...
CCTACCGGCACAGGCAAAACCCACTTGGCCTGTGTACTGGGACAAGCCGCCTGCGAGCGCGGTATCAGTGTGCGCTACCTGCGCTCATCACGACTGCTGGATATGCTGTCACTGGCACACGCTGACAGCAGCTACGGCTCACTACTCCATCAACTGCAAAAAACGCAAATTCTGGTTATTGACGACTGGGGCCTAGAGTTGCTCAAACGCGCACAGCGCACCGACTTGCTGGAAGTACTTGAAGACCGACATGATCGCGGCAGCACCATCATCACCAGCCAGCTACCCACTCAACATTGGCATGAAGTGATTGGTGATCCGACGCTTGCCGATGCCATTTTGGATCGACTGCTTCACAACGCGCACAAGCTTGTACTAAAAGGTGAATCAATGAGAAAAAAGAACGCAACAATTGCCAACACGTGAACACTTGAGGTACAAAGGTAAAACCCGCAAGAGGGCTGAGTCAGGTGTTCACGCTTTGCGAAATTGAGTGTTCACGTTGGGAAAAATACGCAAAGAGATGAAAGATTTAATTCTCATGCAGAGTAGTCATGGCCGTAACCTTCTATTTTGTTGCTCTACGGAAAAATCAGAAGTGGGGCTCATTTGGTCATAAAACATATATTAAACACTTACACTACGGCCGTTGCTGCGGGATATCCTGCCGTATGGGGTGCCGGCAGTAATCTGCGGCAAAAAAAGGGCCTGAACAGGCCCTGTGTAGAAGGAATTGTTATCGGGCTTTGCGGCGCTCTCTTCGAGCAAAGAAAATGCTGGCTAGCAGCGCCATGGCAATAGAAGCACCACCTGCATCAAGCTCTGGCACAGCAGTGGCTGCAGGCTGTTGCTTACCAGGCTTATGATAAGAAGGAAGCTCGGTATATTTGGGCTTCTTCTTGGCTTTTTGCTTCTCTGCTACCGGTTTTTTCTTGGCTTTGTCCTTTTTCTTTTCTTTGTTTACCACAGGCTTAGGTTGCTTTTCAGCTTTAGATGAGGATTTCTCCTTTTTCTTTGCTGGTTTAGCTTTTTCTACCGCCTTTTCTTTAGCCTTGGGTGCAGTTGTTTGCTGGGGCTTTTTACTTGCAAGCTTAGCCTTTTTGTTCTCTTCCTTTTGCTTCATCAGTTCGAGCTTTTTCTCAAGCCGGCCTGACTTTTCCTGGAGAAGCTTGAACTTCTCTTTTTGCATGGCTTTCTTCTGCTCGTAAAGCGCATGTCGCTTTTCATACCACTGATCCCATTTGCTCTCTTTTGCAAAGCTCAATGGGGAGGCGATAAACGCCAGCAGCACCAGTATCGTCGTTACTTTGTTCATTTTGGCTCCTGTTTGATCAGCTATCAGTCTCGTCCCTGAAGTCTTAATCCCCTTCCAAACGTTTTCGCGGGAACTAATGTTTGTTGCTTTTTGGATGGGGCATGTAGAGCGAGAATCTGGCCGTTCCAGAGCTTGGCCGCTTACGTTTCCTGCGTGAATTCACCACTCAAGGCATCGCGTAGCACAATAATTTTATACAGGCTATTGCGCGCCCCCGTACAGAGATACGCAAGTAATGGGCCAAAATGAAAAGTGCTTGTATATCAGGGGATTAGATAACGCATACCTTGCGGCGTGAAAAATATTCCGACGCTTACTACGAAAGTGTGCGTGAACTGCGTCACATCTGGGCCGGAAGTATGTCACCCTGGGCTTGCTGAATGCAATTTCTTGTGGGTAAAAAAGTGTTCAGGGTGACACGAAAGAGGTGCTGGCGGTCAGTTGGCGTGCTTACTTGTCGCTAACGCTGTAGCCCTTACCTGTGAGGCATGTGCCTCGCGCTTTGTAAAAATCACTGCGCTGGGCTTCCAGTTCGCCGACACTGGCCTGAGTTGCCGCCTGTTGTTGAGCTTCCTGCTGCGCGGCATTGGCCTCTGCACTGCGACGATTTGCGCGGGAGGCACCGATAACGGCGCCAACGGCGGCTGCTTCTGTGCGGTTATCACTTCCGGCAGCATGCCCGAGTGCGGAACCAATGGCTGCTCCTCGCAGAGCGCCTCCGCCGCCAGCCCCGGCGGAGGCCTGTGCTTGGCCGCCAGGTGTAGTCGCTGATTTGGCAGCCGAAATCTGGCTGTTTATTTCAGTAAGCGTGGTGCCCACTTGGTTGCTGGCCCAGTCGTCGCAGGCTTTTTCATCAGTGGCTTGCTGCTCAGGACTTTGCTCCTTTGCCGGAAAGACAAATTGCTCCGCATATGCAAAAGAGGCGGCGGTACTCAGGGCCAGAAGTGCAACGAGTTTTTTCATGGGTGATCTCCTTGTTGTCTGTTAAATGTACTCTATTTGAGGTTCGCCCCTGGAATAGGGCAGTGCTTGTTTATGTCAAATGTTTGAGTTCTGGTGTTATTTAGGCCTTCTATTAACCCGGAGATTAAATAGATTGGCCTATCTATTGACTATCTATTTAATTGCGCACCCTTAAAATACTGGCTTAAATGCGTGAATTTACTGGTATTTCAAGGGTTTACATTGCCCTGCGGGCAATGGCGGTACTCCCGTGCACCGCTTATTAACTTAACAATAACTATTGCCAAGTTAATAATAAACATGGCTGATGGCTTGGCGAGAGGGATTATCGCTCAGCTATGAATGCAAGGACAGTATTTTTGCTAGCATGGACAGCTGCGGTTGACTGCGCTGACAATAGTATTCGTGGTCGGATGAAATTAGAACAGTCTTTGCCTATCTGAAAGGTGGCTCTGCATCCATGCCGGCGATGTGAAAACCGGCCCTTGCGGGCTTCCTGCTTGCTGTGATAAATCTTGCCGTATAAATAAGGGGCACTGGTGTTTGGGCTTAAGCCAGATTTCGATTTGTGCCTTGTTTAGTAAACTTCCCATGCCTTGGTCACGTAATTTTGGCATGGACAGAGCAATATTTTGAGGTTTGTATGTGGCAAACTCAAGCCAGGGTGGCGACAATTCCATGAGGGTAACAATAGATATTTATGAAGTACAAAATAGTTGAACGGAAAGACGTTACTGTGGCTTGCCTGCGTTATACCGGGCCATATGGGAAAGGAATAGAAGAGTATTGGAAAAATGTTTTTGTTCCCTGGATGAAAATTAGCAAGCTGGAAGGGACTCCTCGCTATGGTATTGCCCAGGATAACCCCCTGGTTACAGCTGCTGAAAAGTGCCGCTATGATGCTTGCGTAGAGGTGCCTGAGGACTATGCCGTTAGCGGCTCCGCTTTTAAGCAGCTTATACCCGGTGGCAAATATGCGGTATTCAGTTTTAAGGGGCGAGTAGAGCAGTTAGGGGTGGCCTGGCAGAGAATCTTATGCGATTGGATGCCAAAAGATATGCACGTTAATGACTTGCGCCCGGCGTTTACGTATCATCCCGTTGGTGCTATGTACAGCTTCGAATATGGTGCGTTTGAGTGTGAATTATGTGTGCCGATTGTGCCTCCTGTTGTGGACTAGTCAGGGCGCTTTGTTGACGTATAAGAGGTTATTGAATAATGAAAAAAATGTTTGTTGTTATGTTGTCGCTTTTTGTATTTTCCTGTAGTAATACCAAAGAGGATGGAAATGTAAAAATTGAAGATATTTTACGCGAAAATACAGGCCAGAATGGCCGGGCCTGTGTGCGTATTTCCGATATAGATAGCTATGGTTTTGATGGTCGTACTTTTACCATTAATGCCCGTAGAAAATATTATCTGGGAACAACTCTTATGCGCTGCCACAATGCAGACATGGCTGCCAGAGCGGTGTTTGATGGCCCGGCAGGAGATTTCTGCGGTGGTGGGAGCAGCAGAATTGTGGTGCGTAATGCTCGCTGCAGCGTGGGAACCTTATTCGAGTTTGAAAATCGAGAAGCGGCTTTCGCGGCGAAAGATGCTGCGCTGGAGGCCCTGGCGCAAGCCGGCGAGGCAGACGCTAAAGAGGCTGCAGAAAAGGATTAAGTTATGTGGCAGTTGGCGAAAGATGCTTAAGCTTCTTTCGCCAACCCTTGTGTATCTTTAATCAAAGCGTTTAATTCTGGTATACAGGAACCGCAATTGCTTCCGCATTTAAGTCTTCCACTTAATTCTTCCACAGAAACGCAGCCCTTTTGTATCGCTTCCCTGATTTGATTTTCGCCCACCTGATAGCAGGAGCATATGATTTTCCCCTGATCGGGCGTGTCCGCGCCGCCGTGGCCGGCGAGTACAGCAAAGCGTTCATTAAGGTCGCAGTGTTTGCTGATTTTGTCGTCAAGCCAGCGGCTTTCTTTGATCGGTAATTCAGAGCGGGCAACCCGCATTACCACTTGCAGGCAGGCATCAACAAAGCCGGCTGCGGAATAAAATGCCTGTTGCGAATCACCTAGCTCTACCCAGTCGTCTATGTGAGCGAAGGTCTGTTTCAGCCATGTATGCCAGTGTTGTTTTTGTGCTTTATCGGCAATGCGATATTTAAAGCCCTGTTCAACAGGGATTTTGCACCAGTAAGCGGTTTGCGGGGTTATTTCCTGCGTACTTACAATTAATCCGCTCCATGCGGCCTGGAAGGGTTTTACTGTGACCGGTGAATGTTTGAACTCCGGTTGGCCGCAAATCGGGTCTGTGACTGCGTTTACCAAAGCGTCTGCGCGGCTGGAGGAAGCAAAGCGCTCGTTCCAGTGCATCGGTACAAAAACTTCTCCACTGCGTTGTCCTTCCGTTAAATTAACCCGGCCAAAAAAGTTGGTATTCAGGTTTTCCAGGTGGGCGAGCTGGCCCGCTTTAAGGCCAAGGCGTTTTGCATCGCTGGGGTGAATGTCAACGTATGGCTCCTGCGCGTGGTTCATTAATTTGCTTGCATTGCCGGTTCGGCCCATGGTGTGCCACTGATCGCGAATGCGGCCGGTGTTCATTATCAGCTGCCCGTTTATCGGTGGTTTTTTGGGGAAGCGGGCGACAATCGGGATCAATTGCGCGCGGCCATTTTCGGTAAAAAATTTGCCGTTGGTAAACATGCGCCTGGTGCCGGAAGGCGTGTTTTCGTTTACCGGCCATTGGGTGGCTTGTAGCTGGTTGTACTCTTGCCTGCTTAAGTGACTAAAGGCGGATATGTCAAAATCTCTGCTACCTTTGTTTTCAAATGCCGAAAGCTGCGCGTGCTCGCGGAAAATCTCCACCGGGTGAGAATAATCAAAGGCCCCTTCAAAGCCCAGGCGCCTGGCAAAATCGCAGATTATCTGCCAGTCGTGAAGGCTCTCCCCGGGTGGCGGCAGCAGGCCGCGCTGGATCGATATGCAGCGTTCGGAGTTGGTGACGGTGCCGTGTTTTTCGCTCCAGGTTGTGGCCGGTAACACCACATCGGCTACTTTTGCGGTGTCGGTATTGGCAATACAGTCGCTTACCATGACTAGCTCGCAGCGTTGCAGTGCCTCGCGAACGAAGTTGGCGTCCGGCATAGTAACAACCGGGTTGGTGGCCATTATCCAAACGGCTTTTATTTTGCCGCTGTGAATTTGCTGAAACATATCGACCGCTTTTGCGCCTTCCTTTCTGGCCATATTGCTTGCCTTCCAGAAGCGTTCGACTCTGTCGATGTGCTCTTGCTTGTTAAAGTCCATGTGTGCGGCCAGCTGGTTGGCCAGGCCTCCCACTTCGCGCCCACCCATGGCATTGGGTTGACCGGTAATGGAAAAGGGGCAGGCTCCTGCTTTGCCAATGCGTCCTGTTGCCAGGTGACAGTTGATAATGGCGTTGCCCTTGTCTACCCCGGAGGAAGACTGGTTAATGCCCTGGGAAAAAACGGTAACGGTTCTTGCTGTGTCGGCAAACCAGTGATAAAACTGCTGCAGTTTAGACTGGGGCAGATCGCAAAGCGCGGCGGTTTGAGCGACGCTCGGGCACTGTGTGTTTGCACTGGTCAGTGCGTCTTGCAAGCCATCACAATGGTCTTTTACATATTGTTCATCGATAGCGCCCTGCTTGAACAGGAAGTTCAGCAAGCCATTAAACAAGAAAGCATCGGCGCCCGGGCGCAAAGGCAGGTGCATATCGGCAATATCACAGGTTGCGGTTTGGCGCGGGTCGATCACCACGATTTTCATCTGTGGTCGCGCTTTTTTTGCGGCGGCAATACGCTGATAAATCACCGGGTGTGCATACGCGGTATTCGAACCCACCAGTACCAGTAAGTCGCATATTTCCAGGTCTTCGTAGCAACCCGGAACCGTGTCCGAGCCGAAGGCCCGCTTATGGGCGACAGTGGCGGAGGCCATGCAAAGGCGAGAGTTGGTATCCACGTTAGCGGTGCCAACAAAGCCCTTCATAAGTTTGTTGGCGACGTAATAATCTTCGGTAAGAATCTGCCCGGAGAGATAAAAGGCAACCGCGTCTGGCCCATGCTGCTCCACAATGTGCTTGAATTTGTCAGCGGCATAGCTCATTGCCTTGTCCCAGCTGGTGGCCGTGCCATGGAGCAGGGGAGTGAGTAACCGGTCATTGCTTTGCTGGGTTTGGTGCAGTGCCGAGCCCTTTACACAGAGGCGTCCATAATTGGCCGGGTGCTGTTTGTCCCCGGCTACTTTCACAACTTTGCCTTCGGCGAGCTCTGCGGAAACTCCACAGCCTACACCGCAGTAGCAGCAGGTGGTTTTGTGGCTGGATTTTTCAGCAGCGATAATAGTGCTTAACTTATTCATTAACGGCCGTTACTTCAGAATTCGTCGTTGATGGAAGAGTGAAAAAAGCATCACCTAATAGCAGGCAGGATAAGTCCTGCGGTAAATCCGCCTGCTTCAATAAAGCGTCGAAATAGGCATTACCGCCGCGGGTATCGCCAAACAGCACAATGCCATCGAGCTTGTCTTCCCTGAGCAGTAATTTACGGTAAATAAGGTTCTTTGTGTCCTGCAATACAATTTCCCTGTGCTGCCCTTTAGTGAGGTGTTCGCCGGCGGAAAACACCTGCACACCGGAAACCTTCAGCTTTGTTGCTACGGTGGGATTGACAAATGCTGTGCTTTTTTCCAGGCACAGGCGATCAGCCAGGCTCTCACACTGATGCCAAATCGGTTCAACTAAACCAAAGGTATTGCCGTCGCACTCGCAGCACTCGCCCAGTGCGCTGATGTTTTTATCAGAGCTTTGTAAATAGGGGTTCACTGTGATGGCGCGGCTACACTCAAGGCCTGCATTTTGCGCCAGCTCTTTATTGGGGGTAATGCCAGTGGCTATCACCGCGAGATCACAATCAATTTCAATGCCATTGGATAGCTGTGCTCCTTTTACGCAGGAATTGCCAGTAAAGCTTTGCACTTCTGCCGAAAGTTGAAATTGAATATTTTTGCTCTCCATGATGCGTTTGAGCATATCGCCGGAAGGCTTATCCAGTTGGCGGTTGAGCGGCCAGCCATTGCGGTGTACCACTGTTACCTCCAGGCCCAGTTGAGCCAGGCCGTAGGCGGCCTCCAGGCCCAGCAAGCCCGCGCCTACGACCAATGCTTTTTTACATTGCTGGCCCACCCGTTCAAGAGTATCGGCATCTGCCAGGGTGCGGAAACTGTATATATGGGCCAAATGCTGGTTGCGCGCAGCTATGCGTGCAGGACGAGAGCCCGTAGCCAGTACCAGCTGCTGGTAATCAAGCTGGCGGCCATCTGACAGTACGACGTGCTGCTCATTGCTGTTAATGTGCGCAGCTCTTTGGCCTGAAATAAACTGAATATTGTTAGCCTGGTACCAGTTGCTGTCTTTTTGAATCACCGAGTCACGCGTTGCTTCTTTTGCCAGCAAGGAAGAGAGCAGGATACGGTTATAGCTGCCTTCAGGTTCGTCGCCAATAACGCTTATGCGGTATTTGTGTGGGGAACGCTTGATAATTTCGTCTAATAAACGGCCAGATGCCATGCCATTACCAACAATAACAAGGTGAGGCTGGTTGCGACCTACTTGATGACTGCTCATGGGTATTTTTACGCTTGTGCTCTTTATGTGTGCATATAATTTAATATTTGCGCAGCAATGAATCATCACTGCAGCTTGCAGGGCTCTTTCGCTGCAGTAATAGTGCAAACGGCGGGTACCAATTGCGCACAATTGGGTCTTTGCAAAATATGATCCAGCCTGCTCCCTTGCGCTAATCGGGAATGAGCGGCAGTATTGCGGCTTTCCCCTGTATCTGAATGATTCATATGAGCAATACCGCTGAACAAATAGTGAGCTCAGAGCCCACTCGCCACTGGTCGGCTGCAATAAAGCTGGAGCTGGCCCTGCGAGAGGGAAAAACGCGGGTGATCAAGAGCGCTCATCATGGGCCCTTTCGGATTCAACGCCCGTTTTACCCCGAGGACTGCTGTCACCTCTATTTACTGCATCCGCCCGGTGGCATGGTTATTGGTGATGAATTGCAGATAGACGCACAACTGGCTGCCGCTGCGCAGGCTTTAATAACCACCCCTTCGGCGGGAAAAATATACGGTGCCAAAGGCGCGGATGACCTTCAGCAGCAAACTATTAAATTCACAATTGCCGAAGGCGCCTGTCTGGAATGGCTGCCCCAGGAGACCATTGTTTTTGACAGCGCTAATGGTGTGCTCAATACTCGCATCGAGCTATGCGAGGGAGCGAACTATGCCGGTTGGGATATCGTAAGGCTTGGCCGCAGCGCCAGTGGCGAGACCTTTAACACGGGTAGTTGCATGCAAAAAATGGAAATATGGCAGGGTGATAGACCCTTGTTCATGGAACGCAATGTGATCGCCGCAGGTGGTGAGTTACAGCAGGGCGTTTGGGGCCTACAGAATAAAAATACCTTTGGCACCTTGTTGCTGACCGCGGTAATCAGCAGGGAAACCATTGATAGTTTGCTCGAAGGTCTGGAAGCACTCGACTCAGAGCAACAGCAATGTTGGGGCCTTACGCAAAAAGGCGCGCTGTTCATAGCGCGATATTTGGGTGATGATGTGGCGCTGTGCCGCAAGGGCTTCGAATTAATCTGGCGAGCGACGCGCCTGGCATTAAATGGCAGGCAGGCGGTGCCCCCGAGAATCTGGAATACTTAATACTGAGTCATGTGATGGTGACACCGCCGTACAGTTCAGTGTTTGCTGCAATTAATAAACGTGAGAGGAACCCACTATGGAGCTTAGCCCCCGCGAAAAAGATAAGTTGCTGATCTTTACGGCTGCCCTGCTGGCGGAAAGGAGAAAAGCCAAAGGGATAAAATTAAATTACCCGGAAGCGGTTGCCCTTATTTCTGCAGAAATTATGGAAGGTGCGCGGGAAGGTAAAACCGTGGCTGAATTAATGAATTATGGCCGAACGATTCTAACGCGCGAAGACGTTATGGAAGGCATTGCCGAAATGATTCACGACGTACAAGTAGAGGCCACCTTTCCCGACGGTACCAAGCTGGTAACTGTTCACGAGCCCATCGTATAAGGAGAAAACTATGATTCCCGGTGAATACGATATTCAGGATGGCCAGATAGAATTAAACTCCGGCCGCATAAAAATCACCTTGAAAGTGGCCAATACTGGCGATCGCCCGATACAGGTGGGCTCACATTATCATTTCTACGAAACCAATCCCGCGCTGAGTTTTGATCGCGAAAAAGCCAGGGGTTTTCGGCTGAATATTGCTGCTGGTACAGCGGTTCGTTTTGAGCCGGGGCAGGATAGAGAGGTGGAGCTGGTGGAAATTGTAGGCGACAGAAACGTATACGGTTTTCGTGGCCAGGTTATGGGGCGACTCTAGGAGGAAGCAAAATGAGCAAAATAGATCGCAAAGCTTATGCTGATATGTTTGGCCCCACGGTGGGTGATCGCGTTCGTCTGGGTGACACCGAGTTGTGGATAGAGGTAGAAAAAGACTACACCACCCACGGCGAGGAAGTAAAATTCGGAGGCGGAAAAGTTATTCGTGATGGCATGGGGCAAAGCCAGGCTTCCTGTTCGGATACTCCTGACACGGTGATTACCAATGCTCTGATTCTGGACCACTGGGGAGTTATTAAAGCCGATGTGGCGATAAAAAATGGCCGTATTGCCACCATCGGTAAAGCGGGAAACCCGGATATACAGCCCAACGTTACCATCGAAATTGGCCCGGGTACCGAGGTGATAGCCGGCGAGGGGCAAATCCTTACAGCCGGTGCGATTGATGCACACATTCATTTTATTTGCCCGCAACAAATCGAAGAGGCCTTGATGAGCGGGGTTACCACCATGCTGGGTGGTGGCACCGGCCCGGCAACAGGCACCAACGCAACCACCTGCACCCCTGGCCCCTGGCATATCCAGAAAATGCTGGAAGCTTCTGAAAGCTTTGCCATGAATCTGGGTTTTCTCGCCAAGGGCAATGCCAGCCTGCCAACAGCCTTGAATGAGCAGGTAGAAGCGGGTGCGCTGGGTTTAAAACTTCACGAAGACTGGGGCACGACACCGGCAGCAATCGATTGTTGTTTGGCTGTTGCCGAAAAATACGATGTGCAGGTGGCGATTCATACGGACACATTGAATGAAAGCGGTTTTGTTGAGGACACCCTGGCGGCGTTTAAAGGGCGCACCATTCATACCTATCACACCGAAGGCGCTGGTGGTGGTCATGCTCCGGATATTATTAAAGCCTGTGGCAGTGACAACGTGCTGCCGTCATCGACAAACCCTACGCGCCCCTACACCGTCAATACCGTTGATGAGCATCTGGATATGTTGATGGTGTGCCATCACCTGGACCCGAATATTCCCGAAGATGTAGCCTTTGCCGATTCGCGTATTCGCAAGGAAACCATTGCCGCCGAAGATATTCTGCATGACCTGGGCGCTTTCTCGATGATTGCCTCGGACTCTCAGGCAATGGGCCGCGTTGGCGAAGTGATTTGCCGCACCTGGCAAACGGCGCACAAGATGAAAGTGCAGCGTGGTTTGCTGCCTGAAGAAACGGGCAACAACGATAACTTCCGGGCAAAACGCTACATCGCCAAATATACGCTCAATCCGGCCCTTGCTCATGGCATCGCCCATGAGGTGGGTTCTGTTGAAGCGGGTAAGCTGGCCGATCTGGTGTTATGGAAGCCCGCATTCTTTGGTGCAAAGCCCTCATTAATTATTAAAGGTGGTGCTATCGCCGCTGCGCCTATGGGTGATCCTAATGCTTCCATCCCAACCCCGCAGCCGGTTCATTACCGCAATATGTTCGGCGCGTTTGGCAAGGCTGCTATCGCTACATCCGTCAGTTTTGTATCCCAGGCCGCTATCGAGGCTGGTATTGCTGCCAGTTATGGCCTTGAGCGCCGTTTGGTTGGCGTAAAAGCCTGCCGCAGTGTGCAGAAAAAAGACATGGTGCACAATAGTTATCAGCCGGTAATGGAGGTTGATCCCGAGACCTATGAAGTGCGCGCGGATGGGCAGTTGCTAAGCTGTGAGCCTGCGGAAGTTTTACCCCTGGCGCAACGTTACTTTTTGTTTTAAAGACGGTTGTTTTAAGGACGGTTGTTTTAAGGGGCGGTTGTTTCAAGGGCCGTTAATTTAAGGGTCTTTATTGTCAAGGGCTTATATTGCTCTGCGGCCAATGGCGGCGCTTCGGTGCAGCGCCTATTAACTATTTCGTCGCCAGGTCGAAACTCTCGATTTTAAAAGGGCTTGGAGATTGCTAGCTTTGGCGCAGACATGAATCCGGTATCTGCCATCAACTAAACAATAATTATTGCCAGGTTAATAACAACTAGAATCGAAGTAAAAAAATGTTAGAAGCTTTTGAAATTGTAAATTCAGAAACATACCAGCACGAAGTGCTTGCCACTTACGAAGAGCGAAAAAAAAGTCGCCACCGCACCAAAACCAAAGGTGGAATTGATATTGGCTGGTTTGTCGAGCGTGGGCATGTGCTGGAGCACGGTGAGTGTTTAAAATGCTCCACGGGCGAGCTGATTAAAGTGCTTGCTGCGGATGAAACTGTGAGCAAAGTGAGCAGCGAAGACAGTTTGTTATTAATGCGAGCGGCCTATCACCTGGGGAACCGCCATGTTCCGCTGCAGCTGCAGCGCGATACACTGCGTTACCTGCACGATCATGTACTGGACGATATGTTGCGTGGCCTTGGTTTGCAGGTTGAAAGCGCCCAGGCGCAGTTTCAACCGGAAAATGGCGCTTATCATGGCGGACATCACCATCATCACGATTAATAATGAATAAACAATTACTACGATTAATGCAACTCGTCAGCCCCGCACTGCCAGTGGGGGCCTACGCCTACTCTCAGGGGCAGGAGTATGCAGTCGATAGCGGTTGGCTAAAGCAGCAAGGCAGTGTGAGCAGCTGGATTGAGGGCTTGTTGAAATACAGTCTTGGCCGATTGGAGCTGCCTGTGTTACAACGGGTTTTTGTGGCTTGGCAAAACAATGATCTGGTGGCTATCAATCGCTGGAATCATTTTATCCGTGCCAATCGCGAAACCAGCGAATTGTTGCTGGAAGATGAGCAATTGGGTCTGGCCTTAAAGCGTTTGCTCTGTTCTCTTGGCGTAGAAGGTGCCGAATGGGAGCTTGAGGCCGCTCCCAGCTTTGTCATCCTGTTTGCATTGGCTGGAGAGCGTTGGCAAATTCCCATTAGTGATTTAAGCCAGGGCTTCGCTTGGAGCTGGCTGGAAAACCAGGTGGCTGCTGCCACAAAGCTGGTGCCGCTGGGGCAGACTCAAGCACAGCAACTGCTATCTGAATTGCTGGAAAGAATACCCGATGTTTGCGAAGCGGCGACAGCGCTAGCAGATGCTGAGCTGGGAATAGGGCTGCCAGCGCTGGCAATCGCCTCTTCTCGTCATGAGCGGCAGTATTCACGTTTATTCCGCTCCTGAGATCTGGGACTGGTGTAATGGCACCTAACGAGCTGAGCTTTAGCGGGTTTAAAGCTGCGCAATTGTGCGCAGTTGACACTCACCTTTATTGAACCAAAACCATTTGAATTAAGTTTATGAGCAATAAAAAACCAACCCTAAGACTCGGCATCGGTGGACCGGTAGGCTCCGGAAAAACCGCGCTGGTAAAAACCCTTTGTGCAACACTTAAAGATAAATACAACATCGCGGTCATCACCAACGATATCTACACCCGTGAGGATGCTGAATTTCTGCTGCGCCACGAAGTACTGGAGCAGGAGCGCATAATGGGTGTGGAAACCGGCGGCTGTCCTCATACGGCAATTCGTGAGGATGCCTCCATGAACCTGTCTGCGGTAGCGGAATTGCAAAGCCGCTTTGATGGTCTGGATGTGATTCTTATTGAAAGCGGTGGCGATAATCTCGCGGCCACCTTCAGCCCGGAACTATCAGATCTTACCTTGTATGTGATTGATGTTTCTGCCGGTGATAAAATTCCGCGCAAGGGTGGGCCGGGCATTACCAAATCCGACTTGCTGGTGATCAACAAAATTGATCTTGCGCCATTGGTCGGAGCGGATCTGGATGTTATGGACCGTGACGCTAAAAAAATGCGCGGCGAAAAACCCTTCGTGTTTTCCAACCTGAAAGACGGAACCGGCGTTGAAACTATCATCAGTTTTATAGAAAAACAGGGGATGCTCGCTTGATCGAAACAACAGCGATTAGCAGTTTTCTTTTTATGGGACTTGCCTTGGGGCTGGTCCACGCATTCGACCCGGATCACCTGGCCGCTGTTGGGGGGATGAGCGCCGGTGGCGAACAAAAAGGCTTTGCCAGCTTTCGCTTTGCCCTGCATTGGTCCCTGGGGCACGGCTCTGCATTGCTGGTGATTGCGCTACTGGTTTTTGTAGCCGGCCAGGGTATACCTGAAAGGCTGAGTGCGGTGGCTGAAGAGAGTGTGGCATTTATGCTGATCCTAATCGGCTTGCTCGCTATCTGGCGCATGTTCAAACGGGGCAGCGACAAAAAAGCCGTGCGTTATACGGCGCCCCTTGTCGGTCTTATTCATGGCACTGCAGGTTCTGCAGCGCTGCTTGCTTTAATACCACTATCTCAAATTGCGCAACCCGCACTGGGAGTGGTCTATGTGCTGTTTTTTAGTGCAGGTGTACTTCTGGCAATGAGTACCCTCGGTGGTGTATTTGCACACTCTATGCGCATGCTACAGAAATTCGACTGGCCGGTTTTAGCGCTCATTCAGGGTTTAATGGCGGCATTTTCATTGATATTGGGTGTCACACTCGCGACGCACTCTTTTTAACAAACACTTTGCACCAATATGGTCGGCTAGTTTTTTGTCCACTCATTTTTGCACGCTATTGGTGCTTTCGAGCTGACCGGTTTTTCTTCTTCGGTGTACTTTTGGTTAGCAGTCCTATTCCTGATCTTATTATTTTTTCTTTGAATATCAGTCGTTTATAAGTTGTTCCCTCACTCTTTTTGTGTGTGGCTTAAGTTGGCATTAAAAGTGCGTTGGAGGTTGTGCTTTATCTACTTATTGTAGCAATTCGATAACGAGCGCCCCCCAACTACTTATATTACAGTCAGGGCCGCTCTGCTCGTGTTGTATACAAAGCTTCGTTGCAAATAACTAAAAATCTCTTCGGAGGAGACACAAATGAAACAATTCCTGAAAAAATCCTGTCTGGCTTTGGGGGCTGCGGCACTCGCGTTTAGTGCTTATACGGCACAAGCTGCGAAGACCATTAAAGTCGGTGTGCTTCACTCACAATCCGGTCCCCTGGCGATCAGTGAAACAACACTGAAAGATACCGTATTGATGCTGATCGAAGAGCAGAACGCCAAAGGCGGCGTACTCGGTATGAAACTGGAGGCCGTTGTTGTTGACCCAGGTGACCAGAATGCTGACTGGTCGAAGTTTGGTGTAAAAGCCCGTGAACTTATCGAAAAAGAAAAAGTGGATGTAATTTTCGGCTGCTGGACATCGGTATCGCGCAAATTCACCTTGCCTGTTGTGGAAGAGCTCAATGGTCTGCTGTTCTACCCCGTTCAGTATGAAGGTGAAGAGTCTTCGAAAAATATTTTTTACACCGGTGCTGCGCCCAACCAGCAGGCTATCCCTGCGGTGGATTACCTGATGGAAGAGGAAGATGTTAAGCGCTGGGTGCTTGAGGGCACTGACTACGTTTACCCTCAAACGACCAACAAAATTCTTAAAGCGTACCTGTTGAGCAAGGGTGTTAAGGAAGAAGATATTTCTGTTAACTACACACCTTTCAGCTTCAGCGATTGGACTACCCGCGTTTCTGAAATCAAGAAGTTCGGTTCCGCTGGTAAGAAAACCGCTGTTGTTTCCACCATTAATGGTGATGCCAACGTACCTTTCTACAAAGAGTTGGGTAACCAGGGTATTTCCGCAGAAGACATTCCCGTGGTTGCGTTTTCCGTTGGCGAAGAAGAGCTGAAAGGTTTCGACACTGCACCGCTGGTGGGCCACCTTGCCGCCTGGAACTACTTCCAGAGTGCTGAATCAAAAGCGAACGACAAGTTTATCGCAGCCTGGAAAGCATTCGCCAAGAAAAACAAGATTAAAGGTCCATACGTAACTAACGATCCAATGGAAGCTACCTACATTGGGTTTAAAGCCTGGGTGAAAGCTGCCGAGAAAGCCAAATCAACAGCAGTGGATAAAGTCCGTGCGGCAATGTACGGTATCAAAGTGCCAAACCTCACGGGTGGTACTGCGGAAGTTCTGGCGAATCACCACTTCACCAAGCCAGTACTTATCGGTGAAATTCAGGCCAACGGCCAGTTTGAAATTGTTTCTCAAACCGAAGAAGTGCCCGGAGATGCCTGGACAGACCACCTTCCTGAAAGTGCGGTAGTTATTTCCGACTGGCAAAACCCAAAAATTAATTGCGGTAACTACAACACCAAAACCAAGAAGTGCTCTGGACAAAACTTCTAATGGTGGAGCAAAACAAACGCAGTTAATGTGCTTGTAAGCGATAGCTAGGCAGGAACTTAGATTAGCACGATTTGTTTGATCGTCAGTTGAAAAGCTGCGTTATCGCTACAGTAAAAATGGCCTCCATTAGCAGTAAGTGAGGCCATTTTTTTTTCCGGATAATCGATCCAACGGGTGCAAAAATGAAATTAATAAAAAGCCTGGTGTTGGTGTTAGCGACGATGTCGTTATGCTCCTTTGTAAAGGCGAACAGCTTTGAGCAAGCAGCTCAGGGCTTTTTAGAAAATTCAAACAAAAAGAAAGCTGCAGCCGTTGAGCTGTTAGCAGGGCTTGAGGACCCGCGAGTATTGCCAGCGCTAAAGGCAATGCTGGACGCAAAACTCTATTACAAAAAAGACGATAAAAACCTGGTTATTATCAGTGCATTAGAGGACGGTGCAAGCGTACACAACCTCATAAGCGGGGCTGATGAAACCATAGACAGTATCAAATCGATCAAAAAAGTGCGCACCAACAACAAGCTACGGCGATTAATTCGCTCCACTCTGGGGGTGCTCGAACTTACCAGTGGCGACATGTCTGTTCGCCTGGAATCTGCCAGAAACCTTGCTAAAAACCCCTCCCAGGAAATGCGCGAAGTAATCTTCAAGGCATTGGAAAAGGAGAAATCCTCCGAGGTGGCGGCGTTTTTAAGCCTATCACTGGGTCTTATCGACTTGAAAAATGAGCAGCCGGAAGTGCGCATGAAAGCCGTGGACTACTTGTCTGGTTCCGTGGAGCCACAGGCAATTGGTGCGCTGAAGGCCTTAACAGCAAAGGACGAGCAGGGTAATTATCTGGAACAGGACAAAGCGCTCGCTGAATATGCAGCAAAAGTATATCGCAGAGTTGAAACAAAAATGCAGATGTTTGAAGCCAGTGAAAATCTGCTGTTTGGATTAAGCCTGGGGTCTGTGCTGTTACTGGCTGCCATCGGTCTTGCTATCACCTTCGGTGTGATGGGGGTTATCAATATGGCCCACGGCGAGATGATCATGCTTGGCGCCTACACCACTTTTACGGTACAGCATCTGATGTCGAATTATATCGGCGCGTCACTGTTCGTCGCCATCCCGGTAGCCTTTCTGGTTACCGCGGCGGTGGGCGTGTTAATGGAGCGGCTGATCATTCGGCACCTTTATGGTCGTCCCCTCGATACTTTGCTGGCCACATTCGGTGTAAGTTTGATTCTGCAGCAGGCGGTGCGGCAGATTTACGGTGCTAACTCCGTATCAGTTATTTCTCCCCAATGGATCAGCGGTCTATGGGAAGTTAATGGTGCTCTGGCCCTTACCTACAACCGAATTTATATTTTGCTGTTTGCGATGCTGGTACTGGCTTTATTGTCTCTGCTGTTAAAGAAAACGCTCGCAGGGCTGCAAATGCGGGCGGTAACGCAGAACAGGCCTATGGCCAACTCAATGGGTATACGTGCTGGCTGGGTGGATGCCATGACCTTTGGTCTTGGCTCCGGCATTGCGGGTATCGCCGGTGTGGCCTTAAGTCAAATCGCCAGTGTTAGCCCAAACCTTGGGCAAACGTATATTGTCGATTCGTTTATGGTGGTGGTGTTCGGCGGAGTCGGCAATATTATGGGCACCTTTGTCGGGGCCATGACCCTGGGTATCGTTAACAAGTTCCTGGAGCCTCAGGTTGGTGCAGTGGTTGGAAAAATTATTGTGCTGGTATTTATTATCCTGTTTATTCAATGGCGGCCTCGCGGCTTATTTGCCTTGAAAGGACGATTCGTAGAGGACTAGGCCATGAAATTATTACAGCAAACTTTTATCGTTAAACTGCTCCAGAATGATGATTACGGCCGTTATATTCTCGGCTTTGTAATGATCATTGGTACTGTGATCCCCCTGTTGAATATATTTGCACCGGAAGGATCTGTTTTCGAAGTCACCACTTTCACCATGACCCTGTTGGGGAAAATTTTGTGCTTTGCTATTCTCGCCCTGGCGCTGGATCTTGTCTGGGGCTACTGCGGCATACTGAGCCTGGGGCACGGTGCCTTTTTCGCCCTTGGCGGTTACGCCATGGGCATGTATCTGATGCGTCAGATCGGTGATCGCGGTGTCTATGGTAACCCCGAACTGCCGGATTTTATGGTGTTCCTTAACTGGGATGCCCTGCCCTGGTATTGGTACGGTTTCGACAGCTTTGGCTTCGCCCTGCTAATGGTGTTTTTAGCCCCCGGAATACTGGCCTTTGTATTTGGCTGGATGGCATTTCGCTCCAGGGTAACCGGGGTGTATTTTTCCATTATTACACAGGCGCTTACCTTCGCTTTAATGCAAGCCTTCTTTATGAATAAATTTGGCTTTGGCGGCAATAACGGCCTGACAGACTTTAAAGATATTCTCGGTTTTAATATCCAGTCCGATGCAACCCGTTCGGTTTTGGTATTCCTGGCATCCAGTGTTTTATGTCTAACCTACTTCGGGTGTAAATATATCGTTAACAGCAAGTTCGGTAAGGTTCTGGTTTCCATTCGGGATGCAGAAAGCCGCACGCGTTTTCTGGGTTATCGTGTTGAGCACTATAAATTGCTGGTTTTTACCTTCTCCGCAGTTATCGCGGGCGTAGCCGGTGCGCTTTATGTGCCAATGGTGGGCGCAGCAAACCCCAGCGAGTTCAGCCCGATTAATTCCATCGGTATAGTTATCTGGGTGGCGCTTGGCGGCAGGGGTACGCTGTATGGAGCGATTATTGGTGCACTGGTTATTGGTTATGCCAAATCCTATTTCACCACCACCTTTCCGGATCTCTGGCTGTACATACTTGGTGGACTATTTGTGCTAACCACCATGTACCTGCCGGAAGGTATTGCCGGTAAGATCGAGCAATTTCGCAGGAGTCGGGGTAGTAAAACAGATGATGATCCCTCAGAACCGGTGATGGAGGTGGCTAAATGAACGCAGAAGCTGCAGAAAACTTTCAAAGTGTTTTATACCTCAACGGTGTGACCAAGTCTTTTGATGGCTTTAAAGCGATTAATAATTTGTCTTTGGATATCGCACCGGGAGAGTTGCGCGCGATAATCGGGCCAAATGGTGCTGGCAAAAGTACCATGATGGATATCATCACTGGCAAAACCAAACCCGATAAAGGCGAAGTGCGTTTTAAGGATAATATTGATCTTACCCGGCACGACGAAGCCGATATTGCCAACATGGGTATTGGCCGAAAATTCCAGAAACCAACAGTTATCGAAAGCCTCACGGTTTGGGATAACCTGGATCTGGCGCTGGTAGGCAATCGTGGTATCTGGCAAACGCTGGTTTTCAAGCTCTCTGCAAACCAGTCTCAACGGATTGAAGAAATCATTACGCTGATTGGCCTGCAGGAAAAGAAAGATGCCCTGGCAAAAAACCTGTCTCACGGTCAAAAGCAGTGGCTGGAAATCGGCATGCTGATTATTCAGGAGCCGGAAGTACTGCTGGTGGACGAACCCGCTGGCGGTATGACAGATTACGAAACCATGGAAACCGCTAAGTTGTTGAAAGATATTGCCAAAAATCACTCGGTTATCGTGGTGGAGCATGATATGGATTTTGTACGTGCGCTGGAGTGTAAGGTTACCGTTTTACACGAGGGCAGCGTATTGGCAGAAGGCTCTTTGCAAAAGGTTTCTGACGATCCGCGTGTAATTGAAGTTTATTTGGGTAGGTAAGTACGTTTGCGTAAGGGCTCAGCAAAGCATTAGGGCAGACTTTCAATACCCCTCAACTGGAGCGCCAGCCCAGTCTAGACAAATTGAGAAAGATACAATGTTACAAGCAAACAATATCGATTTATTCTACGGTGCAAGCCAGGCGCTTAATGATGTAAGCCTGGAGGCAAAAACGGGAGAAATTACCTGTATCCTCGGTCGAAATGGCGTGGGCAAAAGTAGTTTGATGCAGGCGGTTACAGGCAGGCAAGCTATTAAAAGCGGCTCAATTTCCTGGCAGGAAAAAGATATCAGCCGCATGGCGGCTGCAGACAGGGCGAAAATGGGTATCGCTTATGTCCCTCAGGGTCGCCAAATTTTCTCCCAGCTTACGGTAATGGAAAACCTGAAAACCGGTTTCGCCGCTTTGCCTCGCTCAAAACGAAAAATCAAAGACGAAATTTTCGATTTATTCCCCGTACTGCGAAAAATGACCCGCCGCAGGGGTGGAGATCTTTCCGGCGGGCAGCAGCAGCAATTGTCCATCGCCCGTGCGCTGGTGATGCAACCCAGCCTGCTGATTCTGGATGAGCCCACCGAAGGCATTCAACCTTCAATTATCAAAGATATTCACAACGTCATTACCATCCTTCGCCAGCAAGGCGAAATGGCCATCATTCTGGTGGAGCAGTACTTTGAATTTGCCCGTGATCTCGGTGATAAATACTCGGTAATGGATCGTGGGGTGGTTACCGTTTCCGGTGACGTGGCGTCCATGGATGAGACTGAGGTGCGGAAGTATTTGACGGTTTAGGTTTAAGCGTCTCAGCAATAACTGCGTATCAATGAGGGGCATTGTATATACCTTGTCACACCTCCATTACGTTCTTGATCTTGATCAATTTTTCTCCTAAGCGCCTGTGTTCACGCGCTTTTTCTGTATTTTGTGATGCCAAAAAGCTTCGCCCCAATTGCGTGCGTTGGACCCGTGCACTACATTGGTGATTGCACATAGTTGGTGCATATGGCGCGGATAATCACATTGAGGGATTTGTGGTTTTGTGCCTAAGTTCTTGAAAAATAAAGTAATCCAAAAGTTGGCTCGGTTAGTGCTAAACCCTAGGCAAGCTCGTTGGTATTTGGGTACCGACCAAGCTAAAAATGATGTAAAAAACAATCGGAGGAAACACATGAAAAATTCTCGAAAAATTCTGGCAGCAGCCGTTGCAAGTTCTTTGGCTCTGTCTGCAGTAGCGCCAGTGGCCAGTGCGGAAGTATCTGGTTCTGTTGGTGTTGCTAGTAGCTACTTGTGGCGTGGTGATGACCTGGGTTCAGGTGTTCCAGCTGTATCAGGCTCTTTGGATTTCACTGCAAGTGGGTTTTACGCAGGTATCTGGGGGTCTTCAGGAGACACTGCCAATGGCACGGAATACGACCTCTACTTGGGCTACGGCGGCGAAGTCGGTGAGTTCTTTTACGATATCTCTGCTTGGACTTATAGCTATCCTACTGGAGGTGCACAAGAGGACCTTGGTACTCCTGGCAACTTGGCAGAAGCTGTAATTGCTCTAGGTTATGGTCCTGTTGCATTTACTTACTACGACAATATCGCAGCTCCCAATGAAGCAGATGAAGATTACACCTACATGACTTTGTCGCTCACTTTTGATGCTTTCTCAATTACCTATGGTCAGCATGACAAGGGTATTGATGATATGTCTCACCTTGATTTGAGCTATGCATTCAATGACAACTTGTCCTTTACCTTGAGTGGTCAGGTAGATTCAGAATCGGGTGAGCAGGATGATCCTACTTTCGTAGTTTCCTACAGCATCCCCATCGAGTAAAACCGAAAAACTAAGCCGTTAATTAATGGGTTAATTAACGGCTTTTCAAGAACTAAAGCAGCCCACGCTGCATTAACAATTGAGGAGCAGTCCCATGAAATTAATAACTGCTGTTATCAAGCCTTTCAAGCTGGATGCTGTTCGTGAGGCTTTATCAGAAATTGGTGTACAGGGTATTACTGTTACAGAAGTAAAAGGTTTTGGCCGTCAAAAAGGCCACACGGAATTATATCGCGGTGCAGAGTACGTAGTTGACTTCCTGCCAAAAACCAAATTGGAAGTTGCTGTAGCTGACGATCAGTTGGACTCTGTTGTGGAATCCATCAGTAAAGCTGCACACAGTGGAAAAATTGGTGATGGAAAAATCTTTGTTTCCTCCCTGGAACAGGTAGTTCGCATCCGTACTGGCGAGTCTGGTGAAGAAGCGCTGTAACTCATAACTAAAACAGATTTATAACCGGAGATCTGCTATGGAAAATAGTATTTTCGAATTGCAGTATGCCTTGGACACTTTTTATTTTTTGGTGTCAGGCGCACTTGTAATGTGGATGGCCGCTGGTTTCGCTATGCTCGAATCAGGCCTTGTCCGCGCTAAGAACACAACTGAAATTTTAACCAAAAACGTTGCCCTGTTTGCTATTGCCTGCACTATGTTTTTCGTATGCGGCTATATGATTATGTACGGTGGAGAGGAAGGTTTGCACGGAGCGACTCTTTTCTTGTCAGGTATTACTGGTGACGGTGTAGCTGAATTTGAAGATACCTACGCGCCTTCTGCCGACTTCTTCTTCCAGGTGGTATTTGTTGCTACTGCAATGTCCATCGTATCGGGTGCTGTCGCTGAGCGTATGAAGCTATGGGCATTCCTTGCATTCACGGTTGTCATGACCGGCTTTATCTACCCAATGGAAGGTTCCTGGACCTGGGGTGAAAAGCCAGTATTTGGCATGTACACCCTTGGCGGCCTCGGCTTCTCAGACTTTGCAGGTTCCGGCATTGTTCATATGGCTGGCGCTGGCGCTGCTTTGGCGGGTGTTTTGTTACTTGGTGCGCGTAAAGGAAAATATGGCCCTAACGGTGAAGTAAACGCTATTCCTGGTGCAAACCTGCCCCTGGCGACACTCGGCATGTTCATTCTGTGGATGGGCTGGTTCGGCTTTAATGGTGGTTCCGTACTGGCGACGGCCAGCGTTGAAAGCGCAAATAGTGTTGCCATTGTGTTTATGAACACTAACGCTGCTGCCTGTGGCGGTTTGATTGCCGCTCTTATTGTCGCTCGCTTCCTGTTTGGTAAAGCGGACCTCACTATGGCCCTAAACGGTGCGCTGGCTGGTCTGGTTGCGATTACTGCAGAACCTTCCACCCCAAGTGCAGCACAAGCGACGCTGTTCGGTGCGTTTGGTGGTGTGCTGGTTGTGTTCAGTATTATCTTCTTCGACAAGCTGAAGATCGATGACCCTGTGGGCGCTATCTCTGTTCATGGTGTTGTCGGTTTCCTCGGGTTGATGCTTGTGCCCATAACCAAAGACGGCTCCTCTTTTAGTGGACAGCTCATTGGCGCACTCACGATATTTATTTGGGTTTTTGTTACCAGTGGAATTGTCTGGTTTGCATTAAAGGCCATTATGGGCATTCGAGTCACCGAAGAAGAAGAGTTCGCTGGTGTGGACATCTCGGAATGCGGTATGGAAGCCTACCCGGAGTTTTCTCCTACTGCTAAGTAGTCATCATCCATAACCCCATTTATGGACGTGTTGTAGCGGAGGCCTTTGGCCTCCGCTTTTTTTTGCTTAGTGCGCTTAAAGTTTGAGCGATACCGGGTGTTATCCATTTGATGCATGTTATGGCCATGCTTTGTCAGCCCTTGCGGGGCTCGCGTTCACGGTGTAAATTGGTTATTTATGCCTGACAGTTGGTTGGCTTTGCTGCGCAAAGATTCGCTGCAGTAGCCGATTTGGGGGTTTACGGGCTTTTCCAGACAGGTCCCTTGAACCGTCTCACCCAATTGGGGGGAGTTTGTTTCGGCAATTGCTCCGTGCATTGCTCTGGTAAGTTACATCCATGTAACGACCTGGCAAGCTTCAGTATATACACCTCATCCGTGGGGTTACTGGATTTGTTGCGGCAATTGCTCCGTGCATTGCTCTGGTAAGTTACTTCCATGTAACGACCGTACAAATCTCAGCATACACCCCATCCGTGGGGTTACTGGATTTGTTCCTGACAAATCTCAGCATACACCCCATCCGTGGGGTTAATAATTAAAACTACGTGCGCATAACAAGGTGCAAATAAGGAAACACTTATGAAACTTATCTCCGCAATTATCAAACCGTTTAAGTTGGATGATGTCCGCAACGCCCTCTCCGAGGTGGGTGTGCAAGGCATGACCGTTACCGAAGTGAAGGGTTTCGGGCGCCAAAAGGGGCATACTGAGTTGTATCGAGGGGCAGAGTATGTGATCGACTTTTTGCCGAAAGTGAAAGTTGAGCTGGTGCTCGATGATGATGTGGTGGATCAGGCCGTTGAAGCGATTACCAAGGCTGCGCAAACAGGCAAGATCGGCGATGGCAAAATTTTCATCACCCCCTGTGAAGATGTTATCCGTATTCGTACCGGTGAAACCGGCCCGGACGCAATCTAGCTGCGGGGAATTTAGTCACGCTGCAAACGGTGCAGAGATGCATCGCCTTGAACCCAGGGGTTCATGCGAGCCCTTAAAATCAAGGCTTTCCGCGTAAAGCCATCGATTTTAAGGGCGACGATCAAATAGTACGATCTGCTTGGTTAATAGTGATTTGGGCAAGACTGATCTGCCCTAACATTGTGAACATCTTAAGCATTGCTTTATCGAAACTTCCTTTTGCCTCCCGCCTCTTAGGCCTGCTCTATAAGCCCATTCAAGTTAATAAAATAACTTATTCATCATTTTTGTAAAAAAAATAGAACAAAAAAAACTAAAAAATCCGATTAGCGGAAATGACTTCTCAATAACTCTGAACTATAAATTAGCGGAAGCGAACATTCGGGCGAAAAAGCCCCTGGTACGAGGTTAGAGTTGTGGACGAACAAGACGGTATCACTGATTCCGATGAAATGGATGCTTCCTCTGTTGAAGAAGCGGTAGCTGAAGATATATCAGCGAAAGAAGCAGAGCGAAGACGATTGCAGGCGGAGATTGAGGCTTATTTAGCAAAAGGAGGTCAGATTGATAGGATTCCCGCAAATGTTGTTGCCGATCCGCCTAAAAAGCCGGAATCCAATTACGGCGGTCAGCCCATTTAAGCGACAAATGCGTCTGCTGGGTTGTTGCCTGGCAGTGCTTCTATTTGCCCGGCGTAGATGATCCTTGCCGGCTTATTAACCCGGCGATGTTTTATATGCAGGGTTAATGAGGTACATGCTCCGCCATGGAAGGCGGATGGTAGAGCAATGCAGGAGCAATTGCCGAGCAGTACTTCCGCCGAACAAAGTTCGGCGCGAGCCCTTGAAACACAAGCCACTTCGCACAGTTGCGCCAGTGTTTTAAGGGCGACAATCAAATAAGTAAGGATCACTTATTTGATTGTCAGGTTAATAGTTTCAATGAGCCTTGAGCTGCGGTGGTAAAAGCCTGTTAAGTACTTCAGCAATATAACCCAGAAACAGTGTTCCCATACTGGATCGATAGTAGGCGGGGTCCTGATTGCCGATGGCAAGTACGCCAAGTGGGCTGCCATGTTGTAATACCGCCAGTGCCGCACTGCCGACATTGACGGCGTCCTCATCAAATAAAAACTCACATTCCTTAATATCGACACCACCACTCACCGAGTTGGGCATTTTCAGACGCTTGCCAATATAGTCTCTCGCGTCATGTATCGATACCACTTTGGCTGCGCTCACGGGGGTGGCGCTGTTGCCGAACAGAACCAGGCGTGTGTAGTGAATGTTAAATTCTTTGTCAAAACTGTAATACAGCGCGTCCACCAGGTCGCCCAGGTCGTTACACTCCAGAAGTGCCAGTACCAGACGTTTGGTTTTATCAAACAGGCGGTCATTTTCGCGTGCGTTGTCGAGCAATTGGCTGAGCCGATGGCGCATATCCATATTGCGCTCTCGTAATACCGATACCTGCCTTTCTACCAGAGAAACAGCACCACCGCTGTTATGGGGAAGCTCCAGTTCTAAAAGCAGGTTCAGGTTGTTGTTAAAAAAATCCGGGTGGTTTTTCAGGTACTGTGCGACCTGTTCTTCTGTGAGTTTTTCTTTTGCCTGGCTGATAGTGTTGTCGCTCATACTTTGATCTGACCGTGAAAAACTGAAGTTGCCGGGCCTGTCATCATAACAGGCTTTCCCTCTCCCTCCCATTGGATGCTCAGCTTGCCGCCTGGCAGCGTTACTTCAACCTCGGTATCGAGTTCATTGCACATAATTCCGCTTACCACCGCTGCGCAGGCACCGGTGCCGCAAGCGAGGGTCTCGCCTGTTCCGCGCTCATAAACGCGCAGTTTTATCCGTTGGCGATTGATAATTTCCATAAACCCGGCGTTTACCTGCCTGGGAAAACGCGCATGGTTTTCGACTTGAGGGCCGATTAATTCAACAGGGTAATCAGCAAGGTTTTCAACGCGCGTTACAGCGTGAGGGTTGCCCATGGACACTGCAGAAATACTTAACGCCCTGTCGCCAAGTTGCAGAGGGTAAAGCGTTTGCTGCTGTTCTGCCTCAAAGGGAATTTCCGCCGGTTGCAAAACAGGAGCGCCCATGTTGACAGTTACTTGATTGTCTTCGGTGACTTTCAGTACCAGCTTGCCCGCTGCCGTTTGGGCAACAATGGTATTTTTTCCCGTGAGTTGTCGCTGACGTACGAAAATGGCAAAACAGCGTGCGCCGTTGCCGCAGTTTTCCACTTCTCCTCCATCGCTGTTAAATATTCGATAGCGGAAATCCACATCGGGATGTTCAGGCGCTTCTACCACCAGCACCTGATCACAGCCAACACCAAAGTGCCGGTCCGCCAGCTTGCGTGCGCGCTCAGGCGTGATATTCACTTTCTGGCTGATAGCATCGACCATAACGAAGTCGTTGCCTATGCCTTGCATTTTGGTAAATCGCAGGCGCATTAACCCTGGTCCTCTGGCAATAGCCTTTCACCCGCAATTATGGTGTCGAAGCTTTCACGCTCACGGACTAAATAGTGCTGATCGGCATCCACCATCACTTCAGCGGCTCTGCCACGGGTATTGTAGTTAGAGCTCATCACAAAGCCGTACGCGCCGCTGGACATCACTGCGAGACAGTCGCCGGGGCTAAGTTTCAGCTCACGCTGCTTTGCAAGGAAGTCTCCGGTTTCACATACCGGGCCAACCAGATCCCAGTTGGCAGCCTTTGCGTTACCGCCTTCCTTTAACGGTAAAACATTTTGCCAGGCCTGATAGAGGGCTGGGCGAATGTTATCGTTCATGGCGGCATCGATAATGGCGAAGTTGCGATGATCTGTTGGCTTGAGATACAGCACTTCCGTTAGTAACACGCCCGCATTGGCGCTGATTGAGCGGCCGGGCTCCATATAAATGGCCAGCTTTCGATCAGCTATTTTTTGTTTTACCTGGCTGAAGTAGGTTTCGGGTGTTGGCGGTTGTTCGTTTTCATAACAAACCCCAAGGCCGCCGCCCAGGTCAATATGCTGGATCGCGATCCCTTTAGCTGCAAGCGCATCGACAAGTACCAGCAGTCGATCCAGAGCATCCATAAACGGCGCAAGTTGCGTTAGCTGGGAACCGATATGGCAGTCCACGCCGACAATGTTAAGCATCGGTAAATCGGCAGCGCGCTGGTATACCTTTTCTGCAATCGCAAAGTCTACGCCGAACTTGTTTTCTTTCAGGCCGGTGGAAATATAAGGGTGGGTCTGTGCGTCCACGTCCGGGTTGACTCTCAGCGAGACATTGGCGCTGATGCCGCATTCCACGGCTACGCGTGACAGCAGCTCCAGCTCGGCTACTGATTCGACATTAAAGCAGCCGATACCTTGTTTTAATGCAAACACCATTTCGTCACGGGTTTTGCCTACGCCGGAAAAGATTACCCGGCTGGCGTCACCTCCGGCGGCGAGCACACGTTGCAGCTCGCCCTTGGAAACAATATCAAAACCTGCGCCTAGCTCTGCAAGCACCTGCAGCACGGCAATATTGGAATTCGCTTTTACGGCGTAACAGATGGCGCCGGGGTGCTGGCCAAGGGCGTTGGCATAGGCGAGGTAGTTGTGCCGAAGTTCAGCCCGGCTGTAGACATAACAAGGTGTGCCGTAGTGCTCGGCGATAGCAGACAAGGAGCAGGCCTCGGCATATAGCTCGCCGCCCTGATAGTGAAAGTGTGACATTTGTGGTTCTCAATTCTGTTGGGTGCTCTTGGCTTCCGTTTCCTGTTCGGGCTCCGGGAGTTTTAAAGGGCCTTTTTGGCCGCAGCCAGACAAGCCTAGCACCAGCAAGGCAATGGCTAGATAAAATGCTGCTGAATAGCCTCTATGGCTTGGAGCTGACATTGGGCACCGCTATCTGTTCAAAACAAAACAGTATACCGGGTTACCCCCAGGGATGGGGCGTATACAGCAAAATTTGTAGGGAACAAATGCTGTAACCCCAGGGATGGGGCGTATACAGCAAAATTTGTAGGGAACAAATGCTGTTAGGTTTTTCGTTACGCGACTTACTGCCTGGCCAGCAGGCCTATGGCGTGGTTTAGCCTGGCTTCTAACTGGTGTTTAATTCGTAAATAATGGCAGGTCGTCAGTCGGCCATCTTCAGTCAAAAGGTGGGCGCATAGGCTCAGGTCAAGGTCGGTAAGGTATACAGGGTAACTTTGATCAGCCTCGCGGAGTTTGAGGATATGTTGCCCCACAACCGCATAGATCTGATCGCCAAAACTCACGCCCGAAAAGGGCTGGTCATCGCAGTTGAAGTCGAACACTATCTGGTCGTCATTGGAAGCTTGTGCGGTTGCGCTGACTTCGAATTTTGCGTCGATGTTCAGCTCGTTGGGTACCCGTTTGGCCTCCACCCGGAACTGCGAACCTGCCAGGCTAAGCTCGTAAAAGTGGATAGGGAATATGCCAAAGTCGTAAAGCATGTCCTGATGCAGGCGTGTTTGTCTTGCCACTACAGCGCGCAAAAATCGGTGAAGAGGTCTCAGGGGGTTGTATTTACTGCGGCGAAATTGACGGTGTATCAAGGAGCCAAACTCATCCACAATGTACAGCTCCATGCCGATATCCAAACGCTGGAAAAAAATGTGAATCGCCCCCGACCAGCTGCGTCCGCCTGCGCCAGCGGAAATGGTATGGGTAATTGCCCGCAGTGCGTGCCGGCTTAAGGCCCGGCTGTCGAGCATAATGGGGCTGATGCCACGCTGTGGCTCGCCGAGGTAGTCGATAAGTCGCCTGGCGTTGGTATGAGTTTTTACCTGCAGCCGGCGACCTTTGTATTGCAGGCTCACATACTCGCCGCCCATTTCAAAGAGATAACGGCTGTTCGATGGAAACAAGCCTCCGTAGTAGCATTGCAAGATTTCTTTGAACCAGTTGTTCACGCGCGTGGAAATGGTGCCCGCGTGCTGACTGCCAACACACTCAACGCTCAGAGCAGGGGGCGGGCGATTACTGCCCGGCAGGCTTAGTTGCAGGTATTCCTTTAAACATTGAATCAGTGCCTGATCGCCTTCAAAGCGTCGGGTGCTGACTTCATTCCAGCTGTTGCGGATTATAATATCCACCGATGCCACCAGGTTCTCTTCGAATCCGCTATAGCGCAGTGCGTCGGCATTATTACTTAAACGTTGTATCCCCTGCTCGTCTAAATGAGGTGTTGGTGATGCGCCAACATTCAGCAGCAGCAGTACGCTGGTGGGTGCAGCGGTCTGTTTAAAGGTGTCGTGAGATGTTGCTTGCAATGGCAGTGGCATCCACTGGTGCATGCACATCAACAATTTACGCAGATTAAACTCATTAACGCTCGGTGCGTTTTGTAGGTCGAAAAAAGTGTTGTTATCAATAATGCCATTGAAATAAAGCCAGAGAATTAGTTCCACAAAGCTAATGGAAGACTTAATGGCTTCACCTTCCCCCTGCAGGCTGGTGCCCGCCTCACGCGAAACCGCCGTCCACATCCGCACCTTTGTCTGTTCGTCTTCAGTTTCACTAAGTGAAATAACCGATTCGCTTAAATCGCTGGAAATACCGGGGTTTATCCACTCAATCTTGCCCGGTTTTCGCTCAAAGGTGGCCTGCAGCTTGCGCCCCAGAATCATAAGTTCGTCTGCCGATATTGCCCGCGTGGCGCCAGTGGAGCTGCCAAAATCCTGAATAAAGCGATAACTGTTATTGAGTTCATTAACCAGCAGTGCTCTTTCCTCGGCCACCCCTGGTGCTTTCCAGTGTGCGCGTTCATCCAGCAACTCAATGTATTTTGGCTTCCATTGCCATTCCTCCGTGAGCTTTTCCACCAGTTTGCGTTGCCAGGATTTTTCACGGCCACGCGGTGGCTTGGACAGAGGTTTGTTAACCTTGAAATAAAAACAGCGCCTTGCCAGCTCAAGCCGTTTTCCGCCGCCTTTGCTCAGCAGGTATTTTTCTATGCGACGGTAAATCATCATGTAGCTGTCCAGCTCGTCGATACTTAGCTGGCCCTGATACACCATGGACTTAAAGCTCAGCGAAAGCGGCACCGTATGCGGGTGCTGGTGTGCATAGGCTTCCAGCAGCAATAGTTTAAGCGCAGATTTGTAGGGGGATTCGATGGCTTTATACAATTGCCAGATACCGGCACCCACAAACTCGCCATCCGGTATTTTCGCCAGCCCGCCAAAATCGAGCACCGAATCTGATCGCAGAAAGCGCTTGTGCAACAGGGTGCGACTGTATGTGATGTAGTTGTGCTCCTGGCTGGAGGGAACGAACCACCACAGAGGTTTACGCCCGCCAACATAGATGGCAGTGCGATAAAACTCATCCAGCAGCAATAGGCGCTGGGCGCTGCCGCTGGACTCCTCGTTCAGCGCTGAAAGTTTGCCTCGCTTGAATGCTTCATGGTCCATCAGGAAAAAATGCACTTCGAGGCGCACGCGCATGGCCCAGGTGGAAATGCGCTTGCATTTTTCGTTTAGTTTGTTGATTGCCTCGCGCTCCAGGCCCGGCTTAAAGCACAGCCATATATCCAGGTCACTTTTTTCACTTTGGGCGATGGTGCCAACACTGCCCATGACATAAATACCGAAGATCTCTTCAGGTTGCTCCAGTTCGATATTGCCGGTAAAGCTGCGGGCGATTTGCCGGCCCAGAGCAATTTCCTCTTTGCTGATTTTGTGGTTGCTCAGGCGAGAAGGTGTATCCCGGGAGACAAAGCCGGGCATCATCGGATGGTTGGTGTGAAACAATAGCGGCAGGGAGTCAAACACCAGGCGCTGACGATCGCTCAGGGCAGAGCGCAGACGTCTAAGTCTGTGATCATTAATGGCGAGAAAGCGTTTGTGAACCTGTGTCAGGTGGTGCCGGTCCAGCCCCTCATCAATCTCGCCGGGATTGATAGCGTGCGGTTTCAAGAGGTGATCCTGAAGATTAAGCGCGAGTGCGTATAAAGTGTGATCTACTTTACAGTTTAGCAATGAAACGAGGTGAGAAGTTTATAAGAACCTTTTTGTCTTATATCGATTGGTTTGGCGCTTTCTATTTTTTGACGTGTTATGGCCTGTGAACGCTTATTTGATTGTCTCTGTTACGCGAAAAACTTAGCCGTAGCGCTGTCGGTAAGAGTATCTGCGCTCTAATCGTAAAAGGCCAAGTGAGGAACCAGTTGGTACCAACGGTACTTTTGCTAACGCTATTACATGGCGTACAAGCAATTTCCCAGAGTGTTTATGAATTGTTCGAGCTAGGTGTTGTATTTGTCTTTCAGGGCCTGGCACACAAGTTTGGGTACAAACTTGCTTACATCGCCGTTGAGCGCGGCAATTTCTTTAACCAGCGATGAAGAAATGTAAGACAGGTGCTCTGCAGGCGTCATAAACAGACTTTCCATGGAGGGTGCCAGCGCGCGATTCATATTGGCCAGCTGGAATTCGTATTCAAAATCTGAAACTGCACGCAGGCCGCGCACAACGCCATAGGCCTGCTTTTCTTCCACCAGATCTTTCAGCAGACAGTCAAAACCACAGATCTCGATGTTGTCGAGGTCGCCAAGCACTTCTTTCGCCAGTGCAACCCGCTTTTCCAGACTGAACAGGGGTTGTTTGCGCTTGCTGGCAGCGACTGCAATCACAACATGGTCAAACAGCTTGGCTGCTCTGTGCACCAGATCGATGTGGCCGTTGGTGATAGGATCGAAGGTGCCGGGGTAAACAACGCGCTTCATAGACATTCTCGTTACGATTTCAGACTGCTGCGCATTGTAGCGCGAAGATACCAGGATCAGAAATGTTCCATGCTATAAAGCCCGTAGCTTACCTCGCCACTGCATTTCTGTTTTTTGCATTGCCAGCCCTGCATTCCTATCGACTGGCCCCTCGGGTGCTCCAGGTAAACCAGCCCTTGATCTTTAAGCAGGCCCTGTTGGTTGATGCATTGCAGGGCCTGCTGCCAATGGTTTTCGGCAAAGGGCGGGTCGATAAAGATAAGGTCGAAAGGCTCGTTGAGCCGGGAAAGAAGTTCAAAGCTGTCGCCCTGGTAAACGCGTGCTTTTTCACACGCCAGCAATGCCAGGTTGGCTTTAAGTGAGCTCGCTGCCTGCGCATTGAGTTCGGCGAACTCTACATATCCGGCCCCTCGGGAGAGGGCCTCCAGGCCAAGAGCGCCGGTACCGGCAAACAGGTCCAGGCAGCGGGCGCCGTGAATTTCTGTCATTAACCAGTTGAACAGAGTTTCCCGGATGCGATCCCCGCTTGGCCGCAGGCCCTGGGCATCAATCACTTCGAGTTTGCGGCCGCGCCATTGGCCGCCAATGATGCGCACAAAGCTGGCATGCTTTTTTTGGTTTTTTTTCTTGTTAGAGGGCAACGATTGAGCTCCAAAATGGTAGGATGTGCTCCGATTTACGGAGTGGGACCATAATGTTTTTTAAGCGTAAAAAAAGCAAATCGGAGCAGGAACCAGCTTCTGCGGCAGAGCCTCAGGCTCAGCAGCCGCCCAAAAGTAAACCCAGCATATTTGAGCGCTTCAAGCGTGGCTTGAATCGCACCAGCAGCCAGCTGTCCAGCGGCCTCAGCAAGCTGCTGATGGGCAAAAAAGCCATCGACGACGAGCTGTTGGAAGAAATTGAAACCCTGCTGCTGATGGCCGATGTGGGTGTTGAGGCCGCTACGGATATTATCGACGATCTTACCGAACGCACCGCGCGCAAGCAGCTGGCAGACTCCGAAGCCCTGTTTTCCGCGCTTAAAGAATCGCTGCTGGGTTTATTGAAGGGGGTTGAGGCGCCGCTGGTAATTGACGATTCCCGCAAGCCCTATGTGATTTTAGTGGTAGGCGTCAATGGCGTGGGTAAAACCACCACCATCGGCAAGCTGGCCAAGCGCCTGCAAAATGAGGGTAAATCGGTGATGCTGGCCGCTGGCGACACCTTTCGTGCTGCTGCGGTGGAGCAATTGCAGGTGTGGGGTGAGCGCAATGAGGTGCCAGTGGTTGCGCAGCACTCGGGCGCAGACAGCGCTTCGGTAATATTTGATGCTGTTCAGTCGGCACAGTCGCGCGGTGTGGATGTCATTATTGCCGATACCGCCGGCCGCCTGCACAACAAAAGCAACCTGATGGAAGAGCTGAGCAAGGTCAAGCGGGTGATAGGTAAGCTGGACGAAAGTGCCCCGCACGAAGTATTGTTGGTACTGGATGCTGGTACCGGGCAGAACGCGGTTAGTCAGGCCGACCAGTTCCGTGAAACGGCTGGCGTTACAGGTATCGCTCTAACCAAGCTGGATGGCACTGCCAAAGGAGGTATTATTTTCGCCTTGAGCAAGAAGCACAGCATTCCAGTTCGCTTTATAGGCGTAGGCGAAACCATTGACGATTTGCAGCCTTTCAACGCAGAGCGCTTTATCGAAGCGCTGTTTGATACCGGGGAAACAGAATAATAAATATCCGTGATTAGTTTTAGTAACGTCAGTAAGCGCTACCAAAGCGGCCATCAGGCTCTTGCTAACCTTTCTTTTGATATTGACGAGGGCGAACTGGTGTTCCTTACCGGCCATTCCGGTGCCGGCAAAAGTACCCTGATGAAACTCATCATGCTGATGGAGCGCGCCAGTACCGGCCAGGTGGTTATCGCCGGTCGCAACCTTAATCGCATGCGCCGGGGCCAGGTGCCCTATCATCGGCGTCAGGTTGGGGTAGTGTTTCAGAATCACCAGCTGTTGTTTGATCGTTCAGTCTATGAAAACGTCGCGTTGCCGCTGCATATCGCTGGCTTTCAGTCGCGCGAGGTTGGCAGGCGAGTGCGTGCCGCGCTGGACAAAGTTGGCCTGCTCGACAAGGAAAAGTCCAACCCCATTACCCTCTCCGGTGGTGAGCAGCAGCGTGTCGGTATTGCCCGGGCGGTGGTGAATAAACCGCCCTTACTGCTGGCAGATGAGCCTACCGGTAACCTCGACCCTGAGCTTTCCGCCGAGATAATGAACCTGTTTCGGCGTTTTAACAGTTTTGGTGTCACAGTGATGATAGCCAGTCACGATATTGCCCTTATTCGAAGCTTGAACTACCGCGTGCTTTCCCTGGGCAAGGGTCAGCTGGTGCACGATGGCCTGCTTGTGAGCGAGGAGGCTTGAAGTGGCGCGGGGTGAAAGTGGTACAAAAGGGGCAGTACAGAGCAAAACCGGCATTGCTGACAAAGCACGAAGCTACTGGTTACACCATCGCAGTTCATTTTTAAGCACTCTCCAGCGGCTGCTGGCAACACCGGCGCAAACCTTGATGACAGCGCTGGTGGTGGCCATCGCTCTGGCCCTGCCAGCAACGCTGCTGGTGTCCCTCAGCAATATTCAGCAATTGGGTGACAGCTGGGACGCCAGCCCGAAGATCTCGGTCTACATCAACCTTCGTGCAAGGGAAAGCGCCATCGAACAGCTGGTTGGCCGCCTGCAAAAGCTGCCGGAAGTGGCGGATGTCGAGTATTTTTCTGCAGATCAGGTGCTGGCGGATTTCCAGCGCCTGTCGGGGTTTGGTGAGGCGCTGGATGCCTTGGACAGCAACCCCCTGCCGGCAACGCTGATTATTACCCCGGGTTTGGCGGCTGGCGAGCCGACCGCGCTCAGGGCGCTGGGGGATAAAATTGCCAAAGAAGCGATAGTGGATGAGGTGTCGCTGGATATGGAGTGGGTACGTCGCCTGCGGGAACTGATGGTGTTGGGCAAGAAGATTGTCGCGGCCTTGGCGGCCCTGTTGGCTTTGGGCGTATTGCTGGCGGTGGGCAATACCATTCGCCTGGCGATCGAAAATCGCCGGGACGAGATTATCGTCGCCAAACTGGTTGGCGGCACCAATGGCTTTGTGCGTCGGCCATTTATCTACAGCGGTGGCTGGTACGGCTTTTTTGGTGGTGTGTTGGCTTCACTTATTGTTGCCGCAGGCTTCTGGATAATTCAGGACACCGTAGCGCGTTTGGCGCTGTTGTATCAAAGTGATTTCCAACTGCAGACGCTGGGGGTGATGGGCAGCCTCAAGCTGGTCGGCTTTGGTACCTTGCTGGGCTGGCTGGGCGCGTGGCTGGCGGTTGGCCGTCATTTGGCGAGCATAGAGCCGAAATAAACACCAAGAAGAGTAACTTATAGTCGGTTTGAGCAGCTGGAATGCCGGTGATAGTTAACAGCAATCAGATAAATATCCCGGAAAAGCTTGAAAAAGCTGAAATTCAACCTAATATTCCACAACTGCGCCCACAGGTGGCGCGATTGGCAAGTACCGAAATAGACACTCAGCTGGAACTTGCCAAAACTTTCAGGCTCTAAATAGCTGTAAGTTATGAAGGCTTCTGTATTGTCAGGAGCGATAAACACTGGAGGAATGCCGAATGGGCACTAGTTTGCAGACTGTAGAAGTATTAGCGCCGGGCCAGAACCTGAACGCCTATATGCAGGCCGTGAACAGCTTTTCCGTGCTGACTGCTGAGGAAGAAAAACAGTTAGCCGAAAATTTGTACTACCGCGAAGATCTGGAAGCCGCTCGCCGTTTGGTGATGGCTCACTTGCGTTTCGTGGTGCATATTGCCAAATCCTACGCCGGCTACGGCCTGGCCCAGGGCGACCTGATTCAGGAAGGCAATGTTGGCTTGATGAAGGCGGTAAAGCGGTTCAACCCGGAAAAAGGTGTACGTCTGGTGAGCTTTGCTGTTCACTGGATCAAGGCTGAAATACACGAATTTATCTTGCGCAACTGGCGCATCGTTAAGGTCGCTACCACCAAAGCCCAGCGTAAGTTGTTTTTCAATTTGCGTGGCCAGAAAAAGCGTTTGGCATGGCTCACTAATGACGAAGCGCATGCGGTTGCTGAAGACCTGAACGTAGACGTTAAAAACGTGCGCGAGATGGAAAGTCGTCTGTCGGCATACGACGCAGCTTTCGATGCAGGTACCGATGACGATGACGAGTCCGCTTACCAGGCGCCGGCCAACTATCTGGAAGATCGTCGTTATGACCCCTCCGCGCTGTTGGAGAAAGCCGACTGGACAGAGAGCAGTGTCGCAGCCCTGGAAACGGCCCTTGATCAACTCGACGAGCGCAGCAAAGATATTCTGCAGCAGCGCTGGTTGAGCGAAAGCAAGTCAACACTGCACGAATTGGCTGAGAAGTATGGTGTTTCAGCAGAGCGTATTCGCCAGCTGGAAAAGAACGCGATGAAAAAAATGCGTGTCTCCATGGAAGCCTGAGCCACAAGCTGATACATCTCGCATAAAAAAGCCGCATCACGCGGCTTTTTTTGTTGTGCAGAGCTTTTCCTTCGAGTGAAAACATGAATTATGCAAAATTATTTCTGCTGATTGCAGCGCTTGGCGGTGCTTGCGCTGTGCTATTGGGTGCCTTTGGTGCTCATGCTCTGAAAGCCAGCCTCTCGCAAAGCATGATGAATACCTGGCAAACCGCAGTGCAGTATCAGTTCTATCACTGTCTGGCACTGCTGTTGGTCGCCATTTTAATGCGCCAGGGTTTAATGGGAGGCTGGATAAACGTGAGTGGTTTTTTGTTTGTTGGCGGCATCTTGTTTTTTTGCCTGAGCCTCTATTTGCTTGCCCTCGGCGGGCCGCGCTGGCTAGGTCCAGTCACACCTGTGGGCGGGCTGTTTTTTATCGCGGCCTGGTGCAGTTTATTTATTGCAGTACTAACGAGTGAAAGCAGACCCCAGTGAAACCAGAGTACAAGAAGAAGCCCATACGCAGCTACGTAATCAGGGCTGGCAGAATTACAGACGGACAGAAGAAAGCCTTTGATCAGTGGTGGCCGCAATTTGGTTTGAGCTTATTTGATGGAAAAATCGAGCCTTTACAGGTCTTCAAACGTGAAGCGCCGCTGGTGGTGGAAGTGGGTTTTGGTATGGGCGATTCCCTGTTTGCCATGGCCAAAGCAGAGCCCGATAAAAACTTTATCGGCATCGAAGTGCATCCGCCGGGGGTAGGCCGTTTAATCAGTTTGGCAGGTGCTGAGAAGCTGCATAACCTGCGTGTGTATATGGCCGATGCTGTGGATGTAATGGAAGATTGTATACCCGAACACAGTGTCGACCGTTTTCAGCTTTTTTTCCCTGATCCGTGGCATAAGAAAAAGCATCACAAGCGGCGCATTGTGCAACCGGAATTTATTGCCAGCGTGTATCGCTTGCTTAAGCCTGGAAGTCATTTCCATATGGCGACAGATTGGGAAAATTACGCTGAGCTGAGTTTTGAGCAGATGCTGATGACCCCGGGTTTTGTCAACGTGGCCGAACCGTACTGCTTTTCGCCACGGCCCGAATACCGACCGGTTACCAAATTTGAAAGGCGCGGTGAGCGTTTGGGGCACGGTGTGTGGGATATTATTTTCGCAAAACAGGGTTAGCAGACTGATCGTCGCTATTAATATAGGGCGGCTTGACGCGGAAAACGCTGATATTAAGGGCTCGCATGGACCTTTGGTTTATGAAGGTGCTTGCCTGCACTGCCTTTTAATTCAGCACAAAAACCTCGACGAGTTAACAGTTGGCGCTAGAGTCTTCCTAGAGCCTGTTAACACTAGTTTAATTACCTCTGCCTGAGCCCATTTCGTTGTCCAGGGTTGAACACGCGTGATTGCTTCGGGTTGCGGCTGAAAACGCGCCACACACCGTTTATTTACAATCGCTAAACGACTCTCTTCACGCCTGGATTGGCGCTTCAGTCGCAACAGCGGTGATTAAAAAAGTGTTCACAGGCCCTGGCTTTGCTGTAAAAATACTTAAAAAATAAACGCCTTGCATTTGAGGTGCTAATCAATAACACTTTTGCGCTTGGCAGCCCCTCAGATCTTATTACGAGAAAAACATGCCACTTAAGCCGAGATTACCGAATACGATGTGGAAAGAGTCTCTCTGGGACTACTCCGTGCGTGTTTATGCTCATAAGGAAGTGGAAAATATTGTGTTGGGCTTGCAGGATGAGTACCACGCAAATGTCGATATTATCCTTTGGTGCTGCTGGCTGGATGCTGAAGGTGTTTGCCTCTCAAAAGAAGCGCTCGACGATGTGTTGATTACCATCGACACGGTCAATCAGGCCACTCTTCTTAAATTGCGCGAAGTCCGCCGTTACCTCAAAGAAGCTGGCAGCTTTACACAGGTGCAGTCAAAGGTAATATCCAAGCAAGTGGTTAATGCCGAGTTGATGATAGAAAAGGTATTGATTCACCGTTTGCAGGACCTGACACGGCGCTTTGTGGAAGTGATGGAAGACCCGCAAGATCCCCTCAGCCTGTCGTATTATCTGGGGTTTCTCATGATTCCAGATGCAAAACAAATAGCGCACCTGATACGAGTGGCCTGTAAGGGAACGCGAAAGGCCCCCACCGTTTAAATTGACAAAAAAGCCCACTTCGAAAGGAGTGGGCTTTTTACGTTTAGTCGTCTTTGTTTTCGCTGTCGGGAGTAGAGCCAAACAGGCTGCCGGGAGCAGGCGTTGGCGCGATGGGCTTGGGTGGAATCACGGGTTCTGCAGAAGGCTTGCTTTCCACGGGTTTTGGTTCTGCTGGTGCTTCCGGGCTGGTATCCGCTGGTTTGGCAGCAGGTACTGGAGCAACAGGCTTTTCTGCAGGCTTCTCAACAGGTTTTACAAGCGGTGTAGCCGGCGCTGAAGTGATGGCTGTACTGACAGCGCTTGGCTTGGCTTCCTGTTTGCTTTCTGCTGGCGTGCTCTCGGGTGCGGGGATGCTTGGCTTAATAAGCTCTTTTTGCACCGCAGCTGACTTCACAGGTGCCTTAGCGGGGGCTTTTCTGGTTGCCGCCTTTTTGGCGGGTGCTTTTTTTACTGCGGCTTTGGCTTTTTTGGCCGGGGCTTTTTTCGCTGTGGTTTTTTTTGCAGGCGTTTTCACCGCTGCTTTCTTGGCGCTCGCCTTGGCTTTGGTTTTTGCCGGGGTTTTTTCGCTTACGGCGGCTTTCGCTGTTCTTGCTTTGCGCTTGGCCTTTCGTTTTGGCTTGGCTGCAGCCGCTTTGGCTTCAACTTTGGCAAGGCTGGCGGCCTGTGCAACAGCAGACTTGGCTTCGCTGAGTGCCAGCTTGGCTTCTGTCAAAGTTGTCTTCAACGCTAACGATTCAGTGCGCTGAGCGCTAAGTGCGGCTTTTGCCTTGGCTAGCCGTGCAGTAGAAGCTGCTGTTTTTTTCTTGGCGACCGCTGCTGCCGCTGCTTTCGCTTTGGCCTGCAGGCTGGCAAGCCTGGTTTTTGCTTTTGCCTGTTTGGCTGTAGCCGATTTCACGGCTTTTTCAGCGCTAGCAAGTTTCTTTTTGCGTGCACTATCCAGTTGTGCAGATAGCTTGGCAATTTGTTTTTCCAGTTCTAGCACTGGGTTGAGAGCTTTCTTTTTAGCTGCCATGACATAGTACCTGAGAGAGTTCGTAATTTACGGAAGAAAGAGGCGCAAAAATAATAACTTTGTTTAAGGCAAAATTGTATATTTTTTGTATTCAATACACGGTTTTTTTGCACTCTATGGGTGATTTGTCAATATCTTTTCAATATTTGCATTATTTGGAGTGATAGTAATACTTGCAGAATGCGCAGAAATGGCGCTTATCGCTGCGATTAATATGTACTTAAGATGAAATTTGCACAGTTCGCGGCATAGCTGCTGGAGACACCCCATGGCCTTGGGTATACTGCGGCAGCAATTGGATGAATCACCTGGCCCTCTGATCTGGCGCGAACTGAGTAGTACTGGCTATGGCTATACGTGGGTATATCAGGTTTTTTCCCTCCATTGGGGTGAGTGTCGTATTGCGGCATACATGAAAAAGAGTGGGCGCTAGTTTCACTCAAAGCAGATACAGGAAATTACAATGAAGAACATTACCTTGGTAGCCTTGGCCTCCACAGCCTTATTACTGGCTGGCTGTAATAAAGATGCGGCCGAAAACAAGAGTGAAGCAGCGGATTCAGGCGCTGTAGAAATTGAGTCACTCCACGACCGTGTGAGCTATATGCTTGGCTACAACATGGCATCGCAGGCTAAGTCCTGGGACTTTGAAATCAACCCTGAGCTTTTCGCTTTGGCGGTGAAAGACGTTAACGCCGATGCGCAAGAACGCTTCACCGAAGAAGAGATGCGTTCAACCATGATGGCTTTCCAGACTGAGCAAAAAGCGAAGCGTCAGGAAAAAATCACTGCACTGGGCGACAAGAACATTGCTGCTGGTAAGGCATTCCTTGAAGAAAATGCCAAGCAAGAGGGTGTGGTTCAAACAGAGTCAGGCTTGCAGTACAAAATTATCACCGAAGGTACCGGGCCCAAGCCTGAAGCGAAAGACCGTGTGCTTGCCCATTACCGTGGAACAACGCTTGAAGGCAATGAGTTCGACAGTTCCTACAAACGTGGTGAACCAGCGAAGTTTCCTGTCGGCAGTTTGATACCTGGTTGGGTTGAAGCTTTACAGTTGATGCCGGAAGGCTCCAAGTGGGAGCTGTATATTCCAGGCGATCTCGCATACGGTCCTGGTGGCAAGATGAATCCGCAGACTCGTGAATATGATATCGAGCCGAATGCACTGCTGAAATTCGAACTGGAACTGCTGAAGATAAACCCGGAAGCAGAAAAGGCTGAAGAGAAGCCAGCAGAAAAATCTGAATAAGTCGTAAGCTGTTATTCAGCAGCAACGCCCGGCATTTCGCTGGGCGTTTTTATATGTAGCTGATGTATAAAACCATTGGAAGCAATGGCAAAAACCGTACTGACCTGGGAAGAAAACGACACCGCAACAACTGCAGCGCTGGTGGGTTTCCATTTGTTGCGTTTGGGAAGTTGCCAGCGTTGAACTTCGTAAAGCTCCGGTATTTTCCACAGCTGCACAATTTGATCGGGCCTTCCGGTTAACAGCAGGCTGTTATCTCTGTTGAAACTTGCAGTGGTGAAGCTCAGTCCGCGCTTGAGGTGTTGTGCTTTCAGCGGCACCTCACCGATAAGTTCTGCACTTCGGCTGTGCCATAAAAGGGCTTTGTCGTATTTACTGACGGACAGCGCCAGGCTGCCATCGGCGCTCAGCTTTACCAGCTGAACTTCATCATCATGGCGCAAGCTGGCGATCATTTTACCGCTGTTTAAATCCCAGCTGCTCGCGGTGTAGTCTTCAGAGCCTGTGAGTGCAAGCTTGCCATTTTCGCTCATATCCACGCTGCGAACGCGGTTTCCATGGCGAAGTGTCTGCTTAATTCCGCCTCGTTGAATATCAAATAAAACTGCGGAGTGATCACTTAAACCGAGCAGCGCAGTGTTGGCGCCGGGGCCAAGTTCTGCATCCAGTATTTCTCCGGGGGCATTCCAGTAACGGCTGCCTTCGCCGCTTTGCGTGTTCCATAGCACTAATGCGGCCGGGTCGGCCGTGAGCGCCCAGCGGGCGTCATCAGAAAAATCGGCCGCGACTATTGTGCTGAAATCCCCTTTGCGGTGATTCCAGTTAAACAGGCGTTGTTCGTTTTGTATTTGCCACAGACTTCCCCCGTGGTGAATCGAGCCGATTACGGCCATTTCCCCTTGCTCAGAAAGTGCGGCGCTGTGCATGCCCTTGGCCGCGACTTCGAGGGAGTGAACGGGTGTTTCTGCCCGCATACAGCTTTGCAGTGTTATTAACGCCGTGAGCAGTGCAAGGGTGTTTTGATAAGACATGCGCGCCTGACAACTGGAAATATATCCTTAAGGATAGCAGTAAGGCGGCTTTAGCCCGAATAATTCATAGGGGAAATTGCTTGCACGTCGTGAAATAGCTGAGTTTGAGCGTTTTAGGCAAAAGTACAGTTTGTACTATTAACCCGGCAATACGCCTGATCCCTTACTTGGCCTTTTTTGATTGAGAGCATGCTCATTCCAACAGAGCTGCGGTTACCTGCACTCTAATCAAAAGGTTCCGGTGTGAGAAGTCCACCCGCTTATGAAATATCCGGGCTAGCGAATGATGAGGCTGGAAGTAAAAAGTGCGCAAAATTGCGCACATATTAAATGTTTGCGTAGCTAAAGGAATTCAGGCTACACGGTCTTTGTGAGCGGTGTGCAGAACCTCAATGGCTCTGTCTTCGGCTTCAAAGCGGTTAGCCAGTAATTCTCCCAGTTTTGAAAGGTCCTGGGTCAGGGCTTCGAGGTCATCCACTTCCTGGTACTTATCGTTAAAATCGAGCACAAATTCTGTTGTTTTGTCCACTTCCTTGAACAGGGCTTTTGCTTCGGTGAGTGCCGCTTTGTTATTAAATTCCCTGCCTTCCTGAACCAGCTGGTCATAGACTTCGAAGTGGCCGGCGGAGACATAATCAACCATTAATTGGCATAAGGTTCTTAAGGTGTTTCCGGTCTCGGCTGAATCGTCGTCAATTATATCGGAGAGCTGGCAATACACTACCAGTACTTGCTGTCTTTCTTTTAACCAACGATCAATGATGTCACTGACGCCACCCCAGCGTTCCTGAGCGGATTTACAATTTTCGAGCATGCTTTAATTCTTTCCTTCCAGTACAAAAAATTCCCATTCAAGATAGGTGATTCGCTACAGAAGAGCAAGCAACTTGTTCGCTTTCGCTTGCCGGCTGATTTCGGCCTGATGTTCTATGCTTAAGTAATAACAGCGCTTCATAGGTGAAATATGTTTGCAACACGTTATTTTCTGCGCCGCATTGGCGTGCCGGCGATACTTTTTCTCGCGGCGAGTGCATTGGCTGAAGAAGAGCTTGCTGAAAACCCGGAGGCTGAAGAAGGGGCTCCCCCGCCGGCCTCTGCGATTTATTTGCCTTTGAAACCGGCGTTTGTTGTTAATTACGGCGGCGCCGGGCGATTAAAATATATCAAGGCAGAGGTCTCGGTGCGCCTGGATTCTTCCGATGCAGCGAATTCTGTGCGTCACCATATGCCCTATATCCGCAACAATCTGGTGATGCTGTTTGCTGGTCAGACAGATGAGTCTCTGGACTCGCAAGCGGGTAAGGAATCCTTGCGCCAGGACGCGCTGGCAGAGATACGAAAAATTTTGCTAGAAGAAGACGGCCAGGAAGGTGTGGTTGACGTCTTCTTTAACACGCTAATTATTCAAAAATAAAAGCTCGTGCTTACATAAAGTGCCCGCAACAGCGGCGGTATTGTTTGTAGTAGTCTGCCAGGAAGGTATCAAACGCCTGCTGGCTCTTCGTCTCCAGACTTTTTTGCTCCGCCACAGACTCCAGCGCCATGTTTTCAAAACGGTCGAGTATGTCACTGGGTAAGGGGCGATCGAGCAGAGATTGATGATGTTGCTGGGATTGCTGTAATGCAAAGCGCGCATATTCGATCTTGTCCGAGCGCAGGATGTCCAGGATTTTGGCGGATGGTGTGCGTGACGGGTCCGCCAGTTTTCTGCGTTGGGCTTCCAGCGCTTCACCATAGCTGCCATCGCTATGGGCGTTATCCAGCAGCTCAGCAACGCCTTTCATGCCGTCCAGCAGTTGGCTGCCCCAAGCTTTGAGCGAGATGCTGCCCAGTTGCGGGTGAACAAGCGTTGTGTCGCTGGCGCGCCCTGAGTTGACCACCGTTTTTTGGTTGCCGAGTACCACAGCATTTTCTTGCTGGTTGGTATCGGGGCTTGGCAGTAAGGCGCAATACAACAGAAAGGTATCCAGAAAGCGTACCTGTTCAGCATCAATGCCCAGGGGGTTGAAAGGGTTAACATCCAGGCAGCGAACTTCGATATATTCAACACCGCGATTGTCCAGCGCTGCCAGTGCCGTTTCCCCCGGGTGAGCCGGCCGTTTGGGGCGGATCGCATTATAAAATTCGTTTTCGATTTGCAGCAGGCCGGTATTGAGCTGTCGGTAATTGCCGTGCTCGTCCCGGGTGCCAATCGCTTCATAGTCTGCGTGAGATGTGGTGATTGCTGCGCAAAGGGATTCGATATAGCTTTTTAAGTTGTTGTAGCACACATGCAGGTTTTCCTGAGCATTGCTTTGATAGCCCAGGTCGCCCATACGCATGGATGTCCCCTCGGGCAGATACATGGTGTACTCACTGAGAGTTTGCAGGGAGTGCTCACGCTCACCAATAAAAGACTTGCAGATGGCAGGCGATGCGCCGAACAGGTATATCAGCAACCAGTAGTGCCTTCGGAAATTGCGAATCAGGCCGAAATAACCCTGGTTTTTAAATTCCTGTAAATCACAGATGCTGTTCTCGCGGCGGGATAAAAAAGCCCAGAAAGCGTTGGGCAGGGAGAAGTTGTAATGCAGCCCGGCCACGGTTTGCATCGAGCGCCCGTAACGATGTCCCAGGCCGACGCGGTAGATAGTTTTCATGCGGCCGTTGTTGGAGTCACCGTAGTATGCAACGGGTATCTGGCTGTCTTCGCCCAGGCCGCAGGGCATGCTGTGGCTCCACAGAAATTCGTTATCCTCAAGCTGTGTTGCGGTGTAGCGTTGCAGCAGGTCCAGCTGGCCGAGCATGTCGCTGATGGTGTGACAGGGCGGGGTAATAAACTCCAGCAGGGCCTCGCTGAAATCGGTGGTGATTTGCGGATGAGTGAGAGCCGCGCCCAAACCTGCCGGGTGGGGTGTTTTGCTCAGTCGGCCGTCGGGGCATACTCGCAGGCTCTCCCGCTCGGCACCTCGCAGGATGCCGGTTAGCAGCGGCGTGTTTTTCGCTTCAAATAGTTCGCGGGGCAGATGCTCTAATTCAAACATGGGAAGTTGTGGTTTCCTCGGCAATTTCCAGGGGGATTGCGCTTTGTGGCGCTGGCTTTACCACCTCTACTTGCCAGGCGTATTTTGGCAGCGCTTGTTGTTGTGTTGAAGGCGCTTTGTATCTATTCAGCGATTTCTTGTTGCCGCGTATAAAGCGCTTGTTCTTCGGCTGCAGGTTTTCATTGCTGGGCTGAAGGCTCTTGCCCCTCGTCTGCAGGTTGCGGCTGTAGCGGGTTTTTGGGTACCGGTTTCCCGGCTGAAGGCTCTTTTTATTGCGCTGAAGGCTTTTGTTGTTGCGCTTAGGGCTTATTTCCCTGGGCTGAAGGCTCTTGTTCTTGCGCTGGAGGCTCCTGCTCCTGCGCTGAAAACCCCTGTTGCAGCTGGCCAGGCTAGGTCTTCTGGGTTGGGGGGATTCTTGCGCTGAGGGCTCTTGTTGTTGCGCTGAGGGCTCAGTTGCCAGCGCTGAGGGCTCTTGTTGCTGCGCTAAGGGCTCCTGTTTTTGAGCAGGCGGTTTCGGGTTTGAGGCTTCTATTGGCAGGGGTGCTATTTCGGGCAGTCCCTTTTCGCCGATCTTCGCCTGCTCGATGCGCACCCGCAAGTCGGGGTTTTTCACGCTCAGTTCAACCATCTGGTTTACAGCCTCGTCCTTGTGGGGGCTGCGGAACAAGCTGCGGCGATCTTCACCGTGGTTCCACTCGCCAGACTTGTCCAGAAAGCGATCATGTTGGTCGCGAATAAGGTAGATTTGACTCATAGGTAGGGCTCTTGATAACTGCTTGGTACTCAAATGTGGTCGCAAGGATATAAGGGCCGCAAGGCTAGCTCAAGTTAGGATGCTTGCAATTATATTCAAAAGGGGTGATTCTTTAGTAAAATCAATATCTTGCTTGAGTTTCTTAAATTGTGACCTGAAATGTGAAAAAAACGAGAAATCCACTGGAGATGACATACCATTCGTTCTATACCCTGTATAAACTAGGTACAGTATGAAGTGAAAATAGCTGCAAAAAGTAATGAAACAGTGGTTCGTGCGTCTCTCACCTTCTCGGAGACCGTGGTATCTGGCTCCGCATTCTTTGATGTCATAGATAGATTCGGATCTCCCACCCCTGGCACACCAACCACCGAGCAGGCGGTAATTGGAGAAATTTGGTGACAACACAGTTGGCTGACAACCCGATGCTAAACAACGCCAGTGAATTCGGGCTTAAGGTTTTGGCATACCTGAAAACCTTGCCTCTGGATTTCTGGCGCAATGGTTTGCTGTTTCTGGCAGCGTTGTGGATTTGTCGCAGCCTGGCAGCGCTGTTCTGGTTGGTTTTCCCGGTACCGGAATTGCCCCAGCCCGAAAACTTCGCTGCTCCGGTGGTTGCCGACAGCGCTGGCGGCAGCTCCTCAGCAGCGGTGGATGTGGTCTCAATCCAGTCGCTTCATCTCTGGGGTGAAGCCGGTGCAGTGCCTGTCGAAGCGGTGCCTGAAGAGCCCGATCCTGGGGTTATCGATGGCGACGCCGTCAACCAAACCACCAGGCTGCCACTTCAGTTGCACGGTGTTATTGCCAGTTCCGACCAGCAGCACGCTCGCGCGATTATCGAAGGTGCTAACGTGCAGAAGCTCTATAAGGTGGGTGAGGAAATCAAAAAGCATCGCGGCGTAAAACTGGCTAAAGTTGAAGAGAAACGTGCGATTCTCGATAACAAGGGTTCGTTGGAAGTGCTCTGGTTATACTCAGAAGAAGATTTCAAGAAGTCGCCCAATGCCGCTCGTAATCGTCACAAGGTCTCCCGCCCCAAAAACAACGGTTCGGTTAACAAGAGCATCAAGCCTAACCAGATCCCGAAAACGATCAGTGATGTAGTGCGCTTCAGCGTGCACCGTGAAGATGGTCAGATGGTGGGCTACAAGGTCCGGCCAGGCAGAGACAGAACGCTGTTTGAGCAAGTGGGCCTGAAGGCCGGGGATATTGTTACCAACGTTAACGGCAGGCAGATGAACGACCCCAAGCAATTGCGTGAGGTTTATCAGGAATTAAAAACCGCAATGGAGGCCAATCTTGGTGTTCGTCGTGGCGATGAAGAAATGCAAATAACAATTAGAGTTGATAATACAGGTGGATAAACCGTGTTAAAGCAAGTTGGCGTCATCCTATGTGTGACCATATTTATTCTTACGGGCAGCCAGTTCGCGGTGGCGCAGCAACCGACTTATACGGTGAACTTCAAGGATTCTGATATCCATGAAGTGATTAAGTTTGTTGCTGAAGTCACAGGAAAAACCCTGGTGATAGACCCGAGAGTAAAGGGCCGGGTGAAAGTGATTTCACAGAAGCCGTTGAATGAGCGCCAGTTGATGGAGCTGTTTCGTTCGGTGCTGGAAGTACACGACTTTACCATCATTGAAGTGGGCAACGTGGTGCGTGTGGTTCCCCTGAAAGACGCTCGTTCTTCGCCATTACCTGTTAAAGACGACCCGGAGTTTGACGAGGGTTACGTAACACAGGTCATTCAGCTTAAGAATATTGCTGCCGCCAAGGTGCTTCCTGTACTGCGCCCGCTGGTGCCGCAGCACTCCCACCTTGCAGCCTACGACCCCAGTAACGCCATCGTGGTTTCCGATACCGCCGCCAATATTGAGCGGATCAAAGAGATCATCACCAAAATCGATACCGCTGCCTTGCCTACCACTGAGGTGGTTGAGCTTAAATATGCTGATGCGGAAAGCCTTGTGGCAACCATCTCTAAATTGGATCGTGGTAAAAAGAATGCCCCTGCGTCCAACCAGTTACAGATGGTTGCGGACAAGCGCAACAATGCTATTTTGTTGAGCGGTGAAGATCTGCAGCGTCAGCGCGCCAAGCAGTTGATTCGACGCCTGGATCGCCCGCACACACAAACAGGTAATGTGCGCGTTGTTTACCTCGAATACGCCACAGCCAAGGATGTTGCGGCGGTATTGAGTAAAGTTGTGCAGAATATGCAGCGCATGGGGCCCGGTGGCGATAACAAAGGTAACTCTCAGGGTGCCACGGTTGAAGCCGACGAAGCCACCAACTCGCTGCTGATTACCGCTGAAGGTGACTCGCTTGAATCGATTCTGGCGGTGGTTGAGCGCCTTGATATTCGTCGAGCGCAGGTGCTGGTGGAAGCGATTATTGTGGAAATGACCCTCAATGAATCCCAAGAAATTGGAATTGAGTGGATGTTCCAGAACGCGCCTAACGGTATTTTGGGCGGCTCAACGGGTGCAGGTAATGTCGGTGCTGTTGCCAGTGCAGTGTTTAGTACTGAAGATACTTTAACCAATATTGCAACCGCACTGGGCTCTATTCCAGGTGAGACATTGGGAGTAGCCGGCGATGCTGCAGGTCAAGAGTTCCTGGTGCTGGTGAATATGCTGGAAAGTAACAGCAACGCCAACATCCTATCCACACCAACACTGCTGACCATGGACAACAACGAAGCGATGATTTCCGTGGGTCAGAACGTGCCTTTCGTGACAGGTAGTTTTACCAACACCGGTGGTAACGGCGGCACCAACCCCTTCCAGACTATTCAGCGTGAAGACGTGGGTATCACCCTCACTGTGACGCCGCACGTCAATGAAGGTGACAAGGTGATAATGGATATTGAGCAGGAGATATCGAGTATTGACGCAGGTGCACCTCTGCGCTCCTCCGACCTGATCACCAACCAGCGTAAAGTCAAAACCCAGGTTATGGCCAGTGATAGTGAAGTGATCGTTTTGGGTGGCATGTTTCGTGACGATATTCAGGAGGGTGAGCGACGTGTGCCATTCCTGGGTGATATTCCAGGGTTGGGGCGTCTGTTTCGGTCTAGTACCAACAAGGTCACCAAAGCCAACCTGATGATATTTATTCGCCCAACCATTGTTCGCGATGACGAAACTCTCAATGGCGCGACTGCCGAGAAATACCGCTACATTCACCAGCTGCAGGATATGCAGAAAGGTGAACGTCCACTGCAAATCGATGAAGGTCTGATGCAGAAACTGCAGGGCCTGGAGTCCTACAACCTGACCATTCCCGATATGCCTGAAAAACCATCACAAGAGCAAAGCGAAGAGTAGTTCATGAGCGAAGAACCGATGCTGGATGACATGGTACAGGAGGAAGAGGCGGAAGAAGCCAGGCTTTCCCGGCTGCCTTTCTCCTTTGCCAATAACTACGGGGTAATGATGGATGAAGATAAAATCATCCATCTGGCCACAGTGAGCCCTCAAACCCTGCTGGAAGTGCGCCGCTATGCGGGGCGTCCGGTGGTGCTGGAAGAGATGGACGAAGCGAGCTTTAAAGCCCGTATGACCCGCGTTTACCAGAGTGCCGATGGCGAAGCTGCCCAGGCTGCGGAGGACATGGACTCCGAGTTCGACCTCACCGCCCTTGCCGATGATATTGCCGACGACAGTGAGCTGCTTTCCGGGGACGGTGATGCCCCGGTTATCCGTTTGATTAACGCTGTGTTGTCCCAGGCGGTGCAGGAAAAAGCCTCGGATGTTCACGTGGAGCCTTACGAAGACAGGGTATCCATTCGCTTCCGTGTGGACGGTATTCTCAGTGAGGTGTTGTCGCCCAAGCCACAATTGGCGCCGGTGCTGGTTTCTCGTTTAAAGGTGATGGCGCGCCTCGATATCGCTGAAAAACGTATCCCTCAGGATGGTCGTATTACCGTTAAACTGGCGGGCCATGGAGTGGATATTCGTGTGTCTACCATTCCCTCCGCTCACGGCGAGCGGGTGGTACTGCGTCTGCTGGATCAGGCAGCAGGGCAGTTGTCGATCAAACAGTTGAACATGCCGGAGCGCGCATATCGCGGCTTTGAAAGTGCACTGTACAAACCCCACGGTATTATTCTGGTTACCGGCCCCACGGGCTCCGGTAAAACAACCTCGCTGTATGCCGGTTTGAGTCACCTCAATACCCGCGCACGCAACATTCTCACGGTAGAAGACCCTATTGAATATTTGTTGCCCGGTATTGGTCAGACCCAGGTTAACACCAAGGTGGATATGACCTTTGCCCGTGGCCTGCGCGCTATTCTGCGTCAGGATCCGGATGTGGTGATGATCGGTGAGATCCGTGACCAGGAAACCGCCTCGATCGCGGTGCAGGCCAGTCTTACAGGTCACTTGGTGTTATCCACCCTGCACACCAATACCGCCCTCGGTGCGGTGATGCGTTTACAGGATATGGGCGTGGAACCCTTCCTCTTGTCCTCCAGTCTTGAAGCGCTGATGGCGCAGCGGCTGATTCGTAAGCTGTGTGAGCACTGCAAGGAAGAAACCATCTCCAGCGAGTCTGAGCAAGTGCGCCTGGGAGTTCCTGTTGGCTCCAGAATCTTTAAGGCTAAAGGGTGTGAGCATTGCCACCATACCGGTTATCGCGGCCGTGCCGGTTTGTATGAATTTGTGCACATAGATGACCAGTTGCGTCAGATGATTCACGAGGGGGCGGGCGAGCAGAGCATGATTGCCCATGCTCGAACATTCTCCCAATCCATTGACCAATGTGGCCTGGAAAAGGTGCTCAATGGAGATACCAGCGTTGATGAGGTGTTGCGGGTAACCGCTGTTTCGTAATGGGTGCATATAGCTATCAGGCGCTGGACGCCAAAGGTAAAAAAGTAAAAGGTATCCTCGAAGGGGATTCCGAGAAGCATGTGCGTTCTCAGCTGCGCAACAAGCAGCTTAAGCCGCTCGATGTTAAAGCGACGCGCCAGAAGGTCGGCGGGGGTGAAAAGGGTGGTTCCGGTGGTTTCAGTTTTTCATTTGGCGGCCCTACCATGGGGCACCGGGATTTGTCGCTGGTAACACGGCAACTGGCAACCCTGGTACAGAGTGGCTTGCCACTCGATGAGGTGCTGGCTTCAACCGCCAAGCAAAGCCGCAAGCCTGCTGCCAAAACCATCATGCTGCAGGTTCGCTCGCGGGTACTGGAAGGCTTGAGCCTGGCACAGGCGATGGCGGAAATGCCCAAGGTTTTCGACAACCTCTACCGTGCCATGGTGCGCGCCGGTGAGTCCTCCGGTTATCTGGGACCGGTGCTGGAGCAATTGGCGGAGTACACCGAGCAGGGGCAGGAGGCCAAGCAGAAGCTGCAGTCGGCGATGGTTTATCCGATCATCATGCTGCTGGTAAGTATCGGCATTGTGACTTTTATGATGGTCAGTGTGGTACCGAAAATTGTCGACATGTTTGCGCGCAGCAAGCAGAAGCTGCCAGGCATTACCGAATTCCTGATCGGTGCCAGTGACTTCCTGATTAACTATGGGGTGCTGATGTTAATCGCTATCGTCGCTGCGGTAGTCGCCTTTAACTGGGCGGTCAAACAGGAAAAATACAAAGCCAAATGGCATGCTGTGCAATTGCGCATCCCGTTGTTTGGCAACCTTATATTGCAAGCGGAAAGCGCCCGTTATGCCAGTACCCTGGGGTTGTTGGCTAGCAGCGGTGTGCCTTTGCTGGACGCCTTGCGCATTGCCGGTGCGGTGTTGACCAACTCGGTATTGAAAAAAGCGGCTGGCGAAGTGGCAATGATGGTGCAGGAAGGTTCCAGCTTAAACAAAGCGCTGGACTCGGTGCAGGTGTTCCCGCCCTTGCTGGTACAGATGGCCGCCAGTGGTGAGGCAAACGGCAAACTGGCCGAGCAGTTACTGCATGCGGCGCGCAACCAGGAGCGCGAACTGTCGATGACCGTAAGCACTCTGATGGGGCTGATGGAACCCTTTATGATTTTGTTTATGGGGGGCGTGGTTGGCTTCATTGTGGTAGCGATGCTGTTGCCGATTTTCAAGATGAATCAAATGGTGGGCTAAGGGCCTTGGCCCTAAGAAGAGCAAAAACGACTTAAAAACACATAAATATACAGAGAAGTGAGATAAATCATGAAACACACAATACAAAGGGGATTCAGCCTGATTGAAGTAATGGTGGTGCTGGTGATTATGGGGCTGTTGGCCTCTGTGGTTGCGCCGAATGTGATGGACGCCCTGTCCGGCAGTAAGGTTCAGAAAGTACAGGCGGATTTCGCCAATATCGAAACCGCGCTGAAAATGTACAAACTGGATAATTTTATCTACCCCACTTCTGAGCAGGGGCTGGAGGCACTGGTGTCACCTCCCACTTCATCGCCCGAAGCCAAAAACTGGCGTAAAGGCGGTTACCTGCCTGAACTGCCCATGGATCCATGGCAGAACCCCTACCTCTATGAAAGTGGTTCCGGCAGTGGCAAGCCCTATGAAATCTATACCTTGGGCGCTGACGGTGTGCGCGGCGGTATGGACGAAGGCGTGGATATTGGTAACTGGGACCAGCCAGGTCAACAACAGAACTAAGCATGAGAGCTACGCCAGGCAATCAAACATCCAGCGGCTTTACGCTGCTGGAACTGCTGGTGGTACTGGTGGTTGTCGCCGTGGTAATGGGTGGGGTTTCCATCGCCATTAACCATGGCGGCAAAGAGAAAGAACTGAGTAATCTGGTGGAGAAGTTCACCGTACTGGCCAGCCATGCCAGCGAAATGGCGGTATTAACGGGGCAGCCGATGGGCTTGATGCTGGAGCCCCCCTCCTGGCAGCTCGAAGAAAGCAGCAGCCTGGATGACCCACTGGAAAAAGGCTGGCGTTATCGCTGGCAGACCATGGGCGTTGAAGGTTGGGTGGATTACACCGATTTACCGACCATCTCCATCCCCAAGGACTTCAAACTGTTCGTGACCATCGAGGGCGAATTGTGGGAATGGGAAGATGCGCCGAAAGTGAAGTTACCGGCCATCGCGTTTTACCCCGGTGGTGACATGACCGAATTTGAGATCGAATTTACCTATGAAGATTTCGATCTCAATCTCTCGCAGCGTGTTGGTCTGGATGAATGGGGCAGCATAGTCTGGGTGGAAAGAGCCGAGATGCTGGCTGAAATTAAAGACGAAGTGGGTGACATTTAATGCGACAACAGGGTTTTACACTTATCGAAGTATTGATCGCCCTGGCTGTTGTCGCCGTGGCGCTACCTGCTCTGGTGACGCGTGTGCAGTCAGTGAGTGATAACGTCGGCTATATCGAAGAGAAAACCTATGCCTACTGGGTAGCGCAGAATAAGTTGCAGGAGTACCTGATCGAGAACCAGATCCGCAACACCGTGCCCAAAACCAAAGTCCACGAGCGTGTCGAGTTTGGTGGTAAGGAGTGGTACTGGGAAGTGGAGCCGGAAACCCTGCCGGAGCTGGAGGGCATGTTCCAGCTGCATGTGCGTGTCGGCGATGATGAGGACAATATACAGGCCTCGGTGATGGGTATTGTTACGGTACAGAAGCAGGTACAGACCGTTGCGCAGTAAGTCGCGGCAGGCGGGCCTGACCCTGCTGGAGGTAATGATCGCGGCGCTGATTATGGGCACCATTGCCACGCTGGCGTTCAGCTCGCTGGATGTGAGTGAACGTTCCAGTGAAATCAGTCAGGAGAAAATGCAGCAGATCCAGCAGTTCGACCGCGTCTGGATCATGCTCGAGAATGATTTGCGTAATATTCGCACCATGGTCACCGGCAGTGAATTTACTGAAGTTGTGCCGGCCATGAGTGTCGACTATGGCGGTGAGTACAGTCTGATGTTCACCCGCGCGGGCAGGGCAAACCCCCTGTTTTTTCCGCGCACAGAGCTGGCGCGAGTGGCTTATCGCCTGGAAGAGGAAACACTGTGGCGGGATATCTGGGTCGACCCCAGAAACCCCGATGTGGAGTTAATACGCAAGCAGAAAATCATGGAAGATGTAGAGGATTTTAAAGTTGAGGTGTTGCCTCATCCCCCGGTGGGTGGGGGAGTGAAGCAGGGCCCATGGGGTGAAGAGTGGCCCAGCGGTGGTATACCCAACGCCTTGCCGCTGGCATTGCGAATTAATCTCGAGCTGAAAAACCGGGAGCCGGTGCATCGCCTGTTTCGCTTGTCCAATGGTGGCTTAGGTACCGGGCAGGTACAGATCCCCCAGAATCAGCAGGGGCAGTAAGGTGAGTTCGTTGATGCAGGGTCAGCGTGGTGTGGCATTAATACTGGCAATGTTGGTGGTTACGCTGGTAACTGCAATTACTATCGAGCTTTCCTGGCGCTTTGATTTGAGCATGTCGCGCTCTGCTAACCGCTGGCATGGTACCCAGGCGAAAGCCTATTTACTGGGTGCGGAAGAAGCAGCGTACATGCTGTTGAATGAAGATTTTGAAGAGGATCAGGATCAGGGCGTACCCAAGGACACCCTCGGTGAGTGGTGGGCCAATCCGGATCTGCTGCAGAAGCCTACAGACGAAGGCTGGATAAAGGTTGTGCTGGAAGATGCTCAGGGGCGATTCAATTTGAATCACCTCAAGCAGAAAGCACCGAAACCCAAGCAGGGAAAGTCCCAGAGGGAGTACGAGCGATTAACAGCAGCACAGCGTCGTTTTATTCGTTTGCTGCAAACCATTCAGATTGGTGAAGAGGAAGACGAGATCTATGTTGACCTGCTTACCGCCGAGAACATAACGCTCTCTATCTCTGACTGGCTGGATCGGGATTCAGACGTTAGCTATGGCATTTATGGTGGGCAGGGTGCCGAATCCGATTATTACTCCCGCCTGGAGCCGCCCTTTGTTATTGCTAACCAGGAGATGGTCAGTGTTAGTGAGCTGCTGCTGATAAAAGGCATGACGCCTGAAATTTATCAGAAATTGTTACCGATGGTGATTTGCCTTGGCGAGGACAACGGTATGAACGTGAATACCATGCCGGTGCAAATGTTGCGCATGTTTAATGCAAAGAATGTCCCCCGGCCACTGACGCTGGAGGCGGCCATGACCCTGAATGGCGACCGGATGGGTGGCGATATGAAAGAACAGATGATGCAGCAACAACAGGGTCTGGTGGCCGGCGGCCCTGCCAATATGATGGGGCCACCGGAGGAGGGTGGTTTTGATAATATCGAGGCATTCAAACAGGCGCTGCAGGACGCAGCAGGTGAAGATGCTAACAACCTGGATACCTCAAGCCTGGATGTAAAAACCGGTTATTTTTTAATGTTTGGTGAAACCCTGGTTGGTGAAACTACGCGCAGTATTAAAGTGATGCTCCAGCGCGACAATGGCAAAGTAAAATCACTTTATCGAACCGACGCGAATTTTTAATGCGCACTATTATTAAGATAAGAAAACAAGAAGAGATTAATCGTGGCTGAAAAAGTATTTGCCCGACAAATAGACGATGGCCTGTGGCAGTGGCGAGAAGCCAGTGATGGTGCATGGCTGTCCGACGTTTATCACACAGGGGATGATGAAGCGCTGGCGGAAATGCTGCGCGGAAAGTCTGCGCCGGTAACCCTGTTGCTCGCGGGTCAAAAAGTGATGAGCTGCGAAGTGGAGGTGGAATCCAAAGAAAAGCGCCATCTGGCAAAACTGCTACCTTACGAACTTGAAGAGCAACTGATCGAAGATGTTGAAGATATACATCTTGCATTTATCAGTTCAGACGATGACAAGGTTAAAGTGCTCTATAGCTCCAACAACGATGTGGAAAAAACGCTGCAGCCGCTACTCGACCTGAGTTGTGATGTTCGCTATATCCAGCCTGACTACCTCGGGCTAAGTACCGAAAATAACGGCGTTACCATGGTTTGGGATGGCGAGCAGATTATCGTAAGGATGCAGCAAGACGGTGGTTTTACGGTTGATGCCTATATGGCCGAAATGGTGATTCGCGGCCAAAGTCGTGAGTTGGATTTTGCCGCTACGGTGAACCTGGTTGCGGAAACGGAAAAGCAGATCCAGCAGATGCGCAGTTGGTTGCCAGAGCAGTGGTCGGGTGAAGAAGGGCCGGAGATCAAGCAGGAAATTGCCGGTTTCTGGGACTGGCTAGACGCCAATGGCAGCCACAAAGAGCTTAATCTGCGCCGTGGCAACTTCTCTCGTCAGTTGCCTATAAACCGCTGGGCCGGAGCATGGAAAGTACCTGCTATCGCCATGGCAGTGGCTTATGTGATCGCCGTGCTGGTGAGCTATGGCGAATACCAGAGTGCCAAGAGCGAGCAACGCCAGATCGTAGCCACCATGAACGAAGTGTTTTTGAAAGCCGTTCCCAATGGTCGGGCGGGTGACCCGGAACGTCGTCTGGAAAACCTGGTAAAAAAACAAGGTGGCGGTGGTGCTTCTCAGCCTACCAACCTGATGGTGCTTATCCAGGGGGTTGCCGATCTTGTTAAAGGTGCAAATGTTACCGTTGGCAGTTTCCGTTATAACAGTGAACAGCGCGAGTTGTTAATTAACATGGAAGGTAAAGATTTTTCCCAGCTGGAAGCATTGCGCAACAGTGTTGAGCAACGAGGTTTTGCGTCTGAATTGCTTCGTGTTGAAGCGCGCGGCGATAAAACCAGTGCGCGCATGAAAGTTGCGGAGGTCAAGCAATGAACGAAATAAAAGAATGGTGGAACCAGGCCTCAACCCGTGATCAGATCGCTGTTGCCGCATGTGGTTTGCTGATTGCCTTGTACCTCTTATACGTGGTGCTGCTTAAGCCTGTAACGGAAATGCGGGATGTACAGCTGCAAAAAAATATTGCTCAGCAACAGGCGCTGGAGCGAGTACGTACCCTGGCGGCGACATACACTGCCCAGCAAAGCAGCAGTTCCGATAACAGCAACAAAGGCAGTCTGGTTGAGATGGTAGACAGAAGTCTGCGCGAGAATCAACTGAAGCTTTCCGGTATGCAGCCCAGTGGTGCCAACGATGTCCGTCTGCGCCTGGAGCAGGTTCCCTTCGACAACCTGCTAGCCTGGTTGCATGAAATGGAAGTGAAGCAGCGAATGCAAGTAAGAGATATATCCGTGGCGACAGGATCAGCGAAAGGTTTGGTCTCCGTTAATATGCGTCTGCACCGAGAATAAATACGAAGAATAAAAAATGTCATTTTCCAAAATCCTTATAAAACCTCTGCTGATTGCATTTCTGATCATTTATTTTTTGTATCTGGTTTTATCCCGTGCTCCGGCAGAGCTCGCTGCTGCTGCTTTGCATAAAGCGGTTCCCAACCTCTGGCTAACCGGTGTTTCCGGCAGCGCGTGGCATGGCCGTGCAGGCGGTGCGCAAGTGGAGTTGCCGGGTGCAACCCTGCCACTGGGAACCTTGAGTTGGAAGCTCAGCCCAATATCACTGTTGTTTTTAAACCCTTGTATTCGCATTCAGACCAGTGGCACAAGCCAGTTGCTTGAAGGCAGCGCCTGCCAAAGTATTACTGGCAGTACATCCCTTAAGAACATGAGTATAGAATCCCCTGTTGCACCCTTGAGTGAGTTACTCAAGCTACCGGTTTCCGGTGCCGGCTCGCTGCAAATTGTAAAAGCAAAATTCAAAATCAGTAAAAATGAAATTTCCTCTCTGGATGCGAAACTGACATGGCAAAATGGCAGTATCAATCCGGAAAACGCCGGCTGGATCAGCTTGGGTTCTTTCGCCGGTAATCTGAAAGCAAATGGGAACGGTGGTATTACTGCCGATATTTTTGATATTCAAGCGCCGTTGAAAGTGCAGATGAAAGCGGACCTCTCCCCTACGCTGGCCTGGAAACTGGACGGCACGGTACAGCCGCTGGAGCAGGCGCCGGCTATATTTAAAGAAGCCCTGGGCACTGTTGGTGAAGAAAAAGAAGGTGTTTACCACGTTATACTTACCGGCGATTAGGGTCTATCAACAACAGGCTTAAAATGCTCATCTGTGAGGACTGCAATCAGCTTTTTCTCTTTTATTAACCGGGCAATTAAATAGATTATCCTATCTCATTGCTGTCCCATTAACTATTTCGTCGCCAGGTCGAAAGTCTCGATTTTAAAAGGGCCTGGAGATTACTAGCTTTGGCGCGGACATGAATCCGGTATTTGCTACATCCCTGTAAGCTCTACGCCAGCATCCATCGGCAACTGCTCCTGCGTTGCTCTAATAAACACCATCCATGGCGCGATGCTGGCGAAGGTGGCAGTAACAAACACCGAATCCATGTTTTCATGGCTTTGTGGGACAGCAATTATCCTATCTATTTAATTAATTGCGCGCCCTTGAAATTCTGGCGTAAATGTGTGAATTTACTGGCATTTCAATAGCGGCGCTTCCCTGCACCGCCTATTAACTTAACAATAACTATTGCCAAGTTAATAGCCTCGCCCACGTTCTTTAGCAGCCTTCTGGGGTGTGAGACATTATGGCCGTTTTAACACATACCTTTTGCAGCGCGCTGCTGCCACTTTTATTCCTCCTTTACGCACCCTGGACTTCGGCGGAGTGGCATTCGCAAACCGAGAGCATCATGGGCACGCCGGTCAGCATTACCCTTTGGCACGCTGACCCTGAGCACGCCAAGCAACTGATCGAAGCCGGTATGACAGAAATGCGTCGCCTGGATCAACGCCTCTCGCCATGGATAGAAAGCAGTGAATTGGCCCGTGTGAATCGTCTTGCCGCGTCCGGGCCACAGAGCATCTCAGCAGAACTGCTCGGCCTGATTGATAAATCCCTCTACTTCAGCAAAATCAGCCACGGTGCATTTGATATAACATTTGCTTCCGTTGGCTGGTACTACGATTACCGCGAAAAAAAACAACCCAGTAACAAAAAACGTGACGAATTACTGCCAGCCATAAACTATCACTGGCTCGAATTGAACCGACAAAAAAGCACGCTGGCCTATAAGCATAAGAATGTTCGGATTGACCTGGGAGGCATCGCTAAAGGTTATGCCGTCGATCGGGTAGCGCAGATTCTATTGGACGGCGGCGTAAAAGAGGCCAGCGTTAGCGCCGGAGGCGACAGCCGTGTACTGGGAGACAGGCGCGGCCGCGCTTGGATGATTGGCATTAAAAACCCGCGCAGTGGCGGCGCCCGGGAGGCCAAACCCGCGATTATGTTGCCTTTGGAGGATACTGCCATCTCCACCTCCGGGGACTACGAGCGCTACTTTATTGATGAAAGCAGTGGTAAACGAATCCATCATATCCTTAACCCCAAAACGGGAAAATCGGCCGAAGGTGTTGTCAGCGTCACTATTCTCGGTCCGAGCGGCAGCGATACAGACCCCATGTCTACCACCGTGTTTGTGTTGGGTGTGGAAGAGGGTCTGGCCTTGATCAATGCTATTCCCGGTTTTGATGCCGTTATTATCGATAGCGCGGGCAAAGTTCATTATAGTGAAGGGCTCGCTCCGCCTGCCGGGTAGTGCCACTGCTCTATAGTGTCCATTAAGTGGTATTACCAATCGCCTGCATAAGTTTATGCTAGTTATTAACTTGGCAATAGTTATTGTTAAGTTAATAGGCGGTGCACGGAAGCGCAGCCATTGCCTGCAGGGCAATGTAAGTCCTTGAAATACCGGTAAATTCAAGCATTTACGCCAATATTTCAAGGGCGCGATTAAATGGATAGTTTAGTTGCCGGGTTAATAGATAAAAGCGTTTGCTCGAGTTTTCTTTGTTTTTCTCAGCTGTCCGTCCTTCCTTGCAAATTTGAATAAATCCCAACTGTTTTAATTCATACGCGAAATAATGACGATGAGAATTGTCTATGTTTTTGTATTTATTTCGAATTTTACTATTAACAGCTCATTCTCCCCTGGCTTTCTGCTTCTGAAAGAAAAAACCTGATTTACCTAAAGTGTATATTGGTATACCGAAGCTGTCAGCACATAGCAGCATAAATTGGTCATTCATGAATTATAAATTGGTATAACAGATTGCTTGGTGTTTTGCTCTGGTTGAGCATAAGCTAATAACGCAGTCTTTTGCTGTTTTACAGAAAAATAACAATCCTTAATTCTCGTAGCAAAAAGAAACCAATTATTTTTAACAACGATTAACCTTTAAAGGTTAAGGGGTAAATGATTATGTCCCGAAAATATTATTTGGGTATTCTAGTGGTCGTGCTTGGGTTTTCAGCTAATAGTTATGCAGCAAAGGATTATCCGGATGGCTTCACTAAATGTGGTCGCGATGGAGATACCTGCAGTTTTTCCGGAACCCGCGAAGTTGCCTATGGTAAATCAGGTCAGTTTGTTTACGCGACGCTAACAGGGCCGGTTACTTGCGCTGCTTCTTTGTTTCCTTCTATCGACCTCGGCGGTAAGCGAGGTTATTGCTCTTACTCAGGAAGTGAATCTTCCAGCAGTTCAAGTGGTTCCAGCTCCGGTAGCACTTCAAGTGGTTCCTCATCGGGTAGTTCTTCAAGCGGCTCAAGTTCCTCTTCCTCAGGTGGAACCGTAACTATTCAGGAAAATGCCAGTGGTTTTTGTGGTGTCGACGGTGAAGTAGAGAGCGAGCACTCCGGTTATACCGGCAGCGGATATGCCAATACCGAAAATGATGATGGTAATGGTATCAATTGGTCCGTATCCGGTGATTCCGGTACGTACACGATTCGCTGGCGTTACGCTAATGGCTCTTCAAACCGAGTTGGTGTGCTTAGCGCTAATGGCAACAATGTTTCCACCGAAGATTTTAGCGGAACGGGTTCCTGGAGTAGCTGGGCTACCACTTCTGTTACATTAAATTTAGGTAGTGGTACCAAGCGTTTGCGCCTTGAAGCGAATCAGGGTTCCGGGCTGGCGAATATCGACTCGGTGGAAATTACCGGGCCTAATGTTGCTGCAGCCTCCTGCAGTGGTAGTTCGTCTTCTGGTAGTAGTAGTTCTGGATCAAGCAGTTCCAGTAGTGGCTCATCAAGCAGTTCCAGTGGTGGAAACTATGGTTCCACCTGTAACGGCGGAAGTACCACTACAGTAACGGCAACCATCCGAGTGGAAGACGGCGGCACCTTCGATGGGGGATGTCGTACCTACAATGGTGGGGGTGACCTGGGCGATGGCAGTCAGGATGAAGGGCAGGACCCGATTTTCCGTGTTGGCCCGGGAACAATTCGCAATGTTTATATCGGTAGTAACGGTGCGGATGGTATCCACTCCCGCAATGGCGGTGATGTCGACAATATCCACTGGTCTGATGTTGGTGAAGATGCAATGACGATCAAGTCGCCAACCAATGGCGCAACGGTTACCGCCAACAGGCTGGAAGGATATGATTCTGCAGATAAATTCCTGCAGGCGAACGACGATGCCACCTGGTCCATCAATAATTGCCGCGTAGATAATGCTGGTAAGTTCTTGCGGCAAAATGGCGGTAGTACTTTTCCTCTCCATATGGAAGTCACCAACTGTTATATTTCCAATATGAAGGAAGGTGTTTTCCGCTCAGACAGCTCTAATAGTACTGCGCGCATCACTAATAGCCGCTTGGTGAATGCCGGTGATGTATGTATTGGCAAGTGGAAAAGCTGTACCTCATCGAATATAAGTAATTAATTGTTCAGCGGTTACCTAGACAAAGCATGCACATTCATTCTAAATGCTTGTGCATGCTTTTATAGTAGGTTATTTTGATTGGTTCTAATTCGGCATTTTATATATTTCAAATCGCTATTTGAGCGGCCGGTAGCATACTTTAGTCACCGTATTGAATTAATTTATCATGCCGTTAGCCGTAGGTTTTTGCTGCTTTATCAGGTGAAAATACGGTTAACTACAGTCAATATTTTTGGTAGATCTAGATGTTTTGTGCGCGTAATGCGAAATACAAACACGTAACCGATGGTTGCGAGCCGAATTAGGTAAGGCTATTAACTTAACAATAACTATTGCCAAGTTAGTAAAATGTGGCTTGCTTGTAATAATTTATATTTCTAAGGGCAAATAATACTATCGAGTTGCTACTAGCTATCAAATTTTAAATGTAGTGTAAAGGATGGCATTACCAAAACTGTCAGAACAATGCTTTATATATTGGTCAATTCAATGTTGGGATTTGGTCTAGCACCATGGCTGGTCAAACAGGTAAAATCCGACTATTCTTTAGCCGCAGTCTTTTGCTTGTATTACAGAATAATAAGAATAAATTTAAATTCCTTACATTCTTGTAGCAAAAAGAAACAATCATCTAATAACTATTAACCTACTCTAACAAGGGGTAATTTCTATGTCCCGAAAAATATATTTGGGCCTAGCTGTACTCATGGTCTCCTTTGGGTTCTCCACCAGCAGTTTCGCTGCGGATGCACCGAAAGGCTATACCAAGTGTGGCCGTGATGGTGACACGTGTAACTTTTCCGGTACCCGCCAGGTTGCCTACGGGAAATCCGATAAATTTGTGTATGCGACTCTTACTGGCCCTATCACCTGTGGGCCTTCACTATTTCCGTCAGTAGACACCGGTGGCAAACGCGGCTATTGCTCATACGCCGGCAGCCAGTCCTCCAGTAGCTCTGGTGGTTCAAGTTCATCAGGAGGCTCCAGCTCATCCGGTGGCTCCAGTTCGGGCGGTTCAAGCTCATCCGGTGGCTCTAGTTCTGGAAGTTCCAGTTCCGGTGGCAGCGGTAGTTGCAGTGGCGTAAATGAATATCCAAACTGGACGGCGAAAGACTGGTCTGGAGGCTCCTACAACCACGCTAATAGCGGTGATCGCATGTCCTATAGCGGCAAGCTTTACCAGGCTAACTGGTATACCAAGTCACGTCCTGGAAGCGATGCATCCTGGACATTGGTAGGCAATTGCGATGGTTCAGGTTCCTCTTCCTCGGGTTCAAGCTCCAGTGGTTCCAGTTCAAGCGGCTCCAGTTCCGGCAGCTCCAGTTCAGGTAGCTCCAGTTCAGGTAGCTCCAGTTCAGGTAGCTCGAGCAGTGGCTCAAGCTCCGGTGGGCGTGGTTCCAGCTGTAGTGGTGGTAGCACAACAACGGTTACTTCCACTATCCGAGTGGAAGACGGTGGTACCTTCGACGGCGGTTGTCGCACCTATAACGGCGGTGGTGACTTGGGTGATGGTTCGCAAGACGAAGGCCAGGACCCAATCTTCCGCGTAGGCCCTGGTAAGGTCCGCAACGTTTACATTGGTCGCAATGGCGCTGACGGTATCCACTCTCGCAACGGTGGTGATGTAGAAAACATTCACTGGTCAGATGTGGGTGAAGACGCGATGACAATCAAGTCTCCAACCAACGGTGCTACCGTGACAGCGGACCGGGTAGAAGGTTACGACGCAGCAGATAAGTTCTTCCAGGCTAACGACGATGGCACCTGGAAAATCAGTAACTGTCATGTGGACTCGGCTGGTAAGTTCCTGCGTCAAAACGGTGGCAAGACCTTCCCTCTTCACGTTGAGGTAAACAACTGTTACATCGCCAACATGAAAGAAGGCGTATTCCGTTCAGATAGCCCCAACAGTACCGCACGTATATCTAACAGTACCCTGAAGAACGCGGGTTCGGTATGTATCGGTAAGTGGAAGAGCTGTTCTCAGAATTAAATTTTTGAAATAGCTAAAACCAGTGTGTACGGGTAGCACCCGTACACACTCTTTATTTGCCGGGTCATAGCTGACCCATAAACTCTAATACTGATAAACAAAAGCAGGGGGCCTGCAGTAAACTCGCTTTGGTGCAGACATGAATCCGGTATTTGCCACTGTTACATGCTACATGTACCTCCCTGTAAGCTCTACGCCAGCAACCCTGGCGAAAAGTAGCAGTGGTGCTGGCTTAGTAACATTATAATTTAGTAAAACAATAATAACTGTTATGACTATTCGAATGCTTCTCGCCCTGACTATTCTCCCCTTATTGGGCCTTAACGGCTTTTTGTACGCCAGTGGGCAGACACTGCAAAAAGAGTTTGATGCGAACAGCAGGCAGTGCGAGCAGTGGTTAGCAGGGCTTGAGCAACAGCAGCAGCGGCCTGCGCCACAAAAAGTCAAGGTGATATCAGCTCCAGCTCCGGCACTTGAGCAAAAAGAATCTGGTGAAGAGGAAGAGGTGGTAATGGAGAAACTTGTTTCCCACAGGCATAAAGTACAGGCTGTGGGGCGCAAATATGAATTTTTATTAATAACGGCTCAGGTGGACGAAAACGAGAAAAAGCTACTTGAGCGACTATTAGTGCGGCGTGAAAGGCTCGCCGATGCAGTGTATCAGGCAGAACTGCAGGGAGCAGATAATTTTGCTGAGCTGGAAGAAAAGCTCTACGAAACGGAAGACCAGATTGAATTGGTGCTAACAGACTCCCTGGATTACGATCGTTATCAGTTTCTGAGGGAGAGGCGCTTGTGAGTACTTCTTTACAAACAAAAAGCCTGGCACTGGTACTAGTGCTTCTTATGCTTGCGGCCTTTTACCTCTTTTGGCAAAAGCAACAGCTGGCCGAGCAACTTGCGTCGAATTCTGCGCAATGTGACCTTCGTGCGGCTCAGATCCTTAACGCAAAGCCCGCTGACATCAAGCGCAGCGTCGCGATCATAAAAACACAAGCTGCCAAAGCGCCTGGGGGCGTTAAAAAGAAAAACGTAGCCCTTAAAGCCGAGCTAAATAAAACAGGCGAGCCCGATAAACCGAAACTGCAGCGCTTCGACGAATCACTGGAGCAAATTGTCAGCCGTAAATACCGTTTCCTGTTATCACGCCTGGATTTAAGCGAAGCGGAAAAGCAGGAATTAGTGCGTTTATTAATGCAGCGGGAAGAGCTCTATTTAAAACTGCAGGATGCCGAAAATTATGCCGAAGTGCTTGGTTTAAGCGAAGCGGATGCTGAAGATTTAAGGTATCAACTGCAGGATGTCGACGCTCAAATAGAAGTGCTGCTGGGTAGCGAGCAAAACCTGGAACGGTATACGCTGTTAAAGGAGTCTGATAAAGAACAGCATGAGTTCAGTCAATACACCCTGGGAATAAACAGCCTGTTCCCCTTGGATGGAGAGCAGCAGGAAAAAGTATTGTTCACTCGTCTGAAGCACAAGCAGGCTTTTGATCAGGCGCTTGCTCAGGCAGAAGGTTTCGATGGTGATTACCCGCTCAGTCAGGATCAGTTTAATCAGATTATGATTACCCTCAACAAGGCAGCACAACACTACAAGCAAGGTTTTTTGGGCGATGTAAAGCCGGCACTAAAACACGACAACCACCCCATGGATCAATACACCTTATTGGAGAATTACACCAACACCGAGTTTCAGGAAATGGTAGCGGCCTTGGAGAAAAAGCTGGTGGAGCGGGGTATATACTGAGTTTGCCTGCGCTGCAAGCAGCTCTTCTAATTCTTCAAGCTTTTCTCGAGTCGCTCTTCAAGCTCTTAATCCTGTGTGGCTTAAAGGATTGTATTAACTTGGCTATAGTTATTGTATTGTTAAGTTTATAGGCGGTACAGGAAAGCGCCGCTATTGCCAAGGCAATGTCAGCCCTTGAAATACCAGTAAATTCACGAATTTACGCCAGTAGTTCATGGGCGCGCAATTAAATAGATAATATTCTATTTAATTGCTAGGTTAATGGTTAAGCAAGGTGATGTGCTAGCAACTATAAGCTTCGCCACTTTTTTTGGTGTCCATTGTATCCAGAAACCTAATGAGTCAACGCTATTCTGAGACGTGGGTGGGGTCAGTTTTGGCACTGAATACCACTTATAAATAGCGCGCCATTCTCGGGGTTAATATATGCGACACTCCACCTTCAATAAAACTATTTTTCTCTGCTAGTTTTTTGCTGAATGCGCCACCTTTGCCCCCCGGCAAGCAATGGTTAAAACTAAAAGCTAAATAACAGGGTTACTAATTCTCATTTGCTTTCGTATACTAGGCGCCGATGCAATTGCAGCAGCCAGCAACGCTCTCACCGGCGCATTTCCTAACCTTCTCTCAGTTACGGGGCACTTATGACAGATTCACACGCGCAATCAGAGAACTGCCACACCTCCCAAGAGCAAAGTGCTCACGATAGCTGCGCCAGCAGCAACGAAGCTGATCAAGTTCCCAATATGGCCAATCAGCACGCTTTTTTTCTGGTGGGGAATAAACATTTGTTTCTGGTTCATATGGGAAATGCGTGGATGGATTGCCACCGCTATCAGATGGTCATGGAAATATCGCTACCAGATGCAAACAGAGAGGTTTGGATGGAGCACAGAAGGAGGCATCCAAACGACTGGTTTATTATTGGCAATCTGGAGTGTAATAAACTCAGGATACCGGATTTTCAGCTGGCTAGCGTTCGCGAGTTTGAAGCCAGCATGTGGATGGGCTTTCCGACGACAACAGGCAGTGAACATTGGCCCTGGGCCAACGAACCAACAGTGACGGATAATTTTGTCGTGGAAGTTAAGCGTGTTGTTTATTATCGCCGCTTGGACTTCAGTCAGGATTACCCCCGAACAGCGAGCTACATTCTTTTTGGCAAGGGCGACGAAGCTCACCTTAACCACAGCCCGGTTAAGCAACCTGATTATGACCACGTGCTTACACTTTCTTCGCCGCCAGCCTGGTTGCCCGATGAATTGTTGCAGGTGGGGGTACCCGTTAATTTCCCCTCTATTCCCGCCATTCCTGGTGGCCACAGTTGCCGTGAAGCCCTTTATGAGACAGCCCCAGTGAACCCTGGGCGCGAATACGTTCAGTACAGTGGTTACGGCCCAGGCCGACAAATAGATATTCGTGAAAACGTTTTTTTTGGCACCTACCCGTTTAATCGCAGCCCCCCTGGTGAAGCGTGGCAACCTTGTGGTGAAGAATAACTGGAGGGGCAAGCATGGATATGGATAACAGAAAAAAACAAAAATACATACCAGAATTACTGAAAAGTTTTGCTCAGGAAATTCTGCAACAGCCAGAGAAAAGCAATTCAGCGGCTGCGCTGGGAGCATGGTTTTTAGGCCCCAAAGGCGAGAACAAAGACTTGCTCGCCAGCTTAATTGCAGACGCGCTTAGTGCACACTGCGAAGAGCGAGCAACGCTTTATGCTTCCGACCCGGAGTGGCTAACCGAAGAGAGAAAAAGTAAGGCCTCCTACCAAAAAGCCAAAGACGTACTCAGCGACGAATTGAATAAGCTGCTCAGCACACTTAACAACTCTATTCCCTTTTCAAGTTATCGCTACCAGGGACACATGTTGTGGGATGTAACGCTGCCTTCTGTATTGGGCTACTTCGCGGCAATGCTGTACAACCAGAATAATGTCGCTGCCGAAGCGTCCCCGGTGACCACAGTGCTTGAAATGCGTGTGGCAGAAGATCTTTGCCAAATGCTGGGTTATGAAATACCTGAGCGAGGAGAAACCAGCCTAAATTACAGTAAGCAAGCCGACGATGAGATAACACCCTGGGGGCATATTACCTGTGACGGTTCTGTGGCAAACAATGAAGCACTCTGGGCCGCCAGAAACCTTAAATACCTGGGGCTGGGTATCAGTGCTGCGCTAAAGCGAGAAGCGGCTTTGCAACCAGCGTTGGGCATTTCAGTCAGCCTGCCTTGCGGTGCAGAAAAACCATTAGTAGAGCTGTGCAGTTGGCAGCTGTTGAATCTGGATATCGATGTGGCGCTGGCCCTCCCTGGCCGCGTTAAAAACGAATACTGTTTCGCAGCCGACACCGATGTAGATAAGCTGTTAAATAAATACACTGTTCAGAATATGGGGCTCACTCCCTTCTTCCGGCAAATCGCAACGCAAACCAACGACCCCCTAATTTGCGCACCTGCCACGTCGCACTATTCCTGGCCAAAAGGTTGTGCGCTGTTGGGGCTTGGTGCCGATGCCATGGCCCATATAAAAGTGGATTTTGACGCGAGAATGGATATCCGGGATTTACGGCGGCAGCTGGATGAATGCCTGCGCAATAGAAGGGCGGTAATAATGGTGGTGGTGGTACTGGGTACAACCGAAGAAAGTGCTATCGACCCCTTGGCAGACGTGCTTGCAGAACGTGAACGCTACCGAAAATTGGGCCTTACTTTCTGGGTGCACGTAGACGCTGCCTGGGGTGGCTATTTCGCCTCCATGATGCGCGAGCCAGCACCCGGGAGAGCCGATAGCGAGCTTGAAAAAACCGGGGGCGACGAAAAGCTAATGGATGATCACCAAAGGTTATTTGCGCCGCGATTGGTAATGAGCGAGTACGTGCAACAACAATATGCCGAGCTTCCGAAATCCGACTCAATAACAGTGGATCCCCACAAAGCCGGGTACGTGCCTTACCCCGCAGGCGCGCTATGCTACCGAAACTCCTCAGCAAGGCATTTAGTGGCTTTTACCGCACCTGTTGTGTATCACGGAGAAACAGATCCTTCCATGGGGCTGTATGGCATAGAAGGCTCAAAACCCGGTGCGGCACCTGCGGCCGTTTATCTCAGCCACCGTGTTATACCAACCGATGCCAGTGGTTATGGCAGAATACTCGGCCGCTGCATGTGGAACAGCAAACGATTTTATTGCGCACTACTTGGGCTGCCGCAAAAGGATGACCCCTTCGTTGTGGTGCCGTTGCAGCGACTACCATCAGAAAAATTGCCGGGTTGTACGCAAAAAGATATCGAACGGGAAATTGAAAAAATAAAAGCGCTACCCCTGGAGAACGAGCCTTTGCTGGAGGCCCTGAATAAGGATCAAGATCTCAGCAAATGGTATTCCAGCCTCGGCTCCGATCAAATTATTATTAGCTATGCCTTTAATTTCAAGGACAAAAATGGGCACTTAAATAAATGCCCTAAATTATTGAACAAGCTTAATACAGCTATTTTCAACGATTTAAGCCTGTTAAGGATGACCAGGAATGAAAAAGGCGAAGCAGAAAATCACCCGCCTCTCTATCTCACTAAATCCACGTTTGACGAAAGCAATTACGGTGGTTTTTTTATGTCGGAATATAAGCGCAGGCTGGGTGTTGAAACAAGTGGCATTGAAAGTATTAATTTTTTGATTTCAACAACCATGAACCCCTGGTTAACGGATCCGGCGGGCGGTACATTTATCCCAAAACTTATGGAGAGCCTAAGAGAAACAGTTCTCGATAAAATTCAAAAAACACGAGACGATTAACCCGGCAATTAAATAGATTATCCTATCAATTTAATTGTGCGCTTCCGTTAATAATAACATCGTAGAGGACATGACCGCATGAGTGATCAGAATCAAACGGATAGCTCCAACTTTAACGAAGCTCTCTGGCACACAATTTTTGCTGAGGGGCATCCGCTCTTAATTGAGAAACAATTTGCCTTCCGACAGCAGGGCGCTTCACCGCGATGCAAAATGTGCCTCGCGCCCTTTGCCAATGTTCCCAGCGGCAGCGATATTCCGGGCCCTTCAAACCGTAACCCCAGGTACTGCAGCCAGTGTGATACATTCATTCGCGAAAACCCGGGTGGAGCCAAGATTAATCTCTCCATGGTTTTTGTCGATATTCGAGGTTCTACTCGTTATTCAGAAGAGCTGGATTTGCGCGAATACGTTCGCCTGGTCAATCACTTTTACGCAACGACCACCCAGGTATTTGTGGAAACCGATGGCTTTATGATGGATGTTGTGGGCGATGAAGTGTTTGCGCTTTATCCCACAGGATTTTCCGGCGTTTGCGAAGCCTCAGACACCACAGAGCAAAGGGAATGTCTCGCAGCGAAAAAAGCCTTGCAGGCGGTTAAGCAACTTGCACCGCTCGGAAAGGGCTCCCCCCCTAACTCCCTACCCTTCGGCGTGTCTTTTCACACCGCAAGTGTCTATATTGGTACCGTGAGAGGTGCAGAAGAAGGTATTTCCGATGTGCGGGTATGGGGGCCGGAAGTCAATCGCGCCGCTCGCATGTGCTCAAAAGCGCCGGCAGGGAAAGCAATTATCAGCGAGGCCGCCCTGCTTAAAGCCGGGCAACTGGATGATAAACTCTATCAGCCTGAAGAGCTGGTGCTCAAAGGTATTTCACAGCAAATTCCAATGAGAGCCTATGCTCCCGCATGATCACCGGCGTCGGGCCAGTCGATTCAGCTCAGGCAGCAAATATATCTTCTCGTAAACGGCTTGTAATTCAGCAGGACTGTTCTCGTGCATATCCGCATTATCATGATCTAGCCCAACACTCGAAAAACAAATCGCGGACATCAACAAGAATGGTATGAGTGGATTCCCTAGGGTTCCCAGTACTAAGGGGCTTGATACTTAAGGCTGGTCATTGTTAGTACTAATTGTGCAAATTCTTGCATTTTCTACCCATATCAATTTCTGCATTAATTATGTGCAAATTTGATGGTTTTATCATAAATTGCGATGCGCTTGATAGATAGCCTTTCATAAGTTGGGATATTCTTTACTCATTGCCTGAGTCAGACGAAAAATATAACATGATCTGCTCAGCCTTCTTTTCTGTGAGAGCAAGCAGTACTCGCAATTTATTAACAATAATTACAGGGCTGGCATTGCTGGCCACATTAAAGGTCAATTGCATGAATATTCCCCACTTTCTATGGAAAAAAATGCGCAACATGGCGCGTACATCATCATGTCTGTTATTGAGCTGGGCAGCTACCAGCACATTCGCCGATAACCCCATCGTGTCCCAGGTTTATACCGCAGACCCTGCAGCCAGAGTGTTCAATGGTCGCATGTACGTCATTACCTCCCACGATCTGGATGATCAGGATGGCTACGATATGCACGACTACACCCTGTTCTCTTCTGATGACATGGTTAACTGGCAGGATCACGGGGTGGTGTTTGATGTTAAAACAGATACCACATGGGCCAGCAAAGCCTATGCGCCGGACTGGATCGAGCGTAATGGCAAGTACTATCTGTATTTCCCCAATAGTGCCAGCAGCATTGGTGTGGCTGTGGCGGACAAACCGGAAGGGCCTTATAGAGACGCCCTTGGCCGCCCACTGGTTGATAGAAATACCCCCAATGCCAATGTCAGCTGGTTGTTTGACCCGGGCGTGTTTATCGATGATGACGGCCAGGCCTACCTCTACTTTGGGGGGGGCGGCAATGGCGGTGATAACGCCCGCGTTATTCGACTTAATGACGATATGATCAGTACCAGCGGTGCGGCGATCAGCATCAATGTGCCTGATTTTTTTGAAGCCCTGTACATGGTCAAGCGTAACGGGACTTACTATCTCTCCTACTCTGCGACTCCATCCGTTGGAATGACCATCGATTACATGACCAGTAGCAGCCCTACTTCCGGCTTTCAGCACCGTGGAACCCTGATGGGCCAGCCCTGGGAGAACAATAATAACAACCATGCTTCCATGGTTGAGTTCAATAATCAGTGGTACATGTTCTACCACAACCGAGCTGTGTCAAATGATCGTGGTGCCAGCGGCTACCAGCGTTCAATTAATGTAGACCGTTTGTACTTCAACAGTGATGGCAGTATCCGGCAGGTGAGTACCAGCGCCACTGGCGTACCGCAGCTCAAGAACGTCGATGCGTTCGCCAGGAACGAAGCAGAAACCTTCGATAATGAATCCGGTATAGAAACTGAACGCGCCAGTGACGGTACTCAGAACCTGATGATGGGCAGTAATGAATGGGTGAAAATTACCAATGTGGATTTCGGCTCTGGGGCCACTGGTATAGATGTGCGGGTTGCTTCGGAAAGCAATTCCACCATGGATATTGTTCTGGATAGCCTTAACAATTCACCTATAGCCACGTTGGCCATCGATGCAACGGGCGGTTGGCAGAGCTGGCAAACCCAGTCTGTTTCTTTCGCCAGGGTGACCGGTGTGCACGATGTTTACCTGCGCGGTACGGGTTATCATAATCTTAACTGGTATCAGTTTACGGGCGGCACATCGTCTTCCAGTTCCAGCAGTAGTTCTTCCTCAAGCTCCAGTTCTTCAGGCTCGGGTGGCAGTACGCTAACAGTGGAAATGGAAGCCTTTGCCGGGCAGGGCAGCTTCAGCCCGCTTTCGGTTCGGTCGGATAGTGCCGCTTCCGGTGGCCAGTATGTTGAATGGAGTAATGACGGTAGCAACCAGATTCTCAGCAGCGCTTCGGACAGCGCTTCCGGCAGGGTAGATATCTCCTTTAGCCTGAGCCAATCTGCCACTGTAAGCTTGCAAGTGCTGGCTTCCCTGGCGAACGGTACGGATGACTCTTTCTACTATAAAGTCGATTCAGGCTCCTGGAGCACGCAGAACAATACATCGACTTCGGGTTGGGAGAATCTTGCCATTTCCAGCTTCGCGCTTGGCGCGGGCAACCACACGCTGAGCATATTGCGCCGTGAAGATGGCGCAAAACTGGATCGCTTAAGCCTTGCGGTTTCTGCGGGCACCATCACTGGGGGTGGCAGCTCCTCCAGTTCAAGCTCTTCCAGTACCAGCAGTTCTTCCAGCAGCTCCAGCTCAACAAGTTCCAGCAGTAGTTCCAGCTCTTCCTCCAGCTCTTCATCGAGTAGCAGTGGTTCTTCGAGTGGCTGTGAGGGTATTAATGTATACCCGAACTGGACCGCCAAAGACTGGGCAGGTGGTGACTTTAATCACGCGAATGCGGGCGACCAGATGCAGTATCAGGGCGTGTTGTATCAGGCCAATTGGTACACCACTACCGTTCCCGGAAGCGATGCCTCCTGGACCCGGCTCGGTGCCTGCGGTTCTGGTAGCGTATGAGTGGAGTGGTGGGTGATGAGAGTGTCAGCCTGCTGGTGGGCGGCACTACCTACAAATCTGGACCTTGAGCACCAGCATGCGGGACTACAGCGCCAGTACCACCAACGGTGGCGAAATCCGTGTGGAATTTACCAACGACTCGGGTGACCGCGATGTACAGGTGGACTACATCACCGTTATTGGTGAAACCCGTCAGGCGGAAGATCAGGCGGACAATACAGGTGCCTACGATGGTTCATGTGGCGGTGGCTCCTACTCTAAGATGCTTCACTGCAACGGTTCCATTGGCTTTGGCACCGTTGCCGGCGGCTCCTCCAGTTCCAGCTCTTCTTCTTCCAGCGGCGGTAAAATGTTTGTGGGTAATATCACCACCAACGGTTCTATTCGATCTGACTTCGGGCGGTATTGGGATCAAATTACCCTGGAAAATGGCGGTAAATGGGGTTCTGTCGTGGGCAGTCGCGACCAGTACAACTGGAGTAAAACGGACGATGCCTAAGCTTACTCCCGACAGAACAAAATACCCTACAAGCATCACACTTTTGTCTGCGGAAGCCAGGCGCCAAGCTGGATTAACAGCTTGAGTGATGCTGAGAAGGGTGCTGAAATTGAAGAGTGGATTCGTGACTACTGTACCCGCTACCCCGATACAGAAATGATCGATGTGGTCAACGAAGCCACGCCGGGCCATGCACCGGCAACCTTCGCGGAAGATGCCTGGGGCAGTAACTGGATTATCAAATCCTTCCAGCTGGCGCGCCAGTATTGTCCGAATTCAGTGTTGATTTTGAATGACTACAACGTATTGATCTGGAATACCAACGAGTTTATCCAAATGGCTCAGCCAGCGATAAACGCCGGAGTGGTGGATGCCATTGGCCTGCAGGCACATGGCTTGCAAAGCTTGTCCGGCTCACAGCTTAAAACTACGCTGGATCGGATCGCCGGGCTGGGCCTGCCGATCTATATTTCCGAATACGATGTACAGGAAAGCGATGACCAGCAACAACTGGCGATTATGCGAGACCAGTTCCCGGTGTTTTACAACCATCCCTCTGTGGTGGGTATCACTCTCTGGGGCTACGTAGTGGGTGCAACCTGGCGTGATGGCACCGGCTTGATTCAGAGTAATGGTCAACACAGGCCAGCCATGGACTGGTTGATGGATTATATCGAGCGCTAAAACGCGGCTTCACAAGCCCCTCTCTCTGAGGGGCTCTTTGCACATATGCTACGTTGACCGGTCGATAAAATAGACGTAGTATACTTGTGTACATAGTATTCAATTACCAAAGGCAATCGATCCGCAAAAATTTTTAGGAGTTCGCGTTTTTTGGTTCATATCACATTCCTCAGCAGTGCCCTCTTTGCAATGCATACCGCGATGCTTCTTAACAGGCAGCGGGTGAAACCTCATAAAAGTCTTTACCAAAAAAAATAATTTCGCAAAACCACAAGATAACTATAAGTTGGGAGAGCAAACATGAAAGTAAACAAGTCGTTCAAACTAAGTAAGGCAGGCTTGCTGTCGCTGTGCATTGTGGCTGCTTCTGCAGCTATGGCTCAGGAAGAAGAGCTTGAAGAAGAAGTGTATGTTACGGGTTATCGTGGCGCACTGATGAACTCCATTGACGCTAAGCGCAACTCTATGGGCTTCCGCGATGAAGTATTCGCCGATGATATGGGTAAGATGCCCAGTCAAAACCTGGCGGAATCTCTGGCGCGTATTCCTGGTGTTAAAATCAGCCGCGAAGTTACTGGTGAAGGCCAGCAAATCGCGGTGCGTGGCCTGGGGCCAGCTTTCACCAAAGTTGTTCTTAATGGTAACTCGATTGACGTTGCCTCCATTGGTAATATCAACTCTAACGGCAGTGGCCGCGAAGTTGACCTTGATGTATTCCCTACCGAGCTGTTCAGCAGTCTGGCTGTTGATAAAACCCTTACCGCTCGCCAACTTGAGGGCGGAACTACGGGCTACATTAATATGCGTACCATGCGTCCTTCTGATCAGGGCGAGGGGCACCACGTTCGATATTCCTATGAGACAAATTACCGTGCCTCTAACGGCAGTTACAGTCCAAAGGGCGTGTTCACCTACAGTTTCTCTAATGACAAGGTGGGTGCACTCGTAACCGTTGTTGGTAGCAAAATGAACCGCAACGTGGATGGTTACGAAACGGTGGGTAATGTCTCCCAGACCGGGTGTTTAATTACAGATGTTGCCGACAGTGTCGATTGCCGTGGCGGTGAAAGCGCGACTTTCCGCTTTACCGACATCGCCTCTTTTGACTACGCGGAAGCGTACGCTGGTGTAGAACAGGGCGATACGCTGGATATCTATGAAACCTCAGGTATGAGCCAGGAAGAGCTTTACGCAGTAGGCATGCCTTATATCGGCCGGGTGATGACTATGCAGGGCCAAAAAGACACCCTTTCTGCCCTGTTTTCGTTCGAGCTTACGCCCACAGAGGATCTGGGATTTGCTTTAGATGTTATCGATACCAGCATCAACAGCGACTACGTGCGTACCGAAGTTATGCACATCTATCGTCGTAATTATCAAACGGCCTATATTCCTGTGGATGTGACCGCCACCGACAATGGCAATGGTCCTCGCTTAAATACGGGTACATTTTATGGAAACCGCCCTTGGGTGGGTTCCAGGGATTATAAAGACGACGTTTCTATTACCTCCGTGATGCCGAGTATGGACTGGCGCATCAGCGACACATGGAACCTCTCTGCTTCCGCTAGCCAAACGGCGTCATCTTTGGTGCGGGACAACCCCTATGGACTGTTCTATACCGCAGAAGGCACTATGAGCTATGCCAACGATGGTGATGTACCAACAGTAAACCATAGCGAGTTTGACAATTACGAAGACTACCAGTGGCAGTCGCTGCGCACCGGTCATATAGAGCGTCAGACAGAAACACAGGGCTTCCATGCGGAGCTTGAATGGGGTGAAGAAGCCAGTGTCAATGGTGTGATTTTTGGTGTTTCCTACGATGAAATGGAATCCAGCAGACAGAATTTCGGCGTTGGGCAGGGCTCTCTTGAAGACTATCTCGCTGCAAATGGCATGGAGTATGTGACTGAAAATCTCGGTGACTACATTGCGCCAGTAACGCTGGGCGCGAGCATTGATGATTACAATGGTTATACATCCGTGGGCGATTTGCAGTGGGACAGGTTTAAAGCCGCTATTGGCTATGACGGTATCGGTTTGGTTCCTACCAGTACCACCCTGATTAACGAAGCGGTTATCGCGTATTTTGTTGAAGGGAATATCGAATTTAACATTGCCGGGCGCCCTTTACGCGGTAATTTGGGTGTCCGTTATGTAGATACGGATCAGCATGTAGCAACCAAAACGGGTGAAACCAACGAGAGCTACACTAAAACATTGCCGTCGTTGAGCGCAGTTTATGATGCAACGGACGATATTAAAGTACGTTTTAGCGCATCTCAAAGTTTAAGCCGTGCTAACCCCGAATTTATGTATCCTAACTCTCAGTGGGCGAGCTCGGGCATTGATGCCATTAACGCGGGTAACCCCTTCCTCGAGCCTTTCGAGTCGGACAACCTTGACCTTGGCGGCGAATGGTATTTCAGTGACCTCGGTTATGTTGGGCTTACCTACTTCAAGAAAGAAGTGACGGGTTTCGTTGAGCTTGAGAATGTACAGGTTAATTTCAATGATCTCGGCGATTGGGGAATGGACACCAGTGACCTTAGTGATACTCAGGAAGATGAGCTGTCTATTTGTGATCCTAACTGTATGGTCAGTGTTCGTACCAGAGTTAACATTGAAGGTACAACTGATATAGACGGTTGGGAGGCTATTTGGGTTCAACCCCTGGACATGCTCGTTAAAGGGATGGGCTTCAACGCGAGTTACACCACTATCGATGCCGTTAATGAGAGTGGTGAAGAAATTTCCGGTGTTGCAGATTCCTATAATGTTACCGGCTTTTATGAAAATGAAGCCTTCCAGGTGCGTTTAACCTACTACCACCAGGATGGTTCACATGAGTTTGATTCTTGGGGTGCGCCCGTTACAGGTCGTGACCGTGCTCAGGTGGATTTTGCGGCAAGTTATAACCTGCCGTTCCTTACCGACCACAATCTGAGCCTCACCTTTGATGCTTACAACCTGACTAACGAACCTTTGTCCAGTAACGCTGAAGAGGACGACTCACAAACCTTTAACGCCTACTATCCTGGTTCTGTTTACACTTTTGGAATACGCGGTAGTTTTTAAAAACCCGGCAATTAAATAGATTATCCTTTCTGTTTAATTGCGCGCCCTTGAAATACTGGCGTAAATACGTGAATTTGCTGGTATTTCAGGGGCTTACATTGCCCTGCGGGCTATGGCAGCGCTTCCCTGCACCGCCTATTAACTTAACAATATCTATTGCCAAGTTAATAGTTTTAGCGCGTTGCAATAAGGGCAGGTTCCTCTAAACTCGTTCCCTGAAGCCCTGCCTTCTTTGGCAGGGCTTTTTTGTGGCAGCAATTCTCCTTGCAATAAGGCGAAGCGGCATAGCGCAAAATGGAATTTGTGACATACTTAAGCTCATAGCTGGCCCAAAAAATGGGGGTATGTGTGAGAACGAGCGTTGCTATTTTACTGCTGGCCCTGAGTGCCTGTACTACCGAAAACATTAAAGAATCACCGGCTGCAAGCGAGGATGTACCGCTACAGCAGCAGGAAATTGAACAAGCATTGCTTGCTGCTTCAGAGCTTCTTACGGTTAACCCCAGTAAAGCCATCGTAAAAACAAATGAAGCCATTAGCCTGTGCGCAGCGCAATACGATAACGAAAAGCAAGTTCATTACGCAGCACGTAGCCAGACCGAAGCGTTGTTCTACATGATAAGCGCTGCCGCTCTGGACAAAGATGCCGTGGCGGTAAGTACGCTGTGTTCGGATGCGCTTTTTCTACGTGCCTATGCCAGTCTCGACCTGGGTCAGGTGGAACAAGCGAAGGCTGACCTGGAAAGGGCCTTGAAAATGGCGCCGGCTAATGCCGTATACCTTTCTGAGTTGGGGCATATTTACCAAATTAACAGCCAGTGGCAGCAAGCCCTGGAAACCTTTCAACAAGCAGAAGAAGCGGCAAAGAATTACTCTCCCCCGGAACTTAAGAAAAAAGAACTTGCCCGAGCGAAACGAGGTGTGGGCTATAATTTAATTGAAATGGGAAAGCTGGATGAGGCAGAAAAAAAATTCAAGGAATGCCTTGAAATGGACGGCTCAGACAAGGGCGCCCGCCATGAGCTTGAATATATAAA